>Ga0164243_10003212_pt1 | contig 26302 bp, 21 predicted proteins | sample OricompcompostOP_FD_108781 | JGI IMG/M metagenome (GOLD analysis project Ga0164243, IMG submission 108781) | Organic Plus compost microbial communities from Emeryville, California, USA - Original compost - Organic plus compost (OP) | ecosystem: Engineered > Solid waste > Mixed feedstock >...
CGCCCCACCTTGCCGCGGTCGGCATCCATGACGGTGATCCGCAGATGAGCGGTCGCCTGCTCGTTCGTCGGAGCATCCGGGCGATCGAAGCGCAGCAGCCGCACATCGACCTGGTCGAACTGGTCCTCTCCGCCCAGGATCTCGAAGAGCTGGCTGCGCGCCCACGCCGCCTTCTGCTCGATGTCGAGGCCGGTGAGCACGAGCGTCATCGTGTTCCGGTAGCCACCGAGGTGGTTCACGGCGACCTTGAGGTGCTCCGGCGGCGGCCCTCCGCGGGCACCGCTGATCCGCACCCGATCCGGTGCCTGTTGCTCGACCTGCAGAGAGCCGAAGTCGGCGACCGCATCGGGGTTGAGGTACGTCGGCGCCTGGATCTCGTAGAGGAGCTGGGCCGTGACGGTGCCGACCGAGACCAGGCCGCCCGTGTCCTCGTGCTTGGTGATGACGCTGCTGCCGTCGGCCTCGACCTCGGCGATGGGGAAGCCCGGGTAGCGACGGTCGATGACCTGGTCGAAGAACGAGTAGTTGCCGCCGGTCGCCTGTGGTCCGCACTCGATCACGTGGCCGGCGGCGATGGCGCCGGCGAGGGCGTCGTAGTCGGTCCGGGCCCAGCCGTGCCACCAGGCGGCAGGCCCGGTGACGAGCGATGCGTCCGTCACCCGCGGGCAGATGACGATGTCGGCGCCGCCGTCCAACGCACGGGTGATGCCCCATCCGCCCAGGTAGGCGTTGGCGGTGACGGTCTTGCCATCGGCGTCGGCGAGCAACTGGCCGGTGTCGATGTTGGCCAGGTCATGACCGGCGGCGAGCAGGTCGGGGATCCGGTCGGCGAGGTCGTCGCCCTCGATCCACGCGATGCGCGGCGCCGCATCGACGCGCGCAGCCAGGGCGCCGAGCTCCCCAGCCAGCCCAGCGGGGTTGAGGCCGCCGGCGTTGACGACGACCTTGATGCCCTTGTCCATGCACGTGCCGAGCACCTGTTCCATCTGTGTGAGGAAGGTCTTGGCGTAGCCGGTCGCGGGATCCTTCTGCCGGGCCTTCCACAGGATGAGCATGGTGAGCTCGGCCAGGTAGTCGCCCGTGAGGACGTCGATGTCGCCGCCGTCGACCATCTCGCGGGCGGCGGAGACCCGGTCGCCGTAGAACCCGGAGCAGTTGCCGATCCGGATCGCTCGACGCGCGCTCACGACGCTGCGCCGATCGAGCGCGCCGGTCGCCCCGGGCCAGGGGCGCCGGCGAACGCCTGTGCGATGGCCATCCAATCGCCCGCGACCGGTCCTTCAACGACGAGATCCGTGTCGAGGACGTGGCGCCTCTGCGTGACGACGAGGCAGAAGTCCAGTGCCGGCCCGGTGACGGTGTCGGGACCAGGTGGCCCCCACACCCACGTGGCGCCATCCGGCGCGGTCAGCTCGACTCGCACCTGCTCCTCCGGCACCGGCAGCTTGCGCAGCATGAAGCTGAAGCCGAAGGTGCGCACGCCGAGATGCGCGATGTGGTGCAGCCGCGAAGACGCGGTGATGTCGGCACCCACGGTCTGCGCGACGTCGATCCCGTGGGCCCAGGTCTCCATCAGTCGCGCGGTGGCGCTCGACATCAGGCTCATGTCGGGGCCGAACCACGGGACCCTCGTGCTGCCGTCGAGCGCGCTGAAGACGCGGAGCAGCTCTGCTCTGGCCGATCGGAACCAGTCCAGGAGATCGGGTACCGGCATCGATCGGTAGCGCTCGGCCACGCGATCGGGGAAGTCCATGCCGCCGGCCATCAGCTCCGCGGCGCCCGTGCGGAACTGCGACGGGGAGGCCACCGCGAGCACTGCCTGCTCGTCGAAGAAGGCGAGATGACTGATCTGGTCATGGATGGTCCAGCCCTCCGCAGGTGTGGGCAGACCCCAGTCCGACGCCTCCAGCGAGGAGACGCGGGCGTCGAGTGCCGCCGTCTCCTGCGCCAGATCGTCGAGCAGTTCGGGGAATCCTGATCCGCTCATCGTCCCTCCCAGCTCGGTCGTCGCTTGTCCCGGAACGCTGCCGGGCCTTCCTGCGCGTCGCGGCTCAGATACACCGGCTCCCAGATCCGTTCCGCCTCCTCATACGCCCGGTCGAGTCCGGTCTCGGCGATCAGCCGGACCGTGCGCTTGCCGGCACGCACCGAAAGGGGCGCGTTGTCGGCGATCCGGCGGGCGAGCTGCTGCGTCGCGTCGCGCAGCTCGGCCGCCGGAACGACGTGGTTGACCAGGCCGGCTTCGCGGGCCCGATCTGCTGAGAGCGGGTCACCTGTCAGCAGCATCTCCATCGCGACCCGCGGTGGGATCAGCCACGGCAGCGGCGCCGCCCAGGGCGCGCCCCGGCCCACCTTCACCTCGCTGATCGCGAAACGGGCGTGCTCGGCCGCAACCACCAGGTCGCAGGTCTGTACGAGCAGGAAGCCTCCCGCGAGGGCAACGCCGTTCACGGCCGCGATCGTGGGCTTGTCGACCTGGATGTTGCGGCCGAACTGGGGGACATAGTCGACCGGCGGCACGGCGAGGCCTTCCTCCGCCATCTCCTTGAGATCGCCGCCCGCACAGAAAGCGCGATCGCCCTCCCCTGTCAGCACCAGCACCTGTGCCGCGGCGTCGTCGTTGAACCGCGTGACGCCAGCGAACAGCCCCTCCCGCACCGCGCGACTCAGGCAGTTGCGCGCCGCGGGCCGGTTGATGGTCAGCCACGCCACGCCGTCGATCAGCTCGTAGGTGACCGCCGGCTCCACCGCGGTCGCCGTCATCCCGCGGCCTCCTCGGCAGCCTCGTCGACCACGGCCAGCACGGCGCCGAGGTCGACCGTCTGCCCCGCCCGGACGCTGATCTGACTCACCACACCGGAGACCGGGGCCTTGACGGTGTGCTCCATCTTCATGGCCTCGAGAACCAGCACCGTCGCCCCCTCCTCGACCTGCTGGCCCTGCTCGACCGGCACGCGGACGACGGTTCCCGGCATCGGCGCCAGCAGCGAGCCCGGCTCGTTGCGGTCGCCGGGCTCGGGGAACCGCTTCTGCTCGATGAGCGTGAGGCCGCCCAGCACACTGTCGACGTACGACACGTCACCGTGCCTGCGTACGGTGCAGCAGCGACGTACGCCGTCCACCTCGATGTCGACCTGCTCAGCTGAGGCCGCAAGAAGCCGCACGTGGGCAAGCGCCGCGCCGGCGACAGCGACCCGGATGTCGTCGCGACCCAATCGGTAGCGGACCTCGACCTCCTCCCCCTCGACGTCGAACATGACGTGCTGGGCCTGGCTCGGCACGTTCCGCCAACCGGAGGGGAGGGTGGCCAGTGCCGGGGCATCGGCACGGCGGACGGCCTGAGCCGCGAGGGCGGCCGCCGCGGCATGCACCTGGACCACCTCCGGCGAACGCCATGAGCGCGCCAGCTCCGTCGGGTCGTGCCGACTGAGGTAGCCGGTGTCGATCCGTCCGGCGGCGAACTCCGCTTCACGGAGGATGCCGACCAGCAGCCCCCGGTTGGTGACGACGCCGTGCAAGCGGGTGTCCGCGAGAGCACGGGCGAGCGTGCGGCGCGCCTCGTCGCGGGTCGCGCCGTGCGCAATCACCTTCGCGAGCATCGGGTCGTAGTGCACCCCCACCTCGGATCCGGCGCTCACGCCGGAGTCCACCCGCACGCCGGGCAGCATCGGCACCGAGAACCCGTGGACGGTGCCGGTGGCGGGGAGGAAGCCTGCGTCGACGTCCTCGGCGTAGAGCCGCACCTCGATGGCGTGTCCGTTGATGCCGGCCGTCAGCGCCTCGTCGGGAAGCGGATGCCCTTCCGCGACCAGGAGCTGGAGCCGGACCAGGTCGAGACCGGTGATCAGCTCGGTGACCGGGTGCTCGACCTGCAGTCGCGTGTTGACCTCGAGGAAGTAGAAGCGGCCGTCGGAGCCCATCACGAACTCCGCCGTGCCGGCGCCGACATACCCGATCGCCTTGCCCGCGGCGATGGCGGCGGCGCCGAGCTCCTCACGCAGCGACTCGTCGACGACGGGGGACGGCGCCTCCTCGATGATCTTCTGGTAGCGCCGCTGAATCGAGCACTCCCGCTCGAAGAGGTGGACGACGGTGCCTTGCGTGTCGGCGAAGATCTGCACCTCGATGTGGCGAGGCTCGTCGAGGTAGCGCTCGAGGAAGACGGTGCCGTCGCCGAAGGCTGTGACGGCCTCACGGCGTGCGCCCTCGACTGCCTCCAGCAGATCGGCCTCGTCGCGCACGATGCGCATCCCACGGCCGCCGCCACCGAAGGCGGCCTTCACCAGCACCGGGTAGCCGATCTCGTCGGCGACCCGACGATCGAGCTCGGCCGGATCGATCTCGCTGTCGGTCTCGATGGTGATGCCGGGGAGCACGGGCACACCGGCCGCCGCCATCGTCTTCTTGGCCTCGATCTTCGAGCCCATGCTGTCGATGGCCGCGGGCGGTGGGCCGACGAAGACCACTCCGGCATCGGCACAGGCCCGGGCGAAGCCCGCGTTCTCAGACAGGAAGCCGTAGCCGGGGTGGACGGCGTCGGCGCCGGTGCGACGGGCGGCGTCCAGGATCAGGTCGCCGCGCAGATAGGTGTCCGCGGGCGCCGTGCCCGGCAGATGCACGGCTTCGTCCGCATCGGACACGAACTGCGCCCCGGCGTCGGCATCGGAATACACCGCCACGGTGGCGATGTCCATCGCGCGTGCTGACCGGATGACGCGCGAGGCGATCTCACCGCGGTTGGCGATGAGGAGCTTCTTGATGGTTGTCATGAGCTGCCACCTTCACATGCGGAAGACGCCGAAACCGCGCCTTCCCTCGACGACCTGGGAGTGTGCTGCGGAGAGAGCCATGCCGAGCACGGTGCGGGTGTCGCGCGGGTCGATGACGCCGTCGTCGTACAGCCGCGAGGAGATGAAGAAGGAGTGGGACTCCGCCTCGATCTGCTCCTCGATCTGCACGCGACGACGCTCGTCCGCTTCGACGTCGAACTCGCGACCGGCGGCGTCGGCCGCTTGGCGCCCGACGATCGAGAGGACGCCGGCGAGCTGTTGCGCACCCATCACCGCGAGCTTCGCGTTGACCCACGAGAACATGAAGCGCGGATCGAACGCCCGGCCGGACATCCCGTAGTTGCCGGCGCCGAAGGAGGCACCCATGTTGATGCTGATGTGGGGCACCGCGCTGTTGGTCACGGCGTTGATCATCTTCGCGCCGTCCTTGATGATGCCGCCCTGTTCGTAGTCCTTGCCGACCATGAAGCCGGTGCAGTTGTGCAGGAAGAGCAGCGGGACGTCGAGCTGGTTGGCGAGGAGGATGAACTCGGTGCCCTTCTGGGCCTCCTCGCTGAACAGGATCCCGCGGGAGTTGGCCAGAATGCCGACCGGGAAGCCGTGCACCGATGCCCACCCGGTGGTCAGTGCGGTGCCGTACGACGGCTTGTACTCGCCGAAGCGGGAGCCGTCGGCCACCCGGGCGATCACCTCGCGCGGGTCGACCGGCTTGCGGAAGTCGGCGGCGGCGATGCCGAGCAGCTCGTCCTCGTCGTAGAGCGGCGCGTCGGCCGGCATCGACGGGCCCGGCCCGAGCTTGCGCCAGTTGATCTCGGACATGATGCGCCGCCCGATCCGGATGGCGTCGATCTCGTCGATGGCGAAGTGGTCGCCGAGCCCGGAGATCCGGCTGTGCATGTCGGCGCCACCGAGCTCCTCGTCGTCGGACTCCTCGCCGGTGGCCATCTTCACCAGCGGCGGGCCGCCCAGGAACACCTTCGCCTGGCCGTCGACCAGCACGGCGTAGTCGCACATGCCCGGCACGTAGGCGCCGCCGGCCGTGGAGTTGCCGAACACCAGAGCAAGGGTGGGCACACCCATAGCGGAGAGCTCGGTCAGGCCCTGGAAGATCTTGCCGGCGTGCACGAAGATGTCCGACTGCGTGGGCAGATCGGCGCCACCGGACTCCACCAGATTGATCACGGGGAGCCGGTTGCGCTTGGCGATCTCGAGCGCCCGCAGGTTCTTGCGAAGCGTGTAGGGGTTCATCGTGCCGCCGCGCACCGTGGGGTCGTGCGCGATGATCACCGACTCGACGCCCGCCACCACGCCGAGCCCGGTGATGATACTGGCGCCGACGGAGAACTGGGTGCCCCAGGCCGCCAATGTCGAGAACTCGAGGAAGGGCGCGTCCTGGTCGACGAGCAGCTCGATCCGCTCCCGCGCGAGCAGCCGGCCGCGGGAGCGATGGCGATCGGCGTACTTCTGGCCGCCGCCGGCGCGGGCCAGGTCGAACTGCTCCTCCAGCTCGGCGAGCGCCGTCTGCTGGGCGCGACGGTTCTCGCGGTAGTCGTCGCTGGTCACGTCGAGGTTCGATCGCAGTGGCGTCGTCACCGTGTGCTCCTTGTCCAAGCGTGTGCCCGTCGGGTCGTGACCAGTCTCATCTCGGGCAGGCCCCGAGCACGTCGCCGCTGGGGAGGTAGTTCCCCCTCCCTCAGGGGGATCAGCGCCAGCCGGTGGCCATCGCGGCGCCCTGGACGAGACCGAGGACGCCGCAGATCACGGCGAGGATCAGCAGTGATCGGGCGCCGTTGCGCAACCGCTTCTCCTCCTTGGCCCGGCGCTCGGGGCTGAAGGTCTCCGGCACGAGTGACGCCGCATTGCGGCGCCCCCACCGGCTCAGGGCGAGGAACGCCCAGGCGAGGCCGAACGCGATGACGACGACGCTCACGGCGTCGGCCCGCCCGCCAGCGTGTCCTGCGGCGGCTCGTCGGGATGAGCGGGACGGTAGGCATCGGCGTACTCGACGTCGGCATCCTTGATCTGGTCGGTCAGCCAGGAGCGCCAGGTCGTCATCGCACGCTCGGAGCGCACCGCGTCCAGCGCCTGCTCGCGCACCGCCTCGTAGGGCTGCTGCTTCAGAGGCACGATCCGTTGCACCACGCCGACGTTCCAGCCGTACGCCGTCTGGATCGGGCCGAAGTGGCCGCCCTTCGGCGCTGCGAATGCTGCGTCGGCGAACGTCTTCTCGAGCTCGCCGGCGGTCACGGTGCCCAGCAGCCCGCCCTTGTCGCGGGTCGCGTCGTCAAGCGAGCGCGCATGTGCCAACGCAGAGAAGGAGCGACCCTTCTCGAGCAAGGTGAGGATCTGCTTCGCGTCCTTCCGGGTGCGCACGACGATGTTGGCGATGCGTCGCTTCTCCGGGACTGCGAACGTCGTCGGATCCTTGTCGTAGAGCTTCTTGGCGTCCTCGGGCGTCACCGACGCGACGTCGTCCTCGGTCACCTCCTGGAAGAGCCGGCCGATCGCCTGCTGCCGGCGGACTTCATCGAGGATGTCCTCCTCGTTGACTCCGAACTTCGTGAGCAGATCCTGGAAGGCGCCCCGCGGATCGGCGCCGAGCTGCTTCTCGATCATCGACGACAGCGTGTCGCGAGCCGACTTCTCGGAGATCACGATGTTCATCTCCTCGGCCGCCCTGTCCAGGATCAGACTGACGGCGAGCGACTTGGCGACGTCGCGCTGGAAGTCCTCCTCGGCGTCCTTGTCCTCGGGCCGGACGACGCCGTAGAGCGCGCGGAGGGCATCGAGATGCTCGTCGAACTCGGTCTCGGTGACGATCTCGTCGCCGAAGCGGAGAACGGCGTCGCCGGGCAGCGCGGTGACACGGTGATGTACGACGACGGCCGCTCCGGCGGCGACGGCCACCGCGACGACAGCGGCGAGCAGCCGCCGGCTGGGGGTGGAGAGCAGGGCGCGGAAGGTGTTCACACCATCACCTCGATCTTCGAGTCGTTCTCGGTCGGGTGCTCGGCCGGCACCGCTGTGACACGACGGGGCTGCCATGGAGGGGCCACGAGTCGCACGGTCGCCGAGGCGAGCAGCGACATCGCCACGGTCACCGCCAGGAAGAGTCCGAACCCCCGGATCACGGCGAGGTCCGACGCGGCCAGCGCGAGGTAGCCCGACGTCGCGGCGGTAGCGGCGACCAGTACCGATCGGAGGAGCACCCGCCGGTGCTGCGCGGCCCCGAGCAGGACGGTGAACTCACAGGCCGTCGCTGTCGCGAGCGAACCCAACGCCAACGTGAGGGGCGTCAAGGAGAGGCCGAGCACTTGGAGCGCCAGGAAGCCCCAACCGGTCGCCAAGAGGGCGGCGCCGGCGGCCAGCAGGGCATCTCTGCGGCGGCGCAGACCGACCAGCAGCACGGCGCCCGCAGCGAGGATCCCCACACCAGCGTGGAGGAAACGGTGCTCCGAGAGCAGCTCATAGCTGCGAGCCGCGACCACCGGCAGCCCGGCCGTCTCGAGGGTGATGCCCGGTGGCGGCCTCGGCGCCTCTCTCTCGATCTCGTCCAGGAGCGCGCGTTCGGCGGCCACGTCGTGCAGCTCGATGCCGAAGCTGAGCACGGCCTGTCGCTCGTCGTCCCGCAGGACTGCCGTGCGCAGGTAGCCCGGCAGCTGTGCCAGACCGGCCTCGAGCTGCGCGGACGTCGGCTCGTCGCCGAGGAAGTCCAGCAGCGACGGCGGACTCACGACCGGGTGCAGACGGTCGGCGTACTTGCGCACCACGAACGCTTGCAGCTCCCTCATCCAGGCCAGGGACCGTGGGGTCATCACATCGTCCCCGCTGACCAGCAGCTGAACCTCACCGGAGGAGCCCAGCACCTGCTCGGCGTGGTCGACCTCGCCCATCGTCGGGGCACCGGCGATCAACTGCTCCGGGTTGGCTTCGATCTCCAGTTGCGGGAGCACGATCCAGCCGCCTGCCGCCAGCGCCGTCGCCGTCGCCAGCAACGCCGCACGCCCGCCCCACCCGATCGCCGGACGCGGGGGGGCCGCCGGGACGGCCGGGCCGACCTCGTCGTCCGATGGCTGCGACGACCGGCGACCGGCGACGATCAAGCCCGCGGCGAGCGTCAGCACCACGCCGACCGCCAGCGCGATGCCGAGGTCCTGCACCAGAGGAACAGGCGAGAGGACGAGAGTGGCAAACCCGGCCGCAGCCGCCAGACCGGCCACCGCTACGACGCGGCGATCCGCGCCCCGCACGAGATAGGCAGGGAAGTCGCTGCCGGTGCCGAGCAGGATCGGGAGGAAGGCCACCACCCCGAGCGAGATGGGGTGATCCAGCCAGCCGAAGAGCGCGAGGGTCGCGGCGGTGGCAACCGCGGTGGTGAGCACGGGCAGCAGACGGCGTGGCGAGCGGCGGATCCACGGAAGGAGCAGGTAGCAGAGCGTGGTGAGCGCCAGGGCCAGGCCGCCGATCACGGGCAGCTCGCGCTTGAGTACGTCGGCGAGGCCGGCGGCCACCTTGGGCATCCCGGTGATGGTGGTCCGGTCGGTGTCGAGGTCCGCCGCCGTGACGGCGTCGTTCACCGCATCCACCAGTCGCTCGGTGGCGCGCTGGTCGAGCCCGTCCCGTGGGCGGACGACGATGGCGACCGCGTTCGGGCTGGGCACGACGAATCGCCACTGTTGGCGAGGCTCCCCGTCGCCGTCGAGGACGACGGCTTTCACGAATCCCGGGTTGCGCAGCGTCGGCAGCCCCGCCGGCAGGCCCTGGACGAGCAGCTTGCCGTAGCGACGGTCATACCTTCTCACCGCGGCCTCGGCGGCCCGGTCGGCCGCGGCATCGGTGGCGCCGTCCTTGAGTGCGCGCTGCCGCGCCACCTGCTGGAGAGCATCGCGCCGGCCGCTGATCGCCGCCAGCAGGTTGCGCGCCTGGCCGGCCACCTGGTTGAGCACCGTGCCGGGCCCGTAGACGACGGCGACGTCATCGAGCTGGGCGAGTCGGCCCTCCAGCCCGACGAGCTTGAGGATCTGCTCACCCTGCAGCAGCGCCCCGCTCTTGTCGGTCTCCGCGACCACGACGATCGGGTCGCCACCGAACGAACGGGCCGCCTCCCGGGTGGCCACCTGAGTGGGGTCGTCGCCCGGGAGGAAGGAGTCGGCCGTGGTGTCCGTACGCACCTGGGAGAGGCCCAGACCGATCCCGGTCAGGACCAGCGCCACCAGCAGGAGGCGTCCCAGGGTGCGCACGGAGGGCATCAGGGTGCCTCTCGCTCGAGTCTCGGGTAGTCACCCTTGAACGGGCCGGGGTGAGCGCCCATGCCCGGGGCTGGGTAGGCGTTGGTGTAGTTGCCCAGCAGGCCGTTGGTGGAGATCGGCACCTGCGGCGAGTGCGTGTTCACCAGCGGGGTGAGACGCAGGTAGTAGGCACCGTTCTCGTCACGGTAGTTCAGCACGGCGTTGAAGTTGGCGAAGTACGCCGCCAGATCCGGACCGTAGGGCTTGAGATAGGCCAGCATCGGGTTGACGTCGGCCAGCGTGCCGCGTGCGGTCGGCGAGATGCGACTGACGTCCTTGCTGAGCGTGGGCACTCGCTTCAGCGTCTTCGGCGCGCGGTCGAGCACCGCCGACAGCGGCGCGAGCATGCCCTCCAGGTCCTTCGTGGTCGACGGCAGCTCGCGTAGGGCGGTCGTCAGGTGCGGCGCCGATGCCCTCAGGTCGGATGCGACCGGCGACAGCGCCGTCGCCAGGGTGGAGAGACCACCCGTCGCGTCGCGCGCCGCATCGAGGGTCGACGGCAGCTTGCGCATGGTCGACTCCACCGACGTCCGCTGGCCGGCGGTGGCCCGGGTGATCCGGTTGGCGTCGCTGACGAGCGTGGCGAGCTGGCCCTGACCGGTGTCAAGGGCGTCCAGCACCTGAGTGGTCTGGCGCGCCAGCACCTTGAGGTCCGCGGACTGCGCTGCGATCGCGTCGAGTGCCGTGTGACCCTCCTGGCCGAGCTCCCCCAGGCCGTCCAGCAGGTGATCGACGTCCCTCCCCGTGCCTTCGGTCGAGGCGCCGACCGAGCGGAGCAGCTTGCCCAGGTCCTTGCGGGTGGGTGCGTCGAGGTCGGCGACGACGTCGCGCAGCTGAACGCTGGGCTGGGCCGCAGAGGCCGGCAACGCGGTGCCCGAGGAGATCTCGTCACCGTCGCCATCGGTGACATCGAGGTACGACTCCCCGACGAGCGACCGTTCGCCGATCCGCACGTTGACCCCCTCGTGGAGGGGCGCCACGTCGTCGTTGACCTCGAAGGTGATCTTGGCGCCGCCGTCGACCTGCTCGACGTCGCGGATCGTTCCAACACGGATGCCGGCCATCTGCACCTGCCCGGCGCCGATGAGATTGTCGACGTCGTCGACCACCACGGACGTGGTGTACTCGCCCGAATCGACGACCGGGAGCTTCACGCCGGTTCCGCTCACCAGCCAGGCGAGGGCGAGCCCACAGCCCAGCAGGAACACGAGGAGCACGGTGGTGCGGCCGGCCCCGCCACTGAGAATCTTCGGCATCACTCGCCACCCCTCCCCTGGTCGAGCTTGTTCGGCAGCACGCCGGCGCCCGGGAGCGGCACCATCAGGTGGCCGCGGATGATGCTGCCGTTGACGTCGCCCGCTCCGAAGACGGACGAGGTGTTGTAGACGAAGGCCTTGATGTTGGTCAGGTAGCTCATCACGGTGCGGGTGTCCTGATCGAGACGGCCGGTGATGTGGGTGAGCGGCTTGGCGGCCGTCTGCACATCCCGAACCAGTGGGCGCAGGTCGGCGATCACCGGCACTGCCTTGTCGAGCGCCGGCTGTGCGGCGCGGATCGTCTTGTCGACGTTGCCGACGGTGGACCTGAAGCGGCGCAGCGCCTTCGGCAACTCGCTCGAGGCCGCGTGCAACCCATCGAGGGTGGGGTCGAGCTGCTTGGTCAGGGCCTGGGTGCTGTGCAGGGCCGACCGGAGCTCGCCGGTGAAGCCCGGCAGGCTGCGGAGGCTGGAGCGGAGCCGGTCATCGCTGGCGGCGAGGGTCGAGAGCGTGTTGCTCGTCGCCGTGGCGAGCCGGCTGACCCGCTGGTCGTTCTCGCCCACGGCCGACGAGATGTCCGAGAGCGCCGAGACCAGAGCCGCGATCTTCTCGCGCCGGCCCTTCAGCTCCTGCACCACGGGCCGGAGCGTCGCGAGAGTGTCCGAGGTCGCCTCGAGCCCCGCGGGCAGCCGCGCGGGGGCTCGGGCCAGTGCGACGTCCGACTCCACCAACAAGTCGGTCAGGGCGATCTGCGAGCGCTCATCGAGATGCGAGAGCACCTCGTCGGCCTGGATAGGGCGCTCGGTCTGCTCGACCGGCACCACGGTGTCGCCCAAGGGACCGGCCTTCGCCGTCCCCGGGTTGAGCTCCACCTGCATGTCGTTGAGCGGGTTCTTCGGGCGCACCACGACCCTGGCGTCGCGGTAGACGTCGTAGTCGCCCTCGAGCTTCATGGTGATCACGGCGGTGCCCTTATCGGTGGCCTCGGCCTTGGTCACCTTGCCGACAGACACTCCCGCGATGGTCACGCTGTTCTGGCTCTTCGGGTTCAGACCCGGCACCTCGGCGACCTCGGCGCGGACCGTGGTCATGTCGGACCAGGGCATCGAGCCGCCGACCTGCGCCTTGATGATCACCGCGGCGATGAGCCCGAGGACGATCATCACGACGAGAGCGGTCACATCGCGCCCGAGGCCGGGCACGGTGCGCAGCCGCTCGATCGATGCCGCGAGGCGGCTGTTCTCGTTCATCACCGGTCTCCGTTCACCAAGGGCAGCTTGAGGTCGTCCAGGGGCTGGTTCGCCCCACCCAGCAGTCCGTCGTCGCCGGGGTAGGACGGTGTGGAGCCGAGCGGCGGAGCCGGCTCTCCCTTGTTGGCACCCTCCTGAGGGCCCTTGGGCAGCTGCAGGCCGGCTCCTTCGAGCATCTCCTCGAGGGAGTAGCTGAGCAGCCCACCGGGGGTGCTCAGGCCGACGCCTGCCATCAAGCGGCCCATGGCGCCGTTCTTGTCGTGGAACTTGAAGACGTCGGCGAAGTCGGCGAGCAGATAGCCGGTCTCCTCGTAGAGCAGGTGGTCGTTGCCACCACCCTCGTAGACCCCGGTGCCGTGCCAGGGCGACAGCAAGGCGGTGGTCACCGGCCCGCTGAGCCGGTCGAGCACCGGACCTCGCACGTCGTCGAGCACCTCGGTGGCGTCGCCCGACAGCGGCACCAGGTCCTCCACGAGGGGGCGTGCGTCTCGCACGACCTTGCGGGCATCCTTGAGCACGGGGCGAGCTCGACCGAGCACGGGGTCGAGGTCCGCCAGCAGGGGCGCGAGCTCCTCGGCGCTCGGCCGGAACGACTGAGCTGTCTTCTCCAACCGGTCGAGGGTGCCGTCGAGGTCGGCCAGCCCCTCGCGGGTCGTGGAGAGTGTCTCCGGCGCATCGGCGATGGTCCCCGCGAGCGGCTCTGCGCCGTCGGCCAGCGCCGCTGACGTGGATGCCAGATCGTCGAGGATGCCGACCCATTGCCCACCTTCGCGGGTCAGCGCGGCCGAGGTGTGCTGGAGACCGGTGACCACGTTGGTCAGGTCGTCCTGTGGATGCCGACCGCGCAGCCCGCGGAGGACCTCCTTCGCACCGCCCAGCGTGGCCGGCCCGTTGTCGATCAGCCGTTGGATCGCCTTCCGCCCCTTCGGACCGGTGGTGCCGTCGAGGCTCTTGACCGTGCCGCCGACGGCCTTGTTGGCGTCGGGTGTCACCGCCGAGAGCACCTGGTCGAGCTCGACAGGAACCGAGGTGCGCTCCTCAGGGATGGTGCTGCCGACTTCCGGCTGGCCGGTCTCGCCACCGCGCACCAGCTCGACGTAGTAGTTGCCGCCGAGCACCAGCGTGGGCCGTACGTTCGCCTCCGGCTCGGTGCCGAGCTTCTCCAGGACGCCGTCGTCGAGCTTCATCTTCACGGTCGCACCGTCGTCGGTCGACTCGATGCCTGTCACCTTGCCGACCTGCACGCCGGCGAGCTTGACCACGCTCTGGTAGGGCCGGAGCTTGTAGTCGCGGCTGAAGTCGGCGTTCAGCGTCTCGCCGCTGGCCAGGGTGGTGTCGACGCGCGGCCTGTTGAAGGCGACGAGCGCGAAGAGCAGGAGGAACACCAGGACGGCGATCCCCTTCGCCTTCGGCGACGCCGCTGCGATCTTGCGTGCTGTGGTCGAGGTCGTCATCACTTCACCAATCCCAGTCCGAACTGGAGGCCGATGGGAAGAACGCCGTCCGCACGGTCGTACTGCGCCTGGCCCGGCTTCGGGTACGCGTTCTGCGGCAGGTCACGGGAGCGCAGGAGCCCACCGGTCACGGTGTTGACCCCGGGGGTGACGCCGAGGCGGGCGTACCGAACGCCCGGGTTCGGGCCCTGGGAGACGAAACTCCGGCCGCGGAGGAAGAGCGGCGCCATGCTGGGCCCGGCATAGGGCGCCAGCACCTGCAACGGGTCGATCAGGTCGGTGATCGCCCGGGTGACCTTCGGCGCCAGCGGTCGGGCATCGGCGACCGCACCGGTGAGCTTCCTCACCGCCGGGGTCGCCTGTCGGGCCACGGGCGGCACCTGGGTCGCCACCGGAACCGCCTCGCGGAGGAAGCCGCGCAGGTCGTTCTCGGAGCGGGCGAGCGCGACGGCGCCCGGTTCGAGTGCGGTGACCGCCGCCCGGGTGTCGACGAGCGGCTTGCGCAGGTCGTCCATCGCCTGCCGGGCGTTGGTGAGGGTGGCCGGTAGGCGCTTCGTCGTCTCACGCAGCGGGGTGCCGTCGTCGACAGCCACCGCCGACATCGTCTTCCCCGTCTGGTCGACCAGAGCAGCGAGCTCGTCCTCGCGCCCTTGGAACCGGCCGGCGAGCGTGTGTGCCTCGGCCAGGAGGCGCGGCAGGTCGGCCTCCTGTGCCGACAGTGACTCCGACACGGCGCCCAGATCGCGCAGCACGTCGGGCGCACTGTTGACGAAGGCGGCCAGGTCCTTTCCGTGACCGGCCAGCCCTCCGCCGACCTCGCGCAGCGTGCTGGTGGCCCGCTCCCGGGTGGGCTTGTCGAGCACGTCGAGCACCTCGTAGAGATCGGAGGACGCGGTCGTGTGGTCCTGGCCGATCACGTCGTCGCCGAGCTTCCCGGTGGACGCACTGCCCGGGTCGAGCTCGACGAACTTCGTGGCGAGGGCGGACAGGTCCCACACCGCGGCGGTGGCGTCGCGGTAGACGTCCTTGTGGCCGTCCAGCTCCATGGTGACCAGAGCGGCTCCGTCGCGGTACTCGACGTCCTTGACCCGGCCGATCCGGCGGCTGTGCTGCCGCACCTCGTCGTTGGGCTTCAGCGAGTGCACGTCGGCGATCTCGGCCTGCACCGTCGTGGTCGGCCGGAACGGGAAGCCGGTCTGGGCCTTGAAGGCGACATAGAGCCCGGCCGAGACCAGGACCAGGACGATCAGCCCGGCGCGGAAGGAGAACGCGCGGCTGCGGACCTCCGGGGTGATGATCTTGCTCATCGTGAACCTCCGAGGATCTGCTGGAGCAGGTTCTGCTCCTGCTGGGCGGAGAGGCCGGTGGCCGATTGGCTCGTCCGGCTGCCACCGAGCACGCCGTCGAGCAGCGTGCCGAGGTCGTTCTTCGGCGTCTGGCCGCCTCGGTCGTCTCGGGTGCCCTTCGTGTCCGCCTTGTCCGGCTCGTCCTTGCGGCCGGGCAGGTGGAGATCGGGCGCGCTGGGCATCGGAAGCCCGTGCAGGATGTCGTCGGGCAGCCCCGGCACGAGGCCGGCGGCGGTGTCACCGAGCGCATTCGGCGAGAGCGGGATCATGGCCTTGAAGTAGTGGCTGATCGCGTCATAGTCACTGGTGGCCAATGACCAGCCCTTCACGAACTCCATGAGGTCGATCAGGCTCTTGCCGCTGAGGGCGCCATCGGTCAGTTGGTCGGCGGAGCGCATCGTCGAGACCAGCCCGTCACCCGCGGGGCGGAGGTCGGCGACGACGGGAGCGGCTTTGTCGAGCAGCCGCTTGGCCTCCTCGAGCACAGGTGGCAGCGACCCCAACGCCGGATCTGCCGCGTCGGCGAACCGCCTGAGCTCCTTGCTGATCGTGGGCAGGTCGTCGGTGATCGGACGGAGTCGGCGCAACGTCCGCGTGGCGGGCCGCGCGGTACCGGCCAGCTCCGCCAGGGTCGCCTGGGCACTCGCCAGCGTTGACGGCAGCTGCTCCATCGAGGTCTGGAGCGCCGCCCGCTCCGCGGAGACGCTGTCGAGGAGACGGGTGGCCGAGTCGACCAGCTGGTCCATGGACCTGCCCTTCTTCGTGGCCAGAGCGGCGGCGACCGGGCTGGCGGTGTCGACCAGGTTGCCGAGCAGCTCGTTCTGGTCACGGAGGATCGAGGCCAGGTCGTCGGCCTGCCGCAGCGCCGGGGCGAGCGCGGCCAGCGCCCGGTTGGCCTTCTTGCCCTGTCCGCGCAGTCCCTCACCGCTCTCGGTCAACAGTGCGGCGAGTCCCTCCGCGGTGGGGGTGTCCACCGCGTTGAGAACGTCCTGGAGGTCGACGACCCGCGAGGTCTGCTTCTCAGGGATCTCCATCGGCTCCTCCAGCTCCGGCTGGCCGTCGGAGCCGCGGTCGAGCATGATGAAGCGCTCGCCGAGCAGGTCCTGGTTGGTGATGGTCGCCGTGACGTCCTCGTGCAGCGGCAGCACCGAGTGGTCGAGCTCCATCTCGACCCGGGCCCGCCCCTTGTCGATCTCGATCGACTCGATCGTGCCGACGTCGACGCCGGCAGCCTTGACAGCGTTGCCCTTCACCAGCGGGCTGGCGTCACTGAAGTAGGCGACCACCTTCACCGACTCTTTCTCCGACGCGCCGGTGGTGCCGACCAGGAGTGCGGCGAGCAGGGCGATGACACCCAGGGTCGCGATGATTCCTCGCTTCATGATCAGTGCACCTCACTGCCGGTGGCGTCGACCCACGGCTGGTCTTCTGCCTGGCCGGGATAGGGCTCGGGGTTCTGTCGGGCGGTGGGCAAGGGCACCGGCGTCTCGTTGAGCGCGTTGGTGCCCGGCGCCAGCAGGCCCGCCCAGGTGTGGCCGGCGCCGTCATAGGCCGCGAACGCCTGGCCCCAGTTCATGAGGCCGCCGATGCCGTCGGGGGTGTAGGGCCGCAGGAACGAGATGGCCGGCGCCAGGTCGGCGAGCATGCCGTTGAGGGTCGGCAGCACGTCGTGGCTGCCGTCGAGCAGCGCCGGCGTCCGTCCCAGCAGCTCGTCGGCCGCGCCGAGCAGCGGGCGCAGCTGGGCGACCGTCGGCCGCAGATCGACCAGCACCGGCGCCAGGTTGCGACTCACCGACGGGAGCCGCTGCGTCGCCGGGCGCAGGGCGTGCAGCAGGCCGACGGTCTCGTTCGAGGCGGACGGCACCTTGCCGAGCGTGGTCTTGGCCGTGTCGAGCGTGCCGGGGAGCTGCTGCAGTGTGCTACTGATCGCTCGCTGCTCCGTCGCGACCGATCGCGCCACCTTGCTGAGATCGGCGACGCTCGAGCTGAGCTTCGCCCGGCGCCCAGCGGTCGTGTCGAGCAGGCCGGAGAGATCGCGCACGATCGCGCGGATGGCCGGCCCATCCTGTCCCACCGCGCGGAGCACGTCACCGAGGGCGTCGACCGTGCCCGAGGCCTGCTGGATGGTGTCCTTCAGCTCCGGCTCGCGCCCTTCGACCGTCGTCTGCAAGCGGCCGATCAGCGACGACACCCGCTGGCGGGTCTTCTCGTCCAGGGCGGCGAGCACCTGGTCGACCTCGATCTGGCGCGACGTACCCTCCAGGTAGGCCCCTTCGGGGATCTCGGCGTTGGAGGCGGGCCCGGGGATGACGGTGAGCACACGCTCCCCGACCGCTGAGACCCACTCGACCCGGGTCGTGGTGCCGCTGTGCAGTGGCGCGACGTCGTCATCGAGCTCGACGCGCACCAGGGCCTTGCCGTCCTTGAGGCTGAGATCGGTCACCTTGCCCACCTGGTTGCCGTCGACCCAGACCGGGGTGTTCACCGAGATCTGGGCGGCCGACGGCAGCACCAGCTGCACCTCGTAGCCGCTCTTCTCCTGTCGCAGCAGGAGGAAGCCGGCGATGATCACCACGCCGGCGACGGCGAGCGCGATCGGACGTCTCAACAGGGTCATCGCAGCCTCAGTCCATTCCCAGGGGGCCGATGGAGTCGCCGGCGAGGAACTGCCGGACGAACGGCATGTCGGAGTTGAAGGCGTGCTCGGTCTCGCCGTAATGGATGAGCTTGCCCTGCCACACCACACCCACGTAGTCGCTCACCTTGCGTGCGGTCGGGATGTTGTGGGTGACCAGGATGTAGGTGCCGCCGTGCTCGGCGTGCACCTTGAGGATCAGGTCGTTGAGCAGACTCGTGCGCACCGGGTCGAGGCCGGAGTCCGGCTCGTCGAACATCACCACACTCGGGTTGAGCACCAGCGCCCGCGCGAAGCCGGCACGCTTCTTCATGCCCCCGGAGACCTCCCCCGGGAACTTGCCGACTGCTCGTGTCAGGCCGACCTCCTCCAGCCGCGCCATGACGATCTCCCGCACCTCCGACTCACGCTTGCGCGTGTGCTTGCGCAACGGGAAGGCGACATTGTCGTAGATGTTCATCGACCCGAAGAGCGCGCCGTCCTGGAAGAGCACGCCGAAGCGCTTGCGGATCTCCTGCCGCTCGGCCTCCGAGATCCGCCAGATGTCGTCGTCGAACACCTCGACCACGCCCTCGTCGGGCTCGAGGAGCCCCACGATGTGCTTGAGCAGCACGCTCTTTCCGGTCCCGGAGGGGCCCAGCACGGTGGTGATGGCATTGTCGACGAAGTTGAGGTTGAGCCCGGTCAGCACGTCGAAGGACCCGAACGACTTCTTGACGTTCTTGATCTTGATGCTGTGGTCGAGATGCGGCGCCGGGTCGACGATCACGCCGTTGGCGTAGATGTGGTCGTACGACGGGTCGTGCTGGTAGGTGTCGATCGGGGTCTCGAGCTGGGTGGTCATGTCGAGCTTCCTTTCGTCGGCCATGTGCCGGGCATGCGTCAGTGGTCAGAAACTGATGGGTGCGCGGACCAGGCCGCTGAAGAACATCTGCTGGAAGACGGCGCCCAGCACGCTCACGACGACCAGGTTGATCACCATCGACTTGGCGGTCGCCTTGCCCACACCCACCGGGCCACCGCTGGCGTTGTAGCCGTAGTAACAGCCGGTGAGCACGATCATGAGGCCCATCAGGGCGCCGGTGAACAGCGAGAGGACGAGGTCCTGTTGGGTCGTGAACGACCAGAACACCGAGAGGTAGCCGCCGGCCGACACGCTGTGGAAGTAATGGACGTTGAGGAAGTAGCCGAGCAGGTACATCAGCCCGGTGCCGGCGATGAACATGAAGGGGGTCACCAGCATGATCGCGACCACGCGGGTGCTCGCCAAGTAGACGAGCGGGTTGAAGCCCATCACCTGCAGCGCATCGATCTCCTCGCTGATCCGCATCGAGCCGAGCTCGGCGACCAGGCCGCAACCCACCTTCGCGGCGAGGATCCAGCCCCACATCTCCTGTGCCACCGTGTAGTCGCCGGTCGAGCTGAAGACTGCGGTGTAGCCACCGGCGCCGAGCTGCTTGAGCAAGTAGTGCGCCTCCAGCGCGATCTCCGCGGCGAGCATGCACATCATGAACCAGATGACCGGGGTGCTCTTGAGGATGAAGATGCCGGCCTGACGCAGCACCTCGGGCACGTAGGAACGCACCTGAGGCAGCGTCTTGGCTATTTGGAGAGCGAATCCGGCGATATGGCCGACGTCAGCGACCAACGACGTGCCGTCGCTGTAGCCGCCGAACTTGCCCTGGCTGCTCGCCGAGACAGGCTCTTCCTGCTCGGGTTCGAGGGGGGTCTCGTTCAGTGTCGAAGTCATGAGGTCACCTGTTGATCAGCATGTCGGGATAGAGGCCGAGCATCGTCAGGTTGACGACGAAGTTGAGCACCCAGATGGCAGCGAAGGAGAGCACGACGGCCTCGTTCACCGCCTTGCCGACGCCCTCGGCTCCGCCCTTGGCGGTCAGCCCCTTCTGCGCGGAGACGACGCCGATGAAGAGCCCGATGAGGAGGGTCTTGATGATCGTGCCGCCGATCTCCGGAATGGTCAGGGCACCGAACAGGTTGCCCATGTAGGCGCCGGTCGAGGTGTCACCCAGCCAGGACGCGGATATCAGTGCCATTCCGATGCCCAAGACGCCGCCGAGGATATTGAAGAGGACCGTCATCACGGTGATCGCGAAGACCCTGGGAAGCACCAGGCTGCGGATCATGTCAACGCCCAGCACGGTGAGTGCGTCCAACTCCTCGCGAATCCGCCGGGCGCCGAGGTCCGCTGTCATCGCCGTGCCCATCACGCCCGCGACCGCCATGCCGGTGCAGAAAGGTGAGATCTCGCGGAGCGAGGCGAACACGAAGTAGGTGCCGAGCCGGTTGCCGGCGCCGAGCAGGCTGACCAGGTCGTAGGCGTAGTTGGCGATGAGGAAGGTGAAGCCGCCGACCGCCAGCAACACGGGGAGCCAGCAGAACCGCAGCATCGAGTACATCTCGTCGCGAATGTCGCCCCAGTAGCCGCGCGGCTCCTTGACGGCGGTCTTGATCACCGCGGCGAGCAGCTGGCCGGACTGGCCGACGTCGGTGACGACGCGCTGGATGCCTGACGGCGTCGCCTGCATCAGACGGCCACCCTTCGGCAGCTCGCGGGGTGCGTAGTCGTCGCTGTCGAGCTCGTCGAGGCGCTCGGAAGGGTTGTCCGTGGTCGTCATGACAACGACCCCTCGAGCGGGATCTGATCGAGGTGGCGGAAGCCGCGCTGGAAGTAGAGCACCGGCGGACGGTCGTCGAGGTCGATCTCGATGACGCGGGCGATCAGGATGGTGTGGTCGCCGCCGTCGTAGCGCTGGTGCGCCTCGCACTCGATGAGCACGGCCGCATCGAGCAGCACCGGCACTCCCCGGTGGTCGGGAACGAACTCGCCGCCCCCGAACTTGTCTGCGCCCTTGGTGGCGAAGCGCTCGATCAGCTCGATGTGAGCCGAACCGGCCATCTGGATCGACCACTGGTCGTTGGTCATGAACGCGTCGTAGCACTGCGCCGTCTTCGCGATGCAGATGAGCACCAGCGGCGGATCGAGGGAGACCGAGCAGAACGAGCTGGCGGCGAAGCCGCGGAAGTCGCCGTCACCGTCGGTCGTGGTCATCACCGTCACGCCACTGGGGAAGGCCGCCATCGCCTGGCGGAACTTCGTCGCGGTGTCGGGTGGGGCGAGGGTGCTGGTCATGATGCGTTCCGTTCCGAGGTCTCAGCGGCACCGAGGTCGTGATCGAGCCGGGTCGCCTTCGTGTGCAGGTAGCCGGCGTTCTGGTCGTTGGGAGCAACCTGGAGCGGCATCCGTTCGGTGATCGTGATCCCGTACGCCGACAGGCCGGCGAACTTGGCCGGGTTGTTGCTCATCAGGCGGATCGACGAAACGCCCAGGTCGCGGAGGATCTGCGCGCCGACGCCGTACTCCCGGCTGTCGACGGGCAGCCCGAGCGCGAGGTTCGCGTCGACGGTGTCGAGCCCGCCGTCGTCCTGGAGCTGATAGGCGCGCAGCTTGTGGGTGAGTCCGATGCCCCGGCCCTCGTGGCCGCGCAGATAGAGCACGACACCGCAGCCGGCGTCGGCGACCTTCCGCAGCGCGAGTTGCAGCTGCTCACCGCAGTCGCATCGCCGTGAGCCCAGCACGTCGCCGGTGAGGCACTCCGAGTGCACGCGGACCAACACGTCGGGCTTGCCGGTGACATGACCGCGGATGAAGGCGACATGCTCGGTGCCGTCGACCTCCGATCGATAGGTCGCGGCGTCGAAGTCGCCGAAGTCCGTCGGCACCCGCGCCGCGGCGGTGCAGGTGACAAGTGACTCGGCCGCCATGCGGTAGCGGACCAGGTCGGCGACCGACACCAGCACCAACTGATGCTCGCGGGCGAAGTGCACCAGGTCGGGCATCCGCGCCATCGTGCCGTCCGCGTTGGTGATCTCCGCGAGCACGCCGGCCGGGTGCAGGCCCGCCATCCGGCACAGGTCGACAGCTGCCTCGGTGTGCCCGGTGCGCTGCAGCACCCCTCCCGGCCGGGCACGCAGCGGGAAGATGTGGCCGGGTCGGCTGAACTGCTCTCCCTGCACGAACGGATTGGCCAGAGCACGAGCGGTGATCGCCCGGTCGCTGGCGGAGACGCCTGTCGTCGTGACGCCCTTGAGATCCACCGACACCGTGAACGCCGTGCCACGCGGGTCGTCAGCGGCATCCACCATGGCGGGCAGGCCGAGCTCGTCGATCCGCTCACCGGACATCCCCACGCAGACCAGTCCGCTCGTGTGCTGCACGACGAAGGCCATGGTCTCGGCCGTCATCAGCTCAGCGGCACAGATCAGGTCCCCCTCGTTCTCCCGATCCTCGTCGTCGAAGACGACGACGGGGTGACCGGCGCGCAACTGGTCGAGGGCCGCCTCGACGCGAGCGGCGCCGTCCCGCTGGTCTGCGTAGGGATGCATTGGTCGCTCCTCCCGATGGTGGACGACTCAGGCCGGGGTGCCGAGCACCAGGCCGTAGGCCTTGTTCTCGACGCCTCCGGAGCGGTCGACGGAGATGTACTTCTGCTCCGTGTAGGCGTCAAGTGCGTTCGGGCCGCCCTCACGGCCCAGACCGCTCTGCTTGTAGCCGCCGAACGGATAGGCGGGATGCAGCACATGCCAGTCGTTGACGTAGATCATCCCGGCCTCGAGCTGCCGCGCGACATCGAGCACACGCGCCTCGTCGGTGCCCCAGACACCGGCGGACAGGCCGTACTCGGTGTCGTTTGCGATGGCGATCGCCTCCTCGACCGTGTCGTAGCTCAGCACGCTGAGCACGGGGCCGAAGACCTCCTCGCAGGCGACGGTCATCTCGGGCGTCACGTCGGTCAGCACGGTCGGCTCGACGAAGTTGCCGCTCTCGAACTCCGCTCCGGTCGGCGCGGAGCCACCGACCGCGACCTTCGCGCCCTGGGTCTCGGCCTGCGCGATGTGCGCGAGCACCCGGTCGCGCTGGTCGGCGGTGATCAGCGGCCCGATGTCGGTGGCGGGGTCGAGTGGGTCGCCCATCTTCATGGTGCCGATCCGGGCGACGAGGCGCTCGACGATCTCGTCCTTCCGCGAGCTCGGCACCAGCAGCCGGGTGCCTGCCTCGCAGGCCTCGCCGTTGTTGGCCATACAGGCGTAGATGGCACCGTCGATGGCGACGTCGAGGTCCGCGTCGTCGAGCAGAATGTTCGGCCCCTTGCCGCCGAGCTCGAGCGTGACCCGCTTCATGTTGTCGGCGGACGCCCCGAGGATGCTCTTGCCGACCTCTGTGGAGCCGGTGAAGCCGATCTTGCGGACGTCGGGGTGCTGGCTGAGGTGGGCACCGGCATCGTGTCCGTCGCCCACGACGACGTTGAGGACGCCCTTGGGCAGGCCGGCAGTCTCGAACGCCTTCGTCAGCTCCAGGGCGAGCAGCGGTGCGTGCTCGTCGGGCTTGAGGACGACGGTGTTGCCCGCGGCCAGGGCCGGCGTCACCTTCCAGACGATGGTCAGCAGCGGGATGTTCCAGGGCACGATGGCACCGACGACACCGAGCGGCTCGCGGCGCAGGATGCCCTCGGCGGGCACCGGGCCGATCTCGGGGCCGGCCTTCTCGAACTCGTACTCGGCGGCCTGTGCGGCGATGAACTGCATGTTCGCGAGCGACAGGCCGACGTGCAGGGCACCGGTGACCCTGATGGTCGCGCCGTTCTCGCGGCTCTGCAGCGCAGCGAGCTCGTCCATCCGGCCGCCCAGATCGGCGGCGACGGCGTTGATGAGCGCGGCGCGCTCGGCCGGCGGGGTGCGGCGCCAGGTGCCCTCGGCGTGGGCCGCCTTGGCCGCGGCGACAGCAGCGTCGATCTCGGCGACGCCGCCCTTGGTGACGGTGGCGACGAGCTCTCCGGTGGCGGGGCTGCGCACCTCGAGCTGCTGGCCGTTGTCGACCCACTCGCCGTCGATGTAGTTGGCGTAGTGCGGAACGCTCATTGGTCTGCTCTCTTCCTGGGATGGGTGTGGCTCAGCCGACCTGGCGGTCGCGGCCCTGCCAGAACGGCGCCCGCAACGTCTTCTTGTCGACCTTGCCGGCTGGATTGACGGGCAGCTCGTCGACGAAGTCGACGGTCTTCGGTGAGGGGATCGATCCGAGCTCGGCCTTGACCCGGGCCTGGATCTCCTCGGTGGTGACCTCGGACCCCGGCCTGCGAACGACGAAGGCATGCACGGCCTCGCCCCACTTCGGGTGCGGGATGCCGATGACGGCGGCCTGGCCGACACCGGGGTCGGCGACGATCACGTCCTCGACCTGGCGGGGGAACACGTTGAACCCGCCACTGACGACCATGTCCTTCTTGCGGTCGACGATGTAGAGGAAGCCGTCCTCGTCCACCTTGCCGATGTCTCCGGTATGCACCCATCCGTCGCGCAGCGCCTCGGCGTTGCGGGAGGCGTCGACGTAGCCGAGCATCTGACCGAGCTGGCGCGAGCAGATCTCGCCCACCTCGCCGACCGGCAGCGGGCTGTCGTCGTCGTCCTGGATGCTGACCTGAACGAACGGGAGAGGTCGCCCGCCAGAGGCAAGGCGCCCGATGGCCTCCTCGCTGTCGACCCGGTGGTCGGTCTTGCGCATGCAGGCGACGTAGCCGGGCTCGGTGCCGGCGTAGGCCTGAATGAAGATCTGGCCGAACACGTCGAGTGCCTGGCGGAGCCGGTCGGGGGAGATCGGCGAGCCCGCGTAGAGCATGGTGTGCAGCGTCGAGAGGTCGTAGTCGGCCCGCTTCGGGTGGTCGAGCAGCAGGTAGATGATCGTCGGCACCACGGCCGTCGCGGTCACCTGGTGACGCTCGATGTTGCGGAGCAGGGAGTCGACCTCGAGGCCGGGCAGCATCACATTGGTGCCGCCGCGCAGGAAGGTCGGCATCACGAAGATCTGCGTGTAGTGCGTGAGCGGGGCGCCGTGCGCGAAGACCTCGTTCCACCGGGTGTCGCCGATCTCCAGGCCCGCGGTGATGCTGTAGTGGCCCCAGGTGAAGTGCGACTGGACGACGCCCTTCGGCTCGCCCGTGCTGCCCGAGGTGAACAGGACATAGCACTCGTCGTGCTGATCGATCTGCACCTCCGGCCGACCGGGCTGCTGCTTCTCGATCAGGGTGGCGAAGTCGTGGTCGGCGGAGTCGACCGGATCGCCGCCGACCCGGATGAAGGTGGTGAGCTTCGGGAGTCGGCCGCGGAGCTCATCGACGACTCCCTCCAGAGATGCGTGATAGACGAGTGTGGTGGCCCCGGTCTGCTCGAGGTTGGCCTGCTGCACCGAGGCGGAGGCTCGGGTGGGCATCTGGACCAGCACGCCCCCGGACTTCCAGATGCCGTGCTGGCTCGGGATGAACTCGAGGCAGTTCGGCATCAGCAGACCGACCCGCTCCCCCTTGCTCAGGCCCAGCGACAGCAGCGCCGAGCCGAGGCGGTCGGAGAGGTCGCGCAGCTCGGCGTAGGTGAGCCGGCGGTCGCCGTCGATGATCGCGACCTGGTCGCGGTAGTAGCCACAGGTCCTGTCCAGGACGTCCGGCATCGTGCCCCACATAGTCCCTGTCTCCTTGCTTTCGGTCGGTCCGCTGAGTGCGCCTCAGCGACCTGCGGGTGATCTGCGTCACGAACGTAAGGCGCGGCCCTCGACCCCCACGACGCCCCGAGGGAGGAACCCGACCCCCCCTTGGGGTGAACCGGTGGCGAGCGGACGTACGAGGTGTCGGCCGGGCAGGCCACGGGCCGGAGACCGAGCGGTCTCCGGCCCGTGACGCGGCGGGTCAGCCCAGCGATGCCGGGTCGAAGCCCTCTTCCCAGTAGTGCGGGGTGATGATCGGAACGCCGAGCTGCTGGAACAGCGGGTTCTCGTTCACGAAGGTCGACTCGAGGATGATCTTGCCGGCGTCGTTGAACTGCAGGAACGTTGACGCCTTGGTGGTCAGTGTCTTGCCCTCGGTCGGCAGGCCCCGGTAGGCGTCGGCGCCCTCCACCCGGTAGTCCCAGTGGATCATCAGGTGGCCGTTGCCCTCGATCACGTCGGTCACGGTCATCGACTGCCGGCCGTCGGCCCACACGGGGAGGTCCTGCCGGAACTCCTCGTCGGTGGAGATCGTGTCGCCGAGGTGATCGTTGACCTTGCGGCTCTCGATCACGAACTCCTCCGAGCCGGCGTAGAGCTCGCGGTGCGCTGCCTGGTCGTTGAGCCGGGTGTCGGCCCACTTCTTGGCGTACTCGATGTCAGTCATCTCGATGTCCTCTCAGGCCAGTGCCGGCTCGACGGCCGGGAAGGGGGTGGCGGTCACGCCGGGGTAG
>Ga0164243_10003213_pt1 | contig 26293 bp, 20 predicted proteins | sample OricompcompostOP_FD_108781 | JGI IMG/M metagenome (GOLD analysis project Ga0164243, IMG submission 108781) | Organic Plus compost microbial communities from Emeryville, California, USA - Original compost - Organic plus compost (OP) | ecosystem: Engineered > Solid waste > Mixed feedstock >...
TCGCCGGCGCGGAACTGGTCCTCACGAAACTTCGGCAATTGCGCCGTGCCGAACATCGCATCGTCGCGGACGAGGATCGGCGGATTGACTTCGGTATAGCCGTGGTCGGTCGTGTGGGTGTCGAGCATGAACTGGCCGAGGGCACGCTCCAGCCGCGCGAGTGCGCCCTTCAGCACCACGAAGCGGGCGCCGGACAATTTCGCCGCCAGTTCGAAATCCATCATGCCGAGCGCTTCACCGAGTTCGAAATGCTGCTTCGGCGTAAAATCGTAATCGCGCTTGGCCCCGAATTTATGATGCTCGACATTGCCGTGCTCGTCGGCGCCGTCCGGCACTTCGTCGAGCGGAAGATTGGGGATGGTCGCAAGAATATCCTGAAGTGTCACATCAGCATCTTTCGACGCCTGTTCAAGCTCCGGCATCTTGATCTTGAGTTCGTTGACCTCGGCCATCAGCGCATTGGCACGCGCCTCGTCCTTGGCCTTCTTGGCCTCGCCGATGTCCTTGGACGCGGCATTGCGCCGGGCCTGCGCCTGCTCGAGGGCGGTGATGGCCGCTCTACGCTTCTCGTCCAGTTCGATCAGCCGCTGCGCCTCGCCGGTGAGCCCACGCCGCTTCAGCGCGCGATCGAAGGCCTCGGGATTGTCGCGGATCCATTTGATGTCGTGCATGGCAGACCGATACCTTGATTCGTTACGCCCGGCCTTGGATCGGGCATCCACGACTTATTTCGCGCAGGCAAAACAAGACGTGGATGGCCGGGTCAAGCCCGGCCATGACAGCGAAAAAGAGCGGCCTAACACCGATTCATGACGTTAGCCAACGCTCCGCTGGCCCTGTTGTTTGAATGGCGGGGGTCCGCCAGCCCTGTTTCCCTCTCCTGCCCAAGCAGGAATGGAGCGCCGGGAGGCGCCAGGGGCTTGCGAGGCCCCATACGGACCTTGCGAGGGTCCGTCCGCGCGCCGCAGGTTTGCCCTTATCAGGCAAACCTCACCCGGGCGGGGTTGCGAGTCCCGCCCGCGAGGCGCGCGCCCCTTCTGGCGCGAAGGGGCTGCGCCTCCCGGCGCTCCACCATCCCGGCCGCCTCATGAAAGCAGCCGGGATCAACGGCCGGATATTAAGTTCGCTCAGAGCTGCGGGGATAAATTATTCCGCGACATCCGTGGCCGGCACGGTCGCGGGTGGCGCCTTCGGCTCGACGAATTTGGCCGACCAGATCGCTCCCTCATAGAGCAGCATCAGCGGCACCGCGAGCGAGAGCTGGCTGATCACGTCCGGCGGGGTCAGGACGGCGGCCAGCACGAAAGCGCCGACGATAAAATAGCGGCGCTTGGAGCGAAGCTGATCCGACGTAATGATACCGACGCGCGCCAGAAGGGTCAGGATGACCGGCAACTGGAACGCAGCACCGAAGGCGAACACCAGCGCCATCATCAGCGACAGATATTCGCCAACCTTGGGCAACAGCGCAATGTCGGCCTGTCCGGCAACACCGGTCTGCTGCATGCCGAGCGAGAAACGCACCAGCAGCGGCATGACGATGAAATAGACAACCAGCGAGCCCATCGCGAAGAAGATCGGCGTCGCGACGAGATAGGGAAGGAAGGCCCGCCGCTCGTTGCGATAGAGCCCAGGCGCGACAAACATGTAGATCTGCGCTGCAATCACCGGGAATGCGAGGAAACCCGCGCCGAACATGGCGAGCTTCAATTGCGTCAGGAAGTATTCCAGCAGCGCCGTATAGATGAATTTGGAATTCTCGACGCCAGCCACCCACACGAACGGCCAGACGAGAATGTTGTAGATCTGTTTGGCGAAGAAGAAGCAGAAGGCGAAGCAGACGGCGAAGGCGATCAGCGCCTTGATCAGGCGCGAGCGCAATTCGATCAGATGATCGAGCAGCGGCGCCTTGCTCTGTTCGATCTCGTCTTCGTCTTCCTGGGTGCGGCTGCTCATGCGGCCCCGCCTCCAGCCGGCTTGCTGTCGCTTGTCACGGTTTCAGTTGGTTTGGTTTCGGCCGGCTTGATGTCCATCGGCGCGCCTATTGCCGCCGGATCGGACAATGGCGCCTCGCTGACCGGCGCATTCGCCGACTCAACGGCATTGGGATCAGCCGTCGCAGTGGAGGCTGACGTATCGGTTGAAGAGGTGGAGTCGGTTCCGAACGCCTTCTCAACCTCTTTCTGAGCGGTCTCAAGCGGATTGGTAAATCCGGCCTGCGCCTTGGCGCTGGCCTCGTCGAATTGCCGTTTCAGGTCTGCAACTTCCGCCTCGCGCATGGCCTCGCGAAACTGGTCCTGAAACTCGTTCGCCATGCGACGTATCTTGCCCATCCAATGGCCGACCGCGCGCAGAACGCCGGGCAATTCCTTCGGCCCGATGGCGATCAGCGCGACGATGGCAATGAGAAGAAGCTCGCTCCAGCCGATATCGAACATGGACCTTCAAACTCCAAGGGGCGCCCCACCTTCAAGGTCGGCGCCCCTCCTTCACCGCGAGCGTCGGCGGTGCAATTCCCGTCAGACCGTGCCTTCGAATTTCTTTTCCGTCTCGGCCCGTTTGGTGCCACCGGCATTGTCGATGGTCTTCATCTGCTCGGGCTTGGTCTCGGCCTTCGTATCGTCCTCGGACATACCCTTCTTGAAGGCCTTGATGCCCTGCGCCATGTCGCCCATCAGCTCGGAGATCTTGCCGCGACCGAACAGGAGCAGCACCACGACCACAACGACGAGCCAGTGCCAGATGCTGAGTGAACCCATAACGCCAATCCTTTAGAGGCGCCCGCCCCGACGGGGGCAAGCTGCACCGTACCCGCGGTACATCAGTGAGAAACTAGGCTCCGGTGGCGGCAAAAACAAGGACTTCGGAGGGGTCGAATTCAACCCTGAGATCATCGTTAACCTGCGGAATGGCGTCGCGCAGGACACGTCCGGTGAGCGGAACATCGAGCCCTTCCACCGCCACCTCGACAAGGTCCACATGGCCGAGAAACTTGCGTAACTTGATATGGCCAGGGACGCCGGACCCGCCATTTTTTAGACGGAGCGCCTGCGGCCGGATGGCGACAATCGCCGCGCTGCCGTCGGTCAGGTGCGGTGCGGCAAAACGGCCGACCGCGGTGTCCACAGAGCCGCCGCGGATTGTTCCGGAGACTTCGTTCAGGTCGCAGAAGAAACGCGCGACGAACAAGTCCTTCGGCTTCGAATAGATGGCCTGCGGCGTATCGACCTGAACGAGCCGTCCGCCACTCATCAGAGCAATGCGGTCCCCCATCCGCAACGCTTCTTCCGGATCATGGGTGACGACAACCGACGTCACGCGAGCCTCGCGCAGCACATTCAGCGTGTCTTCCCTCACCTCGTCCCGCAGCAGGCGATCGAGGCCGGAGAACGGCTCGTCCATGAGCAGCACGCTCGGCCGCGGCGCTACCGCGCGCGCCAGCGCGACGCGCTGCTGTTCGCCACCGGACAGCATATGCGGATAGGCATCGGCGTATTTCTCAAGGCCGACACGGGCGAGCGCGCGGCGCGCTTCGCTCTCGGCCTCGGCCTTCGGCAACGACTTCAGACCGAACATGACATTGGCGAGATTGGTCAGATGCGGGAACAGCGCAAAGTCCTGAAACATCAGACCGACGCCGCGCTTTTCCGGCGGCAGAAATGTTTTGCCGCTCGATACGTCCTGATCGTTAATCAGGACGCGCCCTTGCATCGGCTGTTCCACGCCGGCGGCGAGACGCAGCAACGTGGTCTTGCCGCAGCCGGACCGGCCAAGCAGGCAGATGATTTCGCCCGGCTCGACCACGAGCGAGAAGTCCTGCACCGCGACCACGTCGCCATAGCGATGGGTGATGCGGTCATAGGACAACTTCGCGGCAATCGATGCCGGTGTGCGTCCGGCTTCGACCCGCGCGATCGCGGCCCCCGATGCTGCACGCGCAGCCATTTATTCCTCGGTATTCTCCACGCGCGGCGCAAGACCGAAATCGAGATCGCCCGGCTCAAGCGGATCCTCGTCTTCGCGCAGCGTCGGATCATCGGACGGTATCGGCACCGAAAAATTCGGCGGCAGATGGCCTTCCAGCATGCCCGAACCCTTCAGCTCATCGAGACCCGGCAAGTCGCCAAGCTGCTCGAGGCCGAAATGCGAGATGAAGGCTTCGGTCGTCCCATAGGTGATCGGCCGGCCCGGCACCTTGCGGCGGCCGCGCGGTTTGATCCAGCCGGTTTCAAGCAGCACGTCGAGCGTGCCTTTGGAAATGCTGACGCCGCGGATGTCTTCGATCTCGGCGCGCGTCACCGGCTGATGATAGGCGATGACCGCCAGCGTCTCGATGGCCGCGCGTGACAGCTTGCGCGGCTGCACCGCCTCGCGCGTCATGAGCCAGGCCAGATCGCTGGCGGTGCGGAAGGTCCACTTGCCGTTGACGCGGACGAGATTGACGCCGCGATGGGCGTATTCCTCTTTCAACAGCGCCAGCACCGGCTGCAATTCGACGCCGGCCGGAAGTCGCTGCGCCAAAGTCTTTTCGTCAATCGGCTCCTTGGAGGCGAACAGAAGCGCTTCGAGAATCCGCATCTCGTCGGGACGGCCCTGCGGCAATTGATGGCCGTCGGCAACAGCGTCCGCCTCCTCGTCCGAAAGCTCCTGCTGCTCGGATGACTGCAACATTTCAGGCGCGGAGCGTTCCGAAGACTGAGACGCCGTTTCCAGGTCGTCGTCATCGTCTTCGTCGTCGAGGTCGTCATCATCCTCGTCGTCGTCGTCGTCCTCGTCTCCTTCGTCGTCATCCTCGTCTTCCGGACCCGCCGCGTCAGAGTCCAGGCTTTCGGATTCCAGTTCCTCCTCTTGCGCGTCCAGCTCTTCTGAAACAGCGTCCGGCTCTTCCGCCAGGTCCGGTTGCTCCTCGGGCGCCGCCTGCAGATCGGCAGTGTGCTCGACATTTGAAGCCGGCTGCGCCTCCTGCGCAGGACGCATCTCGGGCATCGGCTGCGAGTCAGCGATTTCCTGCTCGTCCTCTATCCGTTTGCGAGCCAAGCTTGGCATCCTTTCAGCCTCCTCAAAGATCACGATGCTCATCCGATCCTGCGATCCGACACCGCATCGTGAGCAAAACTCAAATCACGACGCATCACACGCCGCAAAAGAAATCCCGTGCGCCTTCCGTCATTGCGGCGCTGGCGGTGCCGAATGCGGCATCGGCGGCCCCTGACGCTTGCGCAGATAGAGCGGTGCGAAGGCGGCATGCTGCTGCACCTCGATCTTGCCTTCGCGGACAAGCTCGAGCGTCGATGCAAAGCTCGACGCCATCACCGTCGTGACCATCGACGGCTCGACCAGATACTGGATCAGATATTGATCGAGCCGGTTCCAGTCATCGGTCGCGCCGATCAGCTTCTCGATCTGCTGGCGCGCTTCGGCAAGCGACCAGACCTGACGCTGCTTGAACCGCACCTGGCTCATCGCGCTCTTCTGACGCTGCACCGCATAGGCGGCGAGCAAGTCGTAGAGCGTTGCGGTCCATTGCGGATGCTTGATGTCGTTGATCGGCTCCGGATTACCGCGGCTGAACACGTCGCGATCGAGCTGCGGCATGTCCATGAGTTTCTGCGCAACCTCGCGGAAGGCTTCCAGCCGCTTCAGGCGGAAGGCGAGCATGCTCGCCATGTCCTCGGCACTCTGGCCCTCTTCCTCGTTCTGATCGGGAATGAGGAGGCGCGATTTCAGATAGGCGAGCCAGGCCGCCATCACGAGATAATCGGCGGCGAGTTCGAGCCGCAGCGACCGCGCCGCCTCGATATAGGCGAGATACTGATCGGCCAGCGCAAGGATGGAGATCTTCGCCAGATCGACCTTCTGCTGGCGCGCCAGCGTCAGCAACAGATCGAGCGGACCTTCGAAGCCTTCGACATCGACAACGAGCGCCGGCTCGTCGCTCGCGCGTTCGGGTGTCTCCGCATTGAAGGGAATGATCTCAGCCGTCATCAGGCCACCGCTCCCACGCCCGTGCCATTCAGCAGGCTTGCAAATTGCGTGCGCGCCGCGACGGCATCGAAGCCGCCCTGCCCGCGCCGCAGCGCCAAGGCGCGATCCGCCCGGGCCAGCGCCTCGCCCGCAAGCTGAGGCACCGCACTAGCAACATCGCGCATCTCGGCCAGGTTGCCGTTGCAGTGGAGCACGAGGTCGCAGCCGGCGGCGATCGCAGCTTTGCTGCGTTCGGCGAACGTGCCCGACAAGGCGCCCATTGAAACGTCATCACTCATTAACAACCCTGTGAATCCGATCGATCCGCGAATCACCTCTCGGATCATTATCGCCGATGTGGTGGCCGGTGCGGCGGCATCGATGGCGCTAAACACAACATGTGCGGTCATGCCGAGCGGAAGGCTCGACAGCTTTTGAAAGGCCGCAAAGTCGCTCGCTTCCAGCGTCGCGCGGTCCGTTTCCACGACCGGCAGTTTCAGATGGCTGTCGGCTGTGGCACGACCATGGCCGGGAAGATGTTTCAACACCGGCAGGACACCGGCCGCCATCAGTCCCTCCGCCTGGGCGCCCGCAAGCGCTGCCACCTGGTCGGGCGTGGTGCCGAAGGCACGGTCACCGATCACGGCATCGGCCCCGGCCACGGGAACGTCCGCGACCGGAATGCAGTCGACATCAATCCCAAGAGCCCGCAGATCCTCGCCGATCAAACGGCCGCCAAGCCGCGCGGCCTCAAGCCCTCTGGCAGAATCAGCCTCATAGACGACCGCATACGCCTTGCCTGCCGGATAAGCCGGCCAATGCGGCGGCCCGAGCCGCTGCACCCGGCCGCCCTCCTGATCCACCAGGATGGGCGCGTCCCAGCCGACCACAGTACGAAATTCGTTTGTTAATGCTTTGACTTGCGCCGGATTATCGATATTGCGCTTGAACAGGATCAAGCCCCAAGGGGCCGCCTCGCGCAGAAACGCCGCCTCGTCGGCGGTGATGGCCTGGCCGGATAATCCGCAGATGAATGCGCGCGCCGTCATCGGCGCGGCTTACCCCCTCGCAGAGTCGGGGGTCAAGCCGAGCACGATTAATTCTTCTGGACGACGCACTGGCCGCCGGCAGATTTCAGGCTGCCACAGAACTCGCTGGCTTCGCCCTGCGTGTTGAACGGGATCTGGGCACGGTAATACGTTCCCTTCTCGCCAAGATCCGCCCGGCGAATGACCGGCTGGCGACTTCCCAGCACGGACGGGAATCGCTGCTGCAGGGCGCGATAAGATGCCTGAGCATCAGCTTCAGTCCGTTGAGACGTTACTTGAACAGCGTATGGCCCCGGCGTGCTGGTCCCCGTCGTGATGGGGGCCGGGAATGGTGACCCATTGGCCGGGGTCCGCGAGGCATGGCGCTGCGGCTGCTGGGGCGCCGGCTGGGACGGAGCCGCCTGCGGCTGGTTCGTCGGCGACAAGGCCAGCGGTGCATGCGCCGACGGGTTGTTCAGGATGTCGTCCACCGAGGTCGGAGCGGCCGAAGCGGTCCGGCCTTGAGAGGATCGGGCGGCTGGTTGCGTCGGCACAGGTGCCGGCTCGCTGCCCTGATCAGGCTTGATGGTGACTGTCCGGACCCGCTTCGGCTCGGATGGGACCGGTGCCGACGCAACCGGTGCCACATTGCCGGACGGCTGCCCGCCCTGCCCAGCCAGATTGGGGAAAACCACCCGGGGCGCACCGGCACGGGCCGGCTCGCGCATCTCAACCGGCTGTTCTTCGCGCGGCACGATCTTTTCGCCCGCGGACCCGACACGATCCTGGATTGGCTTGGAATTGGGGTCCGTGGCCGGGACGATCTTTGATGGATTGGTATCGGCCTTGATCACCGGCGGCGGAACAGCGCTGCCGGAACTGCCGAACATGGCACGATAGCCAAAGGCCGTCGCGGTGCCGACCACGGCAAGCGCAAGCACCGCGAGCACGGTGACGAGCCCACCCCGCCGCCGGGATCCCGGCTCTTCTTCGATCGGTCGCGTAACCGCCTGCGGCATCTGGCCATAGGGCGAATGGCCGTAGCCCTGTTGATGCCCGTAGCCGCCTTGCTGCGCGTAACCCTGATCGTAATATTGGTCGGAATAGCCCTCTTGGCTGTCGGCATATTGGCCGTAGCCGGATTGCTGGCCATAGCCGGATGATTGATCGGCGTACTGGCCCTGCTGCTCCTGCCCGTAACCGTAATAGGCCGCGTTCGGATCGTTATAGTCATGGCCCGGTGCGTAATTCGTACCCTGGCCCTGACCGGCATAGCGCGGGTCGTTGTAATACGGATCCTGATAGCCGGGCTGGCCATATTGGCCGTCCTCATGCGACGAGTCGTATTGGCCGTGTCCGTAATTCTGGTCGCCATAGCGGGCATCGGCTGCATAGCGCGGATCGTATTGAGAGTTCCCGTACCCTTCTTCGCCGTATGAGCCCTGCGCATGGCCTCGCGGGTCAGAATAGCCGGCACGATCCGAATAGCCTGACTGCTGCCGATACTGATCGGAGCCATAATGGTCCTGCGGCTGGGACCGGACCTCAGGCGCGGCCTTTTGTGGCTGTGGCGCGGCCTTTCGTGGCGCGGCCTTTTGAGTCAGAGCGAGCGGCGTGTTTTGGGACACGCGTGGGCTACTCTGACGGGCCGGCGTCGATTCATTCTGCTGGCCGATCAGGCGGGCCAGTTCCGCGAGAGGATCACCCGCAGGCTGCTGTGCTGGTGTCGTTGACCGGGCACGGCTATACGTATCGCTGCCGCGGTAGGCCCGGTTACGATTATCGTCCGCCATTTTGACTGCGACCTTCTTCGATCTGGGTCGGTTCGCGCGGCACTGGCCGCTCCCCGTACACACTACAACTGGTCTGCCAGACCCCCTCGGTCAGACCCGCGAACCGCCGCGTTCAACGCGCAATCACCGCATCTCCTCGGGCGCCCCTACTCCAAGCAGTCCCAGGCCCGAGGCGAATACTGTGACAACGGCTTGGACCAATGCCAAGCGCGCCACGGTTAGTAGTTCATCATTCTGGATAATGAAGCGTAAATGAGGCGCACCTTTTCCCTGCGTCCAATGAGCATGGAACTCGCTGGCGAGATCGTAAAGATAGAAGGCAATTCGGTGTGGCTCATGGGCCAGGGCCGCGGTTTCAAGAAGGCGCGGATAGAGTGCGACCTTGCGGATGATAGCCTTTTCGGCCGGGTCTGTCAGGCGGTCCAGCGCCACCTCGGACAGGAGCGCAATCCGGGTTTCGTCGGCCTCAGGCAGGTTCGGGAAGGCTTCCCGCGCCATGCGGAAGATCGAATAGCCGCGGGCGTGGCCGTACTGGACATAGAAGACCGCATTGTCGCGGGACTGTTCGATCACCTTGGCGAGGTCGAAGTCCAGAACCGCATCGTTCTTGCGGTAGAGCATCATGAAGCGGACGGCGTCGGAGCCGACCTCGTCCACCACTTCGCGCAAGGTCACGAAGTCGCCGGACCGCTTTGACATCTTCACCGGCTCGCCGGCGCGCAAGAGCTTCACGAGCTGAACGATCTTCACATCGAGCGCCGCTTCGTTCTTGCTCACGGCTTTCACCGCCGCCTGCATGCGCTTGATGTAGCCGCCGTGATCGGCGCCCCACACGTCGATCATGTCGCGGAAGCCGCGATCGAATTTCGATTTGTGATAGGCGATGTCTGACGCGAAATAGGTGTAGCTGCCGTCGGACTTCTTCAGCGGGCGATCGACATCGTCACCGAAATCGGTCGAGCGAAACAGCGTCTGCTCGCGGTCCTCGTAATCATCGACCGGCGCGCCTTTTGGCGGCGGCAGGCGGCCTTCATAGACTTCGCCATCCCGACGCAACGTATCGATGGTCTCGCCGACCTGATCCTTGCCTTCGATCAGCGAGCGCTCGGAAAAGAAGACATCGTGCTTCACATTGAGCGCGGCGAGGTCGTCGCGGATCATCGCCATCATCATGTCGATGGCCGTCTTGCGAACGATCGGCAGCCAGTCGCTCTCCAGTTTATCAAGCAGATCGCGGCCATACTTCTCGGCAAGCGCAACGCCCACCGGCTTCAGATAATCGCCCGGATAAAGCCCTTCGGGAATCTCGCCGATATTTTCGCCCAGCGCTTCGCGGTAACGCAGGAAGGCCGACCGCGCGAGCACGTCCACCTGCGCGCCGGAGTCGTTGATGTAATATTCGCGGGTCACATCATAACCCGCGAAAGCCAGCAGACTCGCCAGCGCGTCACCGAACACAGCGCCACGGCAGTGACCGACATGCATTGGCCCGGTCGGGTTGGCCGATACATATTCCACGTTGACCTTTGCGCCCAGCCCGATCCGGCTGCGGCCATAAACTGCACCTGCGACGATGGCGGCGCGTAGCGCGCCAAGCCAGGCCGACGCCTTGAGCGTCATGTTGATGAAGCCCGGACCGGCAATCTCGACGCTCTCGACCAGCGGATCGGCGCGCAGCTTCTCGGCCAGCGCCTCGGCGAGTTCACGCGGCTTCTTACCGGCATCCTTGGCCAGCACCATCGCGGCATTGGTGGCCATGTCGCCGTGGCTCGCATCCTTCGGCGGCTCGACGGTGATGCGCGCGAGATTGAGACCCGCTGGCAGGAAGCCCGAAGCAATGAGCGCTTCATTGGCCGCGGTCACACGGCGAAGCATCTCGGCGAACAGATTGTCGTATTGGGTTTCGGTCGCCATAAGCGGCTGTCTTTGCTGCGTTTTACGCGATGTTTCGATGTCTGGCAGGCGCGCGGCCTAACGCAATTCGAGTGTCGAGTCAAAGAACCGGGCATGTTCGGCAAGGGCAAAGCGGTCGGTCATGCCGGCGATAAAATCGCCCGCACGAAGGGTCAACGCCTCGGTATCGCCCGGCGGCAGATCCTGATGCCACTCATCCGGCATGTCTTCGGGATGGGCCGTGTAGTGGCCGAACAGATCGCGGACCACGCCGGCCGCCGCATTCATGACATGCATGACGCGCTCGTGGCGATACATATGCGGATAGAGGAAGCCTTTGATGCCCTTCTCTGCTTCCGCCATCGAATCCGAAAACGCGATCACCGGCCTTGATGCCAGCCGCACATCGTCAGCATTCCCGGGCTGCAATGCCTGCAAGCGCCGCTGCGATTCGGCGGCGACATCCTCGATCATCCAGGTGATCAGCCGCCGCATCAATTCATGCGCAACCCGGACCGGCTCCAGCGCCGGATAGCGGCGGCCGATCTCGCGCACGATGCCGCCCACGAACGGGACATCCTGAAGGTCAGCGATGGTAAACAAACCGGCCCTCAATCCGTCATCGATGTCATGGGCATCATAGGCGATGTCATCGGCAATGGCGGCGACTTGTGCCTCGGCGCTGGCAAAACTCCAGAGCTGCAGATCCTGAAGGCCCTGATAGTCACGGATCGTGCGCGGCACACCGTTCTCACAATAACGATCAATCGCATGGCCCTCGCGATCGGTGAGCGGCCCGTTATGCTTCACCAGACCTTCCAGCGTTTCCCATGTCAGATTGAGACCGTCGAACTCGGCATAGCGGCGCTCCAGCGAGGTCACGATTCGCAAAGCTTGCGCGTTGTGATCGAAACCGCCGCACGATGCCATGACATCGTTGAGCGCCGTCTCGCCGATATGACCGAAGGGCGGATGGCCAAGGTCGTGCGCCAGCGCCAATCCTTCGGCAAGATCCTCGTCGAGCCCGAGCACACGTGCCAGTGAGCGGGCAATCTGTTGCACTTCCAAAGTGTGCGTCAGCCGGGTGCGGTAATGATCGCCTTCATGGAAGACGAAAACCTGTGTTTTATGCTTCAGCCGCCGGAAGGCCGTAGAATGAATGATGCGGTCGCAGTCGCGGCGGAAGTCGTTGCGGCTGGGGCTGGCCGCCTCCGGGATCAGCCGTCCCCGGCTTGAAGACGGATCGGATGCGTAAGGGGCGCGGGGGACGGACTGAATCGCCATATTGGTGCCGGCATTTCAAGTTGGCGCGCTCCCGGATGCAAAGCCGGTATTCACTTTCCCGGCCGCGCGCGAATTGACGGAACCGGGTGGCGCACTTAACTAATAGCCATGACTACTGGCAACGTCACCGTTTCCGACCGGGCGGCGAAAAAGATCGCCGCGATCCTGCAAAGGGAGCCTGCGGGCTCGATGCTGCGCGTCAGCGTCGAGGGCGGCGGCTGCTCCGGTTTCCAGTACAAGTTCGATGTCGAGCGTGATCGCGCCGACGATGATCTGGTGCTGGAAAAGGATAATGCCACCGTGCTGATCGACCCGATCTCGGTCGGCTTCCTCGCCGGCTCGGAGATTGATTTCGTCGATGACCTGATCGGCTCCGCCTTCAAGATCAACAATCCGAACGCCAAGTCGTCCTGCGGCTGCGGCACGAGCTTCTCGCTTTAATCAGAACAAGCTGAGTTTGCGCCCGGCAAGGAAAAGCCGGTGCGGCATGCCGGCTTTTGTTGATCGCCTATTGAGCCGAGAGCCCTGCTCCGCTCTGTGCCTTGACGACCGGTTGCGGAATCCATTTCCCCGTCAGCGCCTCGGACCGCGGCGCATAGAGCCGCATCGTCAGATTGAACGGCCCTTTCGGCGCCGGCAGCCAGTTCGCTTCCTTGTCCTTGCCCGGACTTTCGTTCTGGAAATAGAGATCGAGCGATCCGTCGGGATTGTACTTGAACGGCATCCAGCTGCTGATCGCAAAGCGGTTCAGGGCGTTGCCGACCTGAAAGCCTTCAGGGTCATAGAGCGTGATCGACCAGAAGGCGTCCACCGGCGGGGCCGCGCCCTTTTCGAAAGTGATGGTGTATTTGTTTGCGCCGCTGAGCGGTTGGCCGGAGTCATCGGCAAGATTGAGCGGATAGATGGCATCTTCGGGGAGGTTCGCCCCAAGCCCCAGTTGCGCGACAATGGCTCGCTTCAAATAATAATTGCCATAGACGCCCATGGTGTCGGTATTGAGCGACCAGCCATTGGCAACGCGCGCCAGGGTCGGCACCTTCCATGCCATCAGCTTTTGCGCGGCTTCCGGTGCGCTCGCGATCGCCTTCTGAACGGCGGGATCGAGTTTGCCGATGTCGAAGCTCTTGCCCGGCTCGATGCCGATCCGCTTCATCCGCGCGATGATCGGCTGATCGGTGATCTGTGGCGGCTGCGATTTGAGCACCTCCGCGGCAGCGGCAAAGTATTTACCGCCCGGCATGGTATCGACCTGGATCTTCGGCGGCGTTTTCATGTCGATGCTCGAATCGATCTTCACCTCCGCCGGCTTCGGCGTCTTGCCCCAGTCGGACAGAAGCGTGACCTTGTAGCCCGCCTGGATCTTGTGAACGGCGTCGTAGTCCGCCGGACCGTCCGTCTTCGTGCGGCCGATGATCCAGACATGCGGCGTCGGCGCCTCGATGCGCTGCGTATCCTTCGGCAGCTTGAATTCCTCGGCAAAGCGGTCGCGCAAATCGGGCCGCCAGTTCGGCGGCGTGATCAGAAACGTTCCGGCCCTGGTGCCGGTCGTGCGCCAGCCCGGCGACGCAAAGACATTGCTCCACATGTCGAGCATCGGCAGCAGATAATAGCGGCCGTCGGTATCGGGGACGCTGATGACGACAGGCTCTTTCGACATATCGAGCCATGCGCTGGAATACAGCGTATCGAAATTGGATCGCACGACACCCTTGAAATCGGCGGGCGGATAGGCCGGCACATTGACGAATGTGTTGGCCGGGCCTTTCAGCGCATCCTTCCCCGGCTCGACATTGGTGAATTGCTTGCGCGTGATGTCCATCGACATCAATGGATAGAAATAGATGTAGGCATCCACCGCGATGGTGTGCGCGTCCTGTTCGGTGATCGGACCCTGTGCCTGCGCGGCAAAAGGAAGAAGTGGAAAAAGAACGAGGCCGGATAGCAAATTGATTGCGTAAGTCCTCATGGCGTTCTCCCGAAGGCGACAGCTTCCGATCGCCTGCGCAGGAGTGTATGCCGCGGACATGTCAAATCCGCGATCCCATGGCCGCAACTCTTCGTGAGAGCGATACTGATTGGTATACGCCCGACCGAGAAGATCGTGCGTATACTCTCGTTGATTTTATATGTCTTTGAGCGACACCTGCGTCGCTACACCGGGTCGCTTAGTTCGCGGTGATGCCGGTCTTCCTGACGAATGCGCCGTAGGTCTTGAACTCGGTCTTGATAAGGCCGCCGAATTCCTCCGCCGACATCGGCATAGCCTGCACACCGATCTTTTCCAGTTTCTCCTTCAGCGCCGGTACATCGAACGCCTTCTTCATCTCGGCATTCAGCTTCTCGATTGCGGGCTTGGGCGTGCCGACGGGACCCAGAATGCCCACCCAGAGCGTGTAGTCGGAATCGGGAAAGCCGGCTTCGAGCGTCGTCGGCACATTCGGCAATTGCGCGGCACGCGTCTTCGAACTGACGGCCAGTGCCAGCAATTTGCCGGACTGGATGTGCGGCAACGCCGTTGCGATCGGGCAGAAATAATAATCGACACGACCGGTCATCACTTCCGCCAAGGCTTCCGATCCGCCCTTGAACGGAATGTGGACAGCGTCATAGCCAGCGGCGGCGCGGAAACGCTCCGCGCTCATATGCACGGCCGAGCCGACACCGAGGGAAGCGAAATTGAGCTTGCCCGGATTGGCTTTGCCATAGGCGACGAATTCCTGAATCGTCTTGATGCCCTTGTCCGGCGAAATGATCAGGACATTCGGCACGCTGCCGACCATCGCCATCGGCACGAGATCGTTCTCGGCATTGAACGGCAGATTGGGATAGAGCGCCGGCGCCACCGTGTGCGCCGAGGAATGCACCAGCCAGGTCAGCGCATCGGGGTCCGCTTTCACGACCTGCAGCGCACCGATGGTGCCGCCGGCGCCGGGCCTGTTCTCGACCACGATCGGCTGCCCAAGCTGGGTCTGAAGCTGCTCAAAAACGATGCGTGGAATGATGTCCGTCGCTGAGCCTGCGCCGAATGGCACGACCGCCTTGATCGGCTTCGACGGCCAGCCATCGGCCATGGCCGCCGCAGCGGACGAGAGCAAAATCAGACAGGCGATCAATGAATGGCGGCGCATGGCTTTTCTCCGAGAAGATCGGAGAAAAGCCAGCAAGAACCATGCCGCCCCTTCAGGTAATCACGAAGTCATGCAGGCTGAGTTCAGGTGCATGGTCCAGCACCGCGAGGTTCACGGCCGTCGTGCTGCCGGAGCCATCGCTATCCCAATTCAGTCGCCCTGCATTTGGATCGTAAAGGAGAGCGGGTTTTTCTTCGGTCGGCGCTCCACTGGTGACGAACTGGATGTCATCCAGATCAGCCATGCCGAAGCCTGCGCCTGACAATGCGATGATGTCCCCGACCGAGAAATCGGTGATCGTATCGCCGGCTTCTGCGGTTGACGCGAAATAAAAGGTGTCTGCGCCAGGACCACCTGTGAGGATGTCCTTGCCGGCGCCACCGTCAATGACATCGTCACCGTCACTACCCCGAATCGTATCTCCACCGGCCAAGCCCGACAAATAATCGTTGCCGGCGCCGCCATCCAGCAAGTTACGGATCGGGTTGCCGCTCAAGACGTCATGGAAGGCGGTGCCGGTGAGATTCTCGATGCTGCTGAAAACATCGCTCGCCGCACCGCCCGCATTGTGGCTGTTGTCCATCAGATCGACAGTGACTCCTTGCGTGGCTGCGGCATAGGTCACGGTGTCGTAGCCAGAGCTGCCGCTCAAGACATCCGCGCCCTCGCCGCCATCCAGCAGATCGTCGCCATCAGCGCCATAAAGACTGTCATTCCCCTCGCCGCCGATCAGCCAATCGTTACCGACGAGACCGAAAAGCCGATCATTGCCTGGGCCGCCATCGATGACGTTGTCACGATCGTCGCCGCGCAACACGTCATTGCCGGACGTGCCGGTCATGACATCAATGTCATCGCCCTGCATCCTGATGATGACATTGGCCGCGCTGAGCGAGGACATGTTGACATCGGTCAGCGTCGCCAGCGCCGTGAAATCGCCGTCCACACCATCGGGATCGATCTGCACCTGGACGTCATCACCGACCTGTAGCCAACGCACGTAACCGTTCGCGATAGGGTCGCCATCCGCCCAATTCCACCTCGCTTTCAGCACCGAGAGGTCGATCTGGTCGCCCCACAATCCACCCTGGAAATCGCCAATGATATCGCCGGCTTCGCTCAAGTCGTGATACGCGAAACGATCACGCCCCAAGCCGCCGAACAATGTGTCCGCTCTGACTCCGCCCCAGATATAATCGTCGCCGTCTCCGCCAGAGATCAGATCTTCGCCCTTACCGCCAAGCAAAAGGTCGTCGCCAGCCGAGCCGGTGATGACGTCATTCTCGTTGTTCGGGTCGATCCGGACATAGGTCGTGCCCGTCGTCGTCGCATAAGCCGGATCGATCGGTGAGGGATAACCGTAAGATTCGAACCAGGAATCGATGATCTGATTGTCGCGCGGCTCGTTGAGGGAAGCCGTTGAATAGTAGAGCGTTTCTTTCAGCGTGACGTTGTCGATGGTGATTTCGCGGGCGTCGCCATCGCCCCATTCGTACAGAAGGATACCGCGCTGATTGTTCGCGCCCCCGCTGTTGGTGATCTCGTTATCGATTCCACGCGCATTCAAAAAGCCGTGGCTGTCGAATGCCAGCAAGTTGTCATAATGCGCCCCCACCACTTCCGAATGCCAGGTCCAGGCAAAGTCCCGCGTCGCATACGCGACGGAATCGTGGACATTCAGTCCAATATCGCCGCCATAATAAACAGCGGCCGGGGAATTCGCTGCAACTCCAATCGCATTCGCGTCGGCACCATGGGTCACGTCCTCTGCATACAGGCCAGCAACTGTCGTCCCCGTTGAACTGAGCGAGTGGACGCCGATGCCGAGCGACCCCGATCCGTTGGTCATATTCTTGATGATGACATCGGAGATCGAGGTGTTGACACCATCGACGACGCTGATGCCCTTGCCGACGCCGTTATGGATATAAAGATCGTCAGCTTTCGCATCGATCAAGCCGCGGAGCTGAACGAGCGGAAAGGCGCCATTCGCGATGGTCTGATTGCCGACGATTTCGCCGTTTTTGACGACCAGTTCGCCGCTCACATACTCGGTGGCGCGGACGTTGGTCCGGTAGTTGTCCTCATCGATCAAGGTGCCGGCCAGCGTCACTGTGTTGCCGTTAACGGATGTCACCTGCAGCGCCTGCCCCATCCGCGTCGGCTCGCCGCCGCTGTCGGGACGATCGCCGGGTAGCATGTTGTCGGCCACGACTTTCAGCCAGGTTCCGGGCACAACGCCGTCGGGCAGATTGTCATAGGTGACGGTCGTGTGTCCTGCTGCGTCGTGCGACAATGATACCTGTTCCAGCGGCGTGTGTTCGGCGCGCCCGGTGATGATCGACACATTCGCACCCTGTTTCAGCGTGCTGCCGTTCAGATCGATCGTGATGTCGCGCTGCGCGACGTTGATATTCAGACCGGATTTGATCGCGATCGTTTCATCCGGCGGCAAAACGACTGTTCCACCGTCGGTGAGTGTTCCAAGCGCATTGATGATGTCCGTCTCGGTTGCGCCCGAGGCGAGTTGAATGACGGGTAGCATGCGGCCTCCTGTGAATGGAGCGCCGCACTCCGGAGATCATACAAAGGATCGCCGCGCTCCAGCTCGAGCCCAGGAATGCAGGCAGTTGTGATGCGAAAGGAGTTGTGAGCGCCGACAAAGCCGGTCGCCCAAAACAGATGACCGTTGGTCTCGAACATTGTCGATCCAACGCACAACGTGACGATCTATACGCGTATTAATTATCGATCGCCTTTTGCGATCCATAAAAATTGTTCGCGATGGCAAATTTTTATGTGGTGGAGACTGGGCCGTTATTCGGCCGCCACAACATGCGGCCGTTCCGCTTCCGGAACTTCCTCGAGCTGTGGCTCCAGCCGCCGCTTCAGCATGCGGTCGAAGCGATCGAGGTAGATGTAGATCACCGGCGTGATGTAGAGCGTGAGCAACTGCGAGACGCATAATCCGCCAACCACAGCGATACCGAGCGGCTGCCGTAACTCTGCACCGGCGCCGGCGCCCAACGCGATCGGCAATGCACCGAAGATCGCGGCGAAGGTCGTCATCATGATAGGACGGAAACGCAGGATGGCCGCCTCACGAATGGCCGCTTCCGCCGACAAGCCGACGCGGCGACGGTCAATTGCAAAGTCGATCATCATGATCGCGTTCTTCTTCACGATGCCGACCAGCATCACGATACCGATGATCGCAATGACCGACAGGTCCATGTTGAAGGCCATCAGCGTCAGGATGGCGCCGATACCGGCCGACGGCAGGCCGGAAATGATCGTCAGCGGATGGATGAAGCTTTCATACAGGATACCGAGCACGACATAAGCGGCAAAGATGGCGGCGAGGATCAGCAGCCCCTGCCCCGCCAGCGCTTCCTTGAACACCTGCGCGGTGCCCTGGAAGCCCGTGGAGACGGTCGCCGGCAAGTTGGATTCCCGCTCCACGCGTTCGATCGCCTCGGTGGCCTGCCCGATGGAATAGCCAGGCGCAGTATTGAATGAGATAGTCACCGATGGCTGCTGGCCCTGGTGATTGACCTGCAGCGGCCCGACGGTCGGCACGAGTGTCGCCACGGCATCGAGCGGGATCACCTGCCCGCTCGCTGTCTTCAGGCGCAGCTTGGAGAGATAGGCCGGGTCCTCCTGGAATTGCGGCAGCGTTTCCAGAATGACCTGGTAATAGTTCGCCGGGCCGTAAATGGTCGCGACCTGCCGCGTTCCATAAGCATTGAACAATTCCTGCCGGACCTGATCGACGGAAATGCCATAGACGGCGGCCTTCTCGCGATCGACATCGACCAGCATCTGCGGATTGCGGATGTAGAGGTCGGTGTTGACGTCGCGCAATTCGGGAAGCTGCGCGAGCTTGTCACGCAATTCCGGTGCGATCTTGTAAAGCGTTTCGGTGTCGCCGCTCTGCAGCGTGTACTGATACTCAGCCTTCGAGATGCGGCCGCCGATATTGATGTTCTGGACCGGCATGAAGAATGTCGCAATCCCGGCCACGCGTGCCGTCTCGCGCCGCAAGCGCCCGATCACCGCGCCGATCGGTTCGCGTTCCGCCTTGGGCTTGAGGACCACGAACATGCGTCCATAATTTGCGGTGGGATTGGGCCCGCCGGCGCCGACCGTCGAATTGATATAATCGACCGCCTTGTCCTGCCGGACGATGTTCGCAATCTCGGCCTGCCGCGCCGCCATGGCCTCGAACGAGGTGTCGGTTGCGGCTTCCGTGGTGACACTGAGGAAACCGGTATCCTCCGTCGGGAAGAAGCCCTTCGGCACCACGATATAGAGCCACACCGTGCCGACCAGCGTGGCGATGGTGACCAGCAATGTCACCGGCTTGTATTTGATGACTTTGTCGAGCGACCATTCGTAGGCGCGCAGCCAGGAATTGAACATCGCCTCGAACCAGCGCAGCAGGAACATCTGCTCCTTTTCGTGCTCGCCGGGATTGTGGCCCTTCAGCATGCGGGCGCAAAGCATCGGTGTCAGCGTCAGCGAAACGAAACCGGAAAGGACAATCGCAATCGAGATCGTCACCGCAAATTCGCGGAACACGCGGCCGACAATGCCGCCCATCAGCAGCACCGGGATAAACACCGCGATCAGCGACAGCGTGATCGAAATAATGGTGAAGCCGATCTCTCGCGATCCCTTCAAGGCGGCCTCGAACGGCCGCATGCCACCTTCGATGTGACGGACGATATTCTCCAGCATGACGATCGCGTCATCGACCACGAAGCCGATGCACAATGTCAGCGCCAGCAGCGTCATGTTGTTGATGGAGAAATCGAACGCATACATCACGGCAAAGGTGCCGACGATCGAGATCGGCACCGCAAGGCCGGGAATGATGGTCGCCGTCAGCTTGCGCAGGAACAGGAAGATGACCAGCAGCACCAGGACCAGCGCGATCATCATGTGATGCTGCACGTCATGCACGGCCTGCCGGATCGAAATCGATCGATCCATGAGCATTTCGAGCTCAACCGATGCCGGAATGCCGGCCCGCAGCGACGGTAGCTTGTCCTTGATGGCATCGACCACCGCCACGGTATTGGCATCAGGCTGGCGCTGGATGCCGAGCACGATCGACCGGTCGCCGTTGAACCAGCTTGCGACCTTGTTGTTCTCGACGCTGTTGGAAACCTTGGCGATCTCGTTAAGCTTGACCGGCACGCCATTGCGCCAGGCCACCACGACGTTGCTGTAATCCTCAGCCTTGTCGAGCTGGTTCGGCGCTTGCAGCGTGACGTTCTGTGCCGGGCCAGCCAGCGTGCCGACCGGCACCGAGGAATTCACCTTGGCGACGGCCTGGCGGACGTCGTCCAGCGACAGGCCGCGCGCGGCGGCGGCTTCCGGATCAACCTGGACACGCACCGCGAATTTCTGCGCGCCGTAAACGAGAACCTGTGCCACACCCTGGATTTGCGAGATCGACTGGGCGAGCAATGTCTCGGCATATTCGTTCACGGTCGAGAGCGGCAATGTGCCGGATCGGACCGAGATGAACAGGATCGGGAAGTCAGATGGATTGACCTTCCGAAAACTCGGCGGCGTCGTCATTTCGACGGGAAGACGCCGCTGTGCGATGGTGAGCGCGGTCTGCACGTCGAGCGCCGCGGCATCGATGTCACGGCTCAGTTCGAACTGAATGGTAATGCGCGTCGACCCGAGCGATGAGGACGACGACATCGAGGAGATACCGGCAATCGTCGTGAGCTGACGCTCGATCGGAGACGCGATCGAGGATGCCATCGTCTCGGGGCTCGCGCCCGGCAAGGTGGCCGTAATTTCGATGGTGGGAAAATCGACGCGCGGCAACGCCGAGACCGACAGCAGCTTGTAAGCAAAGGCGCCAAAAACAATGAACGACGCTGTGATCAGCGTCGTCATCACCGGCCGGCGAATACAGGCTTCTGAAATTCCCATGTTATACCCCGGGCTTGCCTTGGCGCGGGGTCACCCGCGTGCCGTCAACGAGCAGCAATTGTCCGTCGCGCACCACCGTCTCCCCGCCTTCAAGTCCCTTTGAAATAATACTTTGCATATCGACCGTGCGATCGACGGTGACGTTGCGCATTTTGGCGACGCCATTCTCGATCACAAAAACATAGGAGCCGTTCTGGCTCACCTGCACGGCCGGCGACGGCACGACGACCGCTTTCTCGCTGCGCAAAGTCACCTGCGTATTCACAAGCGTGCCCGGCCAGAGCAACTCGTCCTTGTTGTCCATGGTCGCTCGCACCAGCACCATGCCGGTGGTTGTATCGACCGTGTTCTCGATCATGCTGACCTGGCCCTGGGCAGCACGCGTATCGCCGGGGGCAATGGCTTCGACCGTCGCCGACTCGGCAGCGAGCGCTTTACGCAGGTCCGGGAGCGCGCGTTGCGGCAGGCCGAAGGTCACATAAACCGGGACCATCTGGTTGATGGTGGCAAGCGGCGTCGTATCGGCAGGGCGCACGAAATTGCCGACCTTCACATTGGCCGCGCTGATACGGCCTGAGATCGGCGCACGGATCTTGGTGTAGTCGAGCTGAACTTTCAGATTTTCCAACGTCGCCCGGTTCGACTCGGCCGTGGCCCGCGCAATATTGACAGCCGTCTGCGCGTTATTGAGCGTGACCTGTGTCGTGGCATTCTTGGCGACCAGTTCGCCGTAACGTTGAACATCCCGCTCGGCCTGCTCCTGCTGGGCAATGGCGGCGGCGATCACAGCTTCGACGCGTTTGATCTCGGCTTCGATCTGCCGGCTGTCGAGCGTAAACAGAAGATCGCCCGCTTTCACCGTGGCACCGTCGCGGAAATGCACTTGGGTGATTGCGGTCTCAAGCCGGGCTTTGATGGCGACGCTCGCGATCGGCGTCACCGTGCCGAGTGCCTCCAGACGCACCGGCACCTGGCGCAATTGCGCCACCGAAACTTCGACAGGAACGACGCGCGGGCCAGCTGTCTGCGCGACCGCTTTCTCCGGATTCCAAATTGAACGCGTATAATAGCCTCCCGCCCCGACGGCGGCGAGCGCAGCCAACGCGACAACCCATTTCCCTCTGCTCATCGGCAACTTTCTATCCTGCCGTATTCACGGCAGGCATTCTCCCTCTATTGATCCCGCTTCTCGCCGCCGTTCTGCCCCGGCGATCTGTCGGTGATGGTGGATGTCCTACCATATCCATGCAAAAACTGCACCCAATCCGCCGACATCCGGTAAACACCGGACAACCATGCGACCATCCCACCGTCCCTGCCGGAGCTGAAAATTCCCATGCGCATTGCAACATGGAACATCAATTCGATCCGCCAGCGGATGGACAATCTGTGCGCTTGGTTGAACGAACGCCAGCCGGACGTGGTCTGCCTGCAGGAGACCAAGATCACCGACGATGCCTTTCCAAGGGGTCCTTTGGAGGAGCTCGGCTATAACCTCGCGATCCACGGCCAGAAGACGTTCAACGGCGTCGCGATCCTGTCCAAGTTTCCCTTGGAGGACGTGACGGCCGGTCTGCCGGGCGACCCCGAGGACGACCATGCCCGTTTTATCGAAGCCTTGGTGTCCCATCCGGGCGGAGCGGTGCGGGTCGCATCGATCTATCTGCCGAACGGCAATCCCGTTGCCAGCGAGAAATATCCGTACAAGATGAAGTGGATGGATCGCTTGCGTGATTACGCGAGCGAGCGTCTTAAACTGGAAGAAGAGCTGGTACTGGCGGGCGATTACAACGTCATTCCGGCCCCGGAAGACGTTCACAATCCGGCGGCATGGATCGAGGACGCCCTGTTCCGTCCGCCGACCCGCGAGAAGTTCCGCTCTCTCACCCATCTCGGACTGACGGATGCTATCCGCGCCTCAAGCGATGCGGCGGGGCTCTACACCTTTTGGGATTATCAAGCCGGTGCCTGGCAGAAGAATAACGGCATCCGGATTGACCATCTCCTGCTCTCGCCACGGGCAACCGACCGCCTGACGGCCGCAGGCATCGATAAGCATGTGCGCAACTGGGAGAAACCGTCCGACCACGTGCCGGTCTGGATCGATCTCGGCGTCTAGTGCGCCGTTTCCGAACTTCGTGCTGGCGTAGGAACTTCAAAATCGCGGCACGAGCCGTCATTTTCGAAAAATGTTTTCGGGCCATGTCGATTCCGCGGGGGCTGGTTCGTCGTGTGAGCAGCGGGGCCAGGCGGCCTCGATGAATCAGAGAAGACAAGACATGCGCGTGATGGTTCTGGTGAAGGCGACGGCAGAGTCCGAGGCTGGCATCATGCCGACCACTGAGCTGCTGACGGCGATGGGCAAATACAACGAGGAACTGGTGAATGCCGGCATCATGCTGGCTGGCGAAGGCCTCAAGCCGTCGTCGCAGGGCAAGCGTATCGCCTTCGACGGTGCCGGCCGTACTGTGATCGATGGGCCGTTCGCCGAGACCAAGGAATTGGTCGCCGGTTTCTGGATCTGGCAGGTCAAGGACATGGCCGAAGCGATCGAATGGGTGAAGCGCTGCCCAAATCCGATGCCTGGTCCGAGCGAGATCGAAATCCGTCCCGTTTTCGAGGCGGCCGATTTTGGAGAAGAGTTCACGCCGGAGCTGGCCGAACAGGAAGACCGGATGCGCGAGAAAATCGCCAGCCAGCAAAGCTCGTCATAATCGTAGCGCCATGGAAGCGCCGAAACGGCCAGCCTCTCACGATGAGGCTGGCCGTTTTAATTACAAACCGCCAAGGCTTTCGCGCACGGACAAGAGATGATCGCGGATTTCGGCGCGGGCCTGCTCTCCGTCGCGCTGACGTAAAGCACTGACAATGCGGCGATGCTGCTCCTGATATTTAGCGCGCCGTTCGGCGGTGAGGCTGCGCTCTTTCAATTTGCCCCATTGCGTCGTGAGACGAACGCTGTTGATCGCATCGTAGATGTCAGCGAGGAGCTGATTGCGTGCAGCAGCGACGATGCGCTGATGCAACCGTCCGTCCCAGGTCTCGAAGGCCGCAACGCTTTTGGCGATCTCGCATTCACGCAGGCAGCGCTCCATCTCGGCGAGATCGGTTGCGGTCGCGCGCGCAGCGGCGATCTCGCAGCTTTGCGGCTCCAGCATCAGGCGGATGTCCATGACTTCGGCGGGACTGGCTCTGCGGATCTTGCTGACAAGCTGATCCGACGGCTGCGGCTCGCCCGATGGCTCGGCCACGAATGTGCCGCGGCCGACATGGCGCGTGATGACGCCCTTGGTTTCGAGCTGATCGAGAAGCTTGCGCAGCGTGTTGCGTGCGAGCCCGAAGCGTTCGACCAGCTCGCGCTCGGCTGGCAGCTTTTCGCCTGGCCGCCAGGCGCCGCTGCTGATCTCGCCTTCAATATACGAAAGCGCCACCGACATGCTCTGCCGCGCTTTCGTGCGTGTATTGAGATCGGTCATGCTAGCCCCTTTGAACCATTCGTGATCCATTATAGCCGAACAGATTTTCAAGCAAGAGATGGCCGTTAGATATTGACTCTCATGCTTTGCTGATGTCCTCATCGCGCCAACCAAAGCATATTGGTTCACAATTGGATCACTTAGGGAGTGAGATCAGATGGATCGGAGAGGTTTTCTTTTACGCGCGGCGGCCCTGCCGCTGGCGGCCCAGGGCCCCCTTGCAGCCTTGGCTGGCTCGGCGAATGCGCAGAGCGCCTGGCCGGAGCGCAATATCACCTTCGTCGTGCCCTTCCCGGCCGGCGGACAGGCCGATATCGCCGCGCGCCCCGTCGCCACCGCGTTGGAGAAAATCCTAGGCCGTCCCATTGTCGTCGATAACCGCGCCGGTGGCGCGGGTGGTTCGGTCGGCAATGCGGCGGTCGCGCGTTCGGCACCGGACGGTTACACGCAGCTCGTGACCCTGTCTTCGCTCGCCGTTTTGCCAGAAGCCGATCGTCTGTTCGGCCGCACGCCGGCCTATGAAGTCACGCAGTTCACGCCGGTCGCACGCATCCTCGCCGATCCGACTTTGCTCGCCGTGCCAGCGTCGTCACCATGGAAAACGCTGAAGGACTTCGTTGAAGACGCCAAAGCACGGCCCGGACAAATTCCCTACGGATCGTCAGGCCCCTATGGCACGCTGCATATCGCGATGGAAATGTTCGCTGCGTCCGCCGGCATCAAGCTGCTGCATGTGCCGTTCCGCGGCGCGGCACCCGCATTGACAGCGCTGTTGTCGGGAACGGTTCAGGCGCTGGCTTCGGCTCCCGGCGTACTGAAGCCTCAGGTCGATGACGGGAAACTGCGCGTGCTGGCCAACTGGGGTGCGGAACGCATTCCAAGCTTCCCCGATCTTCCGACCTTCAAGGAACTCGGCTACCCCGACGTCGAATTCTACATCTGGGCCGGCCTGTTCACGCCGAAAGGTGTGCCGGACGCGGTGATGACCAAGATGCGCGATAGCATGCGCCAGGCGTTGAAAGCCCCCGAAGTGACCAAGACGTTCGAGGCCGCCGGCAGTCCGCCCGCCTATATGGATCAGGCGGAGTTCACCCGCTTCTTCGAAGCCGACAGCGCGCGCCTGATTGCCGCCGTCAAGAAGATCGGCAAAGTCGAATAACCCAAACTGAAAACGGAATCGGAGCGCGATCGCATCATGAAGCTTGCGACATTTGTACTGGATGGAAAAACCAAGGTCGGCGTCGTCGACGAAGGCAAGGCCACGCTGACCGTCGTGGACGGCGTGACCTCCGTTCTCGACATCATTGCCGGAAAGGCGGCAGCAAAGACATCCGGGCCGGACATCCCCTTGTCGCAAGTCAAACTGCTCGCTCCGATTCCTTCGCCCGAACGCAACATCTTCTGCGTCGGCAAGAATTATCGCGAGCATGCGAAGGAATTCTCCAACAGCGGCTTCGAGGCCGGTGCCGTGAAGGGCGCCGAGATCGACGAATATCCGGCGGTGTTCACCAAGCCGGCGAGTTCGGTGATCGGCCCGGACGCCGATGTCGATCTGCATCCGCAGGCGACCTCAAGCGTCGATTACGAGGCCGAACTGGCCATCGTCATCGGCAAACCCGGCCGCGATATTCCGAAGGATCAGGCCTACAATCACATCTTCGGCTACACGATCATCAACGACGTGACGGCGCGCGACCGGCAGCGCAATCACAAGCAATGGTTCCTCGGCAAGGCGTTGGATACGTTCTGCCCGATGGGCCCCTGGCTCGTCA
>Ga0164243_10003214_pt1 | contig 26292 bp, 20 predicted proteins | sample OricompcompostOP_FD_108781 | JGI IMG/M metagenome (GOLD analysis project Ga0164243, IMG submission 108781) | Organic Plus compost microbial communities from Emeryville, California, USA - Original compost - Organic plus compost (OP) | ecosystem: Engineered > Solid waste > Mixed feedstock >...
CGCCGGCCGGCTGGCGGAAATCGTACGGGCGGGCGAACCGGTCTGTCTCGGACTGACCGAACGCACCCACGGCAGCGACCTGATGGCCGGCGAGGTGGTGGCCGAACCGCTCGCCGGCGGCTACCGCGTCACCGGCGAGAAGTGGCTCATCAACAACGCGACCCGGGGCCGCCTCGTGTGCCTGCTGGCCCGCACCGACCCCGGCGGCGGGCCCCGCGGCTTCAGCCTGCTGCTGGTCGACAAGGACCGGCTGCCGCCGGGCAGCTACCGCACCCTGCCCAAGGTGCCCACCCTCGGCATCCGCGGCGCCGACATCAGCGGCATCGCCTTCGACGGGGCACCCGTGGGAGCCGACTGCCTGGTCGGACGGGAGGGCGAGGGCCCCGAGACCGTGCTCAAGGCGCTCCAGATCACCCGGTCGCTGTGCACGGCACTCTCCCTGGGCGCCGCCGATCACGGGCTCCGGCTCACACTGGGCTTCGCCCGGGAACGGCGGCTGTACGGGCGGCGGATGACCGAGCTGCCGCTGGTGCGCCGCACCCTCGCCGAGTGCTACGCCGACCTGCTCGCCGCCGAGGCGCTCAGCACCGTCGCCGCGCGCAGCATCCACACCCTGCCGGGCGAGCTGAGCGTCACCTCCGCCGTCGCCAAATACCTGGTGCCCACCCTCGTGGACCGGCTGCTGGAGAGGCTGCGCGGGGTACTGGGGGCCCGCGCGTACCTGAGCGACCACTACGCGCACGGCCGGTTCCAGAAACTGGAGCGCGACCACCGCATCGTGGGCATCTTCGACGGCAACACGATGGTGAACCTGTACGCGCTCACCGCCCAGTTCCGCACCCTGGCACGCACGTTCGCCGCCGGGCCGCTTCCCGCCCGGCCCGGACGGGAAGCGGAGCCGGACGGGAGCGGCTGGCAGGCGGCCACCTTCGGTCCGGCCGGCCCGCTGCCCGCGCTGTCGCCCGCACGGCTGCGGCTGTTCGCCCGCGACGGCAGCGCCCTGATGGGATCGCTCCCGGCCGGCGCGGACGCCCTCGCCCGGGCCGCGTCCTGCGACCCCCGGCTGGCCGGTGCCGCCCGCAGCGCCCGCACCCTGACGGGCGCCTGCCGCGCACTGCACACCCGGATGGCGGCCGTGCGCCCCGCCCCGGCCGGGCCCCCGGCGGACGCCTTCGAGCTGGCGCGCGGCTACAGCGCCTGCTTCGCCGCCGCCTGCGCCGTGGGCCTGTGGCGGTACGGCGACGGGGGCGGTCAGCCGTCCCCACTGTGGCTCGAGGCCGTACTGGACCGGCTTTCGAGCCGCCTGGAGGAATCTGTGCCCGGGAGCACGGGGGCGCTGCCCCGGGCCTGGGGGGTGGAGGAAGAGATGCGGGAACCGTTGTACGAGCGACTGCTGGAGCGGATGGCCGCACAGTACGCGGCGGGGGAGCTGTTCTCCCTGTACCCGCGCCGCACCGCGGAGGGACCGCCGTGCTGACCCGTACCGGACAGGACACGGCGGCCACCGGCGCTGCCGGGCCGGAGGCGGAGGAACGGGCCGTCCAGCGGCGGATCGCCGACCTGGAGCGCCGCTTCGGCGACCCCTCGGACCCGGACAACCCGCTCGGACTGGCCGCGCTGCTCGCCGCCGACGAGCGCGGCGAACTGCTCGCCGAGGCCGAGGAGATGCTGACCGGCTTCGGCCTCAACGCCGAGTTCGTGCCCCGCGCGCTGGGCGGCAGGCTGGAGCGCGTCGACACCCTGGGCCGGGTGCTGCGCACCGTCTTCCGGCGGGACGCCAGCCTGGGCCTGGGCTACGGCGTCACCTCCTTCCTCGCCGCCGTCGCCGTATGGGCGGCCGGTACGCCCGAGCAGCGGCGCCGGGTCGCCGATCTGCTGCTGGGCGGCGGCCGGCTGGCCATCGCCTACCACGAGCTGGCGCACGGCAACGACTTCGTGCGCAACGAGTTCCGCGCCACCCCGCTGGCCGACGGCTCGTTCGTGCTGGACGGCGCGAAACAGGTCATCAACAACGTGGTGCGGGCCGAGGCGCTGGTGCTCTTCAGCCGCACCTCGCAGGAGCCGGGCAGCCGCAGCCACTCGGTGCTGCTCGTGGAGAAGGACCGGCTCCCCGACGGCGGGCGCCGCCACCTGCGGTACCTGCCGCGCTACGCCACCGTCGGGGTGCGCGGCTGCCAGAACGCGGGCGTGGAGTTCAGCGGCTGCCCCGTCGGGGCCGACGCGCTCGTCGGCGGACCGGGCGACGGCGTCGAACTGGCGCTGCGCTCCTTCCAGATCACCCGCAGCGTCGTCCCCTCGATGATCCTGGGCGGCGGCGACACCGCGCTGCGCACCGCGGTCGGCTTCGCGCTGGACCGGCGGCTGTACAACCGGTCGGTGCTGGACATCCCGCACGCCCGCGCCACGCTGGTGGGCGCCTTCGTGGACCTGCTGGTGTCCGACTGCCTGGCCCTGGCAGCCACCCGCGCCGTCCACCTGCTGCCCGACCAGACCAGCGTGTACGCCGCCGCCGTCAAGTACCTGCTGCCCAAGCTGCTGACGGAGACGACCTACGACCTGTCCATCGTGCTGGGCGCCAACTTCTACGTGCGCGGCGGCGAGTACGGCGCCTTCCAGAAACACGTACGGGACCTGCCGATGATCAGCCTGGGCCACGCGGGCACCGCCGCCTGCCAGGCCACGATCATCCCGCAGCTGCCCCGGCTGGCCCGCACCGCGTGGGACGGCGGGCAGCCCGCGCCCGAAGCCCTCTTCCGCGTCCGGGACCCGCTGCCGCCCCTGGACCCCTCGCTGCTGGGCCTGGTGGCCACCGGCGACGGGCTGGCCTGTTCGCTGGCGGGCGCCGCCGACGCACTGGCGGGGCGGCACGCCGCACGGGCGGGGGAGTACGCGGAGGCGCTGGGCGCGCTGGCCGGCGAGATGGCGGCGGAACTGCGCAGCCTGCGCGACGAGTGCGCCGCCATGCCCGCCAGGGACCGCACCGTGCTGGCCAACCCCCGCGCCTACGCCATCGCCGACCGGTACGCGCTGCTGCTGGCAGCCGCCGCCTGCCTGGGCGTGTGGTGCGGCCAGGAGGGCGACGCGCCGGGCGCGGGCGGCCCGTCGGGGTTCCTCGCCTCGCCCGTTTGGCCCGCGCTCGCGCTCACCCGCCTCGCCAGACGGCTGGGCCGCCCGCTGCCGAAGCTGCCCGACGGCTGGGAGGAGCACCTGCTCGACGAGGTGCTGGCCCGCTTCCACGAGGGCCGCAGCTACGACCTGTACGACACCCCGCTCGCCGGCTGAGGAGCTTGACATGGTGGCGCAACAGACCGGGGCGCAGCCCCCCGAGCCGTCCGCGGGCAGGCCGCCGGCCGCACCGGACGGGCCCGGCGCCGGGTGGGGGCCGGGCGCCTTCGCCGACTGGCTGACCGCACGGCTGGCCGCGTTCCTCCAGCGGCCCGCCGGCAGCATCGACCCGCGGACCCCGTTCGCCGAGTACGGGCTCGACTCGGTGGCCGCGCTCAGCCTCTACGGCGACATCGAGGAGGAGTTCGCCCTCTATCTGGAGCCCACCGTCGCCTGGGACCACCCCAGCGTCGAGGCGCTGGCCCGCCACCTGGCTGACGAGTACGCCCGGCGCGGTCCCGGCGCCGCCCACGGACCGGCGGAGGTGTGACCGTGCCACAGGAGCAGGCCACGGGCCCCGACGGCGCGGGCCCGCGCGCCGTCGCCGTCGTCGGGCTCGACTGCGCGTTCCCCGGGGCGCCCGACCCGGCGGCCTACTGGCGGCTGCTGAACGGTACGGCGCACCCGGCCGGTGACCCTGCGCCCTCCCGGTTCCGCCCCGGCCACCCGGGCGCCTTCCTCGCCGACGCGGACGCCTTCGACCCCGGCTTCTTCGGCATCCCCACCGCCGAGGCCGCCGCCATGGACCCCCAGCAGCGGCTGCTGCTCCAGTGCGCGTGGCGGGCCGTCGAGGACAGCGGGCGGTCGCCGTCCGAGCTGGCCGGCAGCCGCACCGGCAGCTACGTGGGCGCCATGTCGGACGACTGGACGCGGCTGGCGCTGGCCGACCCGGAAGGCATCACGCCGCGCACCGGCACCGGTAGCGGACGCGCCATGCTGGCCAACCGGCTCGCCTACCAGCTCGATCTGCGCGGGCCCAGCCTGACCGTGGACACCGCCTGCTCCTCGTCCCTGGTCGCCGTCCACCTGGCGTGCACGGCGCTGCTGGCCGGTGAGTGCGACCTGGCGCTGGCCGGCGGGGTCAACCTCGTCCTGGGCACCGCACTGGACCGGATCTACCAGCTCGCCGGGCTGGCCGCCGCCGACGGGCGGTGCCGGCCGTTCGCCGCCGGGGCCGGCGGCATCGGCCGCGGCGAGGGCGTCGGCGTCGTCGTCCTGCGCCGCCTGGCGGACGCGGTGCGTGACGGCGACCTCGTGCACGCCGTCGTGCACGGCAGCGCGGTGGGCCAGGACGGCCGCAGCAACGGCATCATGGCCCCGCACCGCGCGGCACAGCGCGAGGTCGTCACCGCGGCGCTCGAGCGGGCCGGCGCCGCACCCGGGCAGGTGCGCTACGTCGAGGCGCATGGCACCGGCACCGCGCTGGGCGACCTCATCGAGGTGCTGGCCCTCGACGACGCGCTCGGCTCCCGCCGTGGACCCCGCACCACTCCGCTCGCGCTCGGCTCCGCCAAGGCCGCCGTCGGCCACACCGAGGGCGCGGCCGGTGTCGCCGGGCTGATCAAGGCCGTACTGGCACTGCACCACGGCACCGTCCCGGCCGGGCCCGTGGACGGCCCGGAGAATCCGCAACTGGGGCTGGCCCGGCGCGGGATGGAACGCGTGACGGCACCGCTGGACCTGGCCGCGGAAGGGCCCGGCTGCCGGGTGGGCGTCTCCAGCTTCGGCATGGGCGGCACCAACGCGCACCTCGTACTCGGCCCGCCGCCGCGCCCGGCCGGGCCCCCGCGGGACGGCGGCGGCACGGCGGCCGGCGTCTTCACCGTCTCCGCCGACACCCCCGACAGCCTGCGCGAGAACCTGCGGGCCCAGGCGGCGGCGGTCCGCGCCGTGCCCGAGGACGATCTGGCCGCGCTGTGCCGCACCAGCAACCGGGTGCGGTCCGCTCGGCCCTACCGGTTCGCCGCGGTGGCGGGCTCGGCCGGGCAGGTGGCGGACGAGCTGCTGACGGCCGCCGAGGCACCGCTCGACCCGGCCGCGGGAGGGCCGAGGCCCGCCGTGGCCTTCGTCTTCACCGGACAGGGCGCCCAGTACCCGGGGATGACCGCAGCGCTCTACGCGGGCTCCCCGCTCTACCGCCGCCATCTGCGCGAGGCGTCCGAGGCGCTGCTGCCCTGGCTCGGGCAGCCGGTGCACCGGCTCATCCTGGACGGCGGCGACGTGCACCGCACCGGGCTGACCCAGCCCGCCCTGTTCGCCGTCGAGTACGCGCTGGCCGCCACGCTCGGCGGCCTGGGAGTGCGGCCGGTGGCCGTGCTCGGGCACAGCATCGGCGAGTTCGCCGCCGCCGTGTGCGCCGGGGCACTGCGGCTGCCGGACGCGGCCCGGCTCGTCGCGGTGCGCGGCGCCCTGATGGAGCGGCTGCCCGAGGGCGGCGGCATGCTCGCCGTGCGGGCGTCGGCACCGCAGGTCGGCGAGCTGGTGGCCGGGGAGCCGCGGTGCGCCGTCGCCGCACTCAACGGGCCCGGCGCCACCGTGCTGTCGGGCGAACTGGCCGCGCTGGAGCGGATCCGCGGGCACCTGGAGGACGAGGGCGTCGGCTGCACCCGGCTGACGGTCTCGCACGCCTTCCACTCCCCGCTGATGGAGCCGGTGCTGGACGCCTTCACCCGCGCGGCCGGCACCGTCGGGGCGGCCCGGCCGCGGGTACCGTTCCACTCCACCGTGCGCGGCGGCCGGCTGCCCGAGGGCGTCCCGCTCGACGCCGCGTACTGGCGGGAGCAGATCCCGGCGACCGTACGGTTCGAGGAGGCCGTCGGCTCGCTGTGCGCCGAAGCCCCCACGCACCTGGTGGAGATCGGTCCCAAACCCGTGCTCACCCGGCTGCTGCGGCGCATCCCCGCGGCCCGCCGCATCCCGGCCCTGCCCGTGTGCCGGGGCGCCGACGCGGGGCCCGCGGACCTGGCGGAGCTGGCCGCCCGCCTCCACCAGGACGGGCTGGATCTCGACTGGGACGCCCTCTACGCGCCGGCCGACCGGCGCACCGTGCGGATGACGCCGCACCTGTTCGCCACCCGCTGGCGCTCCTGGTGCCGGCCGCCGGACGGGCCCGCACAGCCGTCCACGCAGCCGTCCGCCCAGCCGTCCACGCAGCCGGCCGCACAGCCCGAGCACCGGCAGCCGGAGTCCGCCCCGGAGACCGGACGGGGAGCGGGACCGGCGCCGCAAGCGGCGGGCGCCGGGCTCGACGCCCTGGTCGGCGCCGGGGTGCGGGAGGTCGTCGCCGACATCCTCGACACGGCCCCCGGCGAACTCGACGAGGAACTGCGCTTCTACGACGATCTGGGCTTCGACTCCGTGATGCTGATGGAACTCAAGCACCGGCTGGAGGCCCGGTTCCCCGAAGTGGGTGAACTCTCGCTGCCGGAGATGCTCTCCAGCCTCGTCAGCATCGGCTCCCTGGCCGGCTATCTGCGCGGCCTCCTCACCCCGGCGGTGGTGTGATGAGCGGCCTCCACCTGCTGGGATGCGGCAGCGCCCTGCCGGGCGAACCGGTCGGCAACGAGCGGCTCGCCGACCGCCTGGGCCTGTCCTCGGCCTGGGTGGAGACGTTCATCGGCACCCGCACCCGGCACTTCGCCGTGGACCTGGACAGCGGCCGGGTGCGCTGGACGCTGGAGGACCTGTGCACCGACGCGGCCGACCGGGCACTGGCCGACGCCGGGACCGAGGCGTCCGAGGTCGCCTTCGTCGTCCTGGCCACCGCCACCCCCGACGCGCTGATGCCCACCGTCGCCGCGCTGCTCGCCGACCGGCTCGGCCTGGACGGCGCCGCCGCCTACCAGATCCAGTCCGGATGCAGCGGCGCGCTCCAGGCCCTCGCCCTCGCCGACGCGCTGCTGGCCGCCCGCCCCGACCGCGTCGGGCTGGTCGTCGGCGGAGACGTGTGCAGCAAACACCTCGACCTGGACCAGGACTTCCACCGGCTGCCGCCGGACGCCCTCGTCAACCACGTACTGTTCGGCGACGGTGCGGGCGCCGTCGTCGTCGGCGGCCGGCCCCGCCCCGGCAGCCGCGCCGTCCTCGGCCACATCGAGCACCGCCTGGCCGGCCCGGGACTGCCGCCCGGCCAGCGCGTCGAGTGGTACGGCACCGCCGAGCTGAGCGGCGCCCTGCGGTCGGGCACCCCACCCGGGCCCGCCGTCACCGAGGACTACAAAGCCGTCGAACACCGGGTGCCGCTGCTGGCCCGCGCCGAGCGCGACGATCTGCTGGCCGCCTCCGGCTGGCCGCCCGAGACGGTCGGACACCTGCTGCCGCCGCAGCTGAGCGGGCGGATGACCGCACGGCTCGCGAGCGAACTTCGGGCCGGCTTCGAGTGGGAGCCGGTCTCCTGTGTCGCGGAGACCGGCAACAACGGCAACGCGCTGGTCCTGCTCCAACTGGAACGCCTGCTGCCGAAGCTGGACCCCGGCCGGCGCGCGCTCGTCCTGGCCGTCGAGTCCAGCAAGTGGATCCGCGCCGGCTGCACCGTGGAGGCACCCCATGGCTGAGCACCGCCCGGAATCCCCGGCCGACCTGCTGCGGGCCCTGCACGAACGGGGCGGCACGGCCGCCGCCCACCCCGAGCTGCCGCGGCTGCTGGCCCGGGCCGGCGCCGACGACCTCGCCGCGGCCGGCAGACTGCTGGCCGGCCTCGACCCCGACGAAGTGCTGCGCCACCACCCCGGCACCCCCACCGTGCGGATCGCGGTGACCGGGCGCGGCACCGTCACCGAGGCGGTGCCCCCACTGGCCGCCGAACTGGCCCGGCACGGACTGCTGCCCCGCTTCCACCTGTCCGGCTCCGGCACCTACGTCGGCGACCTGTCCGACCCGCACTCCGCGCTGTACGCGCACCGCCCCGAGGTCACCCTCTGCCTCCTCGACCCGTGGACCGTGTGGGACGCCGTACCCGTACCGTGGCAGCCCCTCGACGTGAGCGTCGCCGCCGAACGGCAACTGCGGCTGCTGTCCCAGCTCGCCGAGGCGCACGCCGCGCACGCCCCCGCCGGGGCCGTCCTCGTGCTGAACACCGTGCCGCTGCTGCGCCGCCACACCCACCAGCTCACCTCGCACGCGCACCGCGCCGAACTGGGCGGCCTGTGGCGGCAGTTCACCGCCGACCTGCTGTTCCTGGCCCGCCCCTCGGCCGGGCTCGCCGTCCTCGACCTGGAACCGGTCACCAGCGCCGGGGCCCGCGCCGACGACCCCCGCCTGGGCGCCTACGCCGACGCGCACTGCGCCGGCCCGCTGCTGGCCGGCTACGCCCGCGAGGCCGCCCACCTCGTCCGCGGGCTGCGCGGCGCCGCCAAGAAGTGCCTCGTCCTCGACCTGGACGGCACCCTGTGGGACGGGGTGCTCGCCGAGGACGGGCCCCGGGGGGTCAGTGCGGCGGGCAGCCTGCGCGGCGCCGCCTTCGGTGCCTTCCAGCGCACCGTCAAACAGCTCGCGTCCCAAGGGGTCCTGCTCGCGGTGTGCAGCAAGAACGACCCCGGCCCGGTGGCCCGCGCGCTGGCCTGCCACCCGGAGTTCCCGCTGGGCGCCGGCGACTTCCAGACCGTCGTCGCCGACTGGGGCTCCAAGGCGGAGGGCGTGCGCACCATCGCCGCCCGGCTGGGCATCGCGCCCGAGTCCGTCGTCTTCGCCGACGACCTGCGCTTCGAGCAGGAGAGCGTCGCGGCGGGCGTCCCCGGTGCGGCCGTCCTACCGCTGGACGGCGAGCCCGCGCTGCACCCCGAACGGCTGCTGGCCGACGGCTGGTTCGACACCCCCGACCTCACCGACGAGGACCGGCGGCGGCCCGCCCGCTACGCCGAACGCGCCGCCCGCGACCGGCTGCGGACCAAGGCCGTGGACCACCACGCGTTCCTGGCCGGACTGGGCCTGCGGGTGGAGGTGGCCCCCGCCCAGGACCACGAGACGGCCCGGATCTCCCAACTGAGCCTGCGCACCAACCGGTTCAACCTGACCGGGGCCCGGCTGAGCACCGAAGAGGTACGCCGGTACGCCGCCGAGCCCGGCGGACTGGTGCTCGCCGTCCGGGTGGCCGACCGGTTCGGTGACGACGGCGTCGCCGGAGCGGCGCTGGCCCGCACCGGGGAGGGCGCATTGCACCTGGACGCCCTGCTGCTCAGCTGCCGGGTGCTGGGCCGCGGCGTCGAGGAGGCCGTACTCGGCGGGCTGCTGCGGGCCGCACGCGGCACCGGACACACCGCCGTGCACACCTGCTGGCGCCCCACCCGCGCCAACGCGGCCCTGCGCGGGCTGCTGGAGACCCACGGCTTCCGGCCCCGCACCGCACCGGAGGCCGGCGGTGGCGCCACCGGCTACACCCACCCCCTCGGCCACATCGGTGACCTCCCCGGACACGTGGAGCTGCGCCTGCGGCTGCCGCACCGGGACGGCGAGACGGAGGTGAGCGCATGCGCACCGTCGAGGAACTGATCGAGCTGGCCAACACCGAACTGGGTACGGCGCTGCGGCCCGCGGACGCCGCCGTCGAGCTGGCACAGCTCGACGGCTGGGACTCGGTCCACCTGCTGCGGCTGGTCGCCCTGCTGGAGACCGCGCTGGGCCGCCGGGTCCCCGTCGACCGGATGCTTGAGGCCCGTACCCTGCGCGAGATCTGGGCCGTGGCGGTGCACCCGTGAACCGGCCCGCGCCGACGGGTTCGGCGGCCCGCCGGCCCACCCGCTACTTCCTGCGCTGGGCCGCTGCCGCCGCCCCCGTGCACCTGGGCGCCGAGGTGGACATGACCCGGGTGGCGGCGCACCGCGCCGCCGCCCGCGCCCGGGGCCGCCGCTACGCGTACGTGACCTACCTGCTGCACGCGGCGGCCCGGGTGGTGGCCGCGCACCCCGAGGCCCGCGCCGTGGCCACCGGGCTGCTGCGCCCGCGCACCGTCCCCCTGCCGGGGCCCGGGGTGTCCGCGAAACTGGCGCTCGACACCCCCGCCGAGGACGGCACCCGCACGGTGCGCACCGTCGTACTGCCGGGGCTGGAGAGCCTGCCCCTGGACGGTGTGCAGGACCTGGTGGACCGCTACCGGCGGGCCGCGCCGGGCGAGTTGCCGGAAGCCCGTGCGGTGCGGGCGCTGTGCGTGCTGCCGCCCCCGCTCGGCGAACTGGCGTTCCGCCTGGGGATGCGGGGGCCGGCCGCGCGGGAGCGGCGGATGGGCACCTTCGCGGTCAGTTCGCTGGGCCACCGCGCGGTGGACGTCTTCCACGCGTACGGCGGTGCCGCCGTCACCTTCTGCGCGGCACGGGTCGTCCAGCGGCCCCTCGTGCGGGGCGGCCGGGTGCGGGCCGCCCCCGTACTGCGCCTCTCACTGACCTTCGACCACAGGGTGCTCGACGGAGCAGCGGCAGCGGACGTACTCGACGGCGTGGTGACACGCCTGGAGGGCTGGCATGGCGATCTTCCTGGGCCCCGCGACGGACGAGCGGCAAGCGGAGCCCTTCGCCCGCCCGGTGCGGATGAGGGGGCCGCAGGGACCGTGGGATCAGGTCCGTGAGGCGGTCGAGAGCCACGGCAGCGTCGTCGTGCACGCGCGGCTGGACGACTGGCTGCCCGCGGACCTGGACGACCCCGGGCTGCGCCCGCTGCTGGGCCGCGACCACGCCCGCTTCCGGGCGATGACGCACCCGCAGGTCAGGTCCCGTTTCGTGGCGTCACGGCTGCTGCTCAAACATGTCGCCTGCGCCGTCATCGAGGCCGCCCCCGAGACGGTGGAGCTGGCCTACAAGCCCGGTGGCCGCCCCTATCTGCGCGGGCTCGACCAGATCGACATCAGCCTCAGCCACACCGAGAACCTGCTGCTGGTCGGCCTCACCCGGCGCGGCTGGATCGGGGTGGACGCGGAGGCCAAGGACCGGCCCATGCTGGGGCTGGGCACCGAGAACCAGGTGTGCACCCCGTACGAGCGGCGCACCCTCGCGCAGATCGCCGAGGAACGGCGGAACGCGGCGCTGGTGCGGCTGTGGACGCTGAAGGAGGCGTACAGCAAGGCCATCGGGCAGGGCATGCGGTTCCGCTTCACGGAGTTCGGGTTCGGCCCGCAGGACCGCGACGTCCAGGTGCTGCGGCCGGACGGTTCCCCGGGCACGGGGGAGGAGTGGACGTTCCACACCTACCTGGTCGACCGGGCCTACACCGTGAGCGTCGCCCTCTTCGACGCGGGCTTCGGCGACACCGCGGACACCGCGGCGGCCACCATGCTGGACGCGGGCCTCATCGCCGCCCTGGCCGACGACCACCACGAGACCGACGACCACCACGAGACCGACGACCACCACGAGACCGACGACCACCACGAGACCGACGACCACCACGAGACCGACGGCCCCCATGCGGCCGACGGCCGTCATGGGGCCACCCGGACCGCCGGGGCCACCCGGACCGACCGGACCGGCGACGCCCGCCGGACCGACGATGCCCGCGGGGCCGGCAGTACCGCTGGGGCCGCCGGGGCGGATGCAGCCCGCGAGGCCGACGCTCCGCAACGGATCGACGGCCCCCACGGAGCGAACGGGACCCATGGGAGCGCCGGGGCCGGCAGTTCTCATGGGAGCCACAGGACCGACAGGGCTGCCGGGGCTGCTGGAACCGGCCGGGCCGACGGCCCCCGTGGAACCCCCGGCGGCCTGGGCGCGACCGGCGGCTCCGCAGAGACCGGCGGAAGCGACGCCCCCGGCGCGGGCGGCGTCGGCGCGGGCGGGGCGTGGGCGGTGCGGGAACAGGGGGAGGGAGGCGGCCGTGCCGGATGAGACGGTGGAGGCCGAGGTGTGCGTGGTCGGCGGCGGACCCGGCGGCCGGGCCCTGGCACTGGCGCTGGCCCGGCTGGGCCGCAGCGTGGTGCTGCTGGAGCGACGCGACCCGGGGCGCGGCGCGGGCCCGGTGTTCCGCGGCGAGTCCGTCTCACCGGACGGCGTGCGGCTGCTGGACGGGCTCGGCGCCTGGGAGCAGGTACGCGGGGCCGCACACCGGGTGGACCGGCTGGAGATCGAGGACGCCGGGCGCCGTGTCCTCGACGTACGGTTCGCCGACTTCCCCTACCGCTACCGGCACCCCGTGGAGCTGCCGCAGCCGGCCCTGCTGTCCGCACTGGCCGAACTGACGGCCCGCCAGCCAGGGCCGTGCACCGTGCTGGCGCCCGCCACCGCCGTGGCGCTGCTCGGTGCGGGCCCGGCCGTCACCGGGGTCCGGGCGGTCACCCCGCACGGCACCGTGCGGGTACGGGCCGCGCTGACCGTCGGCGCCGACGGGCGGCACAGCACGGTGCGCCGCCTGTCCGGGCTCGGCGAACGGGCCCGGCGCACCCCGCTGGAGCGGGACGTGGTGTGGCTGAAGCTGCCGCACCCCGCCGACTGGGACCGCCGCGCCTACCGGGTGCGGATCGCGGGCGGCAGCCACGCCCTCTTCCTGCCCTGCGCCGACGGCAGGGTCCGTGTCGGCCTCAACGTCCCCAAGGGCGGACTGCGGCAGCTGCGGGCGCAGGGTCTCGACGCGCTGCGCCGGCGGCTGGCCGCGCTCGCGCCGGAGGTGGCCGACGCCGCCCGGGAGGGGCTGCGCGGCTGGTCGGACACGGCACTGCTGGACATCTTCACCACCGAGGTGCCCCGCTGGTCGGCGCCTGGCGTCGTCCTCCTCGGCGACGCCGCGCACACCCTCTCGCCGGTCCTGGGCCAGGGCGTCAACCACGCGCTGGCCGACGCGGCCGAACTGGCCCCGTTGCTCGACCGGGCCCTGGCGGAGGGGCGCGGGGCGGGCCGGGCACTCGGCGCCGCCTGCGAGACCTACCAGCGGCTGCGGGAGCCGGCCGTGGCCCGCTCCCGCGCCCTGCAACTGCGCCAGGAGCGGCTGTTCACCCTGGCCGGGCCCGGCGCGGCCGTGCTGCGCCGGGCCCTGTACCGGACGGTCGGCGCCAGCCCGGCACTGCGCCGCCGCGTACTGGCCCCCGCCTACTTCCCCGGACAGCGGCCCGGTGACCGACACCGCCCGGCCGCGGAAACGAGCCCAGTATGACCTCCACCGCCCAGCCTGCGGTCGCCCGCCGTCCGCCGTCCCTCGCCGAACTGCGCGAGCTGGCCCCGCTGCACGCCCGCGCCCAGGGCATCCCGGCAGCCCGCTGCCGCGCCCTGCTGGCGCGGATCGGCACGGCGCACGGGGACGGGCCCGACTCCTGGCCTGCCGTCTGGAGCCGGGCCGGCGACCGACTGGCCGCCCGGGGCCGGCACCTGGCGGCGGCCCGCCACTACGCGCTGGCCCGCTTCCCGTACGTGGACGGGCCCGCACGCGAGCGGGCGCAGCGGCTGGCGGTGCGCTCCTTCGACCGGTGGCGCACCAACCGCCCCGGCATCGAACGGGTGGAGGTCGCCCACCGGGGCGGCCGGTTCGCCGCATGGGCGGCGGGCCTGTCCACGCGCCGGCCGCGTCCGCTGATCCTGGTGTGCGGCGGCATCGTGTCCGTCAAGGAACAGTGGGCGCCGCTGCTGGCGCGGGCCGAGGCGCTGGGCACCGCCGTCGCCGTCACGGAACTGCCCGGCGTCGGCGAGAACACCCTGCCCTACGACGCCGCCGCCCCGACGATGGTGACCGCCCTGCTGGACGCGCTGGCCGGCCGCGCCGACGTGCGCCGCACCAGCGCCGTCGCGCTCAGTTTCGGCGGCCACCTGGCGTTGCGCGCCGCCCTCGGCGACCCCCGCATCGCGGGTGTGGCCACCGTCGGCGCCCCCGTCCGCCACTTCTTCACCGACTCGCTGGGGCGGCCCGGGCTCCCGGCCACGACCCTGCGCACCCTCGCCCGGCTGACCGGGCACCCCGAGGACGGTCTGGCGGTGGCGCTGGGGAACTGGGCGCTGGACGACGCGGAGCTGGCCGCACTGGAGCGGCTGCCCGTCACCTACGTCGCGGCCCTGCGGGACCGCATCGTCCCGCTCAGCGACGCGGCGGTGCTGCTGCGCGACGCCCGGGCGCCCCGCCAGGTGCTCTTCGCCGACGACGAGCACGGCACACCCGCCCGACTGGCCCGGGTCCGCCCCCTGCTGCTCGCCGCCGCGCTGGAGACGCTGGAGGTGCACCCGGCGCGGCGCACCCTGCTGCGGACGGCCGCCGGGCTGGGCGGCGCACGGAAGGGACGGGTACGGATATGAGACGCCGCACGGCGTGGACCTACCGCACCCCGTGGGGCAGAACGCTGAGCGCGACAGCGGGCCTGGCCGCCCTGTACGCGGGCGTCCGGCTGGGCGGCCCGCGCGACCGGCTGCTGTGGACCTGCGCGGTGCTGCCGGACGTGGCCCTGCTGTACGGTGCCGCGTCCGCGCCCACGTTCGACCCGCTGCCGCGCTACGCGGTACGCCCCTACAACGTGCTGCATTCGCCGGGCGTGCCGCTGGTGCTCCTGGGGGCCGCCCGCGCGGTGCGCAGCCGCCGGCCCGCGGTGGCCGCCTGCGGATGGCTGGCGCACATCGCGGTGGACCGGGCCTGGGGTTACGGGCCGCGGGCCGCGGACGGCTCCAGGCTGTGACCCGTCCCGGTGCGCGGCACGGCCGTCCGCCGCGGCTTCCGCGGCGCCCGGCGGGCCGGCCGGCGGGCGGTGCCCGGTGTGCCGCGCCCGCCGGGCGGTGTCAGTCCCAGGTGACCGGCAGCCGGGTGAGCCGGTTGACCAGCAGACCGGTGTGCATGGTGACGTCCTCGACGGGGACGGCCAGCCGCAGGGTGGGGAAGCGGTCGGCCAGCGTCCGCAGGGCGACGGCGAGTTCGGCACGGGCCAGCGGTGCGCCCAGGCAGTAGTGGGGGCCGTGGCCGAACGCCAGGTGCCCGGCTGCCGTGCCGGTGCGGGCGCGGGCGGGGTCGAAGCGGCCGGGGTCGAAGCGGTCGGGCTCGGGGAACCGGCTGCCGTCCCGGTTGGCCGAACAGACGGAGGCGATCACGGCGCTGTTGGCCGGCAGGGTGTGGCCGGCCACCTCGACGGGCCGGGTGGTGACGCGCAGCGGGCCGCCGTCCCCGAGGGGGTTGATCCGCAGCAGCTCCTCGACGAGCGCGGACAGTTCCTCCTCGTCGTCGGGCACCCGCGCCATCCCGCCGGGGTGCCGCAGCAGGGTGAAGACGGAGGTGCCGAGGACACCGGCCGTCGTCTCGTGGCCGGCGATCAGCAACGTCATGGCGAGGGTGAGGAGTTCCTGTTCGGTCAGCCCGCCGTCCTCGTCCCGTACGGTGACCAGGGCGCTCAGCAGGTCCTCGCCGGGCTCCCGGCGTTTGGCGGCGACCAGCCGCGCCAGGTAGGCCAGCAGCGCCTCCTTGTGCCGCAGCATCTCCTGCGGGGTGTGCGCGGTGAGCGAGAGGACGGCGTCGGACCAGGTGCGGAAGCGTTCCCGGTCGGCGTAGGGGACGCCGAGCAGTTCGCAGATGACGGCGACGGGGAACGGGAAGGCGAAGGCGGCGTTGAGGTCGGCGGGCGGTCCGGCGTCGGCCAGGGAGTCCGCGAGCGAGCCGGCCAGCTGCACCAGCCGGGGCCGCATCCGTGCGACGCGGCGCGGGGTGAAGGCGCGGGAGACCAGGGCCCGCAGCCGGGTGTGTTCGGGCGGGTCCATGGTGAACAGGCCGCCGGCGTCGAAGGGCACGGCGGTCAGTTTCGGCGCCTCGGGCCGTACCGTCGCCGCCCGGGAGCAGCGGGGGTCGGACAGGACGGCCCGTACGTCCTCGTAGCGGCTGACGAGGTATCCCGCATCGCCGCTGGGCAGCACGACGGGGGCGAGAGGTTCCTCGGCGCGCAGCCGTGCGTACTCCTGGGGCACGTCGACGGCGTTGGGGCGGGGCGGCGGATAGCGGTGCGCACGCCGGGCAGGCGGGGGCATGGCGGACAACTCTCCAGACATGCACGCACTGTTGTGCCAGAGCCTTGATTCGTGGTCGAGTCGCTGTGGGGACGGACGGGCGGAGGTATCCTCACGTTCGGTAGTACGATTTCGTACTACCTTTTTGACGCGCGTCACTCCTGTCCAGCACAACGGCCGAGTCCGCGGGGGAGCTCGACGATGATCTCAGTGGTGCTCGCCGAGGACATGCACATGGTCCGGGGGGCTCTGGTAGCGCTGCTCGACATCGAGCCGGACATCCGGATCGTGGCGGAGATCGACTCGGGCACCGACATCCTGCCCACCGTCCTCGCCCACCGCCCCGACGTCGCCGTCATCGACATCGACCTGCCCGGCGTCGACGGGCTGACCGCGGCGGCCGAGGTGCACCAGAAGCTGCCCGCCTGCCGCACCCTGATCCTCACCAGCCTGGGCCAGCCCGGCAATCTGCGCCGCGCGCTGGAGGCCCACGTATCCGGCTTCCTGCTCAAGGACGCCCCGCCCAGCAGGCTGGCCGACGCCATCCGCCGCATCAGCGCCGGGGAACGCGTCATCGACCCCGAACTGGCCCTGGACGCCTGGTCGGCGCGGGCGAACCCGCTCACGGCACGCGAGACGGAGGTGCTGCGGCTGGCCGCCGAGGGCGCCGAGGCCACCGACATCGCCGGCCGGCTCTTCCTCTCGGTGGGCACCGTGCGCAACTACCTGACGGCCGTGGTCATCAAACTGGGCGCCCGCAACCGGGTGGACGCCCTCCGCATCGCGCGGGAGCAGGGCTGGCTGTGAGACGGCCCGGCCCGCGCCCGGTCACCGCCGCGGTCCGGCCTGCCGCTCCAGCGGCACCAGCGCCTCCAGATGGAAGCAGCCGTCCTCCCGCACCCCGGCCCGCAGGGTGCCGCCGATCGCCGCGACCCGGGCCGCCAGGTTGCTGATCCCGCTGCCGCCGTCCGCTTCCGCCGGGGGCGTGGTCGGGTCGTGCGGGTCGGGCCGCGGCTGCACCCCGTCGTTGAGCAGCCGCAGCACCGCCGACCGGCTGCCGCCGTAGACCGTGATCTGGCAGTGCCGCACCTTGCTGTGGCGCAGGATGTTGGTGACGCCCTCGCGCAGCACGGTGGCCAGCACCGTGCCCACCGGCTCGGGGATGCCCTCCAGGGTCGTGTCGACCTCCGCCTCGATCCCCGCCGCCTCGAACACCGAGACGGCGGAGGAGATCTCGGCGGGCAGCGAGATGTTGCGGTAGCTGCGTGCCACGGCCCGCACGTCGGACAGCGCCTGGCGGGAGACCTCCAGCACCCGCGTGACCTCGTCCTTGGCGCGGGCCGGGTCGCCGTCCACCAGCCGGTGCGCCAGCTCGCTGCGCAGTGTGATCGCCGAGAGGCTGTAGCCCAGCAGGTCGTGCAGGTCACGGGCGAAGCGCGACCGCTCCTGCTCGACGGCCAGCCGCGCGATCTCCTGCTGCGCCGCCTGGAGTTGGTGAACGATCTCGGAGAGTTTGGTGAGCCCGTAGACCACGGCGCAGGTCGTCAGCGCGGAGACCCCGTTGTAGGCGACGCGCAGCGGCGCCCAGCCGGAGACGGAGGTCACCACCACGACGCTGGCCACGCACCCGGCCACGCCCAGCCACGACCAGGGGGGCCGCAGGACGAGCAGCAGCGAGCCCGCCAGCAGTCCGGGCAGGCCGATCCAGGCGGTGCCCAGCAGCAGCATCGGCACGAAGGTGCACACGGTCTGCACGCCCAGCACGCAGAACTGGAAGGTGCGGCCCAGCCGCATGCCGCGCTGGGTGGAGCGGGCCACCTGGGCGCAGAACATGACCGCGATGGCCGTGCCGCCGACGAGCACCTGGGCCAGGCTGTCGCCGACGGTCAGCAGGTGCAGGACGGCCGCGCCCATGATGCCGACGAGGGCCACGACGAAGACGGTCAGGACGATCCGCGGGGCCATCGCGGCGTCGACTCCGCGCACAGGGGGCCCGGGTGGCTGCCGCCGTCGTCCCCCCGAAGACGGTAACTGTCCCCCAGTGTCCACTCCCCGCCTCCCCCTCGCCCCGCCGAAGGTGTGCACAGCATAGGCGAGGGGACCGGGTGCGACCATCGGCTAGACGAAGACGGGGATCGGGTTCAGTTCCCCGTACGGCAGCGGCGTGGTGCGTCTGCCCAGCCGCACCGGTACGTCGTAGAGCCGGCCCGGTGCGAACCGCGCCCAGAAGTGCCGCAGTCCGGGCACGATCACCTTCACCACCGGTATGCCCAGGTCGGGTCTGGTCTGGTCGAGCACCAGGACCTCCATGCCGTGCCGGCGCACGAGGGCGACCGCGTCCTCGATGTCGTCGAGCAGATCGGCGCGCGGCTCGTACGGGTAGTCCGCCGGGCCGAGCACCGCGGCGGCCGGGTCCGGCGCCAGGTGCGGCTGGTCGGCGAGGGTGTGGTGGGTGCACCAGTCGCGGAAGACGGGGTCCTCGAAGCTGAGGGCGGTGTCGACCGCGGCCGGCAGCATCTGGGTCATCTCCGTCAGCGCCCGGCGCAGCGCCAGTGCCGGGTCCGGATGGCAGCCGAAGCCGAAGACGATGTCCTCCCGCCGCCCGGACCCGTCCGCGCCGCCGGTGCGGGCCGCCGGTTCCCTGCGGGAGACGGCGCACATCACCGGGACGCCCAGGTCGGAGGTGAGGTCCAGCACCCAGAAGGAGCGGCCCAGCCGCGCGTAGGAGGCACGCATCCGGGCGATCCACTCCTCGCCGAACGACTCCGGGTCCACCTGCGGCTGCCGGGTGCGGTTGTACCACCACAGGGCCACCGCGTCCCGCTCCACCAACTCCCAGAAGCCCTGCAGGATGGCGTCCTCCAGGCTGCTGCCGGCCGCGTTGCCGTTGGAGTCGGCGCGCGCGAACACCGGTCCGGGCGGTTGCGGGGCGGCGAAGTAGAGCAGCGAGGTGGGCAGCAGCCGGTGCCGCCGCTCGGTCAGCGACCACACCGGCGTCCAGTCCAGCACCGCCTCGGTGTCGAACGGGTCGCACACGAACTGGAACGAAGAGTGCCGTGCGTTCCACTCCCGCCGTCCCGCGAACTGCCGCGCGTCGTACAGCTGGCAGCTGTTGGGGTGGACGGCGTCCCCGCCCAGCTCGGAGAACCGGCCCCGGACGCGGGCCTCGTCGCCGTGGAAGGTCCCCGAGTACCGCTCCAGCGCCTCGCACAGCGCCCCCACCTTGGCATCCAGTTCGGTGACGCCCTTGCCCGCGCTGTGGCTGCGCAGCGCCGAACGCAAGGAGCGCACCCCGTTGCCGAGGAGGGCCGGATTGGAGCCGGACACATAGGCGTTGAGGCCGGCCGGGCAGCGCGGGTCGCGGGCCAGCAGCCGCACCACCCCGGTGACCTCGCCGACCAGGTGCTCGTACCGTTCCAGCATCTGCCGTGCGTGCAGCGCGCGGTGACCGCCGCCGGCGGTGACCTTCGGCCGGGAGACGGGCACCACCGGCTGCCCGGCCCGTGCCGCCACCAGCGTCGGGTCGCCGCAGGCCGGGCACTGGGGCCGCTGGTGCACCGGGTGGTGGCGGCCCCGGCCGCGCAGGCTGTCGAGGGTCCACACCGCCGACTGGCCCGCGTCCCGGAACCCGCCCAGCCACGCCGCCACCTGGAGGGCCAGCAGATGCAGGGCGCAGGCCCGGCTGGCGGGAATGTGGGCGCGCGGCGGGGTGAGGGGCGCGGCCAGCCCCAGCGCGGAGCCGACATAGCTGTGGGTGCTGCGGTGGTGGCCGAGCCGGTGGGCCAGACAGTGCCAGCAGGCGCCCTCGCCGGGTTGGAAGACCGGCCCGATCCACGGCTGGGTGCCGTACGGCTTGGCCAGCAGCCAGGGCCGGCCGGTGCGCCGTTGCGCCGCGTCGATGTCGGCCAGCGGCGGGGCCAGGTAGTCCTCGCACAGCACCACGGTGAGGGTGTGGTCCTCGTGGTCGGTCCCGGCCAGTGCGATGCCGGCGGCGCGGAAGGCGTCCCGCGCGGCGTGGCCGGCCTCCGGCGCGCCGGCCGACAGCAGCCGTACCCGTCCGGCGGACAGCCGGGCGTCGGCCCGGGGCCCGTCGAGGCCGGCCGACTCCCAGAACGCCGAGGTGGCGTCGTCCTCGTCGTCCTGCTCCCCGGTGCGGCCGGCGTCCGCCGTGCCGGGGGTGAATCCGGCGACCAGATCGGCCTGCGTGAGCTGGCCGAGCAGCCGGCCGAGCTGGCCGGGCGACAGGACGCCGTGCATCTCCCGGGCCAGGGCCGGCAGATCGCGGCTGCCGTCCAGCAGCGGCGCGAGCGCGGCGATGGCGGCGCCCTCCAGGGCCGTCACCCCGTGTTCGGAGATCAGATAGGTGGCGTCGCCCGGTACGACGGCGGGCCGCAGGTGCTTGCGGAAGCCCAGTCTGGGCAGTGCGCTGTCCATGTGTGCTCCCCCCGTTCCCTCGGTCTCACATGGACGGCAGGGAGGGGGTGGCCCGCACGGCCGGGGCGGCGGGAACGAGGGGGATCGCGGGCTCGTTCGGCGGTGCGTAGGTCCAGCTGGAGCAGTCGGTGGTGCGGCCGACCGTCTCGCGGGGGTCCAGGCTGGTGATCGTCACCTCGGCGCCGCAGCCGGTGGGCAGCGCCGGAATACGGGTGTCCGCGTCGGTGGGGATGCCGAACTCGGCCAGCACCCGTCTGGGTTCGGCGGTGTACCGTGCCGCCAGTGCCGGGTCCAGGAAGCACTGGGCGGACAGTTCGGCGAACCGCCAGTCCTGTTCGACGGTGTCCTTCGCCGGGTGCGCGGCGGTGAGGGTCACTCCGGTGAGCGCCTGACCTGTCATCGTGACGTTCTCCCGTCTCAGAAAGAGGTGCCCCCGGGTCCCCGCAGGAGACCTGGGGCGACATGTGGTGTGGGGAGCGGCCTGAACGGAGAGCCGTGTGCGCAGGACAGCAGTGTGGGCGGGGCGGCCGGGCCTGGCCAGTGGGGGCGTCACGACCCTGTGTGTGAAGAATTCATGACTGTGGCGGCCCGATCTCCGCGCGAAGATTGTGAGTTGCTCACTGTTTCCTCACGTCCCGCGGGTGCGATCCTCCTTCTCGTTCCTTACGCATCGCGAACCGCCACGGGGGAGGGTTTGATGCACATCAAGTTGCTGGGAACTCTGCACGCCGAGCGGGCGGGCGTCCCGATCGTGCCGAGCGCGGCCAAGCCGCGGCAGATCCTGGCCCTGCTCGCCCTCCACAGCCGGCACATCGTCCCGGTCGCCGACCTCATGGAGGAGGTCTGGGGAGCCGGCCCGCCGCGCAGCGCCCCCACCACCCTCCAGACCTACATCCTGCAACTGCGCCGCAGGCTGCGGGCCGCCCTGGACGGCTCCGGACAGCTCGTCCCGGCCCGTCCCGCCGTTCCGCCCGGCCCGCCGCAGCCCACCGACAAGGAGATCCTGGCCACCCGGCACGGCGGCTACCAGTTGCAGCTCGCCGACTCCGCCGTGGACGCGCTGGAGTTCGAGCGGCTGACCCGGCTGGGGCATGCCGCCTTCGAGGGGGACGACATGCACACGGCCGCGCGGCTCCTGGCGGAAGCACTCGCCCTGTGGCGCGGACCCGCCCTCGCCGACGTGCCGCACGGCAACCACCTGTCCATCGAGGTGACCCGGCTGGAGGAGAGCAGGCTGGGCGCGCTGGAGCGGCGCATCCACGCCGATCTGCGGCTGGGCCGTCACCGCGAGGTGCTGGCCGAACTGTGCGCGCTGCGCGGACGCCACCCGCTCCACGAGAATCTGCACGCCCTGCTGATGGTCGCCTACCACCAGGACGGCCGCTCCTCGGACGCGCTGATCGCCTACCGGCGGCTGCGCGGCACCCTGGTCGAGGAGCTGGGCCTGGAGCCCTCGCCCCGGATCGACCGCCTGCACCAGGCCATTCTCCGGGGCGAGGACGCACTGGCCGCCTGGCGCGGGCCCGACCCGGCGGGTGCCAGGACCGGTCTGGCGGGGTGAACCGGCCCGGTGCACGGCGTGTTCCACCTCACTTCGAGCCGTCGTCCAGCACCGGTCGTGAGGATCTGGCCCTCGACACTGACCTCACCACGGGGGACGGGAAGGGGGAGGCATGAGTGCGTACCTCGCGGCAGCCCCCACCACGGACGGCCCGGACGCCGGCGCGCCGCGGCTGTTCTGCTTCCACCACGCCGGCGCCGGAGCGCTCACCTTCGCCCGCTGGCGCCACGCCTTCGCGCCGGGCGTGTGCGTCCTGCCGGTGCGGCTCCCCGGCCGGGAGACCCGGCTGCGGGAGCCGCGCATCACCGACGCACGCCGGCTGATCGCGGAGCTGGAGGCCCAGCTGGGGCCGCTGCTGACCGCACCGTACGCCCTGTACGGGCACAGTCTCGGCGCGCTGGTCGCCCACCGGTTCGCCCAGCGGCTGGCGCACACGGGACGTCCGGCACCGGTGCTGGTCGGACTGGGCGCCTGCCCGCCGCCGCACCTGCCGATGCCGCTGCGCGGCCATGAAGAGCTGCCCGACGCGGCGCTGCTGGCGGCGCTGGAACGTTTCGGCACCCTGCCGCCCTTCCTCTCCGCACGGCCGCACCTGCTGCGCACCCTGCTGGCCACCCTGCGCGACGACCTGCGCCTGGCCGCCGGCCTGCGGGCGCTCGGCGGCGGGGACGGTGCCGACGGCCAGGGCTGGGACACCCCGCTCGCCTGTCCCGTGCACACCTACGCGGGCGAGGACGACCAGGCGGCACCGGCCCGGGACATCGCCCAGTGGTGCCGCTGGACGCGCGGCGACTTCGTGCCGCACACCCTTCCCGGCGGGCACTTCTTCGTCCGCGACGCCGCACTGCCCCGCCTGCTGGCGCGCCGGCTCGGCAGTGCGGTCCGCCGGGAGTCCGCGACAGGCAGCCGCGCCGTACCGCACGCGCACAGCGGATGACGCGGAAGAGCACGCGCAGAGACGCGCGCCAGAGCACATGCGCAGAGCACGCGCAGAGACACACGCAGAGCCGAAAGAGCGCCGTACGCACGGAGTTCCGCAACGGTACACACAGCTCATGACGCAAGAGAGGGGAGCGAGAGATGGACATCAGCGTGCTGGGACCCTGCCGGGTCGTCCAATCGGGGGTCTCCGTCGTCCCGACCGCGGTCAAACCCAGAAAGGTGCTGGCACTGCTGGCACTCCATCCCGACCAAGTCGTCTCCGTCTCCTCCCTGGTGGAGGAGCTGTGGGGCGAGTGCCCGCCGCGCAGCGTGCAGACGACGCTGCAGACCTACGTCCTCCAGCTGCGGAACCTGATCGCGGCGTCGCTGGGGGACAGACCGCCCGCCCATCTGCCCAACGGCGCCAAGAGCGTGCTGGTGACCGAGTCCGGCGGCTATCTGCTGGACACCCAGGGCGGCATGGTCGACGTCAGCGAGTTCGAGCGCTACTCCGGCGCCGGGCACCGGGCGCTGGAGGCCGGTGACCTGGTGGGCGCCTCCGCCGCGTTCCGCAAGGCCCTCCAGCTGTGGCGCGGCCCCGCGCTGGTGGACGTGCAGTGCGGTCCGCTGCTGGAGATCGAGGCGACCCGCCTGGAGGAGTCCCGGCTCGGCATCCTCAACCAGCGCATCGAGGTGGACCTGAGCCTGGGCCGCCACCACGAGCTGCTCGGCGAACTGTCCGGGCTGGCCGCACAGCACCCGCTGCACGAGGGCATCCAGGCCCAGCTGATGCTGGCGCTCTACCGCTCGGGGCGGCGCGGCAACGCGCTGGAGGTCTACCAGCGACTGCGCGGCGTCCTCTCCCGGGAGCTGGGGCTTGACCCGTCGCCGGACCTCCAGCGCTTGCAGAGCGCCGTACTGGACTCGGCCGCCGAGCTGGAGCTGAGCGGCGCGGCACGCGGCCTGGTGTCGGTCGGCGGCAGGCTCGCGGCAGCCGGGCCGCGCCCCCAGGTCACCGGCGTCGCCGGCTAGGACGTGTCGGGGCGGGCCCGTCACTGCCCACTGTCCGCGCAAGAGCCCGGCGGCTGGGCGGCCTGGCGGCCGAAAGCGAAGGACCCTGCCGCGGGTTCCTGCGACGGCGGGGTGCCCGCCGCACGATCCCGGGAGGGGCGACAGCCGGTCCGCCCGCCCGCGGGAAGGAGGCTCGCGCGGTGGCCGACCGCCCGGCTCCGGCGTAGACCGCCGCGAAAAGCGCGACACCGTCGGACGGGCGAATCGGCCGCATGAAGTCGCACGGGCGAATCGGCCGCATGAATCAGTCCGGCCGCAGCCACGGCCGGTACGGCGGTCGGCTTCACGGTGCGAGGCCCCGGCCACCTGCACGGGGCGGCGGGTGGACGGGGCGTTGCCGCCCGCACACCACCGAACGCACGGATGGGGTTGTCCGGAGACGCTGGTTCAGGCGGTCAGCGGTGGGTGGGGATGCCTCCAGCGGAGGGCCTCCTCTTTCCCTCCGAGCCAGTACGACCGTCGGCCGTCGCCGATCTGCCGGCCGCCGATCCAGTAGCAGTGCGCATCCGGTGTCACCGCCAGGCGCACGGATGTCATGTCGGGTTCTCCTGCTTTCCGCCATGCGGTCACCGCCTCTTCGATGGCGTCCCAGATGGCGACCGGGCCTCCCTGGCGGACGTTCCACTGGTCGCCGTCGGCGGTGAGGGACGCGAAAGCCTCCCGCCCGGTGTCGAACAGGTACACCGTTTCTCGGTCGTCGCTGGTAGCACGGACCAACTGGGTCCCCGGGGCGGCGAGCTGGGCAAGGAAGGCCGGCATCCAGTCGTCGAGAGTGTCGGGGGACAGGCTGGTCTTCCGCTCGCTGTCGGCGTACGCGGCACGGGCCGCCAGGTCTCCGGAGAGTGGAACGGCCGCCTCCGCACGGGCGGGCATGAAGGAGGTACGGCCGATGATGCGTCCCTGGGCCGTCCCGTCCTCCTGCACGGTGAGCTTGGCCAGGCCGGTGCCGTAGGACCAGGCGCCGGGGCCGACGGTGGCCAGGATGATGCCGCCGGGTTTGGTCTGCCGCACCCATGCGTAGGGGATGCGTCGGAGTGCGCAGGTGGCGATGGTGCGGTCGTACGGTGCCCGTCGGGGATGGCCCAGGAGGCCGTCCCCGGTCACGGTCCAGGTGGAGTATCCGGTGGCTTCCAGGGCGTCGTCCGCCCGCCGGGCCACTGCGGGGTCCACTTCCACACTGGTGACGTTGTCCTCCCCGAGGCGGTGGCACAGCAGGGCTGTGGAATAGCCGGTCCCGGTGCCGATCTCCAGGACGGTCATGCCGTCTTCCACGTCCAGGGCTTCGTTCATCCCGACCACGGTCGAGGGCTTCGTGGAGGAGGAGGTGGGGAAGCCGGTCAGCGGCCCGTCCGCGGTGTCGGCGGTCACGTGGCCGTCCAGCTGGGTCACCCACGTCTCGTTCCGGTAGACGAGGGTCAGCCATTCGTCCGCGTCGGTGTCTCGGCTGACGGGTGTGTAACGGAGGTGGCCGTCGGAGCCGGGAGCGTCCTTGAAGAAGGACCGGAGGAACTGTTCCCGGGGCACCTCTTGGATCGCCTCGCGCCACTCGACGGTCTTGAGGACGCCTCTCTGTGCCAGGAGATCCGCCAGGCCGTGGCGGAGGTCGGCGGAGTCGGGACGGGTCACGGTGTGGCTCCTTGCTCCAGGAGATCAGCGAATGCGGCGGCGATCGGCAGCCCGGTCTCGTCTTCGAGCCAACCCCATTGGCCGTTCGGGTTCAGCTCCAGCCAGTGGAGGTCACCGTCGTGGGTGATGCACAGGTCATAGCTGCCGGAGGCCAGGCCGAAGTGATCGAGGTGAGCTGTCAGCGCCTTTTCCACTGTGAAGGGGAGAGTCACGGGGGTGTAGGTCAAGGCGCTGTAGTCCGCACGCCAGTCCAGCAGGTCGGAGTCGATACGGACGGCGAACACCTTCCGGCCGACCACGACCACCCGAACGTCCGCAACCTTGGGGACCCGGGCCTGGAAGAGGTGGGGGACCACGGTGACGCTCTCGTCCACATCGTCGGCGGAGACGGGTTCGGTCCATGTCGTCAGCCCCACCCCGTCGCTCCGGCGGTAGGGGGTCCAGCGAAGCGTCTTGAAGATCACCGGGGTGTGTTCGGTGATGAAGGCCCGGATGGTGTCCAGGTCATTGGAGATCAGGGTGGGTGGGACCGTCAGGCCCAGACTTTGGGCCACGGCCAGTTGGAGGGGCTTGTGCTCGGCGGCGCGATTGCTCAGGGGGTGGTTGACGTAACGGCAGTCCGGCAGGGCGTACAGCGTC
>Ga0164243_10003215_pt1 | contig 26291 bp, 28 predicted proteins | sample OricompcompostOP_FD_108781 | JGI IMG/M metagenome (GOLD analysis project Ga0164243, IMG submission 108781) | Organic Plus compost microbial communities from Emeryville, California, USA - Original compost - Organic plus compost (OP) | ecosystem: Engineered > Solid waste > Mixed feedstock >...
GCCGACGAGGTCGAGGAATGGGCGGTAGACAGCATAAGGGTCCGCCGCCCGCACAGATGCGTTCGTCATGGTCATTTCCTTCGGTTGTGGTGAGGTGTTGCGCGATGGCGCGCGGTGTGGTTTAGACGGCGCCCGAACTGCATCGGAGGCGCATGGGAGTGTCCCATCTATTGAAAATCGACCGTGCGCGGCTGGCGCTATCTAATGCCGACACGGCATGGATAGACCGATTGATGAAGGATCGCGCGGCTTTAGGTCTAGGACCGCTTCCGCCAGACAACATTGCGATCAAGTACAACGGCCAGTCGGCGCGCACTGCATTTACGCGTGCTTTGCCGATGTATAAAGCCTTCCTCTACGGTGCGCGGGACATGGGTTTCCAGCTTTCTCCCGCATCCCTGCTTCTCGATTTTGGCTGTGGATGGGGTCGATTTTCTCAGGTGGCGCTCCGCGATTTTCACCTCGGCAAAATCTACGGGGTGGACGTATCCAATGAAGCGCTTCGGCTGTGCATAGATGCAGGTGTCCCGACGGGCCTCATTAAACTTCCGACCTCTTTAAGCCCGATCCAGCTCCCGGATGCCAGCACGGACCTGATCATATCCAATTCGGTATTTTCTCACCTGTCAGAGATCGCCGCGAAGCATTATATCAGCGAATTCCACCGAGTGTTGAAGCCTGGTGGAGTGGCGGCATTCACTACCAGGCCGATCGCGATGTTTGATTATCTTGAACGCATCCATCAACGGCAACGCTCCGAAGATATTCCAGAGCATGAGAAAATGCTCATGAAAGCGTACCCGGAGCCAGAAAAGGACAGGGCGAATTACCTCCGAGGGGAGTTCGTCTATAAGGGCAACGTCCATTTGGAGCACTACGGCGAAGCCGCCATTCCGCCGCAATGGATTTCTGGTTTCCCTCGCCAATTGTTCGCCGCCGCCGAATTCCTCCCGGCCGAGACGAGCGGCCTTGAACAAAGCGTAATATTCTGCCGCAAAGGATAGTCCATTGGCCCTGGAATACAGCATCAAACCCGGTGAAGGCGGCCCCTTCCTATTCAAAGGAGAAAACCGCTTAGGGAGCGTGCTGCGGTGGCACTCGGATAGCCGGGGCGTTTCGGTGATAGCCGGAACGTATACGAGCCTCTTCTACCTGAACGAGGATAATTGCGATCTTCCTGAGGTTGAGCGGACGCTCGCCAACCTGATCACCAGCCCATCCTGACTGCCCGATGCAGCTTCATCTAATCCATGTCGGCAAATGTGCTGGCGAAAGCGTTCAGACCGCGCTCAACCAGCACAAGCTTTACCCGAAAGAGCACCATTGCGGCACCAGCAACAATGACCTCGCGGAACTCATCCTTTCTGGCGACCCGTCGTGTTTTTTCATCGTCCTGGTCAGAGACCCGGTCAAGCGGTTCGTGTCCGCTTTCGAGTGGGATTTGTGGGAAAAGGTTCTCAGCCGAGATGCGCCGCCGAAGTTTGAGTTGTGGGGACAAATCTACGAGACGTTCCAGACCGCAAACGACTTGGCGGAAGCGCTGACAAGCAAGGATACCGCGACCCGTGTAATGGCAGATAGAGCCATTCGAGCCGGCCGCCTCCACATGCAAATGGATCTGGGGTGGTATCTTCCACCGCACGTCGCGCGGAAACTCACCCCGGAAAATGCATCCGCCGTTCGCGTCGAAAACATCGTCGATGACTTCAACGCCTTGGTCGAAAAGCTTGGCGGGACTCGGCCGCCTGACTTCGCTTTCCCCTTCTCAAAGAACGACTACAAGTCCAATCTACCATCCGACAGAACATCTCCTTTGAGCGCACTGGCGATCTCCAACGTCAAGGATTACAGCATCGCCTCGTATGAGACTATTCGCATCTTGGCGGAGGGGGGCATCATGCCGAGCAGGGTTTAACGATGGCAGACAGAAAAACAGAACTGGATGAGCGGCGCGCCTTCGTCAAGAAGCACTGGGATGTCCCCTGTGACGAGGATAGCGCAGAGCAAATTGCGTTTCGGCTAGCATCTGCTCACCCGCTGGTTGATCCGCAGACGATGCGAAGGGCAGTCGGCCACTACTTGGCAAACTACGCCTTCAACAGCGCCTATACGTTCGACCAGGCGGAAGCGATGTTGCGGGACGTTTTCAAGATCGCCTCGGTGACCGCCAAGTGGGCTTATGAAAACGAGCCTGAGCAGCAGACGCACTGACGCCCTAGCCGAGCAGCGGCATCAACCCCGCAACGACAGACGGCGGTATCGGATTCTTGTCGAGGTTCAAGTCTGACTGCGAAAGCGGCAAAGTCTCGACCTCTTCGTCGCGGTCCAGCAGTTCTTTCACCGCTGAATCGAAACCTGCCATCGCCGCCGCCGGCACTTCTTCTCCGCCGCTCGAGAACTGCCGCACGAGCGCGTTACGAGCCTCTGAAAATGCGCGATTGACCGGCGCGATAGCGTTGATGTTTTTGGCAATGGCGAAGCGAACATTGCCGCTGAACTCGTATGGTACATGGATAGGTTTATCCTGGCCGCCATCCTTCACGATCTTCGTGTAACCATCGAGCGCCTGCAAAGCCTGCGCCAGCACCAAGGTATCCCTGATCTTCATTTTTGCTTTCTCCATGTTGAATATTTAGGACACGACGGCCAATTTTCGGGCGTTCCCCGCCGCGTCTTTGATGGTGATGTAGCCAGTCACAGTTTCGCTACCGAGAGCCGTATGTGTCCCGAGACGGACGTTGCCCGTCCCCTTCGGTGTCAGTTGCAGGTCGATATTTGTGTCGGAGCCAAGCGCCCGGAGTTGAGCGGGCGTGCCCGTAACCGCCGCGAGCGCGTCCAGTCGGTTCACACCACTTGCAATGCCTGTTGCTGAAAAAGCCGTAACTGCGTCGGATTGAATAAGCGTGGCCGTGGCCGCGCCTTTCGACCGCAACGAAAGGCTTATGCTGGATGCAGCGCCCGCAGTTGCAACGGACGGTGATCCTCCTGTGACGGTTGGCGTCAAGGTCAAATAGGATGCCGCGCTGGCGATGGCGTTGACATGCAGGAGCGTATTGCCGCCACTGGTGAAGTTCAAACCGGTGTCTTGAAACATCAGTTCTTGTGGAACAGACGTGTCGGTGACATTTGAGACTATAGACGCCAGAATACCGGCCGCCAGATTGCTACCCCACCAATCGATTGCCTGCTTAGGGGCGAGTGCAATGGCGTGCATTCGGCCTGTCCCGGCATCGGGCTCCAAACTTTGCGCGCCAAAAGCAATGCCCGAGTAGAACGTGCTTGAGTTCTTTTGGATTAGCAGAGCAACATCTGCGGGATAGGTCGTGCCATTGACCGACGCGCCACCACCCGAACCAAGATGGAGTGCGACGGTTCGCCCACCAACCGCTCCAGCGCTCCCGCCCCATGGGCCGAATGAGGTGTGGGGGGAAGCTAGCCCGTTGATGATGTCAAACTCAGCACCCCAGGTTGAGCCATGCTCGATATCGCGACGTGAGTCCACATAGAAACACCAAGCCTCGGACGGCGAGTCGGTATCACTCGACCTGTCGTGGAGAAGGTGCGTGTTGAGCGCGATGCCGGGACCGGCCAGATAGGCGTTAAGAGACACCGCGCCGTTGACATCGTAGAGGCCGCCGACAGAAAGAACGGCCTGCTGCTCCATCCATGCGTGAGACTGCGTTGCTCCGGGCAGTAAATCCCATAGGAACCCACCCTTTCCGCCACTTCCATCTGCCAAGCCGTTGAACTTCACGGCCTCGCCGCCGACCATGAGACGGTCGGCTAGACGCTCGATCCTCGCGCCAAGATTTTCATATTTTTGGCCGCTTGCGACACTCCCCGCCTGATACCACCCGCCACTTGCGCCCGTAGCGTCACCGGAAGTCGGTTGGTAACGCGGATCGCCAGCTGTGATCTGTGCGGAAATATCGTCCGAGGTCGGGAGCCACCAGCCTTCGTTGGCGAGGTTGAGCGCCGCCTTGCGCGTGGCAATATCCGTCCCCTTCAACGCCGTATCGTCAGCCGCGTATTGCAGGACGAGGTTTGCGTCTACGTCCCCCCTCAGCGCCAGCTTGTCAGTGTCGGTGGAGAGGTCGGGGTCGGAGGGGGCGTCCAATGTCGCGCCGCCTTTGAGACCGAGATTGTTGCGCGCGACGGCCTTGTCATCGAGATCAGCCAGGTTGTTCGCGGCGATCACGTCGCCAAGACCGGGAGTGACGTGCACCCATTTGGAACCACCCGGAACCGAAGGATCGCGGATGAGAACATTACCGTCGTCGCCATCGGTCGGCACGGAGCCCGCGCTCCCCGGCTGGATGGCTGTTCCCACAAGTCTGCCCTGATCCTGCTGGACCATCGCCAGCCGATCTAGCTGCGTCTCGACGGCGTTGGCGTCGTTGCGCTGGGTGTTCTCCAGATCGACAAGCTGCTTCGCGACGGTGTTGCGATAGATCACAACCGTCTTGCCAGACGCGGGAGCCGTACCGAACACGATGCTGCCGCCAGTCGGCCACGATGAACCGCTGATGGTGTAATCGGTCCCGAGCACCTGAACTGTATCCGTCAATCCCTCGCGCAGGATGACGACGATCTCCGCCTTGTCGAGGAACCGAACCGGGTAAGAGAATGACGTGGTGCTGTCGTCTGCTGAATAGGTATAGACGAGCGATCCGGGGACAGGGACTGTCATCGGCTGTTCTCCATATGAGAAAACCCCGCTGGTGAGGCGGGGCTTGAAAGTCAGTGGGTTTCGGTGTTCAGATCGGACCGCCAATCACGGCGGGAGGTTTTTCTATGAAACTGCTTGTTTTGAGCATTGCGCTCGCGTGTTCGTTCGCTACGGCATCTTTTGCCGGTAGCTGTGACCATTCATGGCAGACCGCCAAGGATGGTTCGGCTTGCGGAGATCGTTCCGCTGATAGCCGCCCGGGCGGCAATTGAAATGGAGGGGCGGTGTAACAGCCGCCCCTTTTCAGCACTCGCTGGCGAAGCGGCTCCATCTCTCGCAGCCTGTCGCGGTTATGGTATCTGCCTTCGGCGCGATGAGGTAGACAGCAACACAAATGGCTAGGACGCCACCGGCCTTCCTCATCATCGCCCAGTCCTGTTCTCGATACGAATAGAACGTCACGCCGGCTGCGAAAAAGCCGACGAATAGCGCGATCATAGCAAGAATGCCCAAAAGGCTGCTCACTGCTTCCTTGTCTCCGGTAGGCCCAACGCATCTCCTGTCGCATCTTCTACCAGATTGAACAGGCGTCGGATATAAAAGATGTTCTGACCCGGTATCATCTGCCGGACCTTGTTGAGATCGGCCTTGGTCGTGTCGCCAGCGAATATCGAACCGGACACTTGGAAAATATCCGAAATTGCTCCCGGCGTAGGTCCGAGAAATGCGCCTGTGACGTTGCGTGTGGCGAAGCGGGAGATTTGCTCTCCGGTAAGAGCCGAGAGTCCTACGCGACCGCGCGTGGCCTTCTCAGCCATATTGTTCGCTTCCATGAACCATCCGGTCAAACCAGACTGATCAATGGCGTTCGCCGCCCACACGGCGGGATTGTCGGAAACGTCCTTGCCTGCAGCAACCTGCTTTGACCAATAGGCGAGCGCTCCAAGGCCAAGGGAAACCATGATGCCGCTCAGCGTGGCCGCGTCCCGCTGCTGGAGGCCGGCAAGGGCGACCCTCTGCATGGCGGAAAGCTGAAAGCTCCGAAACTGGCCCACGGTCTTGCCAAGTTCTGTACTCATCCATAACGGCTTGTCCTGACCCGGTGTGACAACGATCCTGTCAACATCGCGCACAACCGCTGTGCGGAATGCCTCGCGAGCGCCGCGATCCTGCCAGTCTGCTGCCTTCGCCAAGAGCACCGCGCCTTGCCTGTCGCCATGCGCTGCATATTCCTTGGTGATGCGCTGCGCCAGGTCAGCGTCTATACCTGCCGCCGCCAGCTTGCGGATTTCGGCCTGTGTCGCCTTGCCCGCTGCTACCTTTTCAGCGGTGCGTAGGATGTTGGTCATGACGACCATGCCGCTCCACTGCTTCACGGCGGCATTCCAAGGGGCCATGAGGGACACGACGCCAAAGCGCGTCGAGAGCGACTTAACCCCTCTCTCGAACTTGCTGCCCCGCCCGAAATCGTCGGTGATATCGGCAATCGACATGGCGCGGCTGTCCAGCACCATGTCCAGCGCAGTTCCTGCGGCCTTCACTTCATCGCCAGCCAGACGAACGGCCCTCAGATTGGTGATGAGCGGAACAAACCCGTCCTTGAACGTGCTGGTCAGGCCATGCTTGAGGACGATGCCGCCAAGATCGCCAAAAGCCGAAAGCGTCATGCCGCCGAGCAACCGGAGATAGTTCAGGTTGCGAACTACCCGGCCCGCGCGAAGTGCGATGCCGTTCGGGTTTGACGGTAGCGCGTACTGCCCCCTTATGCGGTCCCTCATGCCCTTAATATCGCGAACCGCCGCCTTGCGCGCTCTATCGAGACGAGTGCGTTCCTTTGCCTTGGCGTCTTCCGTGGCAGGCTTGCCGTCCTTACCCGTCATCCCGTCCACTGCGGCAATCTTCCGGTTCGCCTCGTCGTTGATCTGCCGGATTTGCTCAGCCATGTCCGGCGAGCCGAATTTCTTGGCAAGCTCCACGTCCGCCGACATGGTGCGCACCTGTGAGTGCATGACTTCCTCGATATCGGTGTTGAGGAAATCCTGTATCTTCCGGCTTTCGATCCTGAGAAGGCGTTCCTTCAACGGCCCGCGCGGGCCGGAGACAATCGCGTCATAGGGGATGCGCCCGTCCGCATTGCCGAGGATCGTGTCAATCGTATCCTCTACCAGTTCGCGGACTTCCTGATCCGACATGCGGGAAAACTCTTCCAGCTTGGCGTTGACCTGCTGCGCCTCTTTGCCAGCCTTATTCGCTGCCGTCTCGGCATCGGCCACCTTTGCGGCGGCGTCACGCTTGCTGATGAAATAGTCGTTCAGGATACGCCCGAAATCGGAGCGATTGGCCGCAATCCTGTCCTTGTTGTACATGCGGAACAGGTGCGAGATATCCCCTTCCAACTGAACATCTTCCGGCAGAAGCCTTGCCTCGATAGCTGCCTGCTTCATCGCGTCGTCCAGACGGCGGTATATCTGTGCCGCCTGCTCTACGGCCGGGATGCTGTGCTTGTCACCGCTGAATGCAGCCTTGCCGACTTCCTCCTTGAACTGTTTGTAGGTCAGTTTGTCGCCGCCAGTGATGCGCTGCATCTCCGAACGCATAGGAGCAAGGCGAACCTGCCAGCCGTTTGGGTCCTGAGCATCGTGGAAGTACCGAGCATATGCGGTGTCGATTTGCTGTAAACTGTCAGCCAGCGGAGCCTGCCACATCTTCATGCGGGTTTCGACAGAACCGCCGATCTCCGTCGCCACGCCCTGAGCGTTCGCCTTGTATTCCAGCGGCGTTTCGGCCAACTGGCGGGATACCTGGCGCGCGGTGTTGAAATCGGAAAGCTGCGAGCGGATGAGCGGGTCTTGCGACCTCACGCCCCACAGTTTCTTGATAAGCGCCTCGTCCTTCAACTCCAGCGGGCCGGTATCCTTCGCCGCCGCGCCGGCAGACTGTGCGCCACCGCCAAACGTCAGGTTGTCCACCCGGTCGAAAGCTTCGGGCTGTTCCTCGATCTTGCGGCTGAGCGCATGGGCTTCGGTCCCGCCGAGATAGCGGCCCGCCAGTGTCCCAAGCGCGCCGCCGAGGATGATTGAGCCGCCAACGTTGGCGATGCTCTCTCCCGGTGTTCTGGTCGCCTGTGTGGCCTGCAAAGCCGCCTCAGAGACACCGGCATCTATACCGGCTCCGATGCCTGCTCTTACTGCTGTCCCGAGAAGGCTGCGCCCCGCGCCAACCAGCCCGCCGCCGACAGGCAGCAGTGTCGGAAGATCGAATGTCCCAGCGGCCATTTCAGCAAGGGTTCCAAGCCCTCCGGCTGCGTCCAGTGTGCGCCGGTCCTGTTCCTCGCGCTTGATTTGCAGGATACGGGCATCCGCCGCCTTGCGGTTGAAAACGCCTGCCCCCTGCTCGACATACTGGTCCATGCCCTGATCGATGAAGTATTGCACCCCGTCGAAGCCGTCTTCGATCTGGAACGGGTCTGGCATTCCGCGTGAGGCCCACCATGAACCCACGATGTTCTGTGAACGGAGCGCAGCCCCGGCAACTTCACCAATTGACAGGTTGATTTCCTCGTCAGGGCTTCCCGCGATATTGGTCAGGTTGCCGACGACGGGCCTATCATCAATGAGCGGCATTAAGGCGCCTCCGGCAACGTGCCGTTCTGCTTGGCGTCATCGAATAGCTGCTGGCGCTGATCGCTGATTTGTCCCGCTGGCGTCGGCAGTTGGAGATGTAAGGCATTCTGTACATCCTTGCGGGACGGAATGCGCCAGAAGCTCTCCGGGGCGGGGTTTACGGCATTCGGATCGGTGCTCATTAGCGGGTTGTTCTGCATCCCCGCTCCCTGCAACTCAGCCGGCACACCCTCGATGACATTGCGATTGAGCGTCTGGCTGTCCCGCGCGGCGTCAATGCGCTGCTTCTGGATCGGCTTTGCGTCCAACTGGAACAGTTTCCCCGGCAGCGTCTGCCACACCCCGTTAAAATCCTTGAACAAGACAGAATAAGCCGGCATCTCACCGCGCTTCACCATCGCGTCTGTCGTCGGGGTGGAGACGATAGCCATGTTGTTTTCCATCCATTGGCGGCGGATGGAGTCGATATCCTTCTCGTTGCCGGCGGCGATCAAATTGCCTTCCCCGACAAGGTTCCGATATTGGTTACGGATCATTTCGTCCGGGAACAGGTCTTTGTAATCGTTGTAGATCTGATCCTTGACGTAGCCGTAGGGACCGCCGCTGCCGCCACCCAGGTAATATCTATCCTGCGCCGAATGAAGCGCCTGTGCATAGGCGTCGGCATGATCTGGCGTGTCAAACTTTCCGAGGAACTGACCGGTCTGATGATAAAGGTCTATCGCCTCATCGTCTGAAAGCAACCGACCATCTGGCGAAACAGTCGGCACAAGGACCTCTTGGCCGTCTTCCTCAAACGACATTGACCGGACGGTGCTGATCGACCCGTCCTTGTTTTGAACCATCGGCCTGTTCGCAAGATCGATATTGCCGCGCTCTTTCAGTCCTTCAAAGTCGCCAATGGGTGCAGGGCTTCCGCCGCCCGTCACATCAGCCGGCCAATAGTTCTCGGGCGGGTGCTTCATCACCACTTTTGAGCCGGAAATGTCGCTGACACCGTAAAGCCGCTTCATCTGCTCAAGGGCGCGGTTCTTGGCAATCTCAGGATCGCCGTTCGCGTCGTAGAATTCATTCTCGGCAATGGCGAGGAAATCTGCCTTGATGCCAAGCTCCTGCTGCGGAGTGACGCCAAGAGACGGGTTTGAACGCCAGCCAAGCAGGCTGTCATCGAACGCGGAAGCGATATCCACGTCCTGCATCTGCTTGATGAACTCTTTTGCGGCAGGCTCCATCGCCTTGCGCTCGCGCTGCTTTTCAGGATCGCGCAGCGCCATGATCTTCTTGGCAGCATCCTCGGGCGACATATTCAGCGAGTTGACGTAGTAGGAGAAATCGTCCGCCGCTTTCTGGACCTCTGAACCTCCGTCCGTGCGGGACAGCGCCGAGGGATCGACGGTCGCAAAGCGCTGGGCCGCCTGTGCTGCCTGAGCCGCTACCTGAGCATTGCCGCTGGAAATGCCCTTCCTGATCTCGTTGACGACCGGCTGAGGAACCACGCCCGTTTGCCGCACAAGTTCCTCTGCCGTCTGCTGCAACTGCTCGGGCGGCGCGGTCTTGGAAACAGCGCCCCAAACGTCATTGACGGTCTTTCTGCCCTTGCTGTCGTAGGGATCGACCGAGAGTGCGCCCTGACCGAACAGGCGGACGGACTCAGCTACGTTGGCATTGTCGCCCTGCCGCGTCCTGAGGGCTGAAAGCAGGCCGGCCTTGTCGGCGTCCGACATGCCAGACTGCATAATCTGGACCGGGCTGGATACCGCGCCGGTCTGGATGCCAAGCTGCAATGCGCCCTTTTCGGTTTCGTATGTCGCCTTGGTCTGCGCATCGATAGCCGTTTGGCCTCGCTGAGCCGCCGCCTGGATTTGGTCGTAGATTTTCAGGCGGTCGGCTACCGGCAAAGACGCATAGCGCGGGTCGGAAGGCGCGGAAGGCGTAGCGCCACCCATCTTTTTGTCAGCCCAATCCTTGAGCCACCCGACCGTTTTGCCGTTCAAAAAGCCGTTCGCCCTCGTGACTTCGGGACCAAGCACATCGGCAACCGACGCGCCATCGCCAGCGCGAAGGACGGCCCTTGCCCCGCCGATCCCGGCGAAGTGCGCGAGATAAAGCGTCCCCGGTGTGACAGGAAGCCCGGCAGATGCGAGGTCGTGCGCGTTCTGTTGCGTCAGCCGAGTTGTCATCTCCCGGCCAAGAGCGGGGTTGCTCTTGAGGGCGAGGATTTCCTTATCTGATTTCCCGGCAGCAATATCGGGCCGGTATTTCTTGACCGTGCTTAGCCATGTCGAGTTGATGAACTGCCCGACGCCAGACGCAGAACTGTTCGGGTTTTTAGCATTGGCGTCACCGCCACTCTCTGCGCCGATGATCTTGGCCACGACGGTATGAACCGGGTCCGCGCCGCTCACCCCGAGCCTTTGCGATGCATCGGCGGCGCTTCCGGGATCAGCTTCCGCGTTCCTTACTTCTCGCTCGCCCACCGTCTGAGCCAGCGTGTTCTTCCACGCCTCTTTCAGCTTCTCTTTCTCGACAGGCGGCAGGCCTGAGCTTTCAATCGCCCGATTGCCGTCACTCAGGGCCGCGTCAAAGATCGACGGGTCGTTGAAAACCTGCCCCTGCAACCCCTGCTGGGCCTTTGTAATGCCGTCTCTATACCATGAGTTGCGCTGATCGATTTCAGCGGCGGCGGCCTTGTCAATCCATCCTGCGCGTGAGGTCCGAACCAGTTCCTGAAACTTGCCGCGGAACTCTGCCGGGACCGTCTTTAGGAATTCCTCTGCCTTTTCGTTGAACTTGCCAGAGACCTGATCGGTGAAGCCCTCGCCGGAAGGATCAATGCCCTGCTGCTGCTTGGCGAACTCCAGAGACATATCGTCTCCGAGGCGGCGAAAGCCCTGATCGGCGCGGAAATCATCGGCCTGCGCCTTCATCTCGGCGCGGCGCTGGTCGATGGATGCAAGAACATTGGCAGTTTGCGACACCGCACCGCCAAGCGCCTGTAGCCCCTGACCTGCCGAGCCATCGACGCGCGTGTTCGGTACGCCGCCAACATCGATGCTGCGCTGCGCCTCTATGGGGCGGATGGAGACCATCAAGCACCTGCCGCCAGATAGGGGTTAGTGATCATCGTGCGGTTAGAGCTAATGCTCATTTGCTGCGCCAGGCCGTTCACAAGACTGCCTGCTGCACCTATGAAGCCGCCGGTCATCGCGTTCGATGCATTCTGGCGCGCCAGCTTGCTCTCAAATGTATAGTTGTCGGACTGGACTTGAGCCGAATATTTGATGGCCTGCTCATCCAGGCTCGCCTGCGTGGCGCTATCAGAAATCACGTCCGCTGCCGACCCGGACAGCCCGATGCCGGACGACAGGTATTGCCCGCGCATATTGGCAAGCTGCCGCGTGGTCCTGTCATTCTGGCGCGCGGCCTCGTATGCGCCTTTCTGACGCTCCATGAGCGCCTGACGCTGTGCATACTGCGCCTGCGCCTTGTAGGATGCGGACTGAGCCGAAGCACTGGCAAGGGTTCCGGCCGCCGAAATGGCAGCGCCGACTAGCGCAAGACACATATCAGCCTCAGGGTTCGTATTCAGACTGGAGCGACACAGCGCGGATCAGGAGCGGCAGCGGATCGTCGGTTTCCATGACGATCTTGCCCTGCCCTGCGGCCCATGAACTGTCGAAATCGCAGCGGATATACCCGGTTTTCAGGCTGGTCGGGGCCGTGAACAGCCCCCCACCTTCCTGCAAAATCTGCTGGTAGAGCGGGGGCGTCCAGTTCTCATCGCCATATGCGCCAACCATGAGCGAACCGGAGTTAAGCACGTCGATAAAGGCCGCCATGACCTTCGTGCGGCGTCCGAACAGATAGCCATCCTGCCCCGGCCCCGAGATCGGCATGGTGACGGCACGGCTTTCGAACGGTAGGCCCACACTGATCTTGGAAAAAGCGCTAGGCAATTCAATCTGCCCGCTCTCAACCGTGAACGTGTCATTGATCGACTGCCCGTCCGCAAAGACCTTGACCGCCTCGCCCTCCAGATGACCAAGACCCGTCACCGTCGAGATCGGAGACCCGGAATAGGTCAGCCCGCAATCGACAAAGAAGGCGTCTTCAATGGCCGTCGTATCGCCATCGAAAGGCGCTTCCAGTACCTCGATATACCGGACAGTCTCGCCATTGATGGTACGGCGCACCACCATGTATAGATCGTCAACGCCCTCGACTGTGCTGGGGATGACGGCGACATTCTCCACCACGCCACCAACATCATGACGAGCGAAGCCAAGAACCTTCTGTTCGCGGTCATATGTGATGGCGACTAGGAGGCCGCCATCCATCGCCACATAGATTGTCGGGTCCGGCTTCTCGGCAAAGGCCCAGTCCACGATACCGGACTTGAACATGTGCTCGGCAAGGACAGTCAATTCCGGCGCGACGTAGCGGTTCTGGTCGCCCAGAACCAGTTCCCTGATCTTCGTTGCCCCATCGCCCACATAGAGTGTCACGCCGCCGATTGAGAGTGGCTGGAGATAGGTTGCCCCGGAGGTCGGCCCCTTCTTCTGCGTGATGTTGGTGGCCGAAAACGACTGTGTAAGGTCCGAAGGCCCGATGGACCTTATCTGCCCAGCCGATCCTGTGACCAAATCCTCATCGTCAGCCAGCCAGAGGATTTCGTTCATGTTGTTGGACAGCAACTGGATATTGATGCCGTCCGTATCCACCAGAGGATCGGAGACGCCGAAGTCGGTGAAGCCGCCTTGCTTCGACCCCCACACGTTCGCCGGCTGCTGATCGGTGCGAGCAAACACCAATCGCTCATTGTAGAGCGTGGTGCAGCCGGGCCATCCTGTCTCATCGGACCATGCGCCAAGCCGCCAGTTAGGGACAGGCTTGAGGTCGGGAAGAGCATGGCCGTGTATCTTGATCTTGACGACCGTGGAACTGGTGCGCGCCGTGATTTCGGCCCAGCGATATTTGCCGTCCGACCCAAGCAAGCGGATCATTCTGCCTACATCCGATGCCAGAAACCCTTGGTCTCCGTTGATGCCGGTCACAGAGGAAGCCGTCAGATCGAACGCCGTCTGGCTATCAGGAGCGCGGTTGAACCCAAGCTCGCCCAACATCGAATTGGCTGTCGCGCCATTCAGAGCATACCACCTGAACCTGTAATACGAATAGGCGGCCTTGTTGCTGAACTCATAAAACCGGGTCTGTCCCCCAGACCATCCGCTTTCACCGTCTCTGTTATCAAGGGTGAGCCACGTGGAGCCGTCATTTGACGCCTCGATATACCAGGCTGTCGGCATCCGCTCCGGGTTATCGTTATGGGCTTGCAGGTAGTAGCTATCGACAATGGCGGACCCCGACGCCAACTGATAGGAAATCCAGCCGTTATCGACCCCCTGTGCATATCTGGTGGCCGGGTCCTTGTCGAAAATCTTGTAGGCGTCCGCCCAACCGCCGCTGCTGTTCACCGTGCCGGATGGCGTGGTCAAGCCAGTCATAACCGGCGTCAACGACCCATAGTCGGCAGGCGTCAGAGTCGTCGCTGTCTCGTTCAGTTCCAGATACGGCCCGTCATCGAACTCGGCAGCGGCAATGCTCCAGTTCGTATCGGCCATGCGCGCCAGCTTCTGCGGCTTGTATGCCCGGTGCGCGAAGTAGGCCACGTCATTGAACTGGGTGTAGGAGAGACGGGCGAGATCGGCGGCGGTCCAAGGGTGCGCGATCTCATAAGGCGCACCGACAACGCCGCGCTGGGCGATGTAGCGGATATACCCGTCATTCAAGGCCAGCACATAGGCTTGGCTCTCGGAGAAGCGGAAGGGAAACAGGCGGGCCAATTCCGAGCTATCGCGCAATTCGGCAACGAAGCGCGTCCCGGAACGGCGGCGAATACCGCCATGAGAAAGGATCTGGAAATTGCGGCAGTAGGCCAGCGAGGACTTCCACATGTCCACGTCAACCCTACTGGCAAGCAGCGGAGATAGCTCGCCATTCGTGAACGAGGACTGGAGTGGATAGACGCTGCTCATCGAGCGTCAACCCACTGGTTGTCAGCGGCGCGCGGCACGGTCCCCTGTATAGCGTCGGAAAGCCAGGCTTTGTTCATGGCGTCCTGATAGAGACCGGAAGCGATCTGCACGTAGTTGGACTTGCCAGTCAGCCAGTGCGCCATGCGGGTTGCCAATTTGGCGCCCAGCGCCGTGCAGAAAGTAGCCGGATAGCGATCATATTCTTCAGCCCGGTACACATAGCGTACCGGGAGAGGCCCGCAGGCGTCGGTCAGGATTTTCCCGCCTTCGACCTCGAACATGATGGGCTGCCCCTCGGGCAGGCCGCTATTCGTCAGGGGAAGGACACGCAGGCAATCAGCCGGCAGAGTGAACTGCCTCGTCCAGCCGAAAGCAGGCTTGTCGCTGTCCTCGGGAAGCTTCACGCGCTTGAGCGCAAAATTCCAGTCGGCTTCCTCAAGCAGGGCATCGCGCGTCACGTCGAAGTTGCGCTTGCACCACATGGCGATGGCGCGACCTTCATCGATAGACGTGATCGGCGCTTCCTTGAGTAGGTCGAGGGCGAGGTTGCTGATATCCGTAGGAGTCATTCACCGCCCTCGCCTTCTTCTTCCTGCTCGGCAGCTTCTTCCGCCGCCTTGCGGGCCGCTTCACGTCGCCGTTTGCGGGCGTAGTAGAGCGCGGCCTGCTGGCTAGATGTCAGCTTTGCCATTGGTTTCCACCGGGCGAAGGTTCTTGCGCGTCCGCTTGCCGTCAGGGCGTTTCTCGGCAAGCACATCCACGACAGCGGCTTTCGCCGCCGCGCCGGCCTGCTCATTCACGTCCCGGTTTTCGGCGTCGGAGGCCCATTGCTCCATGTTCAACTCATGGAGTGTCTTCTCACGCGGGGCGCTCATTTCAGGGCGTCCAGAATGGCGCTGATCTTGGCGTTCAGGGACGCAATGGCGTTCTTGGTCGCCGTGTCGCTGATCGCCGCGATTGTGCCGCTGGCGGTTCCGCCAGAATTATCGGTCAGTTTCGATAGAGCCGCTACCTCCGAACGAGACAGCGAGCGGGGAAGTCCCTTGCTCATGGTGAAGTCCTTTCCAGTTCAGGAGGTTGGATTATCCGGCGTCTTCGACAAGGACGCCCGTGAATGTGCCGTCGTCTTCGGTTGCGCCGCCTGCGGTGACGAGCCGGGCCAAAAGCAGCTCTGCCCGGCGTTCGGTCATGCCGGTCACGCCGGCCGCCACCTGAGCGGCGGTCGCTGGGCCATCAGAAGCCAGAAACAGCAGCGTGGCGACGGCATTCCCGACCGCTTCCTGATAGTCGTCGGCGGACAGGACACCCCTGCGGGTGTTGTTTTCATCGTACCAGATGGTCATGATGATGATCCTTTCAGGGAAAGAGCGAGGGCGGCCGGAACCGCCCTCTGCCCGTCAGCCGTTGGTCAGGAGGTAGGCAAGCGGGATTTGCTTGCGCTCCGGGTAGACGCGATCCCAGTTCGAAGCCGTTTCGAGTTCGGCGTTCGTCGGGAACTCGCCGGCAACGGAGTCATCCTGCCAGGCGATGCCGTACGGATGCAGGACGAACTGGCGGCGGGCGTAGAGAATATCCCCGCCGAAGCCCATGCCCTGGTCCGGCTTGCGCTCGACCTCGATGTTCGGAGACGGCGAGGTCGGAGCCTCGTTCCAGCAGATGGCGTTGCGACCGATCAGGTACGTGAAGTACTTGGTGCGATTCGATCCGACCGTGGTCCCCACGCCGTCATCCTTGACCACGCGGTAGCCGAGATACGTCGGGAAACGTACCTTGCCGTCGCTGTCGGGGATGAAGTCGATAAGGTTCTGCTTGGCGAGGTTGTTGTACACGACCGAATGCATGATGATCGTGTCCAGACCATCCGAAGCATCGCCCATCGTCTGAGCGGCGTCCAGAATGGCCTCTGCCGAAATGCGCTCGGCAGGAGCAATCGCCCCACTGGCGTCCGTGCCAATGTCGCGCACCATGTCGCCGCTGTCGTTGGCGACGTTGTCGGCATAGACGCCCTTGAGCGTCGAGACCAGAATGCGCTGGAACTGGCGGGTCCAGTAGTCGGACACGCGGTCAGCAATGCGGCGCATCGGGTCGTCACCGGCCAGCAGGCCCGACAGACGCATGGAAGACCATGCCTCGGTGCGCACCTGACGAGCCGCAACGTCCTTGCCAGCCCCGAGCTTCTCGGGAACGATCAGGGAAGCCGGGTCGTCATTGGCGATGTTGGACGCGGTGTTGTCCAGGTCCTTCCAGAACGGGACATTCGCCGTGCGACCGCCACCAGCAAGGAAGTTCGCCATGTTGGAGTCGTTGACGAGAATGCCCGAGTTGAAGATCGCGGACTTCTCCATCGTGTTCTTCACGATGTACTGGTAAAAAATTTCCGGGACGATCACGTCCGAGAGGCGAGTGGTAGCCATCGGTCTAACCTTTCATGGATGGCGGCTACAGCCCGTAATCGCTCGGCTTCTTGCCGGCAGCGAGGATGAGGGCCTTGGCCTTTCTCGGGTCGGAGCGAAGGGCTTCGCCCTGCTTTGTCAGGTTGAAGTTGGCACCATCGGAGAATGGATTGTTGAGAGCGCCGCTGGCGTTGGTTGCCATCGAGTCCTCAGCGTAGAGTTCCTTACCAACCTTGGAGAGCGCCTTCGCCAGAGTGGCGTTGCGCACCGCTCCGTCCGCACCCAGCGCGCCAAGCTCTATCAGCGCCGATTTCAGCCCAAGCTGGGTGACGGCGCGAGACATAAGCTCGACGTTCTGCTTGTAGGACGAAGTGTCGGTGTCTCCCCAATCCGACACAAGATCGCGGTGCGTGTCGCTTTCGCGCTTTGCTGCCGTTTCCTTGGCCGAAGTGAACGCGCCGGCCTGATAGCCGACGAATTTGTCGTGGAGAGCCTGGGCCTGTCGCGGGGTCAGACCCGCTTCATGCGCCCAGTTTCGGAACTCGATTGCGCTCTTCTCATCGTAGGGGAAATCCTGAGGTACGGCCTCGGCGTTGAGCTTAAGCTCGTAGCCGTCCGCCTTCTCGGGACGCCCCAACTTCTGATAGAACGCATTCCAGTCATCCGCCGTGGCGTTTTCACCCGGCAGTTGCAGGCCTTTGCTCGCGTGGGTTTGAAGCTCGCGATACGATTTCAGCGCATCGTCAGGTGTTGCCCACTGCTTCGCTTCGACAAGAGCGCGGTTTTCTTCGGTTTGAAGGCCTGCCGCCCATGTCTTGCCATCGCCGTTTGACCCTTGATCGGCAACGACAGTTGTTGCAGTCGCGGTTGTCTGCGGTGCGGTAGCCGTAGCCGCCGCATCCACAGGCCCATTCGCCTGTTCCATGATTTTTCCTTTGGGTTTAGTCGATTTCGCTTTCGCGACGGGCGGCTTCTTCCAGCGCCGCCAACTGCTCGTCCGTCAGGGACAAGAAGTGGAGCACACGACCGAAGGCCGCGCGCAAACCTGCCGAATATGCCGCCTGATACGCCGTCAGGTCGGCTCCGGGTGGCTCAACCCGGTAATATCCTGTGTAGTCAGCCAGATCGGCCAGCACTATTTCCTGCTGCTCACCCGGCTTGTTGAACAAATCCCGATAGGCGAACGCGACATGCTGCTCTGCCGCGCTCACACCCTGCTTGAGATAGAGCGCACGGGACCGCCATTTCATGCGGCGTTGGCCTGCATTGCAGCCTGAATGGCCGGGGTTGCCTGTCCTGCGGCCTTGGCGAGGCTTTCCGTCGCCATGAGACCAGCCTGATTAGCCGCCTGCTGTTCTCTGGCCTGCCTGCGCTGCGCCACTTCCTCATCGGTGCGGAACATCTTGCGCGGCGCGCCTCTGATCTCACGGACCAGTTCAAGCGTTTCGTCGTGGTCAATGCGGTCCAGAATGTCGCCCGCAACCTCCGGCCCGTATTGAGCAAGCGCCCCCGCCATCTGGGTTACGCTCTCGACGCCCTGCAATTCCTGCATTCTACGGAGCCGGGAGAGTGGCCCCGTCGCCCTTACGCCCACGTTCTTGCCAGTAACCGTCTCAGGCGGCGTGAGCGGCGTTCCCGGCTCGAAGGCTCCCTTGCGCTGGACGATATCCAGTTCGCGTTCCGTCGCCTTGCTGAGCGCGCTTTCCATCTTCGCGCCAGCGGGTCCAAGAAGTTCGCCCTTCTCGTTCGCCCTGATAATCGCCTCGGTGGCGGTCATCTGCGGGTTCTGCACGAGCGTCTGGAACAGATCGACATATGCCGATCTCCTTATCCCCTGACGCTTCAACTCCATCAGGTTTTCAGCGAATGACGGGTTTTGCGCCTGAATGATCGGCTGGGCCTTGAGCCGTCCGCTGTCATCGATATAGCCGGGGTTTACAGCGCCGGGATTGAGGTTGAGGCGCTGGTTGTACATCCCCGGCATAGTTGCCATCGGCGGCTTCACCCACTGCTGCGATGCCTGCAAGGCCGTCTTGTTCATGGCCTGCAACATCTTCACATCGCCAAGAACCGACATAATTGGCGACTGACCATAAGGCGAGTTATCGACCTGATCCCACCACATGACCTGGTAGGGAAAGGTGAAGAACCCGGCATCCTTGATGAGATGCTTGGTCTCGATTTCCGCCCAGAACGACGCGAACGGCTGGCCCGAGCGCTTGGTCTTGTAGTCGTCCACTTCCTCGCGTGGCAGAACCGCATGCATGAATGTGAATGTGTCTTCCGAGCGCTTGAGATCGCCAGCCGCCGACCGGAGCTTGTCTGAGAGGTTGCCGGCCCCGAAATAGGATGCCGCCTGTCTGGCCGTCATTTCCGTAATGCGGATGCAGCGGTCCACCTCATCAAAGCCGTCAATGCCGAGATAGCAGTCGATGACCGGAACGAAGCGGTAGAACACAGGCACGGCGGCGGGGTCGATGCCCTTGCGGCCTATGTTTTCCTCGGAATAGAGGATGCCGGTCCCCAGAGTGACAGCCGAACGGATAGCCTTCTGGTTCGCCAGCGCGAAGTTGCAGCGCGTGTCATAGCGAAATTCGAAGTGATAATCCCTGAGCTTGTCCAGCCACTCCTGCTCAAGGTCGGTCGGATCAGGCGAGAACGGCCCGTCCATGACAAAATCCTGCCATTTCTGAGAACGGGGCGCGACGGCGCTTTCCATGCCGCCTGCGAGGCGCTCGGAAGCCCACACGGCCTCACCGTCATACAGTTCTTTCGACCGGCGCGCAGCCTCAGGGCCGTTCGCCAACCCCGTCATGGACGATTTCAGCGACTGGCCCGAGAAGTCATAGCGATACGAAGCGTAGGGCATCGCCAGATTGACGCAATCGCGCCATGTGTCTTCCCAATATGACCTGTCTGCCGCCAGTTGTGACTGGAGGCTGAGAAGATCGTCAACGACACCCATGATCAGAATCCGCTCAACTGGGTGCGGCTGACATTCTTGCCGAAATTCGGGTCGCCCAACGGGGACGTGATGATGGTTGCCGCCCTACCCTGCTGCTGCCGACTGATTTCAGCCTCGGTGGCACGACGGGCTTTTGCATCCTCTGCGTCCTTCGAAGGAACGGGCGGCGGTTCAGGAACGTCCGGCGTTTTCATCGAGAAGCACATTGTCGAAATCCCTTTTCAGGAAGGCCCACAGTTCGAATGTTTCACGATTGACGCCGAACTCGGGCAGTTCGCATTCCTTGCGAGCGCCAAGACCGGACAGCCACTTGTGAGCCAAGTCATGATCCCTGAGGCTGCGCGCCTCTACTCTCGTTACGCCGACAGACAGAACCATCTGCGGCCATTCAGCCTTGATGAACCGTGTCATCGCCGGGATGCATCGCTTGAACCTTGGCGTTCCCCACGCCCATGCGGACAAGATATGAGGCTGTAGCGCCCCTACGCTCGATAGCCCGAACGCTGCCTGCGGCTGGTCATCCAGCCATGCTGTCCAGCACCATTCCGGCCCCGAAGATAGCCATGAAAGCATGGCGGCCTGCGTAGCGCTCTCCAGAACGGCGGAAGCGAATATCTCCCGGATATCCTCATCCCTCAGATTTGCCGCTACGAAACAGAGGTCGCGGGCGCAACCGGGGCGGATTTCTACCATGCATCGAGCAGATTTTCGTCCGGCGCAACGAACTGCGGCTCCCATATATCTTGCCCGATAGCCGGTGCGGCGATAGGCTCCGCAAAGGTCATGGAAAGAGCATCCGCCAGATCGGGGGACCGAAGGCCGCGCTTCTTCATATCCTCTTTCTTCTCCAATTGGATGCGGTTCGAACTATCGAAACTGTAGAGCGGGCCGGTCAGTTCGGCGGCAAGATCAATATCGGACGGTGCGAGTACCCCGCGACTGCCGAGCCAGTCCTTCATACGGCCCCACATTTCGGCACGCTTGTTGACGTAGCGGTTATCCTGTCCCGCCTTGGCCCCGCCATTGACCTCGATTACCCGGAGGTTGAGCATACGAAGCCTGTCCACCACACCGCCGCCGACACCCACGCCGTCAACGAATATCGCGTCCGGTTTGCGGGAGTTGGCAACCTCAGTCACCCTCGCAGCCAACTGCTGGGTGTCCAGCTTCTCCCACTTCATCAGATCTACGAGCACATCGCCGTCGCGGATCGCCAGCACCGACCGATCGTCACCGAAGCGCGCCACGTCCAGACCGAATAGGATTGGCCTCGTCCCGCGCCGGAACTGCCTATCCTGTGCCTGCTTCACCTGATCCCAGGATATGAACTGCTGGTCCGCCTGCGTCTGGTACTCACCAAGCCAGACATGCGCATATTTCGCCGGGTCCGCGTTCCTGTCCCGCTCCATGTCGGAGCGAAGGGCCTCAGGAAACCATGGATTGTCCGTGTAGTTGGCCCGCACCACAGCGCTGTTGGCGGGAGGATCACCCCTCAGAAGTCTGTCAACCGCGTCGGTCGGCTGATCAGGGTTCCACGAGAACCACAGTTCAGCATCATCGGATCGGATCGTCGGTATCAGCAGGTCCAGTGACTTCTGCGTGATGGTCTGGGCTTCCTCAGCCCACGCGACGTTGAAGCCCTCCAGCGATTTGATGCTCGCCGCGTTGTAGCTCTTGAGGCCGCGAAACACGAACAGGCTTTCATTCGGCCCGCGTATCTCGGCGTCGGTTATGTCAAACTCGCTCAGAAGCCCGTACTGGCTGATCTTGTCCTCGATGAGCTGCTTGACCGAATCCTTGATGGAGTTCTGGACCTCACGGAGGCAAACCGCCCTCACCTGTTTCCTGAGCGATTGAAGGACGAGGAAACCGCCGAAGAAATGGCTCTTGCCGCTACCGCGACCTCCCCAGCTTCCCTTGTACCTCGCCGGCCGCGTGAGAGGCTGAAAGACCTCGGGGAACCTAATCCTTGTCGGGTCCAACGAATTCTACCTGAAAGCGATGCTGCACCGGCCCGCCGTCCTTGCCCGTAAGTTCCGACTTGTCCGCCAGCCCCAAATCGCGAGCAATGATATTCGGATTTAGAAGGTCAGCCGCCGCCCCGGAGAACTTCTGATCCCGGATGATTTCTTCGGCTCGCGTGACGATGTGGAGAAAATCGGCGCGCTCCCGATAAGCGTCCCATGTCTTGCGGTCGATATCGAGGAAGATGCAAAGACCCGAAATGGTCATCGCCCGCATCTTGGCAATGTCGGCACGGACAATGCCATCCTTGCCGTTGAATACCTTTTCCTCCATGAGCGGGTTGGCCTCTGCCCATTCGAAATACTCGACCACAGCGGACCACAGATCGTCCGGGCTGGCGAAGATCGGGCTACGGCCGTGAGAGGATCGCGCCTCCCATGCACGGTTGCCGGGGAGGAAGCGACCCGTTTCCGGGTCTTGGTTCGGCATTCAGTGATGCTCCGGGGTTGAGGGGCGCATTGTCTATCGCCTCTTGGGCTTGGGAGGGGTTAGCCCTCTGCCGTCTCGACTTCCGCCAGCGGCTCCATGAACTCGTCCATCATGTCGATCCAGCAGGCCATGCAGTAGCGGCGATGGGCGCGAGGCTTTAGAGACGCGGGTAGCGGCTCGCCTTCGACACCATAAAGATGCACTTCAACGCCGATCATCCGCCCTTGATCGCCATGCTTCGGGCAGACATAGCGTTTGTTTCCGACACTTCGGACAAAGCTCATCGTCTCTACCTCTCTGCGGTGGAATGGGGTGCGAGGGCGCGGCGCTACCCGGATCACTCTCGGCGGGTTCGATTTTTGCGGAAACTGGTCTGATTTCAGGCAATAAGCGCCCATCGCGTTCTTCGCTTATGGAAGAACCGGACGAGGCCGGGACGTATCCCCGTCGCCTGCAAATCACCTTGCACGAAAATAGTCCTAGGGATTCATTCCTGTCAAGCGGCAAGAACATCACTATCCAGAGGAACCGTAATCGTGCCGGCCATATCAAGGCTCTCGACTAGCTGGCGGAGTTTTTCGTCACGCTTGGCCTTCTTGCGAAGCTGCCAACGGGCTTTCTTTACCTGTGCGTCGAACTCGACTTCCGCCTCCGCTTCCATGCCGCGAAGATCGAGGATGTCTAGCAAGCGGATCGGCAATGGCCTGCCCTCGATTGCAACGATGCCCGCAACGCCGGGAACCTCCTGCAACGCGTAGAAACTGTGCGGGTCGCGAACGAAGATGTATCCTACCATAAGAGCGAAACGACGAGCCTTGAACAGATCGGTCTTGCGCCGGTCGCGGACCAATCGCTTTTCTGCCGGCATGTAGTAGGTGAACCCTGCTTTCGACAGCGCCAGTTCGATCGCTGAATAGTTCGGGTTGAGGCTGGGGACAATTCGATAGCCCTTCCCGCGTTCTGTCCGTTCGGTCACGAACTCCCGTTGCGGCTTCTGCGAGCCGGGTATCGTCCGCACCGCGTACCAGTTGCCTTCTGTCGCCCTTGCCATGTGTCCCCTATTCCTTGGTGCGGATGGCGGCGCGGGAAACGTGGCGCTCTCGCTTCGTCACCCTATGGCGCTCGTAGTCGAGGCCGGTATATGACGGAAGGCCGTTCACCGTGGCATGTTTCGCCGCTCCCCATGTCACTGAGGTATGATCACGCCCCATCCACTTGCCGATCTGGATGAATGACGGCTGGGTTCCGTTGACTGGCGATGCTCGGTCCCGAAGCGTGTAGAAAATCTCGTTGCGGACCCTGACGATTTCGCGGGACCGGCACTGGCGAACAATATCCAGCGGAGAAACCTTGTTCGCCTCAGCTATGCTGATGACGGCCTCTCGCGCCCAGCCTGGCATTCCGTTGTCCGACAGGATTTTCGCGGCGTCGTTGGCGGCTATGTCGCTGTCCAAGACGGGTTTCTTGGACACAATGGGCTTCGGAACAAGCTTGGGCGCTATCTTCCGCCTTTCGGCCGGCGCGTGTCTCAGTGACCATTCGCGAGACAGTTCAATCAGGCGCTCGCGAGGCGACTTGCAGCGAGGGGCGATGTTGATTCCGTCGTCGTGGACGAAGTGCTTGGCATTCGCCGTTGTGTTTCGATATGAAGCGATCAGTTGCATTATGCTGCTGCCTCTGACTGGTTGCCGCGCGTCAGGAACTCACGGTCCCACACCCCACGGTCGAATGATGAGTGATAGCGATAGGTGGACTGGTCGAACCAAAGACCGACCTTGCCTTCAAAGTCGCCGTTGCGCTGCTTGGCGACGTTCAGGATGACGCCGGGCTTCTCGTCCAATTCGCGCCGGGTCGTCTCGTCCTTCTCGGCCTGTAGAAGTTCCTCATGCTTCCGGTTTCTCCAGACCGTCAGAATGTTGAAGGCGTTGGCGCCGATCTCCATTGCGCCCTTGATGTCTTCCGTTTCCGGTGCGCCTTGACCCTTCTCGCCCTTGCGCGAATGCGCCACCAGATGCGTGTGGACGTTGTGCTGGATCGTCCAGTCGACAATCTGGAAAACGGCCTTCTCCTGGCCGTTGTAATCGTCTTGGGCGATACCAAGGCGCATGAGGCTGTCGATGATGAATTGGTCGCAGCCGTACTTGGCGCGGGCGTAGTCAAAGACCTCCAGAAGCGGCCCAACACCGGCCTTGCCGACGCGCTCGTACAGCAGTAGCCCACCATCCAGCCAATCGAGGATGCGTTCGATGTACGGCGCGGTCGGTCGATCCACACCGCCCGTCTGCTTGCACATTCTGCGAAGTGTCTGCTCGCCCTTCATTTCGAGGGAGGCGAGACATACGCGGCTCCCGAACTTGATCCAATGCGGGATGCAGTCCGATATGATCTGGCTTTTCCCGGAACCCGCCGCGCCGCTCCACAGCGTGAACTCGGCAGGACGGAAGCGCATTTTCCCGCCCAGCTTCTCGTAGGGCATGGAGTAGCCGGGTTCTTCCTCGTGGGCCGGCCAGAAGAGATGCACCACCTTGTCGGTGTAGTCCGTCGCCCGTTTCAGGCCCTCAGGATCGAGTGACTGTGCCGACCGGATCGCTGCGTCCATATCCTCCTGCGGGACCCCTTCGACAAGGCACTGGTTGGCGTCCTTGCGGGGGATCGTCACCCGATAGCAGCGATGCCGGCCGAGCCTGGAGGCGATTTCTTCCGCCGCCTCGTCTCCGGGCTTGTCCATGTCGGTGGAGATGTAGATCCTTTCGAATCGATCCAGCCGCTCGAACTCGTTTTCGATCCAGTTCTGCTTGCCGCCCTTGCCGCCGCCAAAAGGGACAGACATGGCCGGATAGCCGTAGGCGAACCACGACATGGCATCGATCTCGCCCTCGGTGATGACGATCTCGCGACTATCGTTCGGAACCGCCTGCCAGCCGAACAGCACCGGCTCACAGTCGGCGGCGGTCGGGCGCGGCTTCGCCCCGTCCTCAGCCTTCCTCGCCTTCGCCAGCGCCAGAACACCATCTGGCAGCAGAAACGGGAAAATGATCTCGTCGCCGTTCGAGGCTACCTTGAAGGCCCGCAGGATTTCAGCCGGTATGTTCCGGTCCTCGGTGAGATAATCCAGCGCCTTGTCAGCAACGGCCTTGCAGACGGGGATCGGTGGCCGGGTGTAGGTTTTCTTCGGCTCCCGGTATGGCTCAGGCCGGGACACGCCAAGCCACGCCCTCGCAGCGTCCAGCGCTTCCGCCAGTGTTCCGCCCTTGCAAGCCACCCACAGGTCCAGAAGATCACCGCCCTCGCCCGTGGCGAAGTCTTGCCAAATACCGGCCTTGTCGCCGCGAAGATGGACGCCGAGCGACTGGCCCTTTTCGCCGGCAATGGAACCGGCGCGCCATTCGTCGGATTCCTTGCGACCACCCGGCAGGAGCATTTCAGCGACGGACTGCGCCCGATCGGCAAGCATGCGCTTGATTTCGGTAATATCGGCCATCAGAGGCACCCGATGTATTCAGGCTCATCGCGCCAGTTCTTGGCGGGCTTTTGCGCCGGCCTATTCTCCGCGGCCTTCCGCACCCAGTTCCTCCAAGTACCGCCCCAATCAAGCTTGACACCCTTCTGGCCCGACACTGATCGCCAGTAGTCTCTGAACTTGTCCGCTTCTCGCGCTACATCGCTTGCCGACAACCCTTCTTGGCGCGCAAATACCTCATCGGGCTCCCAATCATCCGGAAGGCGGGAACCTCGCTTTTGCGAAACACCGCTAGGTGTTTCCTTTTCTTCTTTCTGGCTTCTGGCTTCTGGCTTCTGAGTAATAGGCTCCCTACTAGGAGACCTATTAGGTTCGACTGATTCATGTTTGCTATCAGTCTGTTGCGCCCATCGTTTTTGGACGGCTTTTCGGCCTTTGCTGGCCCTTGCATGATCCTTCGTCATGCGGCGCGAGAAGATGACGCCTTCGCGGGTCGCACTAAAAGCGCCGGCTTGTCTCAGTTCGGCCATCAAAGCCGATACCTCGTCCACCGCCACGCCCGTCATGCGCGCTAGGACCAATCGACATTCAGGATTCAGTTTTGGCGTGATGTGTGATTCATGGGGCTCTAGATTCGCTGATCTGGAGCCCGATGATGTCAAAGCCGAAGCGCTACGAACTGAGCCTTGAGC
>Ga0164243_10003216_pt1 | contig 26288 bp, 23 predicted proteins | sample OricompcompostOP_FD_108781 | JGI IMG/M metagenome (GOLD analysis project Ga0164243, IMG submission 108781) | Organic Plus compost microbial communities from Emeryville, California, USA - Original compost - Organic plus compost (OP) | ecosystem: Engineered > Solid waste > Mixed feedstock >...
AAAGATCTTCACATCTTTGAGGCCAGCTCGCTGCTCGGCGACCGTGTTAAAGCGATCCAGCAGGGCAAAGCCTGTATACCCGCTAAAAATGGGATCACTGAGCGAACAGAGGCGCTGCGGTCCGATCCCGGGCAGTGTCACCTGAGCAAGGGCTGCGCGGAAAGCAGTGTTCCAGTCTTCCTCCCAGGGACGCAGGGGCTGTAACGCCTCTCGGGCTGACGCAGGTAACAGCGAAAGCAGATCTATCAGGTACAGACTGAAGCCAGCATAGCACGTGTCCCAGTTGGAGTTCACAGCACGCGCTTTGAGACCCTGAATCAGTGCTACCGGAAAGACGGACTCGGCCAGCGCCTTCGCCTCCTCGACATGCTGTGGCGCATGATACTCCTTGCGTCCATCGATATTCCAGTAGCGAGGACTATAGAGCAGCTCATGCAGTACCAGGCCCGCCGCTACCCAGTAGCACTCTTCATTCGTAATGACACCGTCAAGATCAAAAACAATAACTTTCTCTGCCATGCCTACCTCAACCTTTTCAGTCGTTCACGCAGAGCACGCACACTTACCGAGCTCTCGGTAAAACGATAGGTAATCGGCGTTACGTGAACATGGGTCGCCCCGGCAGCACGAAGCACCGCGATAATCTCCAGCAGTTCTGGAGCCGAATCGCCGACCCGCGCCACACCTGAAATGGTATAGGAGCCCGGCGCCGCACCATCATCCGGCGTCATCAGACGAAACTCGGTCGAAATACCCATCGCCTTGAGACGCTGATTGATCCTGGCACAGGTTTGCTGCACAAGCTCCTGATCATTGCAGCTCACATAGGCTGTCAGCAGAGAGCGATTACGCGCCTGAACCCGGGCATCAATCATTTCCAGAATAATCTCGGTCATCTTCAGCGCATGAGCATCCTGGCCAAGCAGGCGAGCATTGCCGATCAGACACGATTGAGAGCGCAGCACAACACCATCTTCAAGCAACTTCAGATGATTCTCGCGCAGCGTTGTTCCTGTCTCGGTCAGATCGACGATCAGATCAGCGGTATCAGTTAACGGAGCCGCTTCAAGTGCGCCATGAGGCGAGAAGATCTTACAATGAGTAATATTATGACGCCGTAAGAACTGCCCCGTCAATACCGGGTATTTCGTCGCGATCCGCAGGCCACGCCCTTTATGCTGCCTGTAATAGCCGACCAGATGCCAGAGATCCGCGCAGGTACTCACATCGATCCAGGTTTCAGGCACCGCTACCACCAGACGGCAGCTTCCATAGCCCAGATCTTTGACCAGCACCAGCACCTCTTCATCCTCTTCTACCTCATCCGTCACATCATCGCCATAGCCCCGGTGTTCGGCAAGAATGTCATAGCCCGTGATTCCAAGCGCCGCATCCCCACTCTGCACCAGTGCCGGGATATCAGCCGCCCGCTGAAAGACGACCTCTACATCAGGCAGGCTCTTCATGCTGGCAAGATACTGGCGCGGATTGCTGCGGCGAACCTTGAGCCCACATTCCGCCAGAAAATTCATGGTTGCTGCTTCCAGAGCGCCCTTTCCAGGAAGCGCCAGACGAATGCGCTCACTCATAGATACTGCTCCTTTACCGCCACATAATCGCCGAGAGTCGCGAGAGGAACAACTTGCTCGGTCCCTGTCGCCAGGTGTCGAACTGTCACCGCTTCCTGAGCTCTTTCATCTTCTCCCACTATCAGCGCCAGCGACAATTCTTTGCGTGAAGCCTGCCGCAAACCAGAACCAACGCCATGCCCGCTCACGTCAACTTCCGCCCCCACCTCCATTGAGCGCAGCAGCTGTGCAACATGCAGCGCATAGGGCACGTCCTGCCCGCTGACCGGTATCACCATCGCCTGTACCTGCTTCTGGGTCGGAATGCTCGTTTCGGGCACATAGTTCAGCAGGCGCTCGACGCCAAAGGCAAAGCCGCACGCATTGACATCACGCGATCCCCCAACCGCTCGCACCAGGCGATCATAACGACCGCCACCGCATAACTGCGAGTCGAAGCCTGCCACATCCTGTGCATGTATCTCAAATACCAGTCCGGTATAGTAGTTGACCCCGCGTCCAAGCGAGAGATTGAGAATAATCTGCTCGGCAGGCACGCCGCACTGACTCACGACCTGCACCAGTTGCTGAAGCTCGGCCAGCGGGGCGGGATCAAGGTCATAGCGATCCAGTAATTCACGCAGCCTGCCAAAGACCTCGGGAGGCGGTCCCGAGACGGCATGCAGCGCCTTGAGAAACTCCAGCGCATCCATAATCTGGCGTCGCTGCTGGCTTCGTCCCATCTTCCAGAGGAAGCGTTCAATTACCTCGCGTCGCGCATCGTCGTCACCGAAAGAGATGCTGATACCGCTCAACAACGAGGAAATATAACGCTCTTCAATCTCGCCATTTGTGCTCGAGGCCGTTGCGCCTCCCGAGGAAGCAGGGTAAAGCTCTTCCAGCCGCGCCTGAACATTTCGCTCACCCTGGGGAGAACGGTTTATCTGTTCCATTAAACTGAGAAGTAAATGGGCCGCATGACTATCCAGATGGAGTCGATGAATGAAGCCGCTGGCAACTGCAATATGTCCCAATTCCAGGCGATACTGTCTGATATCCAGAGCATGGAGAATCTCACAGGCCAACTGAAGGATCTCCGCATCTGCTACTGGAGCGCTTCCGCCAAAGAGCTCAACGCCCAGTTGTGTATGCTGACGATAGCGACTGCGACCGGGTGCCTCATAGCGGAACACAGGCCCGACATACTGAAAGCGTAACGGCAGGGCCTGCTGCTGATAATGGTCTAGATACAGTCGACAGATCGAGGCCGTAAACTCCGGGCGCAGACAAAGATCGCGTTGATGCAAACGAAACGCATAGAGGTTCTGCCACAGTTCCTGTCCAAAGCTGACATGAAAGAGATCGCTTCGTTCGAGTAGAGGAGAGTCAACATGTGCATAACCGGCCTGTGCCAGCAAAGAACCGAGTTTTCCAATCACCCATTGCTGTTGCTGATACGCGTCCGGCAAGAGATCATACATACCACGCAATCGCTCAACGCGCTTCCTCATACCAATCCTTTCAAAATAGCATAGCTGCACCGACAAAGCCTCAGAGAGGGGCTTTCCCCGCTCTCTGAAGCGCTTAACGGATAATCATGGTACCGGCACCCTGATTCGTGAACAGTTCGCGAAGCAACACATGCTGCTCACGGCCATCAACAATATGGACTCGCGGCACGGCAGCCAGCGCATCCAGGCAGGCCGATACCTTCGGGATCATGCCACCACTGATAATCCCCTCTTCAATGAGCTTGCGGGCCTCTGCCTCGCTCAATTCTGAAATCAGGGTCCCATCGGCTCCACAGATCCCGACAACATTACTCAAGAAAATGAGCTTTTCCGCATTCAAAGCGCCCGCGATATGGGCAGCAGCCAGATCGGCGTTAATATTCAGACAAGAGGCTCCAGCACCCTGAGCAAGCGGGGCAATGATCGGGATAAAGCCCTGTTCAATCATTGCCTGGATCGGTGCGGGGTCTACCTCATCAATTTCGCCCACATATCCCAGTCGCTCATCAGCGATATGAGCACGCAGCATACCGCCATCGGTTCCGGTCAGCCCGACCGCATTTCCCCCCAGTTGAGCTGTCATCAACACCAGACGCTGGTTAATCTGGCCGGAGAGAACCATTCGCACCACTTCTAATGTCTGCTCATCAGTGACACGTAGCCCGTTGATGAAGCGGGTCGGGATCTGTAAACGGGTCAGCCACTCATTAATATAGGGTCCGCCCCCATGTACAAGGACAGGGTGAGCGCCCAACTGGTGGAGCCATACAACATCCTGCAAGACTTCTTGCTGATGCTCAAGCATGCTCCCACCTAATTTTATCACCAGAATCTTGCCTTTGAGAAAGTTAATATACGAAATGGCCTCACTGAGTACCTGTGCAATAAGATGTTGATCGCTGATGATATTGCCCTCCGCATCCAGCGAATAGGTAATCGCCATGAAAGAAATGTACCTCCTTCACTCTTACCGCGCGCTTCACCGGGAAGCGCCGATTTCAGGAATGAAAACTCAGGGATAAACGCCGATTCCCGCCAGTCCAGTTGTTTCCGACAGCCCGAAGAGACGGTTTGCATTCTGCACAGCCTGACTGGATGCCCCTTTCATCAAATTATCCAGGCAGGAGACCACAATCAGGCGCTGCGCTTGTTTGTCAACAACGGGATAGATAAAGCAGTGATTGCTTCCGTAGCTCCATTTGGTATGAGGTGGTGTATCAACGACGTGCACAAAGGGCTCATCAGCATAATATTCAGTATAGAGTTCTCGCAATGCCTCCTTTGAAGCGTAGCGCTCAAAAGCCTCCGGCTTCAATGAGGCGTAACAGGTCGCCAGGATGCCCCGGGTCATCGGTACAAGGTGAGGAATAAATGTAAGGCGAAGCCCATTCGCAAGCGGATGCCCACCTGCTTCAGCACCGGCGATCAACTCTTGAACAATCTCAGGCTGATGACGATGCCCATCCAGGCCATATGCACTGATATCTTCATTGGCCTCCGAATAGTGTGTGTTCTGCTTCGGGCTGCGGCCAGCACCACTGATCCCAGATTTTCCGTCAACCACCACATCAGGCTCAACAATGCCAGCGGCAAAGGCGGGCAACAATGCCAGAATCGCTGTTGTCGCGTAACAACCGGGGTTCGCCACGATTGATGCCTGTGCTATCTGCTCACGATAGCGCTCGCAAAGCCCAAAGACAGCGGTTTCCAGCATCTGTGGAGCAGGGTGAACATGTTTGTACCACTGCTCATAAACGGCGACATCATGCAAACGGAAGTCAGCCGAGAGATCAACAACTTTTGTTCCCTGTTGCACCAGTTCAAGCACCGCTTCCGCCGCTGCGGCATGGGGCAGACAGACAAAAGCGAGGTCCGTTCGTGCAGGCTTCTCGGTAATCACCATTTCAGGATGCACCGATGAGGAAGCAGTGAGGGCACGAAGCTGAGGGAAAACATCGCACAACCGTTGCCCGACGGCGCTCCGCGCGGTCACTGAAACGACTTCAAATTGTGGATGACAGGCCAACAAGCGCAATAGTTCCAGGCCTGTATAGCTTGTCACATTCACAATAGAGACACTGATCATAGCAACCACCTATCATGACAGATTAAAAAATGGCAATAAAAAAAACCCTCATCCCTATCTGTTACACAGGGACGAGAGCCGAAACAATGCTCCCGCGGTACCACCCGGATTGCCTTTCCCTCAGGTAGACTCTCTCATCACAGTCTCCATCATTACCACACCATCGTGAGGGCGGAAAGACCACTCTCTGGCTCAGATCTCTCTGCATGGGAGCCTCTACCATCCGACCTACTTACTCTCAGACAAACGAGAATTTTCTTCGGTCAGCCGCTCACGAACGCGTTCTGAAGCTGGCTCTCCAGCCGGCCTCTCACCATACCCCGGTTCGCTGTTGGTTCCATGCCTCATACTGGTTTCGATCACAGCGGGACAGATTCCTGATATTCGCTTGTGTAGACCGACATACCCCAACCGGTCTCTTCTCTCTCAATGAGAGGGCTCTATCAATTGAGGTTTCTTCCTTCATCCAGCCGACGCTTGCCATCACAGGAAAACGGGCTGTCCAGAAGCGTTTGCGGTTGTTCAGACCCGCTCGTTCCCGACTGCCGATCGGTACGACGTAGCGCTTGCCCGGGCTTCTCAAGACCCTTCGTCAGCAAGCCGCTCTATACCTGCAATGCTCTTCTATAGAGAGACGAGTATTCACAGCCAGAAGTCACATCTTTTTCCTTCTGTCAGAATCGCGTTTCCTCATCCTGTCCGAAAAAACAGGACTTCTCATCCTCTCAAAGTAAAGCATAACAGCAGCAGTACCAGATGTCAACAGAGCGAAAAAATCTAGATACTTTGGATATTGACGATCGCCCGGATGGGGGAGGTCTCGTCCCCAAAAATAGGAGTAGCAAAAAGTATGCTTGCCCAATACAGCAACATCACGTACAATATGGCCTGCACCAAACCATCATTTATACAACACAGAGGCAGAAATTCATGACAGCGCGACGTGAAAAGACGATCGTTGCCCTCTCTCATCAGTAGGAGCCGCGATCGGACTGACAGCCTTGAAAATCATCGTTGCCCTGCTCACCGGAAGCCTGGGTATTCTCGCCGAAGCGGTTCACTCTGCTCTAGACCTTGTTACAGCGCTGATGACCTTCTTTGCCGTGCGTGCTGCCGACAAGCCAGCCGATGCCGAACACCACTACGGGCACGAGAAAATAGAGAACCTCTCGGCTTTTATTGAAGTCGTCCTGTTGATCCTCACCGCCCTCTGGGTTGTCTATGAGGCTGTCCAGCGGCTCTTTTTCCACGGTGAACAGCTTGACCTGAGCATCTGGGCCTTTCTCGTGATGGGTATCTCAATCATCGTCGATTACAGCCGCTCCCGTGCCCTGCTCAAAGTTGCACGCAAACTGGGCAGTCAGGCCTTAGAAGCGGACGCACTGCACTTCAGCTCGGATATCTGGAGTTCCAGTGTTGTAATTGTGGGTCTGCTAGTCGTCTTCCTGAGTAAACAATTCTCCCTCCCAGAGTGGCTGAGGAATGCCGATGCCCTCGCGGCGCTTGGCGTCTCGATAATCGTCCTGCGGGTCAGTCTGCGCCTCGCACGGGAAACCATCGACGCCCTGATTGATCGCGCACCCGAGGAGCTTCGCGAACAACTGGGCACTGAAATAGGCAGCATCAAGGATGTGATCGAGGTCAGGCGCGTGCGCAGCCGCCGCGCTGGCAATAAAACCTTCACCGATCTGATCATCGCCGCCCCCCGTACCTTCAGCTTTGAACAAACCCATGAACTCAGCGAGCGCGTCGAAAAAGTGGCAATGGACGTTGTGCGCCGCATCTCTCCACAGGGAGAAATAGATATCGTTGTACACGTTGAGCCAGTAGCAGCACCAGATGAGACCCTCAGTGAGCAGATCCACTATCTGGCAAAGAAACAAGGCATCCATGTTCATGATATCCACATTCGGGAGATTGAAGGCAAGCTTGAGGCCTCCTTTGATGTCGAGGTACAGTCCGATATGGATCTACGACAGGCACACGAAGAAGCCACACGTCTTGAGCAAGCCCTGCTGCAACAGAATAAGCTCCTTCGCCGCGTGACTACCCATATTGAAGCCCCCAATCACACTATTCTGCCCCGTCAGGATGTCACCAGACACTACACCGAAATGGCTCAACGGATTATGCATATTGCCGATATGATCGCGGGCAAAGGGAGCGCACACGATATTCGCCTGTATCGCCCGGCTCCACAGCCTAAGGAACACCATCCGGTAGAACTGGACCTTGTGCTGCATACTGTGTTTGACGCCCACGCCCCGGTCAGTCAGGTGCATATTGAGGCCGAAGAGATCAAACGAGCGCTCAGGCGCAGCTATCCCAATCTGGGCAGCATTATTATTCATACCGAACCTCCCGAAGCGCAATAGTTGAAGATACTCCCCATCGCGGCAATTATCGCGTATAATTTGAGCATATCTCGTTCAGGCACTTTCACGTCTCCTTACAGCCGCAGTAAGTCATTATGAAAGGATAGAAGTAACATACGTGAGCGATAATATTGATGCACTGATCGGAAAAACCCTGGGTACGTGTACCCTTGAAACGCTCCTGGGACGCGGCGGTATGGGCGTTGTGTATCTGGCGCAACAGACGCGACCACACAGAAAGGTTGCAGTCAAAGTACTCCATTCACCTGTTACCCTGGACCCGCAGGTCTATCAGGAATTCCTGGCTCGCTTCAGGCGCGAAGCAAATGTGATCGCTAGCCTGGAACACCCGCATATTCTTCCCATTTATGAGTACAATGAACAAGACCATCTGGCCTATCTCACCACCCCCTATTTAACAGGAGGCAATCTGCGCCATCTCCTGAAAAAGCGCGGGGCTCTTTCCCTGATAGATGCATCACGGTATATCGATCAGGCAGCCTCGGCCCTTGATTATGCCCATGCACGCAACATCATTCATCGGGATCTCAAGCCCTCCAATTTTCTGCTCCATGAAGATGGGCGCCTCGTTCTCGCTGATTTCGGTCTGGCCCGCATTCTACAGGAGACACCCCGAGGGCAAACGCTGACACAGACCGGGGTCCTGCTTGGCACCCCCGAATATATGGCCCCGGAAATGGTTCAGGGAACAACTATTGATCATCGCGCCGACATTTACGAGCTCGGCGTGATGCTCTACGAAATGTTGAGCGGTCAAACACCATTTCAAGCAGAGACTCCTTTTGCTCTGGCAGTCAAACAGCTACACGACTCCTTGCCCCGGCTTCATGAACAGAGAAGCTCCATTCCTGAGGCCGTCGACGCCGTGATTCAAAAGGCAACTGCCAAACAGCCAGCAGAGCGCTATAACTCTGCCGGAGAGATGGCAGCCGCCCTCCGTCAAGCCATCCAAACAGCGGAGCATCCACAGGCAGCCGACGATATACAGGAATATATCCCTACAGTGCTGACGCCGAGCCCCTCGGGACAAATACCAACCCGGGTCCCGGGAGTAACCACGCAGCCACGAGAGCCAAGCACACCACCACCCTGGCAATCAGCTCCGACACTGGTGCCACCATCACACGGCGGCCAGACACAACCACCAGTCAGTTCGCCCTCCAAAGAGCAGCGCTTCTGGCAAATCATTACCGTTGGGTTACTCGTCGTCCTGCTGCTAACGGTCGGCACTTTTGGCTTTTTTCTGCTGCGTGGCCCCAATGCGAGCCCCCAACCAACCGCCACCGCGCCAGCGACAACCCAACAGCATACAGAAACCGTGGCAACAACGGTGACGCCGAGGAAGACGGCAACAGCTACGTCTGCACCATCACCGACACCGTCGCCGACGCCAACCAGCAAGCCAATCAATACGCTCCAAACGGGCCCATTGCTCTATGCAACCGGGATGGTTGGTGAAGAATGCGACCGCCAGGGGGGAATCTGGGACAATTTCAACGGAATACAGATTACCTGCTTGAACAGCGGAGGCACACAGCTTACCCATACTACAGCCACACAACAGCTACAGGGAACCTTCCTTAAAGCGCTGGCAAGCGGTCAGGCCTATGCCTCAGACTATGTTGTACAGGCCACCTTCCGCATGCAGGAAAATAGCGGGACCTTCGGGCTGTATTTCCGCAACCAGCCCGGACAACAACAAGGGACCTATACAGTTCTTGTAGCGCCAAATCACACCTGGACAGCAACAGTGTATAATAATGAAACAGGAGCGCCGACCCTCCTGACGGAAGGGACATTCAACGCAGGAGGAACCATCACCCTGTCAGTTAAGGTCAGCGGCGCAGAGTTCAGTTTCTATGTCAACAAACAGTTGATAGAATCCTTTTCCGATTCTACATACACTCTTGGAACAGCAGGTATTGCTCTTGATGCAAATGCAAGCGTGGTATGCACCAAATTCGAGCTATATGCTATCGGCTGATTCCGCTTGTGAAGCGCGATTAACACGTACAGTCAGGAGAAAGTACTAGCCACTACCATCCTGAAAGACTGTATATTATAGTAAAGGGGTAGAAGAACGCCACAGGCCCCGGCCTCATAGTTACCCTTCTGGTTTGCCTTCATGACACGTTTGAATATGCAGATGTGCACAGTGATAGGAACAGAAGGGTATACAATGTACAGGGCCTCGCTTTGAGAAGGGAGCACCCGTTCTTGCAAGCAGTTCAGTCTCGTGGCGTCATCCCGGTCAACGAAATCAGGAGAGTCCTGCACAACCTGCGAAGATATAAAGAATAACAATGAAGATATATTTCATGTGAGAGGATTGACGAGCGTGATAATAGATTACAATGAGCTCATAGGTAAAACGCTCGGAACATGCACAATCCGGCGTCTCCTCGGACGAGGTGGAATGGGTGCGGTCTATCTAGCGCAACAGGCGCGGCCACGGCGTACGGTCGCAGTCAAAGTCCTGCTTCCAGCAACAGTCATGGAAAAACGACCGCGAGCAGAGTTCCTGGCGCGCTTCCGACGCGAAGCGGATGCGATCGCCGCCCTTGACCATATCAACATCATGCCAGTCTATGAGTATGGTGAGGACGAGGATATTGCATATCTAGTCATGCCTTATGTGACCGGCGGCACACTCAAGGACCGCCTGGAACAAAAAGGCATACTACCTATTGAAGAAGTAATCCCGATCATAGAACAGGCTGCTGATGGCTTAGACAGCGCTCATGCTCAGGGCATCGTCCACCGGGACCTCAAACCGGCAAATATCCTCTTTCATGCAGATGGCAGAGTCTTGCTGGCTGATTTTGGGCTGGCAAAAGTGCTACGCGATATCAAGGAAAGTGATTTCAGAACACATGGCACACCCGCGGGCCTGACCAGCGCCGGGACTATCGTTGGTACACCTGAATATCTTTCTCCAGAACAGGGCACGGGAAAGCCGGTCGACCACCGCACTGATATCTATTCGCTTGGGATCACCCTTTTTCAGATGCTCGGAGGCACTGTTCCTTTCACCGGAACCTCTCCTGTAGCAATCGCGATCAAACATACGCTTGAGCAGCCTCCCTCACTTCGCAAGCTGAACCCTAAAGTGACCCCTGAAATGGAGGCCGTTGTCTTTAAGGCAATCGCCAAAGAGCCGGAACAGCGCTATAACAGCATCGGTGAGCTTGCACGTGCCCTGAAAATAGCAGCAGAGAACGCAAAGCGACCACCGGAGACAAATCTATCCAAATTTGTCGATATGCAGACCATCACACCGCCACCGGAACCCAAACCCTACACCCCCGACACTGCCGATATCGATGATGCAGAGACGCGGCTGGAACTGGAAACAACCGGGCCAATGGCAACACCTCCATATCCTGCCGGTGGACAGCCGCTTCGCATCTCGTCACAACCGGCAGAAACCGGGATGGGAGGAAGCCCCTATAGCGCGCGAACTGTTGCCCATACGCCGACCAGAATACCGCCACAGATCGCACCACAAACGCCATCACGCCCATTAGAACAGGGACAGCCGCAACCTGGCCCTCAGCTCTATAGTTCGCAGAAAGTGCCCTCTGCTCCTTCTTATAAGAACGGCCCGGTCTATCCTCCGCCACAAACGCCACCGGTTCCGCCAGCGACACCTGTTCAGCCGAATACCATACAACAACAGACAAGCGCCAGACGTCAGCCACGCTTGATGGTAATGCTTGGTGTCCTTCTGGCGCTCCTGGTAATCGTTGGCGGACTGGCATCCTATTTCTACATCCTCAATGGGAATAACAAGGCCAGTAGCACACCTCCAGGGGGAGCACAGACCTCGCTCGACGCTACCGCCACAGCAACAGCACAGGATAAGAAGCCGCTCAAAGAGCTTCATCTACCCTCACCCATCGTCAATGCAGGCGAACGTCTTTACGGAACAGAACAACCGGGCCCTGATTGCGACCAGCGCGGAGGGAAATGGAAGACAGTTGCAGGCCTCACCGTCACCTGCAATGATACTGATGTTACATTGCATGCCGGAGGAAACGCCGGAGGACTCTTGCTTCAGAGCTGGCCCAATCAACCACAGGGATTAACAAACTATGTTATCCAGCTTCAGATCAAGGCCATAAGCGGCTCGTTCGGGGTGATCTACACCAATGAGGACACCAATAAGCTCTATGATGCCTTTGTCTTCAATGAGGCTGGGGCATGGGTCGCGGAGGCTCATGACGAGAATATGCAGGTGAAGAATAGCATGACATCTTCCCCGATAGCGTCGGGTATCTCAAATCTGCATGATGAAATCACCATCGCCATTCAGGTGCAGGGCGGCAATGCCACAATGCAGATTAAAGATGCCTATAATGGTAATGCAATGAATCAGGTCTCCTCCTCTTATGCCTGTGGTATTCTTGTTCAGCCAGGCTCAAGCGTGGTCGTCAAAAACGTCGCCATCTATGCATACTAAAAGCTCCAAAAAGGAAGCGTTCGGGAACAAGAACCCGGACGCTTCCTTTTTTCTGTCATTGATCATATTACAAAACGTAGCACCGTCAATACTACGGGGAATGGCTTAGTGAAAAAGGATAAGAACAATCATTTATTCGAGCACGTCTACGATACTTTCGAACTCATCATCGCGATCCCGCTGTTCAGAATCGGGAAACCAGTTACGAACGCGCTGAGCTGAGATAACTCCTTTCGCTTGACGTACCAGTGATGATGGATCGTGTTCCGACGAAGCAGCAACTACTTCAGCTTGCACCTGATCGGGAGGACATTTTTGAAGCTCTCTTGTGATCGTATGCAGTGCAGATTGCAAGCTTTTGATCGTATTGAGAGACTCCGCAGAGGTACTGATGCCAGCCTGTTGCGCCTTCTCAAGATTTTCACGCAAGGTCTTGACCTGACTCGTGAGCTGTTCTTGCAAACGGCGTAGCTGCTGGCACCTTTCAGGTTTATGCGTCATTACACCCTCGCTCTAATGCATTTGCTCATTTGAGACATTTCCCCCTCTGCAAAGGGGTTCACAGTACAATGCCTTTATACACTATCAGACACACATTGTGCAATGCAAATTCGTCCACACAGCCCTTTTATCTTATCACAGCCATGAGACCACTTTCAAAAAGAAAGGAAAACCAGGGTTTCAGCCTGTACCATTGGAAGCGAAACTCTGGTTTTCCTTTTCAATCAAGGGCAAAAGTGCGCCACTCTGCCTCCTGCTGCTTGCTAGAGCACAGTACTATTTGTATAGGCCTTCTGCAAATCCTTCACCGGCGAAATCATCTTCTGATCTACCATAAAGCGAGCCGTCGCTTCCCAGACCGCCGGGTCATTATAGCCAAGTTTGCCCTTGCCCTGCCATGTCGAGATAGTCGCCTTCAGCACTTCCAGAGCGCCAGCTGTATCAGTCAGGCCAGGCACATAGCTCTTGCTGATCGTGACCGCCTCTTCGGGATTCTTGATAACATCCTGCAACCCCTTCAGCGTCGCCTGCACAAATGCCCGCACTGTCTTCTCATCTGTACGCAGCATCTCCTCGGTCGCGACAATACCATTCGAGACCAGCGGATAATTCTCCGAGACCGCGAAGGTACGCACCTTGACCCCGCGCTTCTGCAACTGAAGCGGCTCATTGTTGGAGTAGCCCATAATAGCATCAACACGGTGCGCCAACAAGGCCGGAACCTGCGTAAAGCCGATTGACTGAATCTTGACATCGGCCTTTGTCAAATGTGCCTTATACAACAGCGCCAGGAGCCCCACATAAGAGGCCCCGTATTCTCCCGGAACCCCGATAGTGTGTCCCTTGAGATCCTCAAGCGACTTGATCGACGAGTCCTCGGGCACAATCAGGCTCACCGGATACTTCTGAAAGATTGTCCCGACATTCACGGCATTGACCTTTTTCTCCCGGGCAGTCAGGAGTTCATCCCCACTGACAAACACAAAGGTGTTCTTCCCGGCAACCATCGAGCCCACTAGATCAGGCACAATCCCATGATTGAAGGTGACATCCAGACCAACTTCATTATAATACCCCTTACTCTTTGCAACATAGAAAGGGGAAAACTGCACATCAGGAACATACCCCAGACCGATAGAGACCTTCTTCGCGCCAGGGGCAGGAGTTGCAGGGCTTCCTGCTCCGGTAGAGGTGGCTCCTCCACACGCAGCAAGCAGCAAGCCCAGGGCGAGCACCAGCATAAGCGCTGATGACAGCGCAGAGATTCGACGACGTACAAACATCTGCTTTATTGACTCCGTTCAATCCAGTAATCATGCAACCGGAAAATACCGGCTATCAGTAGATGATCTTCGCCAGCTTTCCCAGTAGCCACGTACTGCCATAATATGCCACAGCCAGAACCACTAAGACAAGTAAAGTAGCGAACATAAATGCGGTATTATATTGATTCTTGGCAACCAGCAGTAAGGAGCCAAGCCCCTGATCGCCGCCCTGCACAAACTCGCCTACCAGAGCGCCCACAACCGAAAGCGTTAACCCGGTGCGAATCCCTGCCACGATTGAAGGCAATGCCAGCGGGAACTCGATATGCGCGAACATTGTCCAGCCTGATGCCCCTTCAACTCGCGCCGCATCAATTAACGGCTTTTCAATTGTTTGAATACCAAGCACAGTATTCACAACCATTGGGAACAGCACAGTGAGCGTGCAGACATACATGTTGGGAATCCAACCATACCCCAACCAGAGTACCAGCAAGGGGGCAATCACGATCGCCGGGATCGCCTGGCCCGCCGCCAGATAAGGGTGAATAGCCGCAGCCAACAGCCGCGACTTCGCCAGACCATAGCCAAGCGGGATCGCAATAACCAGCGCCAGCACAAAGCCTAACAGGCTCTCTTTCACCGTCACCAGCACGTTATTCAGATAGAGACCAGAAGCGATACCATCATTGAGAGCGGTAAACACATCCTGTGGTGCGGGCAAGAAGAGCGCATTTATCTGTCCCTGATTGGTGCCCAGATACCAGCCAAGAAACAACAGGACCGCCAGTACCAGAGGAGGCACAACGGAAAGCAAGATGTTCGCGGTACGAGCATGCTGACGAGCTCTTTGATGCCGCATACGTGCGGCAGAAGTCATTCCATGTGGTTGCTGCTCAAGCAACACCTCATCCTTGATTGGTGAAATCACACTCATTTACATCCCTCTCGGTAGTTTTACAGACGGAAAAACACGACAAGACACAGCTTGTCCGTCGAAAGCCACCGACCCAGGGGGAAATGTTGCGAGGGGAGATACATGGCGATCGCACATAGCACACACAAGATATGCATGTTTCACTCGATACAGCACGCACACCTTATGCACATATATACATATATGGAGACGCTATGCCTCTCCCTGCCCGAAAGTGCAGGAAGATACGATCTCTTTTCAACCTTCTCCCATCCGGACTGTAACCGTCGGCTCTGGAACTTCCCCAGATCCACTGCATACTGCAGGTCGCGGGCTTTACCGCCGGTCGGGAATTGGAAATTCGCTTTCCTCACCCTGCCCCGAAGGTCTTTTCTTCAGCCATAGTATGCCACAAAAGGTCATAGGCATGCAAGGAGAGATCCATCCCCTTGCATATACCCGAGCTTAGCGATTTTCGACGCGGTGGAACGATTCCCCATACAGAGAACCAATTTTCTTCCCTACCGAAGCAGCCCAGTAGCGCAGCATTGGCACAATAGCTTCAAAATCAGCAGAAACCTGGCTGGTATGTGCTCGCAGCGCCTCCACTTTCGTTTCAAAAGTCTCGGTAATATCGACATAGTGGTTCTCCACGGGAGCGCCCACAATGTAAATCTCCGACACCTTATGCGGCTTCAAGCCTTCTGCCAGCAGTTCAGGGAAATCCCAGGGATTCTGCGAGGCCGGGTAGAGAGCCGCCAGCGTCGCTTCACCGGCAGCCAGATGATCTGGATGATGGCGCGGAATGCTCAATTCTGGAACCCAGGTCCGCTCAGGAGACTGGCAGATCACACGCGCTGGCCGATATTGTCGCAGCAGCCGCACAATATCTTTGCGCAACTCCAGCGTTGGCTGCAACATGCCATCTGGATACCCCATAAAGATGACATCTTTCACACCGAGGATACGGCAGGCGTTCCGCTGTTCTTGCATTCGGGTCTCGGTGATCTGGCGTCGAGCTTCCGGGCTCACATCAGTGGCATCATCAGAACCACCACTTCCACCATCTGTACAAACGACATAGTACACATCCCATCCCTCGCGCACCCAACGCGCAACGGTCCCGGAGCATCCGAACTCGGCGTCATCAGGATGGGCCATAATAACCATAGCGACTTTATTCTGTTCTTCCTGTACGCTCACTTGTTTCTTCCTCACACTCTTTTCATACAGAAGGCCTGAAAAAGAAGGGCGCATCAACACCCTTCTTGCTGACATCCAGAACCCTTTATTCTCAAGCATATTATATGCAAGCAGTTCAATTCTGCACACCGTCCAAAAGGACAAAAACGGGCTCTAAGATTCTCCATCGACATTGAAGCAAAATAGTGTCCCTGGACAGGGTCTCTTTTGACCTCCTGGTATTTCTGTATAGCTATAGAAACAATCGAGCAACGAAAAATATGCCGCCCTCAGCAACAAAGGCGGCATATTTCTGAGCGATCGCAGAAAGATCAGGCAAGCAATGTCTGTTCGCGATGTGGACCAACGCCCACACTATGCAGCGGGACCTCGGTCAGCTCGGTCAGGCGATCCAGATAGGCCCGAGCATTGCGCGGCAAATCCTGTAGCGATTTCACCTGACTGAGATCCTGCTTCCATCCCGGCAGATACTCATAGACCGGCTCGCACTGCTCATGAATAAACGGGTCAGGCAGATCCTGCAAGATCTCTCCCTGATAGCGATAGGCTACACACACCGGGATCTCATCAAAGGTATCCAGCACATCCAGCTTGGTGATTGCCAGGCCAGTACAGCCATTGAGTCCGGTGACAAAACGCGTCACGACCGCATCAAACCAACCAACGCGCCGTGGACGGCCCGTTGTCGCCCCATACTCGCCCCCGAGCTGGCGCAGATGTTCGGCCTCTGAGCCTTGCAGTTCGGTCGGCATTGGCCCTGTGCCTACCTGCGAGCTATAGGCCTTTGCGACGCCGATCACCCGATCAATCCGATACGGAGGAATACCAGCGCCAACAGCGGCCCCCGCCGCCGACGGATTTGAGCTGGTTACAAAAGGATATGAGCCCCAGTCGATGTCCTTCATCGCGCTTAGCTGGCCTTCCAGCAAGATATTTTTCCCTTCGCGCAATGCTGTACGCACCAGAGGCACTGTATCAACAATACGCGGACGAAGCTGCTCTCCCCATTCCAGACAGGCAGAAATAAGCTGCTCTGCATCAAATGGCTGCTGCCCATACACATGCGTCAGGATTGTGTTATGACGGCGCAAGATAATCGCCAGTTTGTCGCGCAAAACATTTTCATGGAACAGATCACCTATCCGAATGCCGATGCGAGCCACTTTATCCGTATAGGCCGGACCAATCCCACGGCCAGTAGTCCCGACGCGATACGCACCACGTGCCTCGTCTTCCACCTTATCCAGCAACTTATGATAGGGCATCACCACATGAGCGCGATCAGAGATCAGCACATGGTCGATGGGAACACCTTGCGATGCAATCTCCTGAAGCTCCTCTAGCAGGGCCGGAGGATCAATCACGGTTCCGGTGCCCAGAATGCAGGAACAGGTAGAATTAAAGACACCCGAGGGGACGAGATGAAGCTTGAACTCCCCAAAGCGATTGACCACGGTATGGCCTGCATTGCCCCCGCCCTGAAAGCGCATACAGAGCTGAGCATCCGCACTCAACAGATCGACAAGTTTCCCCTTGCCTTCATCGCCCCATTGTGTGCCAACGACAACAGTAACAGTCATAAGATATGCTCCTCAAAACGTAGTCAGGCCAAACATGCCTGAAAATAGTACAGCAACTAGCGCAACGACTCATCCAAAGCAGCCGGAAGGTGAATCGAGCGTGAGCCCAATGTAGTGATCGCCACCAGGCGCTCAGCATCCGCCTCGGGCAACAAACGCCGCCGCAGCTCGACCAGATGTACCCCGAATGCTTCTTCCAGGTCATCCGAGAACCGCTCATAAATCGCGGCAACATATGCCTCATCACGTATCAATTTTTCCACGAGCCGTACCAGAGTACGGTTTTGCGTCACCACACCGGTTGCGGGCGCGTCAAGCGATGCCACCAACGCCTCTTCAAAATCAACCGCCAGCGCCACCAGATGTCCACTGACCACCTTCTCCGGTCCCTCGTGCTGATAAATCGTTGCGAAGTCGGCCTCAGCTTCACCAAAGAGATTCAGGATAATAGTGCAGCCACGGTCTCGCGCATCACGCAGTGCGTCGGCCAGCGCTTCCAGATCTTCTGCCCAGAGGCTGGCCGCAATGCGATGTTGTGCCGCGTTCACCAGTTCAAGCAAACGTGCCTCAATACGACCTCGCTCGTTCAGCTCCCAGTAATGCCCAACGGCATCGGGCTGCTCAAGCGCAGAGAGCTGCTGTTCCAGCGCCCGGCACCGTTCCTCCGTTTCGGCCTGAATTCGCTTCAACAAACGCGCAGGAGGAACAGGCGCATACCGTACCGGTTCCGCACTGACCGCAGTTACCCGTTCTTTCGCCGCCAGCGTCTCCAACGCCTGATAGGTATTTGCCCGGGGCAAACCTGTCCCTTTACTGATCTCATAGCCGGTAGAGAGGGGATGCTGAAGAAGATAGACATACACCTGCGCTTCGGCCCCGGTGAAGCCGAGATGCTTCATTTCCTCGATGGGAGTGCCGGTCATGAGATTCTGTCCTTTCTGCATAGGGTATAGTAGTAGCAATCACTACTACTATACCGAACTAACAGGAGCGCTGTCAAGGGAGAGCCAATATCATTTTTTGCCGGGAAGTCTTTTGCTCATCTTTTTGGGTCGCGAGAGAAGCTGTCTCGTGCTCCAGCTCCCGATCATTGCCGATTGCTCATGCATGATATACTAGTGTTTAAATTAACGTCTCTCTATTTCAGCAGGACAATGCATGGAGGAAAAAGCAGTTGCGCCTGACAACCTACGATAACATCAGCGGTCATCATCAACACATCTTCGTCTCATCTCATTTTGATGACGTTGTGTACTCCTGTGGAGGAACACTGGAGGCTCTGGCGCGCACAGGAGCGCGTCCACTCGTTGTCACCGTTTATGCGTCTGCCCCCGGTCCAGAAATGCCTCTCAGAGAAGAGGCCCTTTCTATTCACAAAATCATGTCGCTCCCTGAGACAACGCCAGCACAGGAGGTTGTTGAAATCCGTCGCCTCGAAGACGCCGCCGCCTGTGAGCATCTGCATAGTGACTATCTCTGGCTCCACTACTATGACAAGATCTACCGCGCTACGCCCTTCGCCAGCGATGAGCGGAAAATTCCCCAGATTCACCCGGATGATCGCTGGATCGAAACGCAGCTTGCGCAAGAGCTTCTTACGGTTCAGCAGCGCCATCCAGATGCAATATGGTACTTCCCGCTTGCAACTGGACATCATGTCGATCATCTCAGCGTTTATGAGGCTGGAGCACTGCTTGAGCAAAGCGGAGCCACTGTCTATTACTACGAAGACTTCCCGTATGCACTCCGCGCCGCGCCGCTCTCACTTGAGGACCGTATGAGCGAGCTCAAACGCTCCTTTACGCCGATGCTTGTTGACATTACCGAGACCCTGACCTGCAAGGTCGAAGCCTCGAGCATGTATAGTTCACAGACATTTATGAACTTCGGCAGTCAAGAACAGCTCGTCGAGCAAACGACTACCTATCCGCGCACGATCAAGCCGGAAAGCGGTCGCTGTTACGAGCGCTACTGGCAACCAGCAAAGTGATCTATCTCCACCCATAGTCATTTTCAACACAATAAAAGAGCAGGCTCTATCACAAGCGAACCTGCTCTTTCTTTGCACCTTCAGCCTTGATCTTCGTCCCGCTCAAACAGGACCAGGATCAGGCCACCAATCATCGCCAGATTCTTCATGAAATGAATGCGCTGGCCGGTACGATTGGCGGGATCATCTTCCTTCCAGAAAGGGTGTCCCAGTAACGTTGTCGGGATCATCGTTCCAATCAGCGTCAATGACGCGAGCTTCGGCAGCACATCGACCGCAAGAGCGGTACCGCCAAGCAACATCAACGCTCCATTCAGAATCGTTGCCTGGCGAGCCTGAGGAATACCACTTGCCTCAACAGCCTGCGCGATTCCCTCGGGATGCATCACCGTGTTTGCGCCACTGGTAATAAAGATCGCTGAAAGCAACCCCCGCCCAACCGTTTTCAGTAGAGACATATCTTCCCCCTTTCGATATATATCATGTCATGCAGGTAACTGATCGAAAGCAAGGGAGCAGCCTCTGCTGAAAGATGAGCCTGCTACTGCGTCAGATACACCTCCGACCAGTCACCGAAGTAGAGACCATTACTGTTTAAGGTCACGCCATGAAGCTTAGAAGAGAAGACAGCCGTCATTGATTTGTGCGTCAATGGTAGCCAGCCCACATCTTCAATAGCGATACGCTCAGCTTTAGAGTACAGATTCAGGCGATCCTGCCCGGAAGCGTTCTCGGCCTGCGCAACCGTCTTATCAAACTCTGGATTGTTCCACAGGCCGTTATTGTTGGCGGATGTCGAAAGCAGGCTCAGATCCAGCCACTCATACGGGTCCGGGAAGTACACACCCCACTGAGTAAAGCCAAACTGGACAGTTCGTTTTGATGTCTCCTGGTTATAGGTTGTCAGCTCCATCGGGTTCAGCTTCACCTGAACACCGAGAGCATCTTTCCACATCTGCTGCAAAGCGGAAGCCTCATCCTGTGGCACCTGCGAACCCGGATAGGTAAAGGTCACAGGCGGCATCTTACTAACATCAGGATAAACTGATTCCAGTAACTGCCGGGCCTTCTGTTTGTTGAAGGGAATGCCTTTGTAATCAGTCTGCGCGCCAGGTTGACCGGGCGGAATAATTGTATCGGCGACCGTCACCGTATCCTTAAAGATATTTTTTGCCAGCGCCTCTTTATCGATGGCTGCGGCAAAAGCCTGACGGACAGCAGACTTATCAAACGGCGGCATCTTATTGTGAAAGAACAGCAGATCTGTCTGTAAGATAGGCTTGCGCACAAAGCCCGGCAGATTCTTTGCAGTCTCCTGATCGGCAGGAATCAGGTTCCAGATTAAATCATACTGGTTTGCCTGATAGGAGCGAAAAGCGGTTGCAGGATCTTTGATAAAGAACATATCCACTTCGCTCAATTTCGTCTTTGTTCTGTAGTAATGAGGGTTCGGCACCAGAACCATCTTCACGCCCTTCTCCCAGGACTTCACCATAAAGGGTCCGGTTCCCGCGCCGGTGTTGGCGATGTTCTGGGACCAGCGATCCTGTCCATATTTCTCGATGACCTGCTGATTCAAGGGATAGAAGAGGGAGACGGTAAGCAATTGCAAGAAGTAGGCCGTGGGACGGACCAGCGAGACCTGCAATGTATGCTCATCCAGCGCCTTTACACCGCTGAGCGTTTTCGACTTGCCGGAAATGACATCCTGCGCTCCGACAATGGATTCCATCAACACCGAGGCTACAGGTGACTTCACTTCAGGCAGAAGAGCACGCGTCCAGGTCCAGACATATGACTGAGCCGTCACAGGAGTTCCATCCGAGAACTTGACGTCTGGTCGGAGCTTAAAGGTATAGACTTTGTTGTCCTGCGAAATCTTCCACGACTCCGCCTGATCGGCGACGACGTTCAAATCTTTATCCGAGCGCACCAATCCACTAAAAATCATATTAATGGCAAGATTTGAATTCGAGTCGGGACCGCTTGCCGGATCAAGTTTCCCGATATCAGCCGTGCCGACATTCGGGAAACGCAGTACCTGCTTTTGTGCAGGTGTCTCACTGTTACTCGTAGAACCTGTATTACCACCTCCACAGGCTGAGAGTAGAAGAAGCAGCAAGCAGGCGAGCGAAATAAAAGTGAAGCGTGTGTCCTTTTTCCGCACTAAAGGCATAATTATCTGTTCCTCTTTCTTCTCGAAAGTCCACACAAACTTGTAAACAAACAATGCATTATTATACATCCTCAGAAGGGGATCGCGCATCGGCGCAACAGCGACGATACGAAAAAGAAAACAAGACAAAGGGTGTCTTTTCTTCCAGATAGAATGGCATCGGGAAGTATATCCCCCCTTCCTTGCAGGAGAGTATCACCATAAGGCAACACTTTATTATTTGCAGCATTGCATCCAAGCGTATATAATACAACACGAGGAAAAACATGAATACAGAAATTCGCATTATTCCAATAACCGGCATAGGTGAAGTGGCCCCAGGAACAGACCTGGGTCTTCTCATCTTTGAAGCATTACAGCACCAGAACTGCGCCCTTCAGTCTGGAGATATTCTGGTCATCACCCAGAAAATCGTCTCGAAAGCCGAAGGGCGTATTGTCCATCTGGAAGATATCGAGCCATCGCCTTTCGCGGTGCGATTTGCCGCTGAACATAACAAAGACGCGCGACATGTCGAAGTGGTGCTTCGCGAGAGTAAACGCATCGTGCGCATGGATCGAGGGATTATTATCAGTGAAACACACCACGGCTTCATCTGCGCCAACGCTGGCGTTGACGAATCCAATGTGGAGGGCGGAGACATTCTGACCCTGCTTCCCGAGGACTCGGATGCGTCGGCAAGCCATATTCGCCAGCGTCTTCAGGAGCTCCACGGCGAGACCGAGAAACCAGAAATAGCCGTCATTATTTCTGATACCTGGGGTCGCCCCTGGCGCAGCGGCCAGGTCAATATGGCAATCGGAGTCGCAGGAATGAATGCGCTGACCGATTATCGAGGGCAAAACGACCCCTATGGCTTCGAGCTTCGCGCCAGCATTATCGCTGTTGCAGATGAACTTGCCGCCGCTTCAGAACTGGTCATGGGGAAAGTGAACGCGGTTCCCGTTGCCTTGATCCGGGGCTATGAGTATCAGCCTGGCACCGGCAATGCAAAGACACTGCTTCGCGAAAGCAGTCAGGACATGTTCCGCTAAGCAACAACCGATATACAGGGAGCAACTGTGGCTATCGATTCCAACACCAAAACAACAACAGGCAGGCAGCTCAACTCACTCGATGAGATCATCAGTGGCCGCCGCAGCGTTCGGCAGTTTCAGCAACGAGCCGTACCGCGCGAGTACCTTGAACGCATGCTGGAAGCCGCTCGCTGGGCACCATCACCACACGGGCGCCAGCCGTGGCGTTTCGCTGTCGTCACGCGCCCCGAGCTCAAGCAGGCGCTTGCCACTCAGATGGGTGATGAATGGAGACGTAATCTGGAAATGGACGGGCAGCCCGACGAGATCGTCACGCTGCGGCTGGAAAAATCACGACAGCGCATTCTCAACGCGCCCGCCATCATCATTCCCTGCCTCTACCTGGAAGAGCTGGACACCTACCCCGATGAGCAGCGACAGGCGCATGAAACAACGATGGCCATTCAGAGTATCGGCGCGGCCATTCAGAATATGTTGCTCATGGCCTACTCGCTCGGGCTGGACACCGGCTGGATGTGCGCCCCACTCTTTTGCCCGGGAATAGCCCGCGAGGCGCTGGAGCTGGATCATGCCTTCATCCCCCAGGCCATGATTATTGTGGGCTATGCGGCAGCCGATCCCAAGCGCAAGCCTCATCGCCCCATTGAAGAACTGATAGTACGTTTCGATTGAGGATAAAGTCACCATGATAGTAGTGCTTGCAGGCGGGGTCGGCGCTGCTCGCTTCCTTCAGGGAGTAGTGCAGGTTGTCCCCCAGGAAAATGTGACCGTTATCGCCAATACCGGAGATGATCGCGAGTTTTATGGGCTCCACGTCTCCCCCGATGTTGATATTGTGCTCTACACCCTGGCGCATCTGGTTGACGAAAAGCAGGGATGGGGCATTCAAGGCGACACTTACCATACTATGAAGCAGCTTACCGCCTACGGTTATGAAGATTGGTTCGCCCTGGGAGATCGAGACCTTGCCACCCATATTCATCGGACCAACCTGCTCCGTCAGGGAAAAACGCTGTCCGAGATCACCGAGCAGATGCGTGAAAAGCTGGGACTTTCACTGCGCGTGATACCGATGACCAACGATCAAGTCGCTACCCACGTGCAAACGCCGGACGGCCTTATTCACTTTGAGGAATATTTTGTCAAGCGGCGTTGTAATGATGAAGTACAGGGTATTACCTTTGTAGGCGCTGAAACTGCCAGCCCTGCCCCGGGCGTACTTGAAGCGATTCGCGACGCCGAGGCAGTGCTACTCGCACCAAGCAATCCCATTGTCAGTATTGGCAGCATCCTTTCCATTCCGGGTATTCGTGAAGCCGTACGCCAGACAAAGGGAAAGGTTGTCGCGGTCAGCCCGATTGTCGGAGGCGCAACGATTAAAGGGCCAGCTGATAAAATGATGCGCGGTCTGGGTATGGAGGTCTCAGCAGCAGGGGTCGCCCAAAGCTATCAAGATTTTCTCGATACAATGGTCATTGATACACAGGATGAAGGGCTCGCCCCGGCAATCGAGCAAGCGGGTATACAATGCATCGTGACCAATACCATTATGCGTGATCTGGATGCGAAAACCGAGCTTGCCAGAACGGTACTGCGTGCAGCGGGGGTGCTCTAAGTCAGTACACATAAAGAACAGGCAGTGGTAGAAACATAATGACATATAAAGCGCTTATTCCCGTCAAACGCCTTACAGAAGTGAAAAGTAGATTGGCTCCCCACCTCTCGCAAAAACAGCGGGCAGACCTGGTCCTTGAGATGCTCCGGCACGTTATTGATGCCTTACAGACCAGTAATGCGCTGGATGCCATTCTTGTTGTCAGCGCGGATCCCCATGTGCTGGCTCAGGCCAGTGCCTGGGGGGCACAGCCCTCACCCGAAGAGGTACCAGGCCACAACGAGGCACTCCATGCGGCAGCGATCCGAGAACGCAATGCAGGAACCGGGGCACTTCTGACTATTTCTGCCGATCTGCCGTTGCTCCATCCTGACGACATCCGTCAGATGCGCAATCTCGCCGAAGAGCACGCCGTTGTTCTGGCTCCCTCCCGCGACGGGACCGGTACCAACGCCCTGCTCACTCGCCCCCCTCTCGCGATTCCATACCGTTTCGGACCTGGCAGTTTCCAGCTTCACCGCGAGGCAGCACAGGATCTCGGCTTACAGCATACGCTGTATACCAGCATTGGGAGCGCCCTGGATATTGATGTGATTGACGATCTAACCGCGCTCAAATACCTGAAAGCCGAGGCCGTACGAAATCGCAATTCGCTAGTAAGCTAAACAAAATCGGAGCACTTATAACATGACAAAGAGCCTCTCAGCAAAAGCACGTGCTTTCCTTCAGGAGCGCCGCTTTGCGGTCCTGGCCACCATTAATCCGGATGGGAGCCCGCAGCTTTCCGCAATGTGGTATCTGCTTGAAGACGAGCATACCATCCTGATGAACACAGAAGCAAGCCGCATCAAAGCACGCAACATACGTCGAGATCCACGTGTCTCTGTTTGCTTCGAGGATGGTGGCTATCTTACCATCTCAGGGACCGTTGAGCTGATCGACGACCCGGATATCGCGCAGCGTGACATCTATCGTCTGGCCGCACGATACGACGGCGAAGAGCAAGCCCGGAAGCAGATGGAAGTGTACTCCAAAGAGCAACGGGTTTCTCTCCGTATCAGGATTACCAACATTGTTGAAAACATATGAAAGATAAGGAGCAAGCTACAATGGCAAAACAGATTCCTGAAGCTTATCAGAAGCTTTTTAAGGCGAAAAGCTTTGCGCACCTCGCAACCATAATGGCCGATGGTACCCCACAGATCACCCCGGTCTGGATCGATTTTGACGGCCAGCACATCCTGTTCAATACGGTGAAAGGGCGCACCAAAGACGTCAACATCCGCAAGCGCCCTCATGTTGCGCTCTCCATTATCGATCCGGAGAACCCCTACCGCTATGTCTCCATACGCGGGAAAGTGGTTGAGATTACTGAAGAGGGTGCAGAAGAACACATCGATCACCTGGCCAAGCGCTATCTGAATCAGGATAAACATCCCTTCCGTCGCCCCGGTGAGGTACGCGAGATCTGCAAGATTGAAGTCGAGCACATTGTTGGCTAGCCAGCGAACAAAGGGGCCAGGTTGTAATCTATGCCTGGCCCTGTATCCGCTCCTTACGAGAGCGATTTTGCTGAATAACTGACTTTGATACCGTTCTCATCAGCGCTTGCTCCAGTTGCACAGTAGGTAAAACCGGGAAGCAGCCGGGCCGGATCTACCTGTAAATAGGTATTCACCTTCCCCTCAAAATCGGCAGCGAAATTGGTTGCTGGAATCCCTCCCATATCGGCATGAATCATCCGGACCTGCACCTTACAATCCTGCACATAGGGCTGCATCACAAGCGTGAAATGCTTGGTAGTCTGAAAGCCGAAAATCGTTATCTGATCATCCCCGGTAATCGCGAACTGATTGTTCTGCTGATAGGAGACCTGTGCATTACTGACCTGCCCGGGAAGCTCAGAGGCCGCCGCATCAATGTTCTTTGTCAAAATCTGCGAAAGAAATGGATAATTGAACTGAACAACAATTGCGTCTTTC
>Ga0164243_10003217_pt1 | contig 26286 bp, 15 predicted proteins | sample OricompcompostOP_FD_108781 | JGI IMG/M metagenome (GOLD analysis project Ga0164243, IMG submission 108781) | Organic Plus compost microbial communities from Emeryville, California, USA - Original compost - Organic plus compost (OP) | ecosystem: Engineered > Solid waste > Mixed feedstock >...
GCTATTGAGTTTACAGCTCAACCCGTCATACCAACAAACGGAACCTTCCTTTAGTATATAATATCTTAAATATTATATACAGTTTATTGTTTACTTAAATTAGCCCCGTGCAATTTCCACTACACGAACCGTATTTCGACTTAACACCAATCGAAGTCACACATACGAAAATTAACTAAATAAATATAAAGAACGTATTATCTCTATTAAAAATAAATAGCCAACCAAACTTATTGCACATACTTCTTTCAGCGCGCGACGAGTAGTAAGTGCCTATCCGAGATAAAATTCACCGTGACATGGTGATTCACGATTACTAGTAATTCCTTCTTCATGTAGTCGAGTTACAGACTACAATCCGTATTATATCCTACTTTTAAGATTAGCTTAAATTCACATTTTTGCATCTCTTTGTATAGGACTATGTGGCACGTCTATAGCCCACAATATTAAGGTCATGATGACTTGTCTTGGTCCCATATATCAACCAATATAGTGGCGAACTGCTTTATAAAATATTATTTAAAAATAAAGCAAGGGTTTACGTTAATTTTATGGAACTAACCAAAATCTCACGACATTAACTGAAGACAGCCGTGCAACGCTTGTAATATTTTAATGCAATAAAGATTAAAATAATATGCAAATTGTGGTAAGGTTTTTCGTGGAATATCGAATTAAATAACATACTTCACTACTGATTTCAGAAACGGTCTAATGATTTCAGTTTCTGCGTTGCCGCATTACTCTTAAGGTGAAATGCTTACACTTTCATTTATATGCTAAAATAATCTAGCATATGGCATTCATAATTCTCTGCCTGGACTACTAGGGTATCTAATCCTGTTTGCTACCCAGGCCTTCGTACCTCAACGTCAGTTACTAGATAGAAGGTTGCTTTCGCCTTTACCAGTCTTTAAGGTATAATGAAATATAAACTCTCCTCCATAAATACTTCCTTCTCCTATAAAACTCTAGTATAATCGTACCCTTTTTTGGGCTAATAATACCGTCTAGGTACCCTTTAAACCTATTAAAGATGAATAACACTTGTCTTTTACGTATTACCGCGACTGCTGGCACGTATTTTGGTCAAGACAAATAGATAAAAAATTGTCATAATCAATATCATATCTAGAACTTTATTCGACATAGTCGATGCTCACCATTATTTTTAGGTTTCACAGGCCGAAGCCTTACGTTCTTCCAAGTTGCTGGTTCAGCCGTTAGGCTATTGACCAATATTCCTCACTGCTGTACTATACGTATTGGGGTTTTTTCAGACCCAATGTGATCGATGGACCTCTCAGCCTCGATTACGGAATTTTAAGCTAGTTAAGTCATTACCTTAACTACTACCTATCCGAGACATTTATTGTCATCTTAAAGCGGAAATTTACTTCCTTTCTTTATACGGTATTTAACCTTACTTTAAGGTAGCCAAAATATCATATACTCACCTGTACACCACTTTTAATTAAATAAATAGTTTTGCAGGATTAACCTGAATACTATTAAATTATATTAAACGTACGATTAGCATGTGTCAAGCATTTGGACAGCGTTCATTCAGAGCCATCATCAAACTCAAATATATTATAGTATCCTATAATTGTATTAATATTTTAAATATTTAATAATAATTATTTATTAAATATTAATACTACTAATGTGTATTTAACATTGCAATATTTAAGGTACAATACCGACAAAGCCTGTATATGAATCTTAAAGATTTAATGATAATATACTTTTTTTTTAGTTTTTATTTAAAAGGACCCTCTGTTGTTTAATTTAAATAATTATTGTAGACTATGTATAAATCTAAGATAAGGTAAAAAGATAAATAGGCATATAATTAAGCCAGTTCCTGTTTTTAATAATTAGTCTATACTAAGGTTTAACTCTCGGCTTGTGTTTTAATATAATACTACACAGTAAACAAGATAAACTTACTTAAATGTATTTCACTTACAAAAAATTTGTATATTATAATTTTTCTGTACTATACCAAAAGCTTTTACTTTAACACTGTATATGTGTATAAGTTTAATAAACACCGGACTTTAACGAATCTATATCAAAATTTTTTATTAATATATGATGTATTATTAATATACCTATTGATCCTACCAAATAACTTATCTAGAGCTAAGTAGACATACAAATACCTATTTAAAATTTAGACAAATAAAGTATCTAATAAAATTACAAAATTTTTCTATGGTTAATAAATTAAATTATAAAATTTATAATTTAATGTATTTTATACTTAATGTAAATCTAATCCATCTTTAATGTAACTACTTGTTAATACTACAAACACTTGAGCTTGTATAAAAGCAATACCTAATTCAAGACCACAGAAAGCAATTATAAAAGCTAAAGGCATTAATCCTAAAAAGAAGAATATAAAACCTGAAGTCATAATATTATAAGTAAATCCAGCTAAGATATGTAATAACATATGACCACTTAATATATTAGCTGCTAATCTAAGCCCTAATGATACAGCTCTAGCTAAATATGAAATAAATTCAATTAAAACTAATAAAGGTAATAAACCTAAAGGACAACCAGCTGGCACTAATAAAGAGAAGAACTCTAATCCATGTTTTTGGAATCCTAATATAGTTGCACCTAATACTATAGTAAAGCTAAGACCAAAAGTTAATACAAAATGACTAGTTGATGCAAAGCTATATGGAACTAAACCTATTAAATTATTTATTAAAATAAACACAAATAAAGCATATATAAAAGGGAAATATAATTGACCTTTTACAGAATTAATTTGATTTGTTACAATACTATGTATTGTTGCATATAATGATTCTTGACTAATAGATCAGCTATTACTTATAATTTTGTTGTAATTAGTAGCTAAAACACTACCACTTATAATTATAAAAGTAGATATTAATAAATATAATCCTATGTTAGTAATAGATATGTTAATATCACCCAGGATAGGGGCTTCCATACTTAAAAGATTTCTTATTTCAAACTGATCAAGGGGACTTGTAATTTCTCTCAATGTATTAAATTGTGTCATTGTTTTTATCATTTATTTATTTTATTATCTTTTTTCGCATACTTAAAAGGATTTATATTATACCCTTTAAGCATATAAGGAATAAATTCCTTGTTTTAGTTTAACATAATTTAAATATAAATTAGTTATAAACCTTAATTCTTATCTAAGATTCGAACTTAGATCTAGATATTAGAAGTATCCTGCTCTACCATTGAGCTAATAAGAGTATGGTTTACTTAAAGTTATTATTAAAAACTAAAGTAATGAAATATTACTTGGTATTATATCAAAGCTATATAATATACAAGGAACTAATACGACAAAGGCAATGACTATAGGTAATAAAATTATTCAACAAAATGTCATTAATTGATCAAAACGTATTCTAGGAAAAGAAGCTCTAGCTCATATAAATACAAAAGTCATTAAACAACTTTTTAATCCTAAACTTAAACCGTAGTACAGTCCTTCAGTTAAAGGGTTATAATAATACTCAGGACCTAGCACTTTATAATATAAAGTTTCTTCTATATAGTAATCAAAATCCACGTATTGGAATAAACCAAAGATAGAGAAAGGTAAAATGTCATATAAATATCCACCTAAGAATAATATACTAGTTAAAATACAAATTAAAACAATACTAGAGTATTCGGCTAAAAAGAAAAATACGAATATAACTGCAGCGTGCTCTGTCATAAACCCACTAACTAGTTCAGATTCAGCTTCAGCTAAATCAAAAGGAGGTCTATTAGTCTCTGCTATAGATCCTATTATGAAGATTATAAATATGGGAAACAAAGGTATTACAAATCAAATGGCTCTTTGAGCTTCTACATTTACTGTAAGATTTAAACTACCTGTTAACATAATTACTAAAAGAATAGCTGAACTTAATATAAGTTCATAACTTATTAATTGAGCTGTACTTCTAAGTGAACCTAAAAAGGCATATTTACTATTTGCACTTCATCCTGCTAATAATATACCATATGTAGCTAAAGATGAAACAGCTAACATGTATAATATACCTAAATTAAGGTCACTTATAGCTAAACCAGGTCCATAAGGTACTACAGCAAAACCTAACAATGCAAAAACTAAAGTTATTATTGGACCAAGGAAAAATAATACAAGATTAGCTTGTGTAGGTGATACATATTCTTTTAACAATAATTTTAAGGCATCCGCAAAAGCTTGTAATAATCCATAATAACCCACTGTATTGGGTCCTAATCTTCTTTGCATACTAGCTAATGTTTTTCTTTCGGCTACTGTTAAATAAGCTACAGTTAACAATACAGGGACAGTAACTAATAGAACTTCTACTATCGATATTAAAGTGGGTAAGTATATCATTTATTTATTTTATTTTATAAAAACTTTTATTACTAATAATTCATATTAATACCTAATATAATATAATGTAATAAAATTTATTTAGATATATTAGAAAGTAAAAAGAAATTTAAACCTTTATATTTGACTTAAAGTAAATTCCGTTTCATACCAGAACAAATATAACAATACAATAATTAAAACACGATAAAATTAAATTATTTAATATATACAACTTAATAGTAAAAACCTAATGCATAAACACTATTATTATAAGACTTATCTTAGCTTTAAATTATAGAGATATGGAAGAATCGAACCCCTTATTTTAGATTTGCAATCCAAACGCAAAACCATTTGCAACATATCCCTACGTATAATACGTATAAAAAGATATCTACATATAAATACATTATAAAGATCTAAGTTTAACCTGTATTATAATCTATGAAATAACATAGTACTAATACACGTATAACTTATAGTACATAAGTACTAATCTTTTAAATAACATATTTTAAACTTATAATTATTTATTGATATAAATAAATATAGATACGCAGATATTATTTAAATTGTAAATAACTATCGGCATAAAGTTAAGATAATTAAGCTTTATGTGACTTTGTTATACTTAATTCAACTAATGTATTTTCTAATAAACTAACTAGAGGTACGATTATTAAAAAGTGGGCAAAGTAAATAACAGTACTTATTTGTCCAAATTCAATAAATGGAGATTCCACGTGTTTAGCACCTAATACTAATAATATTAAGAAATTAGCTATAAACATGTAAAAAGCTATTTTACTTAAAGGTCTAAATTGTATACCTCTAGATCTACTTAAATCTGTGTAAGGCATAGCTAATAATATAAAAATAGCACCAAACATAGCAATAACACCTAATAATTTATTAGGTATAGATCTTAATATAGCATAGAAAGGTAATAAATATCATTCAGGTACTATAGCAGGGGGAGTTTGCATAGGGTTTGCAACAACATAGTTATCGCTATCTCCTAAAACATTAGGCATAAAGAATACAAATACACTTAATACAATTATAAAGATAAATATAGTTATTAAATCTTTAAATAAGTAATAAGGAGCAAAAGCTAATCTATCAAAATTAGCAGAAACACCTAATGGATTACCTGATCCAGCACTATCGTGAAGGGCAATTAAGTGCATTAGAGCTAAAGCAGCTAAAACAAAAGGTAAAACAAAATGTAAAGCAAAGAATCTATTTAAAGTAGCATTATTAACAGAAAAACCTCCTCAAATAAATTCAACTATATCTTGTCCAACTCATGGTATTGCACTCATAAGATTTGTAATAACAGTCGCACCTCATAATGACATTTGACCGTATGGTAAAACATAACCTAAGAATCCTGTGGCCATCATTAGCACAAAAATAATTACACCTAATGTTCAAACTAATGTTCTAGGTGCTCTGTAAGACCCGTAATATAAACCTCTTCCTATATGTAAATACACTAAAAAAAAGAAGGCTGAAGCTGTGTTACTATGTAAGTAACGTATTAATCAACCATTATTAACATCACGCATGATATGTTCTACTGAATTGAAAGCTTCTAATACACTAGGGTTATAGTGCATAGCTAATGTAACTCCTGTTACTATTTGTACTATTAAACAAACGGCTAATAAAGAACCAAAGTTTCACAGATAGCTAATATTACTAGGTTGTGGTGAATCTATTAAATATGAATTAACCAATTTTAATAAAGGATGATTTTTAAAAATTCTCATTTTATATATAGATAATATTAAATACTTATTTTTTAGAAATATATGTAACTTATTACACTAGCCTTTTAATAACTAATATGGCTAGCTAAGTTAAATAACGTAGATAAATGCCTCGCTTACGCGACTTTAATTCTCTAATGGTTTAGTTTAAACAATATAATATTTAAGGATATAAAATTACTACAGTTAAATTAACTGTGTATAATATATATGTGAAAGAATAAAACTAATACAAACTATTTAAATAAAATAACTATATATTAAAGTGCAGAAGAATCGAACTTCCTTTATATAAATATTAAAAGCAGAACCATCTGCAACACGTGTATAATTTAAAATACAATGCTTTTCATTGTATTTTAAATATATAAAGATACATTATTGGGTAGGTATATTTCATCTTGATTAACACCACACATAATGTGGTAACTATTATAAATATCGTTAAGATTAACTTCTATAATAAGAGTGCGAAAAAAAGATTTACACTTTTAACTGCTGATAATTAATCAACTATGTTGTTATTACACCACTTCGCTTTAGTTTTTATTAAGAAAAAATTTATACAAACTTTTACTAATAATAATATTAAGAATGAATAAATATTTTACTTTAGTTTAATTATACTAATATACTATACATAAAAAGCGAATTAAAATCTAAGTATTAAGATAAATATTAACTTTTAATTGTACTAAATAAAGGTAATAGAATTAATATAAGTAAACTAGAATCAAACATAGATAAGTAAGGAATTAATATATAAAAGATAAATCCTATTAATATGTATAAGGCATAACTTGTAATAACACCTGTATCTAAGCTAGAAATATTTTTACTTAAATTAACTAACCCTTTTTCTAAACCATAAGGTCCCAATAGTTCTACACTACCTCTATCTAAAACTTTTGTAGTTTGACCTCCTAATTTTAAAACAAACCCTGTTATATATTTATTATATAGAAGTTCAATTAAAAATCTTTGGTTAAAGAAACTAAAAATATTATAACCTAATCTAGTTAATTTAAAACTAATTAAACTTAAAGGTAAAAACTCAGATAAAAGAATAGCTAAAAAACTAAGTGAAATAGTAAATATTAAAGGTAATAATTTAAATAAAACAGGTACAGCAAATTCTGTGTCTAGCATAGTTTCATGCATAGGGTGTATAAATAAACTATTATCCATAAAGAATCCTGAACCTAAACCTATAAAAAGATCTTTAGCTATATAACCAAAGAATATAGAGAATATGGCTAAGATAATTAAAGGTAAACTCATAAATATATCTCCTTCATGCGCGTGTTTATAACTAGTTAAAGGCCCATTAGGATTAGTTAAGAAAGTTAAATATAAAACTTTAACTGAATATAAAGTAGTAAACATTGCTCCTATAGTAGCAATAAAGTAAACTACTGTACTACTAAAATAGAACTGCCCATATGCAGATTCTAAAATAAAATCTTTACTATAAAACCCTGTCATAAAGGGGAATGCAACTAAACTAAGACTAGCTATCATCATAACAGAATAAGTTAAAGGCAAGAATGCTCTTAATCCTCCATATTTTCTAAAATCCTGGTTATCAGATACAGCATGAATTACAGCTCCAGCACCTAAAAATAATAGTGCTTTATAAAAAGCATGATTAACTAAATGGAATAAAGCAAGATTATATGAAGATAAACCTACTGCTATAACCATCATTCCTAATTGACTCATAGTACTGTATGCAATAACTTTTTTAATATCTTGTTGGAATAGTCCTATAAGACTACTAAATACAGTAGTTATAGCACCTAATCATAAACATAAAATTAAAACAGTTGAACTATACTCTATTAAAGGACTTGTACGCATAAGTAAGTATACACCAGCTGTAACCATTGTAGCAGCATGTATTAAAGCACTTACAGGCGTAGGACCTTCCATAGCCATAGGTAATCACACATGTAACCCAACTTGAGAACTTTTAGCCATAGCTCCTATTAATAGACATACTCCTATAATTGTAACAATATTTTCATTAACAAAAGGAGCTAAAGAGAAAACAGTACTATAATCTATGTTACCAAAAGATCATAGTATTGCAAACATACCTATCATAAAAAAACAATCCCCAACTCTATTTGTTAATAAAGCAGAGATAGAGCTTTGATTTGCTGCTATTCTAGTAAATCAAAAACTAACTAGCAGGTATGAGCAAATACCTACACCCTCTCACCCTACAAACATTAATAAAAAATTATTAGCTGTAACTAGTATTACCATCATAAATGTAAATAAACTAAGATAGCTAAAAAATCTTTGATTGTGCGGATCATGGCTCATATATCCTATAGAGTATACGTGCACTAAAGAAGAAACGATTAAAACAGGTATTAACATAGAAACTGTTAAACTATCAAATTGAAAACCTCATAACACATTTAGTGATTCACTATCTATTCATCTAAAAAGATTTATAGATACAGGTATGTTATTTAATCCTACTTCAAAAAAGGCAACTGTTGCTAACAATGTTGTTAAAATTACACATAAAGTTGTTATTAACTGCGCTCCACTAACTCCAACTTTTCTACCAAAAAGCCCCGCAACTATTGACCCTAACAAAGGTAAAGTTATTATTGCTAAATACATTATTTATATTCTATAGCTATACTTCCTCTTAATCTGTAAAAAGCTACTAGTATACCTAAACCTATCGCAGATTCTGCACCCGCAATTGCTATTATATATATAGCATAAGTTTGGCCTAATATATCATCAAAGCTAAGTGAACTTACCAATATTAAAAATGTAATAGATAGAAGCATTATCTCAATAGAAATAAGCATTAATATTATATTTTTTCTATTTAAAACGAAACCTAAAATCCCGATTAAAAAGAGTACTAGGGTTAAATTCATTATATATTATTTATATTTAAATTATTGTTTTTTAGTTTATTATAACTAATATGGTTAAGGATGAAGATTTCAGACTTTTATGATACTAATATAATATCATAAACAATATTATATTCAGGGTTTAACATAAACTAATGCTTATGTTAACCTTTAAAATAGATAATATTTTTATAATTTACTTATAAAAACACGGCTTAAAAATAGACGTACAAACCTTGGTAATATATATTTAGAAAATACATATATCATTGTTACTAATATAACAAATGCAAAAGTTACTTGATTAATAAAATAAAAAGGAACTAACTGTGGCATGGTATTTGTGGAAATTGATAGATGTATAGATAAGTAAAAACTTACTCACATCAGAACTTGTTGTAAAAGGTTTACGATGGTAAACACTGATGCAATATAAACATTAATGGTTTTTAATGCTTATAAGACCCATTCAATGCTTTAAATTTGGCTATTTGACTAGTTAATTGGCTATTATATGAAGGATCTTTAATTTTTAAAGAATTTTCTATATTTAAACCTTTATTAAATAACTCATTTATAGAAGTACCATTATGGGTTATTAGTCTGTCTATGACTCCTACTCTAGCACTAATTTTATTAGCGTCTGAATCTGTCATACTTGAAGGTACGTCAATCGACATATTACCTTGAGTATCTGAGACAACGTTAATACCAGTATCTATTACAATTGCTTTGAATTGAGTAATAAAAACTTCCAATTGAGGAAGTAATCTGTTTATTTCTGTAACTATTGTACATAATTCGTCTTCCATTAGACATTTTGAAATTGATAGATGTATAGATAAGTAAAAACTTACTCACATCAGAACTTGTTGTAAAAGGTTTTGCGGCGGTAAACATTGATGCAATATAAGTATTAAATAAATTTAGTACTTATAATACCCATTCAATGCTTTAAATTTGGCTATTTGACTAGTTAATTGACTACTATACGAGTGTTTTTAATTTACATCTCCATACTCTAGCTTTGTAAAGGTAAAGATACAAATGCATGAGGTTTAGGTGGACTAGTTAATGCTCACTCTAAGCTATTATAACTTCTATTTAATAAAGTTTGTAATGAATCGCTATAGAATTGAGGTGTTAATCAAGGATATCTGCTTGTAGCTTTACCTTCAACTAATTGTACATAAACAATATATAAGAAAAGTCAAGTAGCTACTACACTTATTATTGACCCAAAACTACTTATTAAGTTTCAACCTGCAAAAGCATCAGGGTAATCACCAATTCTTCTAGGCATACCTTGTAATCCTAAGAAATGTTGAGGGAAGAATGTAACATTAACACCAACAAACATGATTCAGAAATGTACTTTACCTAAAAATTGGTTATAATCTAAACCTAATATTTTAGGTATTCAGAAGTATCAAGCACTAAATAATGCAAATACAGCACCCATACTTAAAACATAATGGAAATGAGCTACAACGTAGTAAGTGTCATGGAAAGCAATGTCAAGAGAAGCATTAGCTAAAACAACTCCACTTAATCCACCAATTGTGAACATAAATACAAAACCTAAAGCAAATAACATTGAAGGTGTTAATTGTAAAGATCCTCCGTAACATGTAGCTAATCAACTGAATATTTTAATACCAGTAGGAACAGCAATAATTAATGTAGCAGCAGTGAAGTAAGCTCTAGTGTCAACATCTAATCCAACAGTGTACATGTGATGACTTCAAACAACAAATCCTAAAACTCCAATAGACATCATAGCATATACCATACCTAAATATCCAAATACACTCTTGTTAGAGCTAGCAGATATTGTAGTACTAACTACACCAAAACCAGGTATAATTAATATATAAACTTCAGGATGACCGAAGAATCAGAAAAGATGTTGGTATAATATAGGGTCACCACCACCAGCAGCTTCAAAGAATGATGTATTAAAATTTCTATCAGTTAAAACCATTGTAATTGCACCAGCAAGAACAGGTAATGATAATAATAATAATACAGCTGTAACAACTACAGCTCATCCAAATAAAGCTAATTTATGTAATCTAATACCTGGACTTCTCATATTTAATATAGTAGTTATAAAGTTAATTGCACCTAATAAACTACTTATACCAGATAAGTGTAAAGCAAAAATAGCTAAATCAACACTAGGTCCACTGTGACTTTGTATACCACTTAAAGGTGGATATAATGTTCAACCTGTACCTGCTCCGTTTTCTATACCACTAGCAAAAAGGAATAATATTAAACTAGGTGGTAATAATCAGAAACTTATATTATTTAATCTAGGAAATGCCATATCAGGACCCCCTACTAAAAGAGGTAGTAAAAAATTACCAAATCCTCCTATCATAGCAGGCATAACCATAAAGAAAATCATTAATATAGCGTGTGCTGTTATTATACTGTTATATAATTGGTTGTCTGCTATATATTGAACACCAGGTCCACTTAATTCTAATCTGATTAAAACTGAAAAAGCTGTACCTAATAATCCTGAAAATAAAGCAAATATTAAATATAATGTTCCAATATCTTTAGCATTAGATGATAAAAATCATCTCTCTGTTCAAAGTGAAATGCTAGATTTTAATATACTATTGTTGTTTTTAGTAACAATGTTATTCTGATTAGTTATACTTTCATTGTAAGAACTAAATTGGGAAGTAACCGATCGTAAAACAGACAGATTAGAAATCTAAGACTCTATTCTTTTAATTGATACACTTTATCATAAGAAATAGGGAGGTATATTATTTAAAAACAGATTATAGCCAATGTAATCACTGGCTTAATTGCGGCTAGCCGAATTCGAATCGACATAAAACGTTTGGAAGACGTCGGGTTTACCATTAACTTATAGCCGCTTATATCTATTACTAATATAAAATTAGCAAAAGATATTTAATATTTATAAGTATTAATTATTATTGATCTTCTAATCAAGATAAGAATTTTTCTATACTAACTGATTCTATAACTATAGGCATAGAACTATGTAAAATACCACATATTTCTGAACATTGCCCGTAGAATGTACCTTCTCTGTTTATAAGAACAGATACTTGGTTTAATCTACCTGGATATGCATCACATTTAATACCTAAAGCCGGGCAAGCAAAAGAATGAATAACATCAGCAGCTGTAACAATAAATCTAACATGTGTTAATTCTGGAAGTATAACTCTATTATCAACTTCTAACATTCTTAAACCTCCTTCTGCTAAATCAGATTCTGGCACTAGATATGAATCAAATTCTATGAAATCCCCATCATCTGTTAAAAAGTCAGGGTACTGGTAACTTCAGTATCATTGATGACCTTCTGCTAATACAGACATAGCTGGATCACTTACTTCATCCATTAAATATAATAATTTAAAAGAAGGGAAAGCTATAAGTATTAATATTAAAGCAGGAGTAATAGTTCATATTAATTCTATTAGTGTACCATGATTTAGGTATTTGTGTGATATAGGTGATTTTTCATGGATATATGTTCTAACTACAGACAACATTATTCACCCTACAGCGAATAATACTATAACTAAATAAAACATAATATTATCATGTAATTCTACCAATCCTTCCATTTGTGGAGTAGCAGTATCTTGGAAATATAAACCTCAAGGGCTAGGTGCGTCACAATAATTAAAAATGCTGTTATTAATGTAAGAAACCATTTGTTTTTATTTTTTTTTTTGTTTATATCCATAATATATTATTGCATAAGCATTAATAGTAATAGTAATTGGTATATAAAAGGAAAAACAGATTGTTAAATAAGAGAGAAAAATTAAATGCTTAACTATGCCAAATAAAACCTAAAATATAAAGATAAAATAATCATAATTTAGATGTTAATAGGGTAAGGTGCTGTATATTAATGTTGACACTGAGTAGTGTAATCCATCTAGTATTGGAGCAGGGTATATACCTAAAACTACTGTAAGGATAACTAGACTAAATAACATGAAAAATTCACGTACATTTAAATCTACTAAACTAATTTGGTTTTTTAAAGTTAAAAAGAAGGCTCCTCCAAAGGCTATTCTATTAAACATGAAAATAGTGTAAGCAGCTGAAAAGACAACAGAAGAACTAGCCATTACACCTAATAATGGTAATTTTTCAAATACACCATATAAAGACATAAATTCCCCAACAAAATTTAAAGTAAGAGGGACACCACAGTTAGCTAAACATAATATAAAGAATAATATAGAAAAGATAGGCATTATTTGAGCTATACCTCTGTAAAAAGGTATTAATCTAGTTCCAGATCTGTCATATAACACACCACCTACACATATAAATAAACCACTAGATACAAAACCATGAGCTAAACCTAAAACTATACCTCCTTCTATACCTTGTATTGTATTACTAAACACACCTATTAAATATACTGCAGCGTGTGATACAGAACTGTATGCAATTAGCTCTTTAATATCTATTGTTCTTAATGTACTAAAACTAGCATATATTATAGTAATAACTCCTATAAGGTATACTATATATGTATAATCTAAAGAAGCTTTAGGTAATAAAGGTAATATAAGTCTAAATATACCATATAAACTTAATTTTAACACAATACCAGCTAATAGTATACTACCACCTAAAGGTGATTCAACGTGAGCTTTTAATAATCATGTATTTAAAAATATAGTAGGGGTTTTAATAGCAAATGCTATAAATATACCATAAAATAAGAATAATTGTGTAGAGTAATTAAAATTAGTTTTATATAAAGCATCAAAATCAGTTGTTCCCATTATAGATGACATTGTAAGTATTGATAATAATAAGAATAATGATCCAAATAATGTATATAAAAATAAATAAAAACTAGCTCTTACTTTGTTACTTGACCCAAATAAACCAATTAATAAAAATAAAGGAGGTAATATGCTTTCAAAAAACACATAAAATAATAAAATATCTAATACTAAAAATACAGCTAATAATAAGCTTTCTAATAATAATATAATAATAACATAAGATCTTATGTTTTCTTTTATAGAATTTCAGTTAGAAAGTAGTGCTATAGGTACTATAATAGTAGTCAATAGCACAAAGTATATAGATAGTCCATCAACACCTAAATAAAAATCATATGAACTAATTTCATGATACTCTTGTACAAATTGAAATTGATTAACACTAAAATCAAAAAGTATAAATATCAAGAATGAACATAATAAATTTACAATGGATGTTACTAAACCTGTTGTTTTTATACGTTGATTATTTAAGGCAGAGGTATCATAAGACATGCAAGTGGATATTATAAATATACCTATTAAAGGTATTACTAATAAAAGAGATAGCAACATATACTAGGTATAATTCAATAAAGCAGACTGAAAAGATGAAATATACCCTACCCGAATATATCTAATACACCCACACTAAATAAATAAAAGAATAAAAATTAAACTTTTGCAGGCTTACCTACTATTTTATTAATTTTAATATAATTACTATGTAAAGTGTAACTTTGTCTACTTTCTATTTTTAAGGCGTTTTTACCTAATTCGAAAGCAAAACCTAATGTTAAGGCTAAAAAGAATACAAGCATTATAGTTAAACCGTATACACCGTTAGCGTATGCACTAACTACATAAGGATAAACTAAAAGTATTTCTAAATCAAATAATAAAAATAAAAGAGCAAATATAAAAAAAGAAATACTAAATTGTGTTCTATTTTGCCCTAAAAAAGAATGAAAACCACATTCAAATGCACTATCTTTTTCATCATAAGGGTTATGAGGAGCGAATATTAAATTTACAGCTAATAAAATGATAGCTAGTAAGGGTATAAATACAAAAAAAAAAGTAATACTAGACATTATGAGTTAAATAATATTAAAGCTAATATATTTGACATACTTAATGATTCTTGAGGCATTAAAATAAACAATAGGATTATTAATGTTAAAATACTTATTGTTATAGTTAAATGGCTTGATAGTATTATGCTATCGTATTTAAAGCTTAATTTTTTAACTAAACCATTCTTTTTGGTTATAGTCGCATACATGTCAACATCTGAAATATAAGGATTTACTTTATATTCAGGTTTATCGAAGAAAATCTCTTTTACAATGTTTAGATAATATACTGCACTTATCACACTAGTTAATATTGCAACTAGTGTTATGAAAACATATCCATTGTCTAAAGCTGCGCTTAATACCATCTGTTTTGCAAAAAATCCTATAAGAGGAGGTATACCTGCAAAAGAAAATAAAGTAATAGCTAAACTTAAAGCTAACATAGGATTTATATAAAAGAAACCTTTCAATTGACTAATTAATTGTATAGGAGAGTTATTCTTATCTAATAAAAAACTATATTTTTTATTCTCATTACTATAGCAATATAATGAATATCCTATTGCTAATAACAACATAAATGCATTTAAATTACTTAAAGAGTATTGCATTAAATAAAAAATGAAAGCTTGAATTGACTCTATGCTGTTTATACTTAAAGCTAGTAAGATAAACCCTACATGACTTATAGTACTATAGGCAAACAATCTTTTTATTCTAAATTGTGTTAAACCTAAAACTGAACCTATTATTAATGATAGTAAAGAACTAACTAATAAGCTAGTTGTTCAACTAAAATTACTTGTAAATAAAGAATTACTAGTGTAGTGCACTAACTCTAAAAAGAATATAAATATAGATATTTTTGCTATAATAGCAATAAATGTAGTAACTACAGTAGGAACGGCATCATATACATCAGGTGATCAAAAATGAAAAGGTGCAGCACTTATTTTAAATAAAAATCCTACACACAATATAAGTAAAGACATATTTATATAATCAGGTTTATATCAAGATTGAGTATTATTGCTTATATCGCTACCTAAATCGCTTATGCTAGCAATAACATATATACCGTCAAGACTAGTTGTACCTGAATTAGCATATAAAAGGGCTGAACCTAATAAAATAAAACAAGAAGCTAATCCACCTAATAAAAAATAAGTAAGACCTCCACTAGTTGCTTGTTCAGAGTTTCTATATATAGTACTTAATAAATATAATCCATAACTTTGTAACTCTATGCTTAAAAAGATAGACACTAAGTCACTAGTTGAAACTAAAAAAACAGCCCCTGTTATTATAAATAATATAATTAAAGGGTACTCTATTATTTTAAATTGTTCTCCCATTTTATTTAAAATTTTAGCTTTAAAGTTAATTGTATTATAAGATAATAACTTAGAAGAGTTTTTAAAAAAGACTTTTCTAGGGTAAAAACTTGTTAATTGTAATATAGCAGCACTAACTAAAAATATAAATAACTGAAATGTATGAGTTATGCTTGTAGCACTAAATAAACCCCCGTATAAACCTATCCCTGTGTCTAAGTTTGTTATATATAAACTATCTAAAGTAAGATAACTAGATAATAATAAAATTATTATAGTTACTCTACTATATAAAATAGATTTGTCTCGTCTCAATGAAACGGCATTCGACATTAATAATGAAATAAGTGAAAGTATTAACATGAGCCGGGAGAGAAATTTGAATTCTCATTATTAATGCATGAAATTAATGTTCTAACCAATTAAACTATCCTGGCTGACTTATATCTTATCTTTTATTAACTTAAAGGGTGAGTACCCTGACTTGAACAGGGAACATACTGTGCCACATACAGTCGTTCTACCGATTGAACTATACCCACCTTTATCTTTTTAAGTTTTATTATGCTGGAGTGATTCGAACACCCAATAATAAGTATCAAAAACCTATGACTTGCCGATTAGTCTACAGCATAGGTATATAAAATAAAAATATACTTTATAACACTCTAATTGAGATTATATAACCTATAAGGTAAACCCGACTTGAACGGGTAAGATAATAAAATCAAATAGTCCTAAGCTATTCATGTCTACCAATTCCATCACTACCTTTGTTAATTTAAATACACCTATAAAGGAAATATGCTCGAGATAAGAGTTGAACTTACAACCTAGATCGCTTCAAGATCCCGCTCGACCAATTGAGCTTCTCGAGCTAAATTTTATATTTAATTATGGAGACATCAGGAATCGAACCTGAGATAACGACTTGCAAAGTCGCAGTTTTACCAATTAAACTATATCCCCTTTATATATGGTTTAAAACATAAACCACTATAAATAATATACATATATATTATAAACAAAAAATAAATTTATTTATTTAAATATTATCCGAAAAACGACTTGAACGTTCACGATATTATATCAGTAAAGCTTAAGTTTACCCTGTCTACCAATTCCAGCACTCGGACTATATAATATTAAGGCCAAAGTGATTTGAACACTCATCTAAACCGTCATGAGCAGCTTGCTTTACCAATTAAGCTATAACCTTTAAACTATAACCTTTAAACATGAATACCAGTCTAAAGTATAGAATTTTGTACACACCTACTAATAGGTGTATATCTTATATACTACAACATATACAATCTAAGATTGTAACATTTGCATATAATTAAATATTTTCTTAATTAATTGACCTTAGAGGGACTCGAACCCTCGAATATGACAGTGAAAGTATCAAGTCTTAACCCCTCGACTATAAGGCCTTTATGATATATTTAAATCGATTTAGTATATAAAAACCGAAAGACAAAGCCCAGTGCAAGTATCGCACTTGCTTCAGCTGGTTACAAAACAGCTACATTACTTTTATGCTAACCAGGCTTATTTAGCCTTTTAAAAGGAACTATTGTTTTTCCATTTGTTTACAAAAACAAAAGAGATAATATAATGTAAGATATAAATAATAATCAGTTATTTATAAAATTAGTACTTTATGCCTAAAAACATTTAAATTCTTTCAGCTAAAGCCTATTAATCACATATTTAATAAAATATGGAAATCGTAGTGTTAAACTACATATATTTAAGAATATCTTAAAGTAAGTTTCGCGCCTAGATGCATTCAGCACTTATCTTTAACTAACGTAGCGTTCCTGCCGTGCCTATGCTATATATTTACTTAAGTGAAAGTAACATCCCTGTATAATCTTAATTATACTTTTATTAATATTGGGCACATAAACAACAGGTAAACCAGAGGTTAATATACCCAGCTCCTTTCGTACGAGGGGGCTATCCTTATTTTATTCTAATTTCCTCTAGAAGATAGAAACCATACTGTCTCACGACGTATTTAACCCAGCTCGTGTAACTTATTAATCGACGAACAGTCGAACCCTTCATGATTCCTGCATTCATGTGGATAAGTTAAGCCGACATCGAGGTGCCAAACTGCGCACTCAATTTGTACTTCCTGGCGCAATTAGCCTGTTCAATATTTGTTATCATAAAGGTTTTTTATCCTTTATTTCCATCTTTCACAAGATGGTTCAGACTATTTCTTCATTTCTTTTTATATAGTAAATGCAACGCGAGAATTGAGAATAATATTTTTAAAGGACAATTATACTATTTATAATTATTTACTGCTTATTCAACCTTTAAGACCAAAAGCACCACTACGTGTTTTTGAATTTATTACAGTATATTGCACATTAGATTTAGCATGACCTCTTAAAATTACTGATGATAATTTTTTATAAGAAGAATCCATGTTTTTAATGCTACCTTTTCATTTTACCTTAAATACAGATCTAGAGGCAGCAGAACGTTTACTTAATCTACCTTTAGCTTCTAATCTTACACCCGCCATATCTTTATTTTTCAAAGAATCAAATACAATATCTAATGGGTTATAAGTATTAATATAATTTTCATTATAAGCTGTTAAAGGCGTTTTATCACTATTACCTGACATAAACGTTGAAGAAGGCAATATATCTAATAATAATTGATCTAACGTATCCTTATCCGTGTTATATTTAGTTATATTAGAATTAATATGTAAATTCTTAAGATGATCTAAGCAAAATTTATCCACTTTTCCACCGTTTTCTTTTATTTTATTAACTCTAGGTAATTTAACTAAATATAAGGAAGATTTTAAGACACTTAATAAGTTGTTTTTTCTATTTTTTAATTTTGTAGATATTACTTCTGTAAAAATGTCGCTATTGAAATACAAAGTTTTTAAATTTATAATATTAAATTCTACTTCTTTATTATAAATTTTACCAATTATTCCTTTTAATTTAAATATAAATTCATCCTCAAATTTAGATTTATTTAAGTTAAGTAAAAGTTTACATGTAGCAATCTCTTTAATCTCTTTACTTAAAAAATTTTTTCTTAAGGACTCTGTATAAAGTTGATCTAATTTTTTATTAGCAGTTTTATCATTTTTACTTAAAATTATCATTTCATTTAGAATATCTAAATATGATTCCATATATGGGTCTGCTTTAGAGTCTAGATTTGACTTTAAATTAGACTTTAACTCCTCTAAATAATCTACAAGAGAAACTCCTTTTTTATATACATTTATATCATGCAATAAATTTATTAAAGACGGATCAATTTCAAGATCTTTTAATTTAGAGGTAAAGTATGCTTTTATTAAGGTTTTTAACTTTAAAGTTAAAAAGATTTTTTCTGCATTATATGTATATAAGGTCACTGTCACTTTAGAACTTGTGTGTTTTAATTCTGCTTTACTTATCAATATCTTATTTAAAGATAATCTTCTAAATCTCATAGCTATTTTACTACTTTTTAATACTTTTTTATTAAAATATAAATTAAAATAACTTTTAACTAACTGACTTAAAGTTTTATCTGCAATAGATAAATTTTTGATAGAATTCTGGTTATAAGCATACACAGAGTTAAATCATTCTTTAGTAGCAGTAGGATAAACACGAGTAGTACCAATAGTATTAGAAATAACATCTAAAGGTATTATTTTATGTTTAAGATTTATTTTTTTGTTAAATATAAGCGGTTTCAACATTTCAGTTTTTTGATTATTATTTTTCATTATTATTATTATTATTATTATACCAACACAATATGATGGTAATAAGCTTTACTTTAAAGTAAAGTAAAGACTATTTCATTAATAAATTAATATTAACTAAGGTTAAGCAATAAAGAATATTGCAATTATATAACTATATATTAAGAAAGTTGGGCATTATTAGAAAGATTATTGTTAGCATAACTCACTTTCTAGTCGTTGAACGGTTTTACTTCTAATACCTTAAATAGGTAATTATGCTAAAGTAAAGTTCGCTTCAAGTATACTAAGTCCTCAGACAAAGTTATTCTTGAAATTAACCCAATAAATTGCCAATGAGTTTAAGTCTAATTAACCAATAATAAATATTAGTAGACTTAAACATTGGAGGACTAACATCCCTAGCGTAGCTTTTTCATAAATCCAAGACCTTTCCTTTCTGCATCTTGTGATCATATGCCCCGCTTACGCGACTGATAGACGTGTAAGTCAAACAGTAAAGCAAGATTAAGCCATTAAACTTGACAAGTAATAAACATAATTGTCTTATTAGCAATTTGTAGTTTGGTTTCACCAAATACACCTAATAAAAAAATTAAAAAACATTGGAAAGATATCTACGTCAATGTTTTAATTACATCTATTTTCCATATAGATAAAATCTTACTTGGATAAAAAAATATTTCTAACTTAATAGATAAATAGCTGGATTAGTTATAGCATAAGCTATACCAAATAACAAACTAAAAATAAATACATTAAATATATAATGTATTATTAGTCATGAAAACTTATTTCCAAATTATAAATTTAGAAGTAAGTCATGTCAATTTTACAAAATTAACTTTGGATACACCCAGGTACTTTTTATGGGATCTGTGCCCCGCATAAACTGCCTCCTAGCCATTGTTCCCCTAACATAGTAGGGGTCATTTCCTATCTTTAGATAAGAAAATAGATTAAATCTATCAATATGACAAACACAATAAAGGTATTTCAATTATATCTAACCAATTACCTTATACTACTAAAATTAATTCAATCATATCCAATAACTAGCAACAGTAAAGCTGCATAGGGTCTTCTCGTCTAACTAGAGGTAAACTGTATCTGCACAGTTATTCCAATTTCACTGAGCCAATCATTGAGACAGCTGTTGTATCGTTAAATCATTCATGCAAGACCGCATTTAACGGCCAGGGTATTCCGCTACCTTAGGACCCTCAAAATAAGGCCGCCATTGATCGGGGTTTCCTTCACAGTCAAGCTTATATTAGTCAACTTAACTATTCCGTTAACCAGCCGACATCGGGCAGAAATCACACTCAATACTTTGATTTATTATCTTACTGCAGAGTGCTTTGTTTTAATTAAACAGTCGTACAACACTATTCCATGCTTCCTATTCTTTACCTGATATTAATCAGGAGGAATGGCTCTCCTTATCCCTAAGTTACGGTAGTTAGTTTGCCGAGTTCCTTAATGATTGTTCACTCAAACGCCTTCGTATACTCTACTTGCTTACTTGTGGTAGACTCTAGGTACGGTTATTATGTCGCCTTTATAACTATTATTTTTAAGATAATAATTATTTAAGGTTTTTACTGTTTTTCCAGAACCTTATTCACTTAAGAAATAGATATTATCTTTTTTCTTATAAAAGGTTGTTACTTTGTAGACAAGATTTTCTCATCGTTTAATCCTTTAGGTTTATAAACTTAGAGGCCGTTACTTTAATAAATCCATAAGCTTTAGGCGAGGGGGGTGTACCCCCTTTTTCGTTACTCATGTCAGCATTGTCACTTGGGTCATTTATTTCTAAATCTTTTTAAGAAGTAGTCTAAAATTTACCCAACGTTCCGCTACCCCATATTATATAATATTATGTTTTAATATGGACAAGGTGTCGGTATATTATTTAGATCCGTTAAATTTTCGGTGCCACTATCAATGTAAATAGTAAACTATTTACTGAACCAGTGCTCTGTTACGAGGTCTTCAAAAAATGGCCGCTTCTAAGCCTATTTCCTAGTCGTATTAGATAGAAACTTCCTTAATTTCACTTAATATTAATTTTGGAACCTTAACTCTTGTTCTGGGCTGTTTCCCTTTAGACATACAACCTTAGCGTACTATGTCTGATTATTTAATATTCATCATTGCCCTTCCGAGTGCGAATACTCACCGATAAAATCTTCACGATCCCCCGATATGTACAAAAATAATAAATAATACAAATAAATATATTATTTATTAAAGTTGCCTGAGATCACAGTTCTGTACCTGCTATGATGTAACTTAAATTACCTACTTCTATAGGTTTCGCAGAAAACCAGCTATCCTGGTCAGTTTTGTCTTTCACTAACTTACCACAGTTCATCGGATATCTTTACAACGATAACCCGTTCGGGCTTTTATAACCCTGACTATGGTAAGATCACCAGGCTTCGGGTCTAATTTTAGATACTAATTCATTATTTCATAATTGGTTTATCTGGGCATTGCTGCTCGCATCTAACATTAACTTACTGACCCATTATGCAAAAGGTACGCTCTCACTATGTATTTAAACTTTGCTTGAGCTGCTTATAAAACTACTAATTCAAACCTTTCCTTCACAGAACTATACGCTGTCGCTTATATATTATATTTAGCCTTAGAGGAAGGTTCCCCTTAACATTCAAACAGGTTTATAGCCCGTTCTACTTATTTAAAGTATTAATAGAGATTTAGTTATCCCTTATCTCCTTTTAATACTCTAGGCTCTTCTACTTTAATTCACACTAATCGTAGAATCTCGTTTGATTTCTTTTCCTAAAGCTACTAAGATGTTTCAATTCACTTCGTTTATTACTGAATTTATCTAAGAGTTCATGTGTTAAGTAAATTTACACAATTTAAAATATTACTCTCTTTAATATATAGCAAGGTATTCCTAATAGTTTCTTTATATACTTGCTTATACTACTATTTATAGTATATAAACATTAAATCTATATCGATTACATTATATTACTAATACCAATTTAGTACATGTAATACTAAATTATGTATTTTCGGGTTATTATGATTCGAACATAACAATTCCTCAACCCAAATGAGACGCCTAACCAACCTGGCTCTAACCCGTTTAAACTAATATAATTTTATAGTAACAATACAGAGAATATCCGATTCGAACGGATGTGATTTATAAAAACCAAATAAATTTCAAGTTTACCGCCTTAAACCGCTCGGCCAATTCTCTTTTACTATATTTACAACATAAAATATACATAGTATAATATTTTGATTCTTTCAAGACTTGAACTTGAATAACATCCTTATCAAAAACGCACTTTACCAATTAAGTTAAAGAACCTAATGCAAAACTAGTATGTATTACACAAGAGTACTCAGACTTGAACTGAGAACATGAAATCTGAAGCTTCTTGTTTTGCCAATTAAACTATGCTCTTATATTAAAAAACTAACGAAATATATAGCTTTTATTTACGGAAAAGAGATGAATTGAACATCCAGGTGTTAATACACAATATTTAGCAAATATCTCGCCTTACCAATGGCAACTTTTCCTTTTTATAATAGTGTATAAAGATTTTTATTGATAACATGTATAAAAAATATTAAAATATAAACACGGGCCAGATCGGGTTCGAACCGACATCTACTTTCGTGACAAGAAAGTCCTTTACCAATTAAGTGACTAACCCTTATTTATTTTGCGGCTAGCCGAATTCGAATCGACATAAAACGTTTGGAAGACGTCGGGTTTACCATTAACTTATAGCCGCTTATATTTTTAAGACCTATGGGGTTCGAACCCATATAATAGTGATTAAAAGGCACATGCTTTACCAATTAAGCCAAAGTCTCTTAAGATATATTATATATCTTTTTATTTATTTTAGTATTTAGTCTACTAATAGTTGTATAATAACTATTTATGACCCTCAATAGTAAATAGACACGAATAAGAAAAGTCATACAACATCTACAAAATGTCAGTACAATATACTTGACTCTAAACCTAAATGATGATTATCTGTAGTATGGTATGCTAATACACGTCATAAACCTACAGCTATAAAAGCTGTTCCTATCATAACGTGTATCCCATGGAAACCTGTTCCAAAATAAAAACATGATCCGTACGCTCCATCACTTATAGTAAATGAAGAGACTGTGTACTCTACACCTTGAAAACCTGTGAATATTAAGGCTAATACGACTGTAGCTACTATACCGTATAATGTTCCACTTCTGTTTCCTTGTATTAAAGAATGATGAGCATATGTAACTGTTACACCACTAGACAATAATATAATAGTGTTAAGTAAAGGTAACTCAAAAGGATTTATAGCTTCTATACCCATAGGTGGTCATTGAGCACCTAATTCTACAGTAGGTGATAGAGCACTATGAAAGAAGGCTCAAAATATTGCTAAGAAAAATAATGCTTCTGAAACAATAAATAAAGCAACTCCCATGTTTAACCCTTTTTGTACTGCTAATGTATGATTACCTAAATATGTACCTTCACTTATAACATCACGTCATCAAAAAGACATAGAAGAAACAACAGCTATAAAAGAACAAGCTAAATATATACCTGCGTTACTAAATCCGTGCATAGTTAAAACACCGCTAGTTGTTAGATTAAATAAGGCAATACAAGTATAAATAGGTCAAGGTGAAGGCGAAACTAAATGAAAAGGATGTGCTTGAAACTGACTTCTGTTAATATTTGTCATATTTTTATTTTTCTTTACCTACCTGGAAAATTTTATTTACCTTTTTCACAGTTCGTATAATAATCAGATAAATTTTACTTTCCTATTTTATGTATGATATATACATAACATACATATTTAAAATAATCAATATGTTTGATATATGTCTATATATCTTTTAAGGAGGGGGATACTTTAATAACATGTATGCTATTTATTTAAGGGATAAGTGATTTGAACATTTAACCTACCGTGTGTAAAACGGTTGCTCTACCAATTGAGCTAATCCCTCTATAGTTATTAAGTACAAATCTAACATAAAAAAGATTTGTATTATACTAATTTTTTTGTTTTATTGTTATAACAATTGCACCTACCATAGCTAATAATAGAATTATCGAAGTTAATATTAATCATATACTGTGACTAGAGTATAAAATATTTCCTATAGTAGTTATGTGACTAGTTTCAGATAAAGTCCCATCTCATGTTTTACTTGTAACATAACTTAGATCAATATCCTTTGGTGTAATATCTTCTATATTAATTAATTTATTATCTATGTTTTTATTAACACTTATTTCATCAAGACTTCCATTTAATGGAGATAAGTTATCAGCAGGGAAACTAAGACCAAGACCTAAACCAAATATAAGAAGTGGAAGGCTATTACTTGTTTCATTTGATAATTCACTTATTCTAACATTTATCAACATAAGTATAAAAAGGAATAAAATTGATACAGCTCCTACATAAACTAGTAAGTAAGATAAACCTATAAAATTTAAACCTAATATTATAAGATAACAAGATATACTTAAAAATAACCCGATTAAAAATAATACGGAAACTATAGGATTCTTACTAACAATAACCAATATACCACAAAAAATACAAATCAAAGACAACAAATCTAAAATCCCTGTTTGGTAACCATTTGTAAAAGTTTCATGAAAAACAAAAAGTGAAGTATTCATATGTTATATTTTATTTATCTCCTATACTTTTGACTAAGATATATCTTAGATAATTAGAAATTTATAGTATATGTACTTTTAAGTACGTTGAGTGAAAAGTGATGTGAAAATATGAGAGGTAATACGAAAGCGTGTACAAGAATCGAACCTGTATCCATGTGTCCGTAGCACATAGCTCTGCCTATTAAGCTAACACACACTAAAAAGATTTTTTATTCTTAGCCCTTAAGATGAATCGAACATCTAACCACAATATTAACAGTATTATGCTCTACCATTGAGCTATAAAGGCTCTACATACTATAATGATATAGAATAAAGTGCGGACAAAGGATTTGCACCAATATATACTGATCATGAGTCAGTTATGTTACTATTACATCAATCCGCATTTGGATTATTTTAATTAATAAACTATTTAGGAAGAAAAGGAATTGAACCTTCGACAGCAAAAGGCTATTGAGTTTACAGCTCAACCCGTCATACCAACAAACGGAACCTTCCTTTAGTATATAATATCTTAAATATTATATACAGTTTATTGTTTACTTAAATTAGCCCCGTGCAATTTCCACTAC
>Ga0164243_10003218_pt1 | contig 26285 bp, 25 predicted proteins | sample OricompcompostOP_FD_108781 | JGI IMG/M metagenome (GOLD analysis project Ga0164243, IMG submission 108781) | Organic Plus compost microbial communities from Emeryville, California, USA - Original compost - Organic plus compost (OP) | ecosystem: Engineered > Solid waste > Mixed feedstock >...
TGAAGCTCGTGACGCTGTTCCACTATCAGGCCGAGGTGAGCCGCGAAACGTTTCGAGCTTCGGCCGAATCTCCGCAGCACGACGACGACGGCATCGTCATCGAGGGCGAGTATGAGCGCGTCAGTGAAAAACCGCTCTACCCCGGCAAAGCGGTTCAACCGCGCCGTTCACGGCGGTGAAACACCATCGCCCCCTAGTTCTCCGAATCCGGCTGCGTTGCGCACGGGCGAGCAACGTGCTAGCGACCCGCGTTAAATCGCCTGAAATTTGCAATGCTTGAAGAGGGGCCGATGGCCGATCAAGGAAATAACGGAAACGGTGCGTCCGCAACAGCGCGCCCCGACGGCCAAATTCCGATCCAGGCCAAGATCGTCAATCAGTACATCAAGGATCTTTCGTTCGAGAATCCGAACGTCCATAAGTTGATCGCCGGCATCGGAGACCAGCCGAATCTCAAGGTCGAGGTTAACGTCGGCGCCCAGCACATCGAAAAAGATTTTTACGAGACGGCGATCGAGTTCAAGGCGACCGCAACAAACAATCTTGGCACCATCTATCTGCTCGAGACGGTTTATGCAGGCCTGTTGAAGATCGAGAGCATTCCGGAGGGCGCGATCGAACCGTTCCTGCTCATTTCCGGCCCCTCGATGATCTTCCCGTTCCTGCGCCGTTTGGTTGCCGACGTCACGCGCGAAGGTGGCTTCCCGCCGCTGCTGCTCGATCCGATCGATTTCGGCGCGCTTTACATGCAGCGCCAGCGGCAACGCCCGCAGGCTGCCGGGCCGACCATCGCCTGAAGAACGTCGTCAGGCCGAGGTTTCAGTCCAGAATCGAAACCACAGGGCTTGTGTCTTCATCTTTTCGATAAACGACCGATGCGCCTCGAACTCGCCTTCGGCGATGCGCGGTGCGAGCGGCTCTGGTCGCGTGAGAACCACTCTCCGACGTCCATTCATACCCTGACCGGCTGCTGTCGTCGCGCTCGCCGTCTGCAGACCGAACGTTGCCTGGCGTTCTCCGAGCAGTTCGACATAAACCTCCGCCAGCAACAGGCTATCGACCAGCGCGCCATGCTTCGTGCGCTGGGAATTGTCGATCGCATAGCGCTTGCAGAGCGCGTCGAGCGTATTCGGTCCGGCAGGATGTCGGCGCCGCGCGAGCGCGAGCGTGTCGACGACCCGATCGAAGCTGATCGCTCTCTCGCCCAGCAGCCCGAGTTCATGATTGAGAAACATGATGTCGAACTGGGCATTGTGGATGACGAGAACGTCGTCACCGAGAAATGCCATCAGATCGCGGGCGACGTCTTTGAAAAGCGGCTTGTCGAGAAGGAATTCCGTAGAGATGCCATGAATTTCCTGTGCTTCCATCGGCACGTCGCGCTCGGGATTGATGAAGCAATGGAATTCGCGGCCAGTCGGAATCCGGTTGATCATCTCGATGCCGCCGACCTCGATCAGCCGATGCCCTTTCTTGGGATCGAGCCCCGTCGTTTCGGTATCGAGAACGATTTCGCGCATCGTGGTCCTGCAGCCTAGGCGTTAATCGCGCCAGAACTCCTCGTAAGCGGTGGCGCTCAGGGGCAGGAGCTTAGCGATGATGACATCGATTTGGCTGTTGCAGTTTTCGACAGATCCGCTGGTGTCCACAACGAAATCGGCCCGCGCCTCTTTTTCAGCTTCCGGAAGCTGCCGCGCAATGACCGCCTCGAACTTCGCATCTGTCATTCCCGACCGCGCCAGAACGCGTTGGCGTTGAACGTCGCGCGAAGCGGTCACCACCACGATGGCATCGACGCGTTCGTCATGCCCACCTTCGAAGAACAGGGGAACTTCGAGGACAGCCATCGTCGCTCCGTTCGCGTATTCTTCCTGGAGAAACCGTCGCTCGGCCTCGTGCACGCGCGGATGCACGATGTCTTCGAGTTCCTTGAATCGGTGTGGTTCCGCAATCAGATGCTGTGAAAGCTTGGCGCGGTCGACGATGCCGTCCGTCAGCGATCCGGGAAATGCCTTTTCGATTTCGCCAGCCATCGGACCCGCATAGAGCCGGTGCACTTCTGCGTCAGCATCGAAAACGCTGATGCCGCGCGCACGAAATCGAGCTGCGGCGGTCGATTTTCCCATCCCGATCGACCCGGTCAGTCCGACGACAAGCATTATGCCTCGCGAATGTTCTCAGCAACGAGGGCATAAAGCTCGGAAGAAACCTCAGGCCGAACACCGAACCACTTTTGGAACCCGGGAACAGCCTGATGGAGCAGCATGCCGAGACCGTCGACCCCCACCAATCCATGCGTGCGGGCCGACTTTAAAAGGGGAGTTTCCAACGGGACGTAAACGAGATCTGCGACGACGGCGTCCTTTTTCGCCAACCGGAAGTCGATCTCGGGGCTTCCGACGCCATTCATGCCAAGCGTCGTCGTGTTAATGATAAGAGATGCTTGCGCGACGTGATCATTTCGGACATCCCACGGCCACGCCGTGACGCCTGCGCCGAAGTGCCGCGCAATGTCCTCGCCCCGCGCGACGGTCCGATTGAAGATCCGGACATCGTCCCGCCCGCTCTCCAACAGACCGTAAACCACGGCCCGCGCCGAACCTCCGGCACCGAGCACGAGCACGGGCCCCGGGATATCGCGCCACCCCGGCGCCGACTGATCGAGATTGGCCATGAAGCCATACGTATCGGTATTGGCGCACGCGAGCGCCTCGCCTTCAAACCAGAGGGTGTTCGCCGCACCGACCGCGACGGCGGAAGCATCCTTGATGTCTGCCGATCCGAACACGCGTTCCTTGTACGGAACGGTGACGTTGCAACCGACGAACCCGCGATCTTTCATCGTCGCGAGAAACGTCACCAAGTCTGCCGGCTCGACGGGCTCCTTCGTATAAAACCCCTCGATCCCATACTGGCGCAGCCAATAGCTATGAATGAGCGGCGATCGTGATTGCGTGATCGGCCAGCCAATGACACATGCTTTCTTCATGCCGTGAGCATCTCTTCGTCACGTAAGCGCTGAAGCAACGGCAAAAGAGGAATGCCGAGGATCGTGAAATAATCACCCTCGACGCGCTCGAAGAGCTGGATGCCCGCGCCTTCGAGTTCATAGCACCCGACGCTTCTCAGAACCCGTTCTCCCATATGTTCGAGATATGCCGCGAGAAATTCTTCGGAGAAATCGCGCATCGACATCCCTGCCGACGCGAACGTCTGCCAATGAACGGTGCCACTGCGTGCGAGCGCGACCGCGGACACGAGATCGTGTGTTCGGCCTCTGAGCATAACCAGATGCTCGCGCGCTTCCGCAATGCTTTCAGGCTTCGAAAAAATCTTCCCGCCGAGCACCAGGACCTGGTCGGCGCCAATCACCAGCGCGTCGGGATGGGCGACAGACACGACGCGGGCTTTTTCCGCAGCAAGAACACTGGCGATGTCGCTGCCTTCCGCACCCGACGTCTGTTCGAGAATGGCATCGCGAATGGCAGTTTCGTCGATCTCAGCCGGAACGACGTCAAAGGAAAGCCCGGCGGCCTTTAGCAAATGTATCCGTGCTGCGCTTCCCGACGCGAGCACCAGACGTGTCGTCTCAAGCATTGCTCGGTTCCGCCTCCGATCGCGTACCCGATTTGCGATCTTGCAAAAGCTTGAGAATCATCGTCGCCGATTCTTCGATGGAACGTCGCGTCACGTCGATGATCGGCCATCCGTATTGCGCGGCGATCTTCCGCGTATAGGCAATCTCCGCCGAGATCAGATCGCGATCGACGTACGTATCGAGATCGCGATCGGCCATCAACACGGCGCGGTTGCGGCGCACGTCGGCAATGCGATCGACATTGGCAATCAGGCAAACGACGAACGCCGTGTGCGGCTCGAACAGCTGTTCCGGCAGCGGCACCTGCGGCACAAGAGGCAAATTCGTCGTCTTATATCCGCGCTGCGCCAGATAAAGACTCGTCGGCGTTTTCGAAGTCCGCGAGATCCCGAGCAGAACGATATCGGCGTCGTCGAGATTGTCGGGGAGCCGGCCGTCGTCGTGCGCCATCGTGAAATTCATCGCATCGATGCGTCGGAAGTAATCGGCATCGAGCACGTGCTGGCCGGCAACGGTCGGAGTCTGCGGTGCGCCAAGATAGCTTTCGAAAACCTGCATGATCGGTTGCAAGACCGCGAGACACGGAATCTTGAGTCGCTGACAATGCGCTTCGAGCTCCGCCACCAGCGCAGTATTGACGATCGTATAGAGAACGATACCCGGCTCTTGCTCGATATCCGCGAGCACGCGCTTCAGTTGCCGCTGCGTCCTGACGAGCGGATGCACGTGCTCGATCGCGCGAATGTTTTGATATTGCACCGTCGCCGCCTTCGCGATGGCTACCAACGTTTCGCCGGTCGAATCCGAGACCAGGTGCATGTGAAAGAGACTAGGAAGCGTCATGGCGAGCGATCTCACGAGAGGCGAAGGGCAGCATGTTCATAACCCGAAGGTTTTCCCCGGTCCCGGTGGAAGAGCCTCGCGTTGAGAGAACAACCATGCTCCTGCCCACGGCGATACCCACATCCTCGCAAAAGGGAAAGATGTTGTTCAGCGAATGGCCGTCCCAAGGAACAAGCCGGCCTTCCTGTCCTTGTCCAGGAGTTCTCAACAAGACTCCCCATTAGGTTGCCGTTGCACGCGATGCGCAAGCCATTGATTAACGAGGGCCTTATGGCTCTATTGCATGCGACGGCCCACAAGCGCTACCGCTCGTGGTACACGATCCAGCCACTGGAAACTGTGTGGGTGAAGCGTGGACGCACAACCGATCCCCGATGCTCCCCGCCCTAAGAGTCAAAAAAATAAGCTTCAAGAAAACTGATCTGATTTGAAGTGAAGGGAAGAACGAGGGTGCGCGACGTGAAACCCGACTTGCTCGAGAAACACTTTCTGCAACCGTTTGCGAGCAAGGCAGTGTCTCCTCCGCCGGTGTGGTTGATGCGTCAAGCTGGCCGCTATCTGCCGGAATATCGCGAGGTTCGTGCCGAAGCCGGAAGCTTCCTCGACCTCTGCTACACCCCAAAGCTCGCCGCCGAAGTGACGCTGCAGCCGATCCGCCGCTATGGCTTCGACGCCGCAATCCTGTTTTCCGATATTCTCGTCGTGCCCGATGCGCTGGGCCAAAGCGTTCGCTTCGCCGAAGGCGAAGGCCCGCGTCTCGATCCGATCAAATCCGTTGAAGGCCTCGCCCGACTCGCCCTATCCAACACCAACGACAAGTTCGCGCGTGTTTGCGAAACGGTCGAGCGGTTGAGCCAAGCTTTGCCGCGTGAAACGGCATTGATCGGATTTTGCGGAGCCCCATGGACCGTCGCGACATACATGGCCGAAGGCAAGGGATCGTCCGATCAAGCGGCTGCGCGCAGTTGGGCCTATCGCGATCGTGCCGCATTTGCGCACCTCATCGACATCCTGACGGAAGCTTCAATCGTTTATCTGACTGGCCAAATTGAAGCCGGTGCCAATGCGATCCAGATCTTCGACAGTTGGGCCGGCAGCCTCGCCGAAGACGAATTCATGCGCTGGGTCGTCGCGCCGACGGCGCGGATCGTCAAAGAGCTCCGGACGCGCTTTCCTGATGTTCCGATCATCGGCTTTCCGCGTGGCGCCGCGGCGATGCTTCAACCCTACATCGAAGGAACGGACGTCGACGGGGTCAGTTGCGATACGTCCTGCCCCTTGAGCGTGATGCAGACGATCGCGAAAACCGGCAAAGCCGTGCAGGGCAACCTCGATCCGCTGCTGCTGGTCGCGGGTGGCGACACCCTCGATGCACGCGCCGACGCAATTTGCACCGCCATGGCGGGCCTACCCTTCGTTTTCAATCTCGGCCATGGCATCATACCGGAAACGCCACCTGAGAACGTCGCACGCTTAGTCGAACGCGTGCGCCAGCCTCGGAATTGAGATCATGACAGACGCACCCGATCGCAGTTCACCGGGCCGCCGTGCAGGAATCTCACTCGTGGTGACTGCCGCTGCCGCGCTTCTGTTGATCGCTCTGCTCGGGAACGGTGCCTACCTTTGGATCAAGGCGTTCCACGTCATCGCCGTCATCGCGTGGATGTCGGGAATGCTCTATCTGCCGCGCCTTTTTGTCTATCACGCTGACGTTTCCGTCGGTTCTCCTCAGTCTGAGACTTTCAAGGTGATGGAGGCGCGTCTCCTCGACATCATCACAACGCCGGCCATGGTGGTCACGTGGGTCCTGGGCCTATGGCTCGCTTGGCAGAGCGGCTTCTGGATGGCCCCCTGGCTGCACGCGAAATTCGCGCTCGTCCTTGTCCTTTCCGGGTTGCATGGCTACCTCTCTGCTGCCACGCGCGCTTTCCGTGAAGATCGCAACACGAAACCGGCGCGTCACTGGCGCATTATCAACGAAGTCCCGACAGTGCTGATGATCGGCATTGTCATCCTCGTGATTGTAAAACCGTTTTGACGCTTTTCAGGTCGTCGCCGATCTGCTATATAAGCCAAGTCCTCATAGGATTTTGGCAAACGGCACGTATCGACGTTTTAATGCGTCAGCGTTCGCTGGTTTATGACGGGGCGCCCGCCTCGTCGCCGTTGTGCCAGGCTCATTCACCCCACCTCACCACCCGATACCGCTCACATGCGGCGCTCCGTGGAGTTCTTTTTCAATGAAGCAAATGAAGCTCGAGGATTTGAAGCGGAAGTCTCCCGCCGAGCTCGTCACCTTTGCCGAAGAGGCCGGTGTCGAGAACGCCTCGACCCTGCGCAAGCAGGAATTGATGTTCGCGACGCTGAAGCAGCTCGCAACCCAAGAGACAGAAATCACCGCGACGGGCGTCGTCGAAGTCCTGCAGGACGGCTTCGGCTTCCTGCGATCACCGGAAGCAAACTATCTTCCCGGTCCTGACGACATTTACGTCTCGCCCTCGCAGATCCGCCGCTTTGCGCTCCGCACCGGTGACACGGTCGAAGGCCAGATCCGCTCCCCGAAAGAGGGTGAGCGCTACTTCGCCCTCCTCAAGGTTTCGAACATCAACTTCGAGGATCCCGAGAAGGCGAAACACAAGAGCCACTTCGACAACCTGACACCGCTCTATCCGACGAAATGGCTGAAGCTCGAAATCGAAGACCCGACGATCAAGGATCTCTCCTCGCGCGTCATCGACATCGTTGCACCTCTCGGCAAAGGCCAACGCGCCCTGATCGTCGCGCCGCCACGGACCGGCAAGACGGTCCTGCTCCAAAACATCGCCCACTCGATCACCGCCAATCATCCCGAATGCTATCTGATCGTGCTCCTGATCGATGAGCGCCCGGAAGAAGTCACCGACATGCAGCGCAACGTCAAAGGTGAGGTGATTTCCTCGACCTTCGACGAGCCGCCGTCACGGCACGTCCAGGTCTCCGAGATGGTGATCGAGAAGGCTAAGCGTCTCGTTGAGCATAAGAGAGACGTCGTTATCCTGCTCGACTCGATCACGCGCCTAGGTCGCGCCTACAACACGGTTGTGCCGTCATCCGGCAAGGTCCTGACCGGCGGCGTCGATTCCAACGCGTTGCAGAGACCGAAGCGCTTCTTCGGCGCGGCTCGCAACATCGAGGAAGGCGGCTCGCTGACCATCATTGCGACGGCTCTGATCGACACGGGCTCGCGCATGGACGAAGTCATCTTCGAAGAGTTCAAGGGCACCGGCAACTCGGAAATCATCTTGGACCGCAAGGTCTCCGACAAGCGCGTCTTCCCGGCGATCGACGTCTCGCGCTCGGGCACCCGCAAGGAAGACCTGCTCGTTCCGAAGGACCAGCTCAAGAAGGTTTACGTGCTCCGCCGCATCCTCAATCCGATGGGCACGATGGACGGCATCGAGTTCCTGATCGACAAGCTGCGCTCGACCAAGACCAACGGCGAGTTCTTCCAGTCGATGAATACCTGAAGCCCGTCTCCCGGAGCTTCTCATCGGGACAAGCCCGAGCATGACCGTAGGGCGCTGCCTCTACAACGATTCACGTGAAAAAGGCCGCTCAATCGAAGCGGCCCTTTTTATATGTGATCTCGATGAAAAAAAGAGGAGACGGGACTACTCCGCCGCGTCGAGAATCTGCGCGCGCGCTTCCTGTGCCGGCGTCTTGGCTTTGGCCGCAGCCGCCATCTTCTTGTACCGCTCGGGCTCGCCTTTGCCGGGGACGTAGACCCACGGAAGGATCAACTGCTCCCAGAGGCTCTTCGGGAAGTTCGGCAATTCGTCAACGCCCATGTCCTTCGACGTAACCTCACGGCTCAGCTTTTCGGCATACGTGCCGAGCAGCCTGTCCCAGACGGTCAACAACAGACCGAAGTTGCAATCGCCTTCCGTGCCCCAGTTGACGTGATGCAGGTGATGAAGGCGACCAATCGCAAGATGCTTCTGCAGCGGTCCGAGAGCCGTCTCGACGTTCGAATGCTGGACGATCAGCGTCACCGAGATCAGGAATCCAAGGACGACCGCCACCGGAACCGGCATGCCGATGATGACGAGCGGCATGTTGCCGATCACCATGTCGATGATCTGATGCAGCGGATGGCGGATCACGCCATTGTAGCCGTAGAGGCGCCCGACGCCATGATGGACCGCATGCAGTCTCCAAAGGAGTGGCAGGCGATGACTCAGGTAGTGCATGAACATGAAGGCGAAGTCGGCGACGAGAAACGCCATCAACACCTGACTCCACATGGGCCAGTGCGTTGGCCACAGGCCCTGGAACGGGAAGAGCCAGCAGATGACCGGAATGAGCAGCACGCCGTTGATCGCGCTCAGTTCATAAAGCGCGATGTGACCCGTATTCGCGACCATGTCGCCGTGCGCCTCATGATCGTTCCATTCCGGAAAGTAGGGCGCGATGCGCTCGGCCACCAAAGAGGTTGCATAAGCGACAACGAGCAAAGGAAAGATCCACAGATAGGCCCAGGTCTTGCCTTCGGCCACGACGAGCTGGCTCACCACCCAGTAGGCGACGCCGGTCAGGCCGAACATCATGAAGGGGGCGTAGCCGTAGCGAACGACGTTACGCAGATATGTCATCTTGGGGCTGCCTTTCTTAGCACCCTCTATATCGCTCCGAGGATACATGCGCCAAGCGTATCGGCCGTGAGACGTTTCAACGCGGTAAAGATTGACGTCGATCAATAGTTTAGCTGCGCGCGATCAGAAGTTCTTTCTTGAACGCGGCTGGGTCATGAATGGGGAGCTCACAGACCGGTCCAACGCAGACGTAAGCAGTTGATTTCCCGCCGATGGCGGTCTTACCGGCGAGGGGTGATCCGGGCGGAAAAGAACCCGCGTCCGTGACGAATTCGATCGCACCTGGCGCAGACGTCGTTCTGAGGGCTGCGCCGAGATCGCATCCCGAACTCCCGATCACAGCAACTTGAACCAGCCTGCCGAGGTCGAGTTCCGCTGCGATGAGACCGCAATGTCCGGTCGGTCCGCGCGCCACGACACCCGAAAAGGCCTGCACCAATTCTCCCGCCCGGTCGTCGTAGCGCGTATCCCCGGTCAGGGCCGCGAGCGCGATGAGATTGGAGAGTTGGATCGCATTGGCGCTGGGCGTCGCATCGTCATGAGCCGATTTCAGGCGCACGACGACGTCGCCGGTGTCGTCCGCCGCGGTGAAGTATCCGCCGTTGCTATCCCAATAATGGCGGTCGAGCACGTCGGCCCAGCGCTGGGCCTGTGCGAGATAGCGATCGGACAGCGTCGCCTGATAGAGGCGAAGTGCCGCCCAGATCATGTCGGCATAATCGGATGCCGTTGCGGGTGCCTTCGCGAGTCCCGCGCGATAAGAATGATAGAGCCTGTCATCGCCCGCGGAGAGCTTCGTCGTGACACACGTGAAAGCCTGCTCTGCAAGCGCCAGCCACGCACGCTCATCGAAGACCACCGCCGCACGTGATACCGCTGCGATCATCAGTCCATTCCAATCGGCGAGGATCTTGTCGTCCCATCCCGGACGGACGCGCGAAGAGCGTCTCTCGAGAAGCTTCTTGCGCATCTCCGCAAGACGCGCCTCTTCTTCATCCGACAGGAGCGTCTGCGCATCGAGACGATTGAGAATGGTGTGTCCTTCGAAGTTTCCCGCTGGGGTCACGCCATAGACCCGCGAGAAGAAAGCCGCATCTTCGCTGCCCAGAACATCTGCAATCTCGTCCGCGCTCCAGACATAGAACTTACCCTCTTCGCCTTCGCTGTCGGCGTCGAGAGAGGCTGCGAATCCGCCCGCCTCTCCGATCATCTCGCGCTTCAACCACGCGACGGTTTCGGCGACGCGGATCTTGAACAACGGCTCCTGCGTTTCGCGCCAAACCTCCGTCAGCAAATCGATCAACAGCGCGTTGTCGTAGAGCATCTTCTCGAAGTGCGGCACGAGCCAATATTCATCGACCGAGTAGCGCGCGAAGCCTCCGCCAAGATGATCGTAGATGCCGCCCTGGCAGATGTTGCGTAATGTGGTGACGACCGCTTCTTTCGCTCTCTCATCGCCGAAGCGCATCGCGCCGCGCCACAGCAGCCAGAAGATGTTCCACTGCGGAAACTTTGGAGCGCCCGACAGTCCGCCATGCTCGCGGTCGACCGCACGCGCGATCCGCGCAACAAGATCGCGGACATCGGGGCTCTGCGCAGCGCGATCGTTCGCAGAGGCTTCCGCCTTCAACGAGTCGATCAGCGCTTCGGTATTCTTGCGCACATCCTCCCGCTGGTTCTGATAGGCCTCCGCGATGCGCAGCAAGACGGTGGTGAACGCCGGGCGGCCGTACCGTGATTCACGTGGAAAGTACGTGCCGCCCCAGAATGGCTTTGCCTCACTGTCGAGGAACATCGTCAACGGCCAGCCGCCTTGTTCGCCGAGGCGGTGCAGCGCGCCCATGTAGATCGCATCGATGTCCGGGCGCTCCTCGCGGTCGACCTTGATATTGATGAAAAGGTCGTTCATCACCTGCGCCGTTCCGGCGTCTTCGAAACTCTCATGCGCCATCACGTGGCACCAATGGCAGGCCGCGTAGCCGACCGACAGCAGAATGGGTTTCCCCGTCCGCTTGGCTTCCGCCAGAGCCTCCGGTCCCCACGCCCACCAGTGCACGGGATTGTCTTGGTGCTGCAGCAGATAGGGGCTCGTCTCATACTTCAGGCGGTTTTCGCTCATGGAGGTTCAGCCGGCGTTAGGAGGGATTTCGCGATCGAGTTGCGGCGGACGGCATCTACGAGTACGCGAACCGGATGGCGAATGCTTCAACGATCTTCGCGCTGTCGAGCGCGCCCGGCCGCGCGGGCGTCGCGGTCATCCGCATTTCAGGACCCGCCGCGCAAGACGTTCTTGAGACGATGGTGGCGCCGCGGCCAAAGCCCCGCTCGGTGGTCTACCGCACGATCCAGCATCCCCACACAGGTGAGGCGCTGGATCGTGCCGTCGTGCTCTGGTTCGCGGCGCCACATAGCGAAACAGGCGAGGATGTCGTCGAGTTCCAGACCCACGGCAGCCGCGCGGTGGTTGCCGCGGTCCTGGCGGCGCTCGGAAACATTTCCGGATGCCGCGTGGCCGAGCCCGGAGAGTTCGCGCGCCGCGCCTTCGAAAACGGCAAGCTCGATTTGGCCGAAGTCGAAGGTCTGGCCGACCTCGTTGATGCCGAAACCGATGCCCAGCGCCGCCAGGCCCTCGCACAAGCAGGCGGCGCGCTCTCGAAACTCTACGATGGCTGGCGCGCGCGCCTGATTGAGATCGCAGCGCTCACCGAAGCTGCCATCGATTTTTCGGATGAGGGCGACGTTTCGGCGTCGTCGTTTGCCGAAGCGCGAAAACGTGCGGAAATCTTGGCAAAAGAGATCGCCGTGCATTTGGACGATGGCCATCGCGGCGAAATCCTCCGCGAAGGATTTCGCGTCGCGCTTCTCGGTGCGCCGAATGCCGGAAAGTCCTCGCTGCTGAATGCCCTTGCCCGCCGCGACGCTGCGATTGTCTCATCGGAAGCCGGAACGACGCGCGATGTCATCGAAGTGCGCCTCGATCTCGCAGGCCTGCCCGTCATCGTTTCCGACACCGCTGGCATCCGCGAAGCATCGAGCGAAGTCGAACAGGAAGGCGTCCGCCGCAGCCTTGCCGCCGCTAAAGAGGCCAATCTCGTGCTCTGGCTCGCGGAAAAACCCGAGTCGATTCCGCCGGTTGGCTTTTCACGTGAAACAAGTCTTGTAATTCGTTCCAAAGCGGATCTTCCACATGAGTCGCAGAACACGCCCGAGTTCGGGGATCTCGCGATTTCTGCGAAGACCGGCGCGGGCCTCGACCGCCTGATCTCAGCCATTGCAGAACGCGCCGAGCAGGCCGTCGGCACCCGAACTGACCCCGCCTTGACCCAGGCCCGTCACCGACAAGGGCTCGAAACGGCCCTTGGTGACATTCGCGCCTTCCTGACCGGGAATGCTGACGCCATCGAACTTCGGGCCGAAGATCTGCGCCGCGCGGCTCAGGCGCTGGGGCGCATTACGGGCCGGGTCGACGTCGAGGACGTCCTTGACCAAATCTTCAGCCGTTTCTGCATTGGCAAGTGAGTCCAAAAGGTTTCACGTGAAATGATTCTTTGGATTCGCAAGCCTGGATTTTTCTCCCTCCCGCCCAAACACAAGATTCGGGGCGCTTTCCCCTCCCCTTGCGGGGAGGGTCGCGCAAAGCGCCGGGTGGGGTGGTTCACGGACGGGACAAGTCACATGAAAACCCCCACCCCCGACCCCTCCCCGCGAGGGGGAGGGGAATTGCCGGCTTCAAATCCGATGTGCTTCAACCGGTGTCCGAAATGCGCTATTCCCCGCCAATGAACCGATATGATGTCATTGTCGTAGGCGGCGGACACGCCGGAACCGAGGCCGCCGCCGCCGCGGCGCGCATGGGCGCGCGAACGGCCCTCGTCACCCACAAATTCGCGACGATCGGCGAAATGTCCTGCAATCCGGCCATCGGCGGCCTTGGCAAAGGCCATCTGGTCCGCGAGATCGACGCGCTTGACGGCCTGATGGGCCGCGTCGCCGATGCTGCAGGCATCCAATTCCGCCTGCTGAACCGCTCGAAGGGCCCCGCCGTCCATGGCCCCCGCACCCAGGCTGACCGCAAGCTCTACCGCCAGGCCATGCAGGCCGAAATCGGCACGATTCCGAACCTCGACGTCGTCGAAGGCGGGGTCGAGGATCTCATCGTCGAAAATGGCCGCGTCGAGGGCGTAATTACCACCAAAGGCCAGCCGATCCGCTCGGGCGCCGTCGTTCTGACGACCGGCACCTTCCTGAACGGCCTGATCCATATGGGCGAGCAGAAAATCCCAGCAGGCCGCGCCGGCGAAGCCCCGGCCCTGAAGCTATCGGACCGCCTCTATGCCCTAGGTCTCCAGCTCGGCCGCCTGAAAACCGGCACCCCCGCGCGTCTCGACGGCAAATCCATCGATTGGTCCGGCCTCGAAATGCAGAAGGCCGACGACGATCCGGTCCCCTTCTCCTTCCTGACCGAAAAGATCGCGACGCCCCAGATCGCCTGCGGCATCACCTATACGACTCCGGAGACGCACGAGATTATCCGCGCCAATCTCGCCCGTTCGCCGATGTATTCCGGCCAAATCGAGAGCGTCGGCCCGCGCTATTGCCCCTCGATCGAAGACAAGATCGTGCGCTTCGCCGACCGCTCGGCGCATCAGATCTTCCTCGAGCCCGAAGGCCTCGACGACGACACCATCTATCCGAACGGCGTCTCGACTTCGCTGCCCCCGGGGGTCCAGGAAGCGTTCCTCAAGACGATGCCGGGGCTGGCGAACGTCGTCATCAGGCGGCCTGGCTATGCGATCGAATACGACTATGTCGACCCGCGTGAATTGACCCCCGGCCTCGAAGTGAAGCGCCTCCCCGGCCTGTTCCTCGCCGGACAGATCAACGGCACGACGGGCTATGAGGAAGCGGGCGCCCAGGGACTGCTGGCCGGAATAAATGCCGCGCGCACAGCCGGACATTTAACCATAGATTCACATACAACCGATTCACGTGAAACGAATCGTCAAGAAATGGATTCACGTGAAACAGTCGGCATTTCGCGCACGTCTGGCTATCTCGGTGTGATGGTTGACGACCTTGTCACCCGCGGCGTCTCCGAACCCTATCGAATGTTCACGTCGCGAGCCGAGTTCCGGCTGAAGCTCCGCGCCGATAACGCCGACCAGCGCCTGACGCCGGAGGGCATTCGCCTGGGGGTCGTCGGCCCTGAACGCGCCCGAGCCTACGAGACCAAGGCCAAAGCCCTCGGCGATGGGCTCGACTTGTTGAACCAACTCTCCCTCACCCCGACCGAGGCCGCCAAGCACGGCATTTCCGTCAATCGCGACGGCCGCCGCCGCTCGGCCTTCGATCTCCTGGCCTTTCCGGAAATCTCGCTGGAACGGCTGCAGGCCGTCTGGCCCGAGGTCGGCAAGATCGCGCCGCAAATCGCCGCTCAGCTGGAGGTCGATGCCCGCTATGCCGCCTATCTGCGCCGCCAGGACGAAGACGTCGCCCAGCTGAAGCGCGACGAGGCCGTCCGCATCCCCGCCGACTTCGATTACGCGGCATTGCCAAGCCTTTCGGCCGAGATTCGCCAGAAACTCGCGCGCCATCGCCCTGCGACGATCGCCCAGGCCGGGCGCATCGAGGGCATGACGCCCGCCGCGCTGTTGACGCTTCTTGCCCGTCTCAAAGCTGCGCAGATCGGCAAGCCGGGCCGCAAGTCCGCCTGATGGCATCCGCGCGCATCGACACTCCGGAAGCATTTCAGGCTCGCTTCGGCATTTCGGCTGAAACCCGCAAGAAGCTCGAAACCTACGAAGCGCTGCTGAAGCGCTGGCAGAAAACCATCAATCTCGTCGCGCCGAGCACCTTGGACGAAATCTGGCACCGCCATTTCGCCGATAGCGCCCAGCTTTGGCCGCTTCGGCCCTCCGAGGCCAAAACCTGGCTTGACCTCGGCTCGGGCGCCGGTTTTCCGGGCCTCGTCCTCGCGATCCTGGCTTCCGAAAAGGGTGGCACGCGCCATATCCTGGTCGAAAGCGACAGCCGAAAGGCCGCATTTCTCCGTGAGGTCGCCCGTGCGACCGGAGTTGCTGTGGACATCCTGTGCACGAGGATCGAAAATCCGGAGACTCACGCTAAGGTAGGCGTGGCCGACTGCGTCACCGCGCGCGCTCTCGCTCCACTCTCCCGGCTGATCGAGATCGCGGCGCCGTATTTCATGTCGTCTACGCTTGGTATGTTCTTGAAAGGTCGCGACGTCGCGGCCGAGATCGACACGGCGGCTCAGGATTGGCAGTTTGCCTTTGAGCTGATTCCGAGCGTGACGGAAGAGAGCGGTCGGATTGTGTTGCTCAGTGCGTTGAAGTCGAGGGCGTTGAAGCCTAGGACGGAGGGATAATCCCGTGGCCGGCTACGTATCAGGCGCGGGCGGTGCAAACGCGGGTCCGCGCGTCGTCGCTGTCGCCAATCAGAAGGGCGGCGTCGGCAAAACGACCACCGCGATCAACCTCGGCACGGCACTGGCCGCCGTGGGTGAGCGGGTGCTCGTCCTCGATCTCGATCCGCAGGGCAATGCCTCGACCGGCCTTGGCGTCGATATCGAGCAGCGTTTCAACACATCGTTCGATGTCCTGACGGGCAACGCCACGATGATGGACACGGTGCTGAAGACCGCCGTTCCGAACCTTTTTCTCGTGCCGGCAAACAACGATCTCGTCGGCATTGATTCGATGCTCTCGGCCGACCAGAACAAGCCATTCAAGCTGCGCGACGCGTTGACCGCGATGATCGGACATCAGCGCGCGCGCGATCCCGAAACGCATTTCACCTACGTGCTGATCGACTGCCCGCCGTCGCTGAACCTGCTAACGCTCAATGCCATGTCGGCGGCACATGCTGTGATCGTACCGGTGCAATGCGAATTCTTTGCGCTCGAGGGTATTTCTCAGCTCAAGGATTCGATCGAACAGATCCGCGGGACGCTCAATCCGCGGCTCGAAATTCAGGGCGTGGTGCTGACGATGCACGATCAGCGCCTTTCGTTGTCGCGCGAAGTCGCCGACAACGTCCGCGCTTTTTTCGGTTCGAAAGTCTACGACACGGTCATCCCGCGGAACACGCGCATTGCCGAAGCCCCCTCACACGGCAAGCCGATCCTTCTCTACGACTACGATTGCGCGGGAAGCCAGGCTTACATGCGTCTCGCGACCGAGATCATGGAGCGCGAGCGCCGCTTCAAGGCGGCGTGAGGCGCATGAAGTAACACGCGAATTCAAATAACAAACCGTCAAGCAGGGGACAGAAAAGCAGATGAACTCGATGGTGCCGAAGAGCCGCCTGGGCCGTGGCCTCGCCTCTCTCATCGGAGAACCGGCACCGCTCGGACATCGCCTGCCGCCCGAAGGAGAGCAGCGCATGGTCTCGATCGCCGAGGTGCAGTCGAGCCCGCTCAACCCGCGCAAGGATTTCCGCGATGACGAACTCGCCGAGCTTGCGGAATCGATCCGCACGAAAGGCCTTGTGCAGCCAATCGTCGTTCGCCCGAACGGCATGTCAGGCGGTTACGAGATCGTCGCCGGCGAACGGCGCTGGCGTGCCGCGCAGAAAGCAGGCATCCACACGATTCCGGTCATCATCCGTGAATTGAGCGACCGTGAGCTGCTTGAGCTTGCCATCATCGAGAACGTCCAGCGCCAGGACCTGAACGCCATCGAAGAGGCGACCGGCTATCGCGAGCTGGTCGAACGTTTCGACTACAGCCAGGAGCAGCTTTCCGAGATCATCGGCAAGAGCCGCAGCCACGTCGCGAACACGCTGCGCCTGCTGAAACTGCCGCCCGAGGTGCAGTCGCTCGTTCAGAACGGGCAGATCAGTGCCGGACACGCCCGCGCCCTGATCGGCCGCGACGACGCCGGCACGATCGCGAAAAAGATCATTGACGAAAGCTTGAACGTCCGCGACGTCGAGCACCTCGTTCAAACCTTCGGTGAACCCGGCCCGACGGGTGGCAATCGGCGGGCGCGCGACAAGGACGCCGACACGAAGGCCTTCGAAAAAGAGCTGACGGACCTCCTCGGCCTCAAGGTCGAAGTCCGCAAGGCGTCCGGCGAAAGCGGCACCCTGATGATCCGCTATGGCAATTTCGATCAGCTCGATTATATCCGGCAGCGCCTCGGCGGCGGCTGAATTTAAGCCTGTATCGGCTTTTCAGGAGCGCACCGCTTGATTATCCCGCGCGGGCTTGATGGTGTGCGCGCTGAGGTTCGGATGCCGAACGGAGCCGCGTGAGACACAAAGATGAGCGAAGAGCACACCCTGGACCGGCTTGCCGCGCTCATCCACGCGCGCCGGTCGGATACGTCGGGCAAGTCTTATACAACCCAGTTGCTGGCGGCAGGGACCGAGCGCTGTGCCAAGAAGTTCGGCGAAGAAGCCGTCGAATTGGTCATCGCAGCCATGGCAAGCGACGCAAAAGACGTTAGGGCCGAAGCGGCGGACGTCCTTTATCACCTTCTGGTCTTGCTCGAATCGCGCGAGATCGCCTTCCAGGATGTATTGATGGTCCTCAAGGGCCGCATGGGAACCTCGGGCCTCGAAGAGAAAGCCTCCCGAGGCAAGAGCGCGTCGTGAAAACACGGTCCGCACCACGAAAGAAGCTCAAAGCGCGCGACGACGAGCGCGAGGAAAGCCTTGCCTTTTCCCCATATCGAATTTTCACGCGCGAGGAATGGGCGCGGCTTCGCGCCGACACCCCGATGACGCTGCAGCCGAACGAGCTCGAGCAGTTGTCGGGCATCATCGAGGAGCTGTCGGTCGACGAGGTCGAGCAGATCTATCTGCCCTTGTCACGCCTTCTCAATCTCTATGTCGCCGCCGCGCAGAAGCTTCATTCCGTCAGCTCGGAGTTCTTAGGCCGCAAGGACACGAAGGTCCCTTTCATCATTGGCGTCGCCGGGTCGGTTGCGGTCGGCAAGAGCACGACGGCGCGCGTTCTGCGAGCCCTTCTGGCGCGCTGGCCGGACCACCCGCGCGTCGACCTTTTGACGACCGATGGTTTCCTTTTTCCGAACGCCGAGCTCGAACGGCGCGGCCTCATGGAGAAGAAGGGATTCCCCGAAAGCTTCGACACCGAAAGGCTTCTGCACTTCCTGGGCGATATCAAATCCGGCGTCGCCAGCGTCGCCGCGCCGGTCTATTCGCACTTCCGGTACGATATTCTGCCGAGCCAGGAAGTGCTCATCGAGCAGCCGGACATTCTGATTATCGAAGGCTTGAATATCCTGCAGCCGGCGGAAATGCCGAAAGACGGCGGCACCATTCCATTCGTCTCAGATTTCATCGATTTCTCGATCTATATCGACGCCGATCCGGCGATCATCGAGAAATGGTATCTCACGCGTTTCATGCGCTTGCGCTCGACGGCATTTCGCGATCCCGGCGCCTATTTCCACAAATATGCGGCACTCGCACCCGATGAGGTTCGCCGCGTTGCGTTGAAGCTCTGGCGCGAGATCAACCTCAAAAACCTCACCGAAAATATTCTGCCGACTCGCCGCCGCGCGCAGCTCATCTTACAGAAAAGCGAGAGCCATCGCGTCGAGTCCGCGGCGCTTCGCAAGCTTTAAGCATCGCGCGTTTCGGCAAAAAAATGGGCCGCTTGGGGATTAGCGGCCCTGCCGAGTGTTCACAGGCGAAAGAATTTGTCTGATCTGTGTGCGGATCAATGGGGTGATGCTGATATCAGCGGATGGGCTGCAGGGCAGCGGCTATCGGCTCCGATACGAACGCCGGAGCCGCTTGCGTGGAAGCCCGCGCGTCTTTCGCGAGTTCGATCCGGCTCTTTAGCGTGAAGACCTTATATTTGTCCCGAAGGCGGCGAATGGCCGAAGGATTGGAATAACCCATCAGGCGAATGGCGGTCGTCGGCTTCATTTCGGGATGAACCCGCAACAATTCATCCAGCCGTGCGATCCGGTCGCTGTCATCGATGCCGGTCCCTTTCGGACGGCCGCGGCGGCTGGGAGAGTGAAGCATTTTGCGAACCTCGAAACGAAGCGATTCGTTGACTTCGAGATTGCGGCAAGAAAATTCGCAATTCCAGGGAGAATAATTGTGAGTCCGAATTGGACACGAAATACCCCCTAAACATTCTCATATTGAACGACGTTCATAATAATTGGACATATCCAGGAATTCGGAATTGCGGCGCCGATTGCCGGAATCAGCCCGTAATTGGCTCATGCGATAAGGCCATGTTGACGCGCGAATTCCGACAGAGAAACCGCAGGCCGGGCGCCCGTATGGCTGATAATTTCGGAAGCGGCCAAACTCGCGAGCCGTCCGGCCGTTTCCAAATGTAAGCCCTTCGAATATCCAAATAGGAATCCGGCGGCATATAAATCCCCCGCTCCTGTCGTATCGACCACCTCTTCGACCGGAAAAACGGGAATTTGAATCCGTTGCCCTTCGTAATGAATTTCGGAACCTTTTCCGCTGCGCGTCAGCACCGCCAACCGCACGTCGTTTTGCGCGTTCTGCGCAGCGAATTCGAAGGATTCCGTTTGATAGAGAGATTTGATTTCGGACTCGTTGGCAAAAAGAATATCAATGCCTGAGCGAATGAGTTTTAGAAATTCATCGCGGTGCCGATCGACACAAAAACCATCGGAAAGAGTAAGCGCCGTTTTTCTTTCAGCGCCTTTGGCAGCTTCGAGTGCCGTGCGAAATGCCTGTTTCGCTTGCGGCTCATCGAAGAGATATCCTTCAAGATAAAGAATTGACGCCGCGCGGATCATGTCGAGATCGATCTGCGCGTCTCCCAGATTCGTCGAAATGCCGAGATACGTATTCATTGTGCGTTCGCCATCGGGCGTAACGAGAATAAGCGAGCGCGACGTCGGCGTTCCATTTGAAACGGGAGGCGCATCAAACGTCACGCCGATCGAGCGAATATCGTGCGTGAAAATTCGGCCGAACTCATCATCGGCAACGGTGCCGATAAAGGCCGCACGTCCCCCGAACGACGCGATACCGGCAATCGTATTCGCGGCCGAGCCGCCCGAAATTTCAACGGCGGGTCCCATCGCCGAATAGATCTTTTTAATCTCGTCGGCATCAACGAGGCGCATGCTGCTTTTAGCGACACCGACGTCGGCGAGAAAAGCTTCGTCGCATCGGCCGATGATATCGACGATCGCGTTACCGATCCCGATGACGTCGTAACGCGCATCAGTCATGAAAGCCCCCTTATTGGATGAGTGGTGGGCACTATAGGGAGGTGACGGTCGCTCGCAAGCCGCTCTCTAGCGGCCGCCCGCCGCAGTCGCGGACATCGCCGCCATGGAAGCGAGCGCAAGAAGAAGTCGCTCTGTAATGACATCTTCGAGATTTGTGGAGAGACGTGCCGCCTTCGCCGCCTCGGCGATCCGCCGCAGCGCCTGGTCGAGCTGGCTGCGGGACCAGGCGCGCACCTGACGTGCAAACGTGTCTTTCTGCTTGAAGAACAACGGCGGCCGTATGGCCCTTAAGGCGTCGTCGAGACGTTGACCAGCGTCGACGTCGCTCCGCACCCGATGCAGTTTCAGGAAATAGCGCTGCACGACCACGACGATCATCTGCGCGTTTTCACCTGATGCAAGTGCGCGTCCGAAATCGCTGATCGCGTTTTTGGTGCGGCCATCGGCGACGGCTTCGGCGATGCGTTCGAGCGCAAGGCCCGCAGCATCCCCGACGAGCTGATCGACATCTTCGAATGTGATCTGTGAACGCCCAAGACAGTAAAGCGCGAGCTTCTCGATTTCCGATCGCGAGAGGGCCCGGTCGGCGCCGAGTCGGCTTTGCAGAAGATCGCGGGCATCGCCATCGATCTTGAGCTTGAATGATCCGAGGACTTCGGAAATCAGCTCGTCGATATCGGCGGCCGTATCGGGATAGCACGCCACCGAATAGCACGATGCCTGCTTCTCGAAGAGCGTGCGCAGGGTGTCGTCGGCCTTTAGGTTTCCAGCCTCGACGATCAGCAGCCCTTCGAGCGGCACGGATGCAAGAATGGGCTTCAGCAGCGCCGCCGAGATTCTTCTGCCCGCGATGGCACGCACGATCCGCCGCCCTGAAAACATCGGCCGCGTCTGAAGCTCAGTTTCAAGTCGCCCGGGATCGTCGTCGAGTTCCGCCTCGTCGATCTTGAGGATTTCGCCCGGCGGATTTTCGCGCGCCGCCAGAACGCGCGCCAGCGCCGCCGCGCGTTCGCTCACGAGGCCGGGGTCGGAGCCGTGAAAGAGCACAGCGGCGAGATCGGCGGGCGGCGCCTTCATAAAGGCTGCGGCTTGCTGCGGTTTGATGATAGCCATGGTGCCGCTCTTATAGGGCACTTGCCCGAAAAATAAGAGCTAAGGAGCTAAGCCTGATTGCTGGCAAGAACCGCGAGAAGACGCGTCCGGAGCTCCTCGCCGACCGTTTCGGCAGCCCGGTTCTCGGCATCCTGGCGGGCTTCGACGTTGGCGAAGACGGATGACACGCGGTCGAACGAGGCGCGGCCATAGCTCGAGCCGTGGGCGACGACTTTCTTGTCCGACAGCCGCACGAGGCTATAGGTGGCGTCGATGCCGTAAATTTGGCTGCCGGCGTTGCCGTCGACTGCGACCAGCATCGACGTCACGGACTCACGAATGGCGATGTCCAGGCGATACTGCGGAGGCTTGGGCGCGCCGCCGCCGGTCGTCTGGAAGATCAGCTCATTGCGAATGCGCTGTCCGACGCGGCCCGGAATGGGTGCAACATCGATCGCGGCGAGCCGCTCGTTGACCGCATCGCCATTGATCAGCGCCGAACCGTAAAGGGGATGAAAGCCGCTGCTGCCGCAGCCGCCGAGGAAAGGAACAGCGAGGACGGACGAGGTCAAAAGCAGGCCGCGCACAGCCCTAAGGCTGTACTTGCCCCTCAGTCCAAACCGCCCCTCAGCCAACGACATTCACGATCCTCTGCGGAACGACGATCACCTTTTTCGGCGGCCTGCCGTCCAAGGCCCGCGCAACCGTATCAAGCTTCAGCGCCGCCGCCTCAACCTCCTCGGATTTCGCATTGCGTGAAATCACGAGTTCGTCCCGTCGCTTACCGTTAACCTGTACGGCAATGGTCACGTGATCGTCAACGAGTAGCTCCGGTTCGGGCGTCGGCCACGGTTCGTTCGCGACCAGCGTGTTGTATCCGAGCCGCGCCCAGCATTCTTCAGCCAAATGCGGCATCATGGGGCCGAGCATCACGACGAGAAGCTCTGCCGCTTCTCGGACCGCCCACGCGACGTCGGGACCGCGCTTGGATAGCGCCGACTGGAGCACATTGGAAAACTCGTGGATATTGGCGACAGCGACGTTGAAGCGGAGGGCTTCGATCGCCCGCCCGACACCGTCGAGCGCCCGGTGCGCGGCCTTCCGGACTTCCAAAGCGTCCGGTCCGAACGACTGCGGCTTCGGCCCGTTTTTCTCCGGGTAAGCGTCCGCGATCTCATCGACGATCCGCCAGACGCGCTGGATGAATCGTCCGGCCCCCGCCACCCCGGCTTCGGTCCAGATGACATCGCGTTCCGGCGGACTGTCGGACAGCATAAACCAGCGGGCGCAGTCGGCGCCGTAGTGCGCTATGATGTCGTCCGGGTCGACGAGGTTCTTCTTGGACTTCGACATCTTCTCGATCGACCCGATCGCGGCTGGCTTGCCGGTGGCAATCTCGATCGCCTGCCGGTTTGCGCCTTCCCCCTCGACGCGCACGTCGCTCGGCAGCAACCAGAACCCCTCCTCGGACTTGTAGGTCTCGTGCGTGACCATGCCTTGCGTGAAGAGGGCCGCGAACGGTTCGCGTGTGTTCGTCGAAAACGTCAGATGGCCGGTGTCGCACATCGCCCGCACGAAGAAGCGCGAATAGAGCAGATGCAAAATCGCGTGCTCGATGCCGCCGATGTACTGATCGACGGGCAGCCAATACTGTGCGGCGCTCCGGTCGACCGCCGTTTTTGCTTCAGGTGCCGTGAAGCGCACGAAATACCAGGACGAGTCGACGAACGTGTCCATCGTATCCGTCTCGCGCAGCGCGGGTTCGCCACAGATCGGGCACGTCGTATGCTTCCACGTCGGATGTCGGTCGAGCGGATTGCCTGGCTTGTCGAACGTCGCATCCTCGGGAAGCTCGATCGGCAAGTCTTTTTCGGGCACCGGCACGACGCCGTGCGTTTTGCAGTGAATGACCGGGATCGGACAGCCCCAATAGCGCTGGCGTGAGATGCCCCAGTCGCGCAGGCGATAATTCACTTTGCGCGCACCTTGCGGCTTCGATCCGAGCTTCTGTTTTTCGAGCCGCTTCGCCGCTTCGTCAAATGCGGCTGTCGTCGAAAGGCCGTCCAGAAACCGCGAGTTGATCATCGTGCCGTCGTCGACATAGGCCTTGTCTGTCAACTGGAACGTTTCGGCTTTTTCTCCCGGCGGCAGGATGACAGGAACGACGGGAAGATCGTAGCGGCGCGCGAAATCCATGTCGCGCTGATCACCCGACGGACATCCGAAGATCGCGCCGGTGCCATAGTCCATCAGAATGAAATTCGCGACGTAGACCGGCAATTCCCATGTCTCGTCGAAGGGATGGATAGCACGAATGCCGGTATCGTAGCCGCGCTTCTCCGCCGCTTCGATTTCCGCAACGGACGTGCCCATGCGCCGAACGTCATCGCAGAAGGCCGCGAGTTCCGGGTTTTTTTCAGCCGCCGCCTTCGCCAACGGATGGTCTGCCGCAACAGCAAGGAACGATGCGCCGAAGAGCGTATCGGGCCGCGTCGTGTAGACTTCGAGTTCGCTGAACCCTTTGGGCGCGGTCTTCGGATTGAGCGCCCAGCGAACCAGCATGCCTTCCGAACGGCCGATCCAGTTCGCCTGCATCAGGCGCACTTTCTCCGGCCACTTGTCGAGCGTGTCGAGATCGGAGAGCAATTCTTCGGCGTAATCGGTGATCTTGAAGAACCACTGCGTCAGCTCGCGCTGCTCGACGAGCGCGCCGGAGCGCCAGCCGCGGCCATCGATCACCTGCTCGTTCGCCAGCACCGTCTGGTCGACCGGATCCCAGTTGACCTTCGATGATTTGCGATAAGCGAGACCCTTTTTCAAAAGGTCGAGAAAGAGCTTCTGCTGGTGCCTGTAATAGGCGGGCGAGCACGTCGCGATCTCGCGCGACCAGTCGAGCGACAGCCCCATCGACTTGAGCTGCCCGCGCATCGTGTCGATGTTGGCGTAGGTCCACGCGCCGGGATGGACCTTCCGCTCCATGGCCGCGTTTTCCGCCGGCATACCGAACGCGTCCCACCCCATCGGATGGAGCACGTTGAAACCCTTGGCGCGCTTGTAGCGGGCAACGACGTCGCCCATGGCGTAGTTGCGGACATGCCCCATGTGGATGCGGCCCGACGGATAGGGAAACATCTCGAGCACGTAGGATTTCGGCCGTTTGTGATCTTCCGAAGCGCGGAAGATGTCGGCCTTCTCCCAGACCGACTGCCAGTGTTTTTCCCGCTCGGGCGCGTTGTAGCGTTCAGTGGCCATGGGGCCTGTATCTCATTCAAGGAATTGCCGGAACGCCGTAAAGAGCCCGAATGGTAAAAAGGGTCAAGGGATGGTCGAAGAGGCAGCTGATTTCGGGGGCGGCTTCGCTCGCTGAGCTCACTTCATCGTGGAGGTGGCGCTTCATCCCTCCTGCTATGTTCATGGAATGAATGTTTGGATGCTCATATGTTCACGTTTTCGATTTTTGTGAACATTTGGGTTGACGGCAATCCCGAAATACGTTCATAAATCGGAATATTTGGAACATATAGGGCCCAGAACGTTCACGGGATGGACAGGATAATCGCCATATGTTCACAAAAATAGGAATTATGAATATATGCCGGGGCCCGATCCAAAGCGTCCTTACAACACGCTTCCTTTCCTACCGCCAAGTGTAGATCTAGAGACCAAGGCCGTCTTGAAGCGCTGTATCGCCGCGCGAACCGCGGTTGCTGAACTGAGGCGCGCTGGCGAATTGATCCCGGATCAATCAGTTCTCATCAACACCATCCCACTTCTCGAGGCCAAGGATAGTTCGGAAATCGAGAACATCGTCACGACAAACGATGCGCTATTTCGCGAGGCAAGCCAAGCGGACGAAACCGGCGATCCCGCGACGAAGGAAGCTCTGCGCTATCGTGCGGCACTTTTCAGCGGCTATGAGGCGCTGAAAAGCCGCCCGCTGACGGCGCGTACGGCCATTGACGTCTGCAGTCACATCAAAGGCGTCGATATGGACATCCGAAAGACGCCCGGCACTGATCTAAAGAACAGGCTCACCGGCGAAGTGATCTATACGCCGCCCGAAGGCGAGAATGTTCTGCGCGATCTTCTCGGCAACTGGGAAGCGTTTGCGAATGCTGACGACGACATTGATCCGCTGATCCGCATGGCCGCGCTTCATTATCAGTTCGAGGCCATTCACCCGTTTTCAGATGGAAACGGGCGAACGGGCCGCATCTTGAACATTCTGGTGCTCATTCAAGCTGGGCTGCTTGATATTCCGACGCTCTACCTCAGCCGCCATATCGTCCGCACCAAGAGCGATTATTATCGCCTGCTGCGGGCCGTAACGACATCGGCAGAATGGGAGCCCTGGCTGCTCTACATGTTGACCGCTGTCGAGACCACGGCGACCTGGACAAATCTGAAAATACGCGCGATTCGCGATTTGATGGCGAACACAGCGGAGTACGTCAAAATCAGGGCTCCAAGTGCGTACTCGCGAGAGCTGATCGAAATCATCTTCGCGCAGCCCTACACCCGTATTGCGCATCTCATCGAAAGGCGTATTGCGCAGCGCGTTTCAGCTTCGCGCCACCTGAAGCAGCTCGTCGACATCGGCGTTCTGATCGAAGAAAAGCGCGGTACCCACAAACTCTTCATCAATCGTAAATACATGGATTTGCTTGGCAGCGACGAACACGCATTCGTGCCTTTTCCCACGACTACGGCAAATGAAAAAGAGCGGAGCTCATAAGCCCCGCCCGATACATTGGCGTGCAAATCGGCCGTTCTCAGCACGTATGCGCGCTGGCGCCCGCTTCGGCCACCGTCTGATCCTGCACGCCGCTGCCACCCGAGACGCCGATGGCCCCGATGACGTTACCCTGCGAATCCTTCAGCGGAATGCCGCCGGCGAAA
>Ga0164243_10003219_pt1 | contig 26279 bp, 28 predicted proteins | sample OricompcompostOP_FD_108781 | JGI IMG/M metagenome (GOLD analysis project Ga0164243, IMG submission 108781) | Organic Plus compost microbial communities from Emeryville, California, USA - Original compost - Organic plus compost (OP) | ecosystem: Engineered > Solid waste > Mixed feedstock >...
CGGCCTGGAGCAGCATCCCCTGCTTCAGCCGGTTGGAATAGAGCCCAGCGACCATGCGGCGTTCGGATGGCTTGCCGGTTTCCTTCTCGACGATCGAGGCCAGCGTGATCGCTTCCTTGGGTGTCTTCACGACCAGGCCGGACGTGCGCTTGGCCCAGAGCGCGTCGAGCTCGCGCTCCATCGCAGCCTGCATTCGCGCCAGCACCGCCTTGCGGCTCTCTCCGCGCTTGAAGTCGTAGCTGTCGGGTAAAACCGATCCCTCGGCCGGGATCGCCACTTCGCCTGCCAACAAGGGCTGCGCCATCAACCGCTCATGCACCATGATCGAGGGCATGCCTTCCGGGACGGTGACGAACCGGCGGATGACCTTATCGCTTTGCAGTATCGACAGGATCCGCGAGGAGCTGGCGCCCTTGGGCAGCAGGAACTCACCGGCCTTGATCGGATCGTCGCTGCCGAGCAGCCGGGCGCGCAGGCGGAAACCGTCGGCCGAGGCGATCGCCCCTTCCTTTTCCAGCTTGCCGGCGATGCTGGCAAGGCTGGATCCGTCCGGCACGATGAAAGCGGTATCCTTCGCCAGCGGCCCGCTGCCGTACCAGCTTCCGAGAAATGCCCAGCCGGCGACCAATATCGCCAGCGCGCCGACGGCGGCCAGGATACAGCCGCGAGAGCGCATTACTCGGTAAACTGGCGAATGACGAGGCTGGCGTTGGTGCCGCCGAAGCCGAAGCTGTTGTTCAACACTGCCCGCACGGTCCGCTGCTTGGCCGTGTGCGGCACCAGGTCCACGCCTTCGCAGCTCTCGCTCGGATTATCGAGATTGAGCGTCGGCGGCACGGTCTGGTCGCGGATGGCGAGGATGCAGAAGATCGACTCCACAGCGCCGGCGCCACCGAGCAGGTGACCGATGGCGGATTTCGTCGAGCTCATCGAGACATTGCCGATGGAATTACCGAACAGCCGGCGCACCGCGCCCAGTTCCAGCTCGTCGCCGAGCGGCGTCGAAGTGCCGTGGGCATTGATGTAGTCGATGTCCGAGGGAGACAGGCCGGCCTTCTTGAGCGCCATCTCCATCGAACGGAAAGCCCCCGAGCCTTCGGGGTGCGGCGCCGTCACATGATAGGCGTCACCCGAAAGACCATAGCCGATCACTTCGGCATAGATCTTCGCACCGCGCGCCTTGGCGTGCTCCAGTTCTTCGAGGACCACGACGCCGGCGCCTTCGCCCATGACGAAGCCATCGCGATCCTTGTCATAGGGGCGGCTGGCTTTCTCTGGCTGGTCGTTGAAACTGGTCGAGAGCGCACGGGCCTGGGCGAAGCCGGCGATGCCGATCGGACAGATCGTGCTTTCCGCACCGCCCGCCAGCATGACGTCGGCGTCACCGTCCTTGATCATGCGCGCAGCGTCACCGATCGAATGCGCGCCGGTGGAGCATGCGGTGACGACCGCGTGGTTCGGGCCCATGAGCCCGTATTTGATCGAGACCTGACCAGAGATGAGGTTGATCAGCCGTCCGTGCACGAAGTGCGGAGAGACGCGGCCCGGCCCCTTCTCCGCCAGGACAAGCGATTCGCTCTCGATACCCGGCAGGCCGCCGATGCCCGCGCCGATCGAGCAGCCGGCGCGAAAACGCTCTTCCTCGCTCATCTCGGTAAGGCCTGCGTCCTCGAGTGCCTGGCCCGCCGCATCGATGCCATAGACGATGAAGGGGTCGACTTGGCGCTGGATCTTGTGATCGACGCGCTTGTCGGCGTCGAAGCCGTAGGGGTGATCCTTGGGCTTCACTTCGCAGGCGATGTGACACTTCTGGTCAGACGCATCAAAACGCGTGATCTTGCCCGCGCCGGACTTTCCGGCAAGCAGATTGCTCCAGCTCGTTTCCACGTCACCGCCCAGGGGCGTGACCAGACCGAGACCTGTGACAACGACGCGACGCATGCAATTCTCCGAAAAAGCAACAGGCTCAACCTCATGGAGGCTGAGCCTGTCGATATATTCATTCCCGACGCCCTCAGCCAAGTCCTTCGACAGGGCTTGGGCGGCCGGGCTTGACCGCCGGAATCAGCCCTTGTTGTCGTCGATATATTTGATCGCATCGGAAACGGTGCTGATCTTCTCAGCCGCATCGTCCGGGATCTCGACGCCGAACTCTTCCTCGAACGCCATGACCAGCTCGACGATGTCGAGGCTGTCAGCGCCCAGATCGTCGATGAAGCTGGCGTCTTCGGTAACCTTCTCGGCTTCGACGCCCAGGTGCTCTACGACAATCTTCTTTACGCGATCGGCGGTGTCGCTCATCTAAATGCCCCTTCTCAGTGGGAGGATGGAAATCTCGCGTGTCGCCCTAATGCCCGCTGCGTGCGCTGGCAAGGGCCATGGCGGCAAAGGCGGGGACTGGCAAGACAATCCGCCGTTACTGCTTCTGCGGCTCGACAATGCGGATCGAAAGCTCGCGCAATTGCTTCATCGTGACTGCCGAGGGTGCGCCCATCATCAGGTCTTCGGCCTTCTGGTTCATCGGGAAGACCACGACCTCGCGAATGTTGGGCTCGTCGGCCAGCAGCATGACAATGCGATCGACCCCCGGCGCCGAGCCGCCGTGCGGCGGCGCGCCGAACTTGAAGGCGTTGATCATGCCGGCGAAGTTGGTGTCGACTTCCTCGCGGCTGTAGCCGGCGATTTCGAAGGCTTTGTACATGATGTCCGGGCGATGGTTTCGGATCGCGCCCGATGACAGCTCAACGCCGTTGCAAACGATGTCGTACTGCCAGGCCTTGATCTCGAGCGGGTCCATCGTTTCCAGCGCTTCAAGCTCGCCCTGCGGCATCGAGAAGGGGTTGTGGCTGAAGTCGATCTTCTTGGCGTCTTCGTCATACTCGAACATCGGAAAATCGACGATCCAGCAGAACTTAAAGCAACCTTCTTCGATCAATTCGAGCTGCTCGCCCACCCGCGTGCGCGCCGCGCCGGCAAGCTTGGCGGCCTGCAGCTCCTTACCCGCAGCAAAGAAGCAGCCGTCGTCGGGACCGAGGCCCATGACGTCGTAGAGCGCCTTCATACCTTCTTCGCCATGGTTCTTGGCGATCGGCCCCCCGAATTCGCCGCCCTTGCGGGTGACGTAGCCGAGGCCGGCATGCCCTTCCGAGCGCGCCCAGTCGTTCATGTCGTCGAAGAACTTGCGACTCTTCTCGGCGGTCTTGGGCGCGGGAATGGCGCGCACCACACCGCCGCCGCCAACGATCTTCTCGAACAGGCCGAAGCCAGACTTCTCGAAATGACTGGTGACGTCGTGGATGATGAGCGGGTTGCGCAAGTCCGGTTTGTCCGAACCGTATTTCAGCATCGATTCGGCGAACGGGATGCGCGGGAACGACCCCGCCGGAGTCACGCTGCGGCTGTTGGAAAATTCCTCGAACACACCGGCCAGAACCGGCTCGATCGCATTGAAAACATCATCTTGCGTGACGAAGCTCATCTCGAAGTCGAGCTGATAGAACTCGCCCGGCGAACGGTCGGCACGGGCATCTTCGTCGCGAAAGCACGGAGCGATCTGGAAATAGCGGTCGAACCCGGCGACCATCAGCAGCTGCTTGAACATCTGCGGCGCCTGCGGCAGCGCGTAGAACTTGCCGGGGTGAACGCGACTGGGCACGAGATAGTCGCGCGCGCCTTCGGGCGAGGACGCGGTCAGGATCGGCGTCTGGAATTCGGTGAACCCCTGGTCGACCATGCGGCGACGCAGGCTGGCGATCACTTGCGAACGCAGCATCATGTTGGCGTGCACTTTCTCGCGCCGCAGATCGAGGAAGCGGTACTTGAGGCGGATGTCTTCGGGATATTCCTGCTCGCCGGCCACCGGCATCGGCAGCTCGTCGGCGCGCGACTGCACATTGACCGCGCGGGCGAAGACCTCGATCTCGCCGGTCGCGAGGTTCGGATTGATCGTCCCGTCCGAACGCTTCTTCACCTCGCCGTCGATGGTGACGACACTTTCGACGCGCAGCGAGTCGAGCACCGGCAGGGCCGGGCTATCGCTGTCGGCGACGACTTGCGTGATCCCGTAGTGATCGCGCAAGTCGACGAAGAGCACGCCGCCATGGTCGCGCTTGCGATGAACCCAGCCCGAAAGCCGTACCGTCTGGCCGACATCGGCGGCGGTGAGCGCACCACAACTGTGGGTACGATAGGCATGCATCGTCGAAACTCTTTCCATTCGCCCGCCAATAAGGCAGGGGGGGCCGCAGTGTGGGGCGGCTAACAGGCGATGGCCGCGCTTTTGTCAAGCCGCGGGCCCGCACGGGCCCATTTCAGAAACCGATAGAATATGAAGATACATCCGCTGATTACGACGAGCGAAGCTCTTGCAGATCTCTGCAAGCGCCTCGCCAAGGCCGATTTCGTCACGGTCGACACCGAATTCATGCGCGAGAACACCTACTGGCCGGAACTCTGCCTGGTGCAGATTGCCGACGAGCAGGAAGCCCCCGCGATAGATCCCATGGCATCAGGCATAGATCTGACGCCACTGCTGGACCTTCTCACCGACAACGAGGACGTGCTGAAGGTCTTCCATGCCGGCGGTCAGGACGTGGAGATCATCTTCAACCTCACCGGCCGCACGCCGCATCCGATCTTCGACACGCAGATCGCGATGATGGCGATCAGCCAGTCGGAGCAGATCGGCTATTCGAACCTGGTCGAAAGCTGGCTGGGCATCTCGGTCGATAAAGGCGCGCGCTTTACCGACTGGTCGCGCCGCCCTCTTACCGAGCGGCAGATCGATTATGCGATCGGCGACGTCACCCATCTGGCGCGCATCTTTCCCAAGATCCTCGCCCGGCTGAAGAAGACGGGGCGCGGCGAATGGCTCGACCAGGAGATGGAAAAGCTCGCCGATCCGGAAAATTATCGCGGCGATCCGTCGACCGCCTGGCGGCGGATCAAGGCGGCGGGGCGCAATTCGGCTATGCTCGGCCGACTCAAGGCGCTCGCCGAATGGCGCGAGCTGGAAGCGCAGGGCAAGAACATCCCGCGCGGCCGTATCGCCCGCGACGAGACGCTGGCCGACCTGGCCAGCCATCCGCCCAAGGTGCAGGCAGACCTCGTCAAGGTGCGTGGGCTCTCGCCGGGCTGGAAGGACAACGACATCGGCAAGCGGCTGATGTCAACGCTGGCCGCCGCTCAGCCGCTGTCGGATGACGAGCTGCCGCCGCGTGCACCGCGCGGGGCGCCGCTCGGCAAGGAAGGCGGGCTGGTTGCCGACCTGCTGAAACTGCTGCTCAAGATCCGCGCGCGTGAGATCGACGTTGCCGCGCGACTGCTCGCCCGCAGCGAGGAGCTGGAGATGCTGGCAGCCGGCGTCCGCAAGGATCTGCCGATGCTCACAGGCTGGCGCTTCAACCAGTTCGGCCACGATGCGCTCGACCTTGTCGAAGGCAAGCTCGCCTTTGCCGTAGTGGGCGGCAAGCTGAAGATGACCCATGTCGACGACGCGGCCGGGATAGCGGATGCGGCGGAATGAGGCACAGGATCAACGTCGTCCCGGGCTTGATCCGGGACCGGCTTTCGCCGGGACGACGGGATAAACGATGACCGTCTACCACCCCACCCTCAAACAGCTGCAATATCTCGTCGCGCTCCACGAGCACGGCCACTTCGGCCGCGCCGCCGACGCCTGCTTCGTTTCGCAATCGACGCTGTCGGCGGGCCTGCGTGACCTCGAAGCGCTGCTGGGCGTCGTCCTTGTCGAGCGGACCAAGCGCGCCGTGCGCTTCACACCGCTGGGCAATGCCGTCGTCGCCAAGGCACACCGCATCCTGCGCGAGGCGGAGGAACTTTCCGACCTCGTCCAATCAAGCGGCCAGCCGCTCTCGGGCGAAGTGCGGATGAGCGTGATCCCGACGATCGCACCTTTCCTGCTCCCGCGCATGCTGCCCCGCCTCCGGCGCGAGCGCCCCAATCTCAAGCTCTTCCTGCGCGAGGAGCCGAGCGCACAGGCGATCGAATCGCTTCACCACGGCCGCGCCGACTGCGTGCTGCTCGCCCTGCCCTACCAGACCGGCGAAGTGGAGAAGGAGACGATCGAGCTCGACGCGTTTTTCGTCGCTTTCCCGCACGATGATCCGCGCAACCCGCCCGAGGAAGTGCCGCCATCGCTGATCGACGAGAATCGACTGCTGCTGCTCGAGGACGGCCATTGCCTGAAAGACCACGCCCTCGCTGCCTGCAACCGGCCCGAGCTGCGTGCCAGCGCGACGATGATCGGCACCAGCCTGCATACGCTGGTGCAGATGGTCGACAATGGCCTTGGCCTGACGATGCTGCCCGAGATGGCGCTGGATGCGGGAATCCTGAACGGCACCAATGTCGTCGCCCGCCCGCTGAAAGCTACCAATGCCAATCGCGAGATCGCGCTGGTCTGGCGTAAGAACTCGCCGCGCGCGGAGGAATTCAGGCTGCTGGCCGAGGAACTGCGGACGGGTTGAAGATCAATCCGCGTCCCCTCAATCCATGTGCTTGAGGCCGACCCGCAGGTAATCCCATCCAGTGACCAGCGTCAGCACCGCAGCCGCCCACAGCGTCGTCAGGCCGACGGTATGCGGCAGGTTTATCGTCAGGCTGCCGATGACCAGATTCCACTTCGGCAGGGCAACGCCCAGAATCAACGCGCCCAGCGACACGAACTGGAACGTGGTCTTCCACTTCGCCAGACGGCTTACCGGGACCGAGACCTGAAGCCCGCCCAGGAACTCCCGCAGCCCCGACACCGCGATTTCGCGCACGAGGATGATCAGTCCCGCGATAACGTGCATGTCGCCCACATAGGGCCCGCGGAGAATTCCCTGCGCGGTCAGCACCAGAATCACCGCCGCGACCATGATCTTGTCCGCGATCGGATCAAGAAAGACGCCTAGCTTGGAAACCGTGCCCTGCGCCCGCGCGAGGTAGCCGTCGAAATAATCGGTGATGCCCATCAGGCAATAGACGGCAAAGGCCGCGCCATAGCCCGCTTCCCAATTCGGCCACCACAACAGGGCCACCAGAATCGGCACGGTCAAAATACGCGACAGGGTCAGGATATTGGGCAGACTCAGCATGCAATCGGTCGATAGCGAGTAACAGTTCTGCACAAAAGAGCGGCTAAGGGACTTGTCGACGGACCCGCAGCCGCTAAGGGTCGCGCGCAAGGACCGGGGGTGCCGGGATAGGCCATGACAACTTCGACGCATCTGATAAGGACGCGCCGCTTTCTTCCGCTGTTTGTTACTCAGCTGTTGGGCGCTTTCAACGACAATCTCTTCAAGAACGCGATGGTCCTGTACGTCGTGTACAGCGTATATAATTCCGAGGAAGCGGAAGCGAAGTTCAGCGCCATCGCCTCGGCGGTGTTCATCATCCCATTCTTCGTCCTGTCGGCGCTGTCTGGCCAGCTGGCCGACATGCGCGACAAGGCGCGAATCATCCGCGTCGTGAAGTTTTGCGAAATCCTGATCATGGTGGTGGGCGGCGCTGGCCTGGTGCTGGCATGGCAAGGCATGGCGATCGACAAGCTGGCGATACCGCTGATGCTGCTGGCGCTTTTCGCGATGGGCATCCATTCCACCTTTTTCGGCCCGATCAAATACGCGATCCTGCCGCAGCACCTGAAAAGCAACGAAGTGCTGGCCGGCACCGGCCTGGTGGAAGCGGGAACTTATGTCGCCATCCTGGCCGGCACGATCTTCGCCGGCTGGATCGACGTCGAATGGGCGGCGCTCAGCTGCGTGGTGATCGCCGGGATCGGCTATCTGACCGGCCGGCAAGTGCCCCCTGCCCCGCCGATGGTGAAGGACGAAAAGCTCGACTACCATGTGATCCGCTCGTCGATCGCCCTGGTGCGCCACACGATGCACGATCGCCGCGTCTACCTTGCCATCATGGCCATCAGCTTCTTCTGGGCGATCGGCGCGGTGCTGTTCATCCAGTTCCCACCGCTGGCCAAGAACGTGCTGGACGCCAGCAAGGAAGTGGCCAGCCTATTCCTAGTGATCTTCTCGGTGGGCGTGGCGATCGGCTCGGTATCGATCAACGCGTTGCTAAAGGGGACGGTATCTGCCCGTTATTCGCCGATGTCGGTCATCGGCATGGCGGTGTTCATCGTCCTGTTCCATCTCGTCTGCCGCAGCTGGGGTTCGCCTGGCGATCAGGAACTGCTGGACGTGGGCCGTTTCGTCAGTCAGCCTCTCGCGATACCGCTGCTTCTGACCCTGCTTGGCATCGCCATTGCCGGCGGCATGTTCGTCGTTCCGCTCTATGCCTTCCTGACGACTTTCGTCGACAAATCGCAGACCGCGCGGACCATCGCCGCCAACAATATCGTCAATTCCGGAGCGATGGTGATCGGTTCGCTGCTGGCCGTCAGCCTCAGCGCCCTCGGCGTACCGATCGTCGAGCAACTGCTGTTCGTCGCGGCGCTGTGCCTGGTATCGGCCTGGCTGGGCCGCAAGCTGTTCCTGGCCGAAGTCGCCGCGGAACCCTTGCCCGCAAGCTAGGAGATAAACACGCTCACCGCGAGGAAGGCAGCACAGTAGGCCATCAGGAACTCACGAACGTCCTTGAGGCTGATTGCCCCCTTGCGCGGCACCAGCTGCGGATCGCTGCCGGCAAGGACGTGCGGCGGCAGGCTCCGCCGAAACGGGTGGCCAGCGGCCTCCTCAACCAGGACAAGGGTGCGCCTTCGCATTGCCATGGCCAGTGCTTAGGAAACACTTCACCACGCTGCCAGCCGGCCGACGGCACCTTCCCGTTTCGGGACATGCGCAAAAGGTATGATCAAGGACGGTCTCCTGAGCGGCGCTACAGCTCCGCCACGCCCGAACGCCTTGCGTTTTCCCGCCGACGCCGCTATGGGCGCCGCTTCCTATTCGAGGCCGGTCGGAACCGGCCTAAGCGAAGGTTTTGAACGATGAAGTCCGATACGCATCCCGACTATCACATGATCAAGGTGCAGATGACCGACGGCACCGTCTTCGAGACGCGCTCCACCTGGGGCAGCGAAGGCGAAACGCTAGTGCTCGAAGTCGATCCCACCTCGCATCCGGCCTGGACCGGTGGCAACCAGCGCCTGCTCGATGCGGGCGGCCGCGTCGCGCAGTTCAACAAGCGTTTCGGCGGGCTTACCCTCAAGAAGGGCTGAGCTTAGATCTCATCATGAATACGAAAAGGGCGGTCCGACGGGCCGCCCTTTGCTTTTACAGGCCGAAGGGCGAATCGATCAGGGCATGCCACTCGGTTCGCTCGCGCGGCACCGGCTGGAGGAATTCCATGCCCGCGGCATCGTCGCGCAGCCAGCGGACGATAGCCCTCAGCCCGGTCCCTTCGCTGAAACCGATCGAAACGAATGACCCGGCTCGCAGCCAGCCGACATGGCCAGTGACGCTGCAACCGTGGCTGGATACGTCGGCAAGCTTCACGCAAGCCCGTTCCCCGTGCGACGACAGCATGAGAGCGTTGACCTCGGCCGGGATGCGCGACACGCGGCGCCGTTCCGACCTCGACTCCGCCGAAATTACCGGCAGGCGAGCAAGCTGTGCACGCATGGTACGCCCCCTGTTCGATACGGTCGGTTGCCGCGCCCCCGCAGCAAATCAGACGCCGACCCTCAGGAAATCTTCTCGCCAATCTTGCCTTAAGATTTGGTTGGGTCGGGTGGTTGAAATTTACTTACCAACCCCAGGGACGCTCGCGATACCAACGGGTTATCACGTACTTGCAGCCCTTGCGAACTTTCATGCCATGATGAAGGGAGGCAGGATTGACCCCACCATCGGGAAGCCGGTTGTTCCAGACCAGCAGCTTGCCGCGCTCGGGCTTGACCAGCTTGTCGATCGCCTTGAAGCGTGTGGCGCCGCCCGCCGCCACGTCATTCAGATAGATCATGAACGTCCAGGTGCGCTGGCCGGCGACCGAGCAATAGCGCTCATAGTCCGCCCCGTTCGGCTCGAAATAATCGGTGTGCGCCTTGAATTCCTGTCCTACATCATAGCGCTGGCCCTGAAGCGGCTCGCCATGGATCGGGTCGATTCCCGAAAGCTCGGCCAACTTGCCGTCGAGCATCGCCACGACCGGATCGGCGTGATCGAGATCGCAAGTCTCGCTGGTGCGGAAATAGTCGTCACCGTTGGAATCGGCGATGGTCGACGGGCGGCGCTGCGCTTCGATCCTGTCGACCAGTGCCTGGCATTCAGGATCGTCCAGAAAGCCGCGCAGGATGAAGAGTTGCAGCTTCGCGGAAGGCACCCGCTGCATGCCGAAACGGGCAAGCAAGCGCTCTGCGGTCGTGTGGCCAGGTTCCGCCATGCGCGATCGGATAGTCGATGCCGGATCAAAAGAAAATCGCGGCAACGCGTCTTTCGAGCAGTTTTTGCTTTGCATTCTGCACCGCCTGTGCAACAGCGCGCTCCCGCGCCGGGCGCCGCTTACGGGCGGGAAGCCGCGTTGGTTGACAACGCACGGCACAGGCGGATGGCGATCGTAGCTCAGTTGGTTAGAGCGCCGGTTTGTGGTACCGGAGGTCGTGGGTTCGAACCCCATCGATCGCCCCACCTTTCCCGTTTTCCCCGGCTGACCGAAAGCCGTTTTTCCCTACCGCCGCCAAGCTTCGTCTTGCCCATGGTTCCGCTCACTGCCAAATAGCCCCGCGATCATGCACGGCTTTGCCAACCCCGCCCGTTTCCTGCGCATCGCGCGCTGGCTGACGCCGCTGTTCCTTATCAGCGGAGTGATCGTCGCCGCTGCTGCGCTGGCCTGGGGCCTGTTCATGGCGCCGCCCGATCGGCTGATGGGCGAGACCGTGCGGATTCTCTTCATTCATGTACCCTCGGCATGGCTGGGCATGGCCGGCTGGACGACGCTGGCCGTCGCCAGCCTGGTAGAACTGGTCTGGCGCCACCCGCTGGCGGGTATCGCCGCGCGGGCCGCGGCCGCACCGGGGGCGGTATTCACCGCGCTTTGCCTTATCACGGGTTCGATCTGGGGGCGGCCGGCCTGGGGCACCTGGTGGGTCTGGGACGGCCGGCTGACCAGCATGCTGGTGCTGCTATTCCTCTACTTCGGCTATCTCGCGCTGGCTGACGCGACCCGGCGCGATGGCGGAGGCAGCGGCCGGGTGGCGGCGATCTTCGGCCTCGTCGGCGCGATCAACATTCCGATCATCAACCGCTCAGTCGTCTGGTGGAACAGCCTGCACCAGCCCGCCAGCATCACGCTGGGCAAATCGACGATCGATGCGGCTTTCCTTTGGCCGCTCCTTATCGCCACAATCGGCTTTTCGCTGATTTTCGGCGGCGTAGTCCTGGCGCGGATGCGGGCGATACTGGCCGTCATCCAGGCAGAGGCGCGGCTGCGCCGCAAGGCCATGGCCAATGCGTGAAGCGGTCGACGAATGGGCCTTCGTGACGGCCGCCTATGTCATCGGCATTGCCGGAACGGTGCTGATGATCGCCTGGAGCTGGCTTGCCATGCGCCGCGCCGAAAAGCGCCGTGACCGGAGCCGTGGCCTCTAACATGGTTTCCACCATCAAACCCAAGCACCAGCGACTGGTCCTGCTCGTCATCGCCCTGATCGCGCTGATCGGCGCGGGGCTGCTTGCCGCCTGGGGGCTGCGCAGCCAGGCCTCCTATTTCTATGTGCCGAGCGACATCCGAGCCGATCCGCCCGATCCCGATCGCCCCGTGCGGCTTGGCGGCATGGTCGAGAAAGGCTCGCTGAAGACCGAGGCAGATGGCGTGACGATCAGCTTCGTGGTCGGCGACGGCAAGGAACGCGTGCCGGTCCGTTTCCGCGGCATCGTGCCTTCGCTCTTCGTCGAGGGTTCGGGCGTGGTCGCGGAAGGGAAGCTGGCGGCCAACGGCATTTTCATCGCCGACAACCTGCTGGCCAAGCATGACGAGAAATACGTCCCGCGCGAGCTGCAGGACATGACACAGCACCAGGCCGAACAGGTCGTGGCGGAAACCCGATGATCGCCGAATTCGGACTCGTCGCGCTGTGGTTGGCCGCTGCTCTGGCTGGCCTCCAGCTAATGGCCGGGGCGCTTGGCCTTACGTCGCGTGGCGAAGGGCTGGCCGGCATCGTACGGCCTGTAGCCGTCGTGCAGGGCGTGCTTTGCCTCGCTTCCTTCCTCGCGCTGATCGTGCTGTTCTGCCAGACCGACCTTTCGGTGAAGCTGGTCGCGATGAATTCGCATTCGGCCAAGCCCTTCATCTACAAGCTCGCCGGCGCCTGGGGCAATCACGAGGGCTCGATGCTGCTCTGGGTGACGGTGATGGGCCTTGCCGGAGGCTTCGTCGCGCTGGTCGAGAAACGGCTGCCCGAGCCGACGATGCTGGCAACGCTGGCCGGCCAGGCCTTCGTCAGCTTGGGCTTCTACGCCTTCCTGCTGCTGTCCTCGAACCCGTTCGAGCGGATTACGCCGGTGCCAGCCGAGGGCAACGGGCTCAACCCGCTGCTCCAGGACATGGGCCTCGCGTTCCATCCGCCAACGCTTTACCTCGGCTATGTGGGCCTGTCGGTCGCATTCAGCTTCGCCATCGGCGCGCTGGTGACGCGCGAGGTCGGCCCTGCCTTCGCCCGCGCCATGCGGCCCTGGGTGCTGGGTGCCTGGATATTCCTGACGGTGGGCATCACCGCCGGTTCCTACTGGGCCTACTACGAGCTCGGCTGGGGCGGCTGGTGGTTCTGGGACCCGGTCGAGAACGCCTCGCTCATGCCCTGGCTCGCCGCGACTGCCTTGCTCCATTCGGCCAGTGTTCTGGCGGCACGCAATGCGCTGCGGGCCTGGACGGTAATGCTGGGCGTCGTCGCGTTCTCGATGTCGATGGTCGGCACGTTCCTGGTCCGCTCGGGCATCCTCACCAGCGTTCACGCTTTCGCCGTCGATCCCGAGCGCGGCACGTTCATCCTGGCGCTGCTGGCTATCAACATCGGCGGCGCGCTGACCCTTTTCGCCTTGCGCGCCGCCACGGTGACGGAGGGCAAGCGTTTCGCCATCGTCAGCCGCGAAGGTGCGCTGGTCTTCAACAACGTCATGCTTTCGGCGATCCTCGGCATCGTGCTGTTCGGCACGCTCTATCCGCTTGTCGCCGAATCGATGGGCGCGAAAGTCTCGGTCGGCCCGCCCTATTTCAATCCGATGGGCGCGCTGTTCTTCGTACCCATGCTGATCGTGCTGATGGTTGGCCCGCTGCTACGGTGGCGGCGCGACAGCTTGGCGCGCGTAAAGGCGCCGCTGCTGGTGCCGGTTGCGCTTGCGATCGTCATCGCGATTGTCCTTGCGATCTGGAGCGGCATCCATGTGCTGCCCTTCATCGGCCTTGTCCTAGCGGGCGGACTTGCCGTCGCGAGCGTGCTGCCGCTCCGCGGGCGCAACCTGCGCCGCACGCCGCTGGCCGTCTGGGGCATGGTCGCGGCGCATCTCGGCGTTGCCGTGGCGCTTGCCGGCATGGCGAGCGAGACCGCCTTTTCGGTCGAGAAGCTGGTCGCCGCGCGGCCGGGCGATAAGACCACGGCCGGGCCCTGGACAGTAAAGCTGGAACGCATCGAACCGGTTGCCGGCCCCAACTGGACCGCGCTGGAGGCCAAGCTCCTCGCCAGCTACCAGGGCGGAAAACCGATCGAGATCGATCCGCAGGCGCGCAGCTTCTGGACGCCGCCGCAACAGACTTCGGAATCGGCGCTGATCACGCGCTGGAATGGCCAGCTTTATGCCGTGCTGGGCGAAGAGGCGAGCGATGGCCGTTGGCAGCTGCGGCTGTGGTGGAAACCTTTCGTCACGCTGATCTGGTTCGGCGGGCTGCTGATCGCCTTTGGCGGTCTCCTCGCGCTGTTTGGCCGGGTCGCCGCCGACGTTCGCCGGATCGTGGCCCGCGACAAAATCGCCTATCGCCGCGAAAGGCAGGGCCGATGAGCGAAACGCCAAAACCTCGCCGCTGGGCGCTCTGGCTGCCGCTGGCGCTATTCGCCGGCTTCATCGTCCTGGTGATGGTGGGCCTGCTGAAACCGGCCGAACGCGATGTCGCCAGCGCCATGATCGGCAAGCCCCTGCCCGCCTTCGACTTACGCCCTGCGATTGCCGATCGGCCGGGCGTTGCCCGCAAGGACTTCGCCGACGGCAAGCCGCGCCTGCTGAACATCTTCGCCAGCTGGTGCATACCCTGCGCGGTCGAGGCGCCGCAGCTCGAACAGCTTGCTAGGCAGGGCGTGGAGATCAACGGCATCGCCATCCGCGACCGTTCGGAGGACGTGGCCGCCTTCCTGGCGCGCAATGGCAATCCCTTCGCCCGAATCGGCGCCGACGACGTCAGCGCCGTGCAGATGGGAATCGGGTCTTCGGGTGTGCCGGAAACTTTCGTGATCGATGGCAAGGGCGTGATCCGCTATCAGCATATCGGCGAGATCAGGCCGGAACATGTGCCCCTGATTCTCGAAAAGCTGAAGGAGGCGGGGCAGTGAAGGCTCGCCCATTCCCATCGTCCCGGCTCTCGAGCCGGGACCGCTGGCCACCCCGCGCGAGATTGCGCCGCTGGGTCCGTCGATCCGCGATCCCGGCTTTGGCCGGGATGACGTTGATGACCGCAGCGCCGCTCCCCGCCCAGGACACGATGCCCCCGGCGCCCTACGCCTATCGTCAGCTCGACAATCCCGCGCTCGAGGCCAAGGCACAGGATCTCATGGAGACGCTGCGCTGCCTCAAATGCCAAAGCCAGTCGATCGCCGATTCGGATGCGCCCATGGCCGGCGACATGCGCAGCCAGGTGCGCATGCGCATCGCCGCGGGGGAAGACCCCGAATCGATCCGCGCCTGGCTGGTCGAACGCTATGGCGACTACGTCAGCTATGCACCGCGAGTAACGGCGCTTACCTGGCCGCTCTTCGCGATTCCCGTGGTTCTCGTGGCGATCGCGCTGCTTCTGCTGCGCAAGCGGTTCGGGAAGGCGCCTGAATGACCTGGGCGATCGCCTGTCTTCTGGCCGCGCTGGCCTTCCTCGCGCTCGCTTTCGTGCTTAAGGCACCGCGCAAAGGCTGGGAAGCGATCGGCGCGGCGCTGCTGCTGGGCATTGCGGGATACGGCCTGCAAGCCAGTCCCGGCCGTCCCGGCGCCCCCAAGCCGCCGACGCAGATGGTCGCCAACGATGCCCGTGCCTTGGTCCAGGCCCGCCAGAAACTGTCCGGCCAGGAAGGACTGCCGAGCGACAACTGGATCGTGGTCGGCGACGCATTCGCCCGCAACGGCCAGTTCGCCAATGCCGCTTCGGTCCTGCTCGGCGCTGTCGAAGAAAACCCCCGCAATGCCGAGGCGTGGCTGGCCATGGCCAACGCGCTGGTCGGCCATGCCGAGGGGCAACTGACGCCGGCATCGCTCTATGCTTTCCGCAACGCTGCCGAGGCCGCTCCGGACAATCCGGGGCCGCCGTTCTTCCTGGGATTGGCGCTAGCGCAATCCGGACGGCTTGTGGAAGCGCGGCAGCTCTGGGCCGAAGTGCTCCGGCGCTCGCCGCCCGACGCGCCCTGGCGCGCCGATCTCGAGATGCGGCTGAGGCGGCTGGACGAATTTATCGCCAGCCGCAGCGCGTCGGTCTCGCAAGGACGATAGCGGCGTTGCTCCGCTCATGGCATGCTGCTAAGCGCCGCGGCTTGTCGCAGTCGCAAGGCGGCCGTGGCTGCAAGTCCAGTCGGTGACGGGGCGTTAGATGAGTGAATCGGAGCCGAAGGATGCGGATGAGCAGCCCGAGGCCATAGCCAGTGGCGATCCGCCTTCGGCGGACGGCCATCACCAAGGTAGCGTGCTCAAGCTGACCGTCGGCGCGCTCGGCGTCGTCTTCGGCGACATCGGCACAAGCCCGCTCTACGCCATGCGCGACACGTTCGCCGGGCATCATCCGCTGCCGCTGGACCCCCTGCACGTTTACGGCATCGTCAGCCTGATGTTCTGGTCGATGATGATCATCGTGACGTTGAAATACGTCACCATCCTGATGCGCGCCGACAACAAGGGCGAAGGCGGCAGCCTGGCGCTGCTGGCGCTGATCAACAAGCACGTGCCCGAGCGAAAATGGTCGGCGGGAATCGTGCTGCTGGGAGTCTTCGCGACTTCGCTGTTCTACGGCCACAGCATGATCACGCCGGCGGTCTCGGTGCTCGGCGCGATCGAAGGCCTTGCGGTCTACGAGCCCGCGCTGGAAGGCGCGGTCGTGCCGCTGGTTATCGGCATCCTCGTCGGGCTGTTCGTGATACAAAGCCGCGGCACCGCCCGGGTGGCGACCTTCTTCGGCCCGATAACCCTGCTCTACTTCGCCGTGATCGCCGTGCTTGGCGTAGTCAGCATCGTCGCCATGCCGGGCGTCATCGAAGCACTGAGCCCGCATCACGCCATCACCATGTTCGTCGCCGATCCCTTCCGCGGCTTCCTCGCCATGGGCGCGGCCGTGCTGGCAGTGACCGGCGCCGAAGCGCTCTATGCCGACATGGGCCATTTCGGGCGCAACCCGATCCGGGTCTCATGGTTGGCGGTCGTCCTGCCCGCGCTCGTGCTCAACTATCTGGGACAGGCATCGCTGCTGCTGCGCGAACCGCAGGCGCTGCAGAGCCCGTTCTACCTGCTGGCGCCCGAATGGTTCCAGTGGCCCCTGCTGATCATCGCCAGCATGGCCGCGATCATAGCCTCGCAAGCCGTGATCTCCGGCGCATTCTCAGTCACGCAGCAGGCGATCCAGCTCGGCTTCATACCGCGCATGACGATCAAGCATACAAGCTTGCAGGCCGGACAGATCTATATCCCCGTGATCAACTTCGGCCTGATGACCGCCGTGATCCTGCTGGTTCTGGTGTTCCAGCGTTCGTCAAACCTGACCGCCGCATATGGCATCGCCGTGACCGGCGCGATGCTGATCGACACGTTCCTGCTCACCGTGCTGCTGCTGCAGCTCTGGAAGTGGAAGCCCTGGGCGGCGATCCCGCTGCTGATCGCCTTCTTCGCGCTGGACGCGGCCTATCTCGCGGCAAATCTTACCAAGATTCCTGACGGCGGCTGGGTTCCGCTGATGATGGGCCTGGCCATCTTCACCATGCTGACGACATGGTCGAAAGGCCGCGCGCTGATGCGGCAGAACATGGCTGAAGGAACCATCCCGATCGAGGTCTTCGCCAAGAGCGCCCATTCGAGCGCCGCCCGCGTGCCCGGCACAGCGGTGTTCATGGCATCCACGAATCACGGCGTACCGTCCGCGCTGCTGCACAACATCAAGCATAACAAGGTGCTGCACGAACGCGTGGTCATCCTGACCGTGGCGACGGCGGACGTGCCGCAAGTCGACGATGCGGAGCGCTACGACGTGATCGACCTCGGCAACGGCTTCTACCGCCTGACGCTGAACTATGGCTTCCTTGAGGAGACCGACGTGCCGGTCGCGCTCAAGACCGTGACGATGTGCGGCGAGCCGTTCGAGATGATGAAGACCAGCTTCTTCCTCTCGCGCCAGACGCTGCTGCCCTCGGCGAAGCCGGGCATGGCGATCTGGCGCGAGAAGCTATTCGCCTGGATGCTGCGCAACGCGGCCAGCGCCATGGAGTTCTTCAACCTGCCGACCAACCGCGTGGTGGAACTGGGCAGCCAGTTGGAGATCTGAGTTCTGGATTGCTTCGCTGCGCTTGCAATGACGAAGCGATCAAAGGCGGGTCGCTCGACTTCCAGTTGCCAAACGACTGCTTTGCGGGGCATCGTGCAACTATCCGGAGCATCACGATGACGATGACCATCACCATCACCGCTTTTGAGCAGTCTCCCGATGAAGGCCAGGGGCTGGCGCGCGACATGCGCGTTCGCTGGGCGCTTGAAGAAGTGGGCCAACCCTACGACGTGCGCCTTCTTTCATTCGATGCGATGAAGAAACCGGCGCATCGTGCGCTTCACCCCTTCGGACAAATTCCGACCTACGAAGAAGGCGATCTCGTCCTGTTCGAATCGGGAGCGATCGTGCTCCACATCGCCCAGCACTACGCGGGCCTGCTCCCTGACGATGCGAGCGCCAAGGGGCGCGCGATTGCATGGATGTTCGCCGCTCTCAACACGGTGGAACCACCGGTCGTCGAACTCGAACAGGTCTTTTTCCTTGAGCGCGACAAGAGCTGGTATGAGGAGCGAATACCTCTCCTCGAAGATCGCGTCCGCTACCGGCTGGATGATCTTTCCAATCGACTTGGCGATGCCGACTGGCTCGACGGCGCGTTCACCGTCGGTGACCTGATGATGATCATGGTGCTGCGCAGGCTGGATGGCACGGGCATAGTTGAGGAATATCCGAACCTTTCCGCCTATGTCGCCCGTGGCGTAGCGCGGCCCGCCTACAAGCGTGCTTTTGCAGACCAACTGGCGGTGTTCAACGACAACTCACCGAAGGGGTAACGGCCCTACCCCGCCATCGCTTCCATCACTGCCAGCGGGTTCAGATATTCGGTGTGCTCCAGCACCATCCCGTCGCGGATGCGGGTCAGGATGACGTAGCTGTTCCGATAGGGCTTGCCGCTGGCCATCGTGGCTTCGCCATCCGCCGTGGTGACCACGAGTTCGGGGTCCTCGGTCCGCAGAATCCTGACATTGGAGAAGACCAGCTTTGAGCGGCCCTTAGCACTGCCGGCCAGCGCAGCCCGGGCAACCTCGCGGCCCTTGAATTCGCTTGGAACCCCTGCCGGCACGAAAGGCAGACGCAGAACGAAATCCTCTGAGACCTTGCCCGGAAAGGCATCGAAATCGCCTTCGCCGAAAACCTCGATCCACGCCCGCGCCAGTTCCACGATATCGGTCATTCTCTCCACCTTGCCTTGCCTATGCCGCAGGACGATAAAGGGCGGGGAACCGCAATGCGATCCCCGCCCCAACGTTTTTTCTTCGAACAGACCGAAACGTCAGCCGAGGTTCGCGCTGACCATGCAGTAGAACATCGGCAGTGACAGCAGCACATTGGTGCGGCTGGCGATCATGGCGCGAGGCGTTGCCTGGGCCTTTTCTTCGTCAGTGGCTTCGACAAGGCCCAGGATCTTCTTCTGCGCGGGCCAGATGATCAGCCAGACGTTGAGGAACATGATGATTGCCAGCCACATGCCAAGGCCGATCAGGTTGACCCCGTCGGCGCCGTCGCCCTGGAAAGTCAGCGCCTGGGCACCATAGCCATTGTGGAAAGCGATGATGAGGCCGGTCAGCACCGTGAACAGCGCGCCATAGCGGAAGAAAAACAGCGCGCTCGGCGCGATATAGCCGGTGACGCCCTTCTTCAATTCGGCCGGGACCTTCGGCATGGTCGGCACTTGCACGAAGTTGAAGTAATAGAGCAGGCCGATCCACAGCACGCCGAAGAACAGATGCAGCCAGCGGAAGACGTCGTCCGTGATGTCCCTGGCGCTCTCACCGGTCCAGCCGGTGAAAGTCATGATGACGATGATGGCGAGGACCACGCCGGTAGCAAGCACCAGATGCAGGTTACCGAAAAACTTTGCCATTTCTTCCCCCTTCCATAGAGGCGATCCGGACTTAGCCGTCCGATGATCTTCTTGGCCGCTATGGTAGCGGCGATGCGCCTTATCGCGTTATCGCCACCGTTTGTCACACTCCTTTGCAGAGTTGTGCACTTATTCGTGGGGGGTATGCGTAGTCGCGTCGGTTTCTGCTTCCTGCGCAAGGCCGTGGCGCAACAACATCGGCACATGCGCGAAAGTGAAGATAAAGGATAACGGCAGGAACACCCAGAGCTTCGCCTGGAGCCATCCACCAAAGCTCAGATAGTAACGGAAGCCTTCGTTAAGCGCCGCGAGAAGCAGGAAGAACATTCCCCAGTTGCGCGACAGTATCAGCCAGCCTTTGTCGCTCAGCCCCTCGAAAGCGGACTCCAGCAGGTATTTGAGCAGGGAAACGCCCCGCAACCAGCCGCCAAGCAAGGCCAGGCCGAAGATCAGATAGATGACGGTCGGCTTGATCTGGATGTAGAATTCGTCGCGCAGCAGAATGGTCAGCCCGCCGAAAAAGACGATCAGCCCGGTCGACAGCCACAGCATCGGTGAAATCCGGCCGAGCTTCCACTTGGACACGATCAGCGCGATCACGGCGGCGACCATGAAGGCGCCGGTGCCCCGGATCACCGCGAGAACTTCGGCGATCGCGTTTTCACGGTTGTCGGGCGAATAATGGCGGTAGACCAGAAAGAATACGAGGATCGGCCTGTAATCGACCGCGATATTGAGCCAACCCGAAGGCTTCTTCTTGGCGGCGGCTTCGTTCATCATGCCACTCCCGCAATGACGCGTGCGACAAGGTCCGGGTCGAAGGGCCGCAAATCGTCGATCTTTTCCCCTACGCCGATGGCGTGGATCGGCAGGCCGTATTGTTCCGCCGCCGCGACCAGCACGCCGCCCCGCGCGGTGCCGTCCAGCTTGGTCATGATAAGGCCGCTCACCCCTGCCACTTCCCTGAAAGTCTCGATCTGCTGCAAGGCATTCTGTCCGTTCGTCGCATCAAGCACCAGCACGACATCGTGCGGCGCATCGGGATTGAGCCGGCCAAGCACGCGTCGGATTTTCGCCAGCTCGTCCATCAGCTCGCGCTTGTTCTGGAGCCGTCCGGCGGTGTCCACGATCAACGCATCGATGCCCGTCTCGGTTGCCGACTTGACCGCGTCGAACACGATGCTGGCCGGATCGCCGCCTTCGGGACCCCGCACGATCGGCACCCCCAGCCGCTCTGCCCAGACACCGAGCTGGCCAATGGCGGCGGCGCGGAAAGTGTCACCCGCCGCCAGCATCACGCCATAGTCCTGTTCCTGGAACAGGTGGGCGAGCTTGGCGATCGTGGTGGTCTTGCCCGAGCCATTGACGCCGATGACGAGGATCACTTGCGGACGCGGGAAAGCGACGATTTCCAGCGGCTTGGCCACGGGCCGCAGGATCGCGGCGATCTCGGCCGCCACGGCTTCCCTGACCGCCTGATCGTCCACGCCGCGTTCGAAACGCTCGTTCGCCAGTCGCTCACGGATGCGGGCCGCGGCGCGCGGGCCCAGGTCGGACAGGATCAGCGCGTCTTCGATGTCGTCGAGCTGCGCATCGTCGAGCTTCGACTTGGTGACGATGCCGGAAAGGTTCTCAGACAAGCGCTCCGACGTCTTACGGAAACCACCGAACACACGCTGCGTCCAGCCCTCGCCGCCGATATCTTCCGAACTCATGCAAGCATCCCCTGGTCCAGTCCGGAAGGTACGATCGTCACCAGGCGGCCACGCGGCGTTCCCGGCGGCAGGCGCACAGGCGCGAAGTTCTCGGCATGGCCGGTGCCGTCGCTTTCGCTGAGCACACGCAGCGGCTTACCGACAAGGCCGTCGAGCCAGCGCCCGCGCTGCGCGGCGACGGCGGCACGAAGCTCAGCCGCGCGAGCCTTGATCGCCGCCGGATCGACCTGCGGCATGCGTGCGGCCGGCGTGCCCGGTCGCGGCGAGAAAGGAAATATATGGCCGTGCACCACGTCAAGCTCGGCGATGATGGCCAGGCTGTTGCCGTGCATCGCCTCGTCCTCTGTAGGAAAGCCGGCAATGATGTCGGCGCCCAGCGCCAGTTCCGGCCGACGCGCGCGCAGGCGCGAGACGAGCCCTATCGCATCGCGGCGCGTGTGGCGGCGCTTCATCCGCTTCAGAATCATGTCGTCGCCCGATTGCAGCGAGAGATGGAGATGCGGCATCACGCGTGGTTCACCGGCCAGCAGCTCGAACAACCAGTCGTCCACCTCGGCTCCGTCGATGGAAGAGAGCCGCAATCGCTGCAATTGCGGGAACGCATCGAGGATCGCCACAACCAGCGCACCCAGGCGCGGTACGCCGGCCAGATCGTCGCCCCAGGATGTGAGATCGACGCCGGTCAGGACGATCTCGGCAGCGCCAGCGTCGAGATGATAGGCGATATCCTCCAGCACCGCGCCAACCTCGCGCGAGCGGCTGGGGCCTCGGCCCTGAGGGATGATGCAGAACGTGCAGCTATGATTGCAGCCGTTCTGGACCTGGATGAATGCGCGGGTATGGATGCTATCGAGGCCCTGCACGGACGGGAACCTGGGGAAGCTAGGCTGAACCTCGCCGTCGTTTTTCTGCAACGGCCCGAGGTCCTCGCCTTCGCGGGGACGCAGGTAGTGAGCCGGATCCAGCTTCTCCGCGTTCGTCACCAGCCCGTCCACCTCGGGCATCCGCGACAGCATCTCGCGCTCCACTTCGGCTGCGCAACCTGTGACGAGCAGGCGAGCGCCAGGACGATCGCGGCGCGCACGGCGGATCGTCCGGCGGGTCTGGCGAACCGCTTCCGCCGTCACCGCGCAGCTGTTGACCACCACGAGATCGTCGCTTCCCGCAAGCAGACCGCGCAACTGCTCGCTTTCCGAAATGTTGAGCCGGCAACCGAGCGACAGGACTTCCACCGTCACGGCACCACTCCGAAGTCGGCCGGGTCGAAAGTCCCGCGAAAGCTTTCGGCAGCAGGACCGGTCATGACGATCTGCCCATCCTCGCGCCATTCGATGCGCAGCGTGCCACCAGGCAAAGTCACCGTCACCGCCTGATCGGTGAGGCCCCGACGCATCGCGCCGATGGCGGTCGCGCAGGCGCCGGTGCCGCAGGCCAGCGTCAGTCCCGCACCCCGCTCCCAGACGTGCAGGCGGATCGCATCGCGCGCGGTGACGGTCCCCACGTTCACGTTCACGCGATCGGGAAACAGCGGATCATGCTCGATCTCGGGACCGAGGCGAGCCAGGTCGACCGCGTCACAATCGGGCACGAAGAAAATCGCATGGGGATTGCCGACGTTGACCGCGATAGGATTGGCCAGTTCTTCCCAGGCCACCGGCATGCTGTGCGTGTCCATGGCATAGGCAAGCGGAATTTCCGACCATTCGAAACGCGGCACGCCCATTTCCACGGCGATGCCGGCATCGTCGGGTCGGGCCGAGACCACGCCGGCCAACGTCTCGATTTGCGCCGGCCGACCATGCATCAAACCCACGGCGCGGGTGGCATTGCCGCAGGCTTCCACTTCGCTGCCGTCCGCATTGAAAATGCGCATCCGCAAGTCGGCACTGTCCGACGGCTCAAGCACAATCAGCTGGTCGCAGCCGATGCCGGTCCGGCGGTCGGCAAGGGCGGAAGCAAGAACGCCGCTCATCGGCAGAAGCGGCTGCATGCGACCGTCGAGCACGACGAAATCGTTGCCGAGTCCGTGCATCTTGATGAAGGGCACCTGCATGGGACGCGCTCTATGCGCTGTCGCCCGCGGCGTCCAGTGGCGCGCTCAGACTTGGTTCGCGCGCAGCGGTTCGGCTGCCGGCCCGTCCACCGCGACGACGACCTCGTCCTCGTCGACCTGCGAGCCTAGCAGGCCGAGACCAGCAAGCCGCTCCCTGATCGCGGGCGCCGGCTGGGGCTCGCCATAGAGATAGCCCTGCCCCTTGATGTCGCCATAGCGCCGCAGTTCCTCCAGCACGTCGCTGGATTCGATACCTTCGGCGGTGATCGGCAGGCCCAGCCCCTGCCCCAGCAATGCGATCGCATGAACGATGGCCGCGCTGTCCTTGTTCTCGACCAGATTGGTCACGAAGCTGCGGTCAATCTTGATCCGGTCGAAGGGCAAGCTGCGCAGCTGGGCGATCGAGCTGTAGCCGGTGCCGAAATCGTCCAGGCTCACGCAGATACCCTGGTTCTTCAGGCTGGTGATGAGCGTGCGCGCCACGCCGATATTCTCGTGCAGGCAGCTTTCGGTGATCTCGATTTCCAGGCGCTGCGGCGGGAAGTTGGCCTCGGTCAGCATGCGCAGCATCTTCTGGGCGAACCAGGGATCGCGCAGTTGCACGGGCGAGATGTTGACGGCCAGCGTCAGCCTCTGATCCCAGCCCTTGGCATCGCGAAGCGCCTGCGCGATGACGCTTTCAGAAAGCTCGGCAATCGCGCCGATCTGTTCGGCAACCGGGATGAACACTTCCGGGCTGACGATCCCGAGCGCGGGCGAATTCCACCGTGCAAGCATTTCAAAGCCGGTCAGCTCGCCCGTCTGGAGGTCGATCTGTTCCTGGTAATAGGGAATGAATTCTCTCTGCGGCAGGCCGCGGCGGATGCCATTCTCGATCTCGTTGCGGAAGCGCAGCTCGGCTTCCATCGGCTCTTCGAACCAGACGTAGGAGTTCCGACCCTGCTTCTTGGCGTGATACATGGCGATGTCGGCCATGTGCATGAGCGCCTGAGCCGGTCTCCAGCCAGCTTCGCCCACGCAGCCCACGTCGCTGCGGGCGATCCCGAGCGATGCCGTCACCTTCACCTCGACGCCGTTGACCAGGATCGGTTCGGCAAGCCCTTCGACCAATGCCGCGGCAAGCTGGTCGATCACTTGCGGACGCCCCTTGTCGAACATCACCGCGGCGCCGAACTCGTCACCGCCGAGCCGGGCCAGCAGCGCGCGATCGGGCAGCAGCGCGTCAATTCGCTGCGAGCATTGCTGCAGGATCAGATCGCCGGCGCCCTGCCCATTGAAGTCGTTGATCTGCTTGAAGTTGTCGAGATCAATCATGAGGAATGCAACGACTTCGGCACGGGCGCCGCCATGCGCGATCAGTTCGTTGGTGCCATCCCCTATGCTGCGCCGGTTGAGACAACCGGTCAGCGGGTCCGTCTCTGCCAAGGCGCGAGCCAGCTCTTCCGCGCGGCGGCGTTCGCTGATTTCCGCCGAAACTTGCCGATAGCGTCGCCAACCGAAGATAATCAGCGCGATATTGAGCAACAGCGCGTTGAGCAGCATCTTGTCCGGGCCGATGCCATATCCGACGAGTGACGAGATGGCCTGGGAGACCACGGCACCGCCGGTTCCAACGAACATGACGATGGCCGCCACCGCGATGCCGAGCGCGATGACATCGCGATCGGCGCGCCCGAGGCGACGTTTCTTGCTGGCATTGTGGACACCTGGGGAATGGATTTCCTTGTCCAAAACGGCCTGTCCCCATTGCTGGAAGTAGCAGTCCTAGAAGGCTGGTCTAAAATTTTGGTTAACCTTCGTTGACGAACGACACTATCCAAATTCCTCGGCAATGGATAGCGCCTAACGGAAGCTACCTTTTCAGTCCGATCTCGCGCAGCCTTTCCTGCAGATAGTCGTCGGCCGTTATCGCTACGGGATAGCGGTCCGGGTTTTCGGGCGAGACGCACTGCGGCAAAGTGCGGAACCGGAAATCACTGCGCAGATGCAGGAAAAAGGGCATGGAATAGCGGCTGAACCGCACACGATCGCCCTCGGGATTACGGACCCGATGAGTGGTGGACGGCAGCACATGATTGGTCAGCCGCTGGAGCATATCGCCGATGTTGATCACCAGCGCTCCTTGCGGCGGCGCGATGCCGATCCAGTTGCCGTCCTTGCCGAGCAGTTCCAGGCCAGCCTCCTCCGCGCCGAGCAGCAGAGTGATGAGGTTGATATCCTCATGCGCGCCGGCGCGGATCGCTCCACCTTCGCTTGCCGGCACCGGCGGGTAGTGCAGCAGGCGTAGCACCGAATTGCCGTCCGCGATCGTGGACTCGAACCAGTCGGCGGGCAAGTTCAGGTGTACGGCGATGCGCGACAGGATCGTCGCGCCAACGCGATCGAACTCGGCGTAGAGATCGGAGAAGGTCTCGCGGAAACCGGCGGGCCGATCCGGCCAGATATTGGGCAGCATCGATACTGCGAGCGGGTGGCCGGGTGGCAAATCGCGACCGACGTGCCAGAACTCCTTGAGATCATGCTCGGCCGCACCCTTGGCGATCTCCGTACGGAACGGCGTATAGCCGCGCGCACCGCTGATGCCTTCCAGATGGTAACGGCGCTTTTCGGCTTCGGGCAGTCCGAAGAAGGCGCGGGTTAGATTCCAGGCCCGCGCGATCAAGCCGGCGTCGATACCGTGATCGCTGACGAGGGCGAAGCCGAAAGCCCGGAAGCTTTCGCCGATCTCGGCCGAAAAACGACCGGCATCGTCATCCAGGCTAAGCAAAGGAAGAGTGGCGAGGTCCATGGTGGCGCGATCCGGAATCTGCGGTTATGGCGACCGTCCTAGCCATATTCGAAAGGCGATGCATGAGCAAAGGCACGGAACCCAGGCGCTATTGGCTGATGAAGTCGGAACCCGACGCCTATAGCTGGGACGATCTCGTCGCCGAAGGCGAAGGCACCTGGGACGGTGTGCGCAATCATCGCGCCGCCA
>Ga0164243_10003221_pt1 | contig 26265 bp, 25 predicted proteins | sample OricompcompostOP_FD_108781 | JGI IMG/M metagenome (GOLD analysis project Ga0164243, IMG submission 108781) | Organic Plus compost microbial communities from Emeryville, California, USA - Original compost - Organic plus compost (OP) | ecosystem: Engineered > Solid waste > Mixed feedstock >...
TGGCGCGCCCAAGGGGACTCGAACCCCTGTTTTCGCCGTGAAAGGGCGACGTCCTAGACCGCTAGACGATGGGCGCTGACCGGCCGTGCAAGACCGGGGCGTTGTATAGAGACCGTTTGTCCAGGACGCAACAGCCTTCCTTCGAAACTCACCAATGTCCGGTATTGGGCATCGATTTCCAGGGTTCCTGCGGGGGCAGGGCAGCGCCCTTCTGCAGCAGCTCGATCGACTGGTTGTCGGGCGAGCGGATGAAGGCCATCTGGCCGTCGCGCGGCGGCCGGTTGATGGTGACGCCCGCCTTCATCAGCCTTTCGCAGGTTGCGTAGATGTCGTCGACCTCGTACGCGAGATGGCCAAAATGGCGGGCCTCGCCATAATCCTCGGTGTCCCAGTTGTAGGTCAGTTCGATGAGAGAGCCGGGGCGGCCCAGCTTGCGCGATTCCTCCACCAGTTTTTCATCTCCGGGTGCCATCAAGAAGACGAGCGTGTAGCGGCCCTTCTCATCATCGCGCCGGAAGGCCTCCTTCAGGCCGAGCTTGTTGCAATAGAAGTCGAGCGCGGCATCGAGGTCGCGCACGCGTAGCATGGTGTGAAGATATCGCATCGCTGATGGTCCAAGCTCGGCGTGGTGGAAACAGTCATGCCCGAGGTAAGCGTCGCGGCGCGCCGGCACAAGGGAAGGCGTGGACGCGGCCCAGCATGTGGATAGCGCGGCCTCGCAGCTTGCGTGGCGATGTTCGTGCCGATACCTCCAATGGTCCAATCCGGGAGAGGTCCATGCAGAAAGTTGATCTGGACGCGATGTCGATTGAGGAACTGGCGAAGCTGCGTGATGACGCCACCGCCAAGCTCGCCGAGAAGGTCGAGGCCCGCCAGAAGGAACTGGAAGCCGAACTCGCACGGCTCTCGATGTACGGCAAGCCGCGCAAGGCGGCGTCGGCGCCGAAGGCGGCAGCCAAGCAATTGCTGAAAGAGATCAAGGACGCGGCTGCAAAGGCCGCCTAAAGATGAAGCACGGGGCTGGATGGCCCCATTTTGCTGTCCGGCCGTTCGGCGGCGCTCTTCCCTGATCGGCGCGAAGCGGCGACAATGTCCGCAGGCGTATCGGTTGAGTGGAGATGCGGATGATCGCGCCCGATCTGGAAACCGCGGCAACGCGGCTCGGCGAATTGATCCAAGACTCGGAACGGGTGATCCCGTTTACCGGCGCGGGCATCTCGACCGAAAGCGGCATTCCCGATTTCCGCTCGCCCGGCGGGCTGTGGACCAAGACTCAGCCGATTCCTTTCGACCAGTTTCTGACGAGTCGCGAGATGCGCGATGAAGCCTGGCGACGTCGTTTCGCCATGGAGAAATATTTCGCAGAGGCGAAGCCGACGCGCGGCCATCTCGCGCTTGCCGCGCTTTATCGTCGCGGTAAGTCGCCCGGAGTCATCACGCAGAATATCGACAATCTGCATCAGGCCTCCGGCATTGCGGCGGACGATGTCATCGAATTGCACGGCAACACCACATTCGCCACCTGCCTCGATTGCAATCGGCGCTATGAACTCGATTTCATCAAGACGCAATTCGACCAGGCCAATGGTCATGCGCCCGACTGCGATTGCGGCGGCTTTATCAAGACGGCGACGGTGTCGTTCGGCCAGTCGATGCCGGACGAGGCGATGCGGAAAGCACAGGAATGGAGCAGTGATTGCGATCTCTTCATCGCCATCGGTTCGTCGCTGGTGGTGTGGCCCGCCGCAGGCTTTCCGTTGCAGGCCAAAAAGAGCGGCGCGCGCCTTGTCATTGTCAACAGAGAGCCGACCGAATTCGACGCGATTGCCGATCTTGTGATTCGACACGACATCGGCGACGCATTGTCGCCACTCATTACGCACTGATTCGTCAAGGAAACTTTTGCACAGGACGTTTCGAAATCATTGACGCGTGCAAATTTTCCTCTTTGCCAAATGCAGGCCAGTGTTAGTCTTGATGGGGAGAGATTCGTTCATCCATCCAGAACGGATGGGTGGCAGGGGACGACGGCGCAAGTCATGGCGTCGAACGAAATGGGGCCAAAAGTGTCCGGTATGGGATACGATCTGCGGCAAGATCGTAGTGCAGGGGTCGCGGACGAAACCGCCACTGACCTGATTGAGATTTCCGGTACGATTAAGTGGTTCGATGTGTCGAAGGGCTTCGGCTTCATCGTTCCAGACGATGGTTCAGCTGATGTGCTGCTCCATGTCACATGTCTGCGCCGCGACGGTTATCAGACCGCATACGAAGGTGCGCGTGTCGTCTGCGAGGCGTTGCATCGTTCAAAAGGAATGCAGGTCTTCCGTATTCTGTCGATGGATGAATCGACGGCGATCCATCCAGCGCAGATGCCGCCACCACGCACGCACGTGACCGTGACGCCGACCTCCGGCCTCGAGCGTGCCATGGTCAAGTGGTTCAACCGGCTTCGCGGGTTTGGTTTTCTCAGCCGCGGCGAGGGGACTCCGGACATTTTCGTCCACATGGAAACACTTCGCCGCTATGGCATGACCGAGCTGCGTCCGGGCCAGACCGTGCTGGTGCGGTTCGGGCCAGGCCCGAAGGGGTTGATGGCTGCCGAAGTGCAGCCGGACGGCGGACCGCACGGACCCGCTTCGCACTAGAGCTTGCCCCCGAAAGATGGGATACCAATTTCGGGGTGATGCTTGCGAAGTGTCAGCGAGAGGCGTGTTGTGGTGCGTAATATTTTTTTGAAGGATGTGACGAGGCGGCACCTGGTGGCGGTGGCCGCCCTTCTTGCGTTTGCCTTGGGGAGTCTTTCTGCATCGGCCGCTGAAAAAGGCACGCTCGAAATCGTCACCCGGAATGGCGTGCATGTCTTCACGGTCGAACTTGCGACCAATGATGCCGAGCGCCAGAAGGGCCTGATGTTCCGGAAGGAGCTGCCCGAAGGGACGGGAATGCTGTTTGATTTCAAGCAGGACCAGGATGTGTCGATGTGGATGCGGAACACCTACATCCCGCTCGACATGCTGTTCATCAATGCCGATGGACGCATTCGCCGGATCGCGGAAAACACAACCCCGTTGTCGGAGCGCACGATACCATCCGGTGGGCCGGTGCGCGGCGTGCTTGAGGTGATTGGCGGCACAGCGAAGAAGCTCGGCATCGCACCAGGTGATCGTGTCGCGCATCCGATCTTTTCGGGGCGCTGACAGCAGCGCGTTTGCGTTGCTGAAACCGATATCGGCAAGGGTGGCCTGATCGCGCGCCGGGCGGTCAAGTCAATCGCTGATAGCGATGTTCATTCAATTGGGGGTGAAACACACCAACGCGCGTTAGTGGTTCACAACGCGTAGCCATGCCGCTCCAAAGGCAAGCCGTATTCAGAGACAAGATAGCGATTGCCTGGCGCGAAGAACTGGCGCAAACGAATTCGCCATTCATCTGGCATTTTAACGGTCACACGATCGCCGCCAGCAAGCAGCGATCTTACGCCTTCTGGTAAATGCTCCTGCACGACCTTGTTTAGCGGAAGTGGAACGCAATACGCCATCGCCTTCCATGCAAATAGCTCACGCTTCGACAAGCGCGGGTTTCTCGCAGATTCAATGCGCGGCGCTGCTGCGGGATCAACCCCTATGAATTTACACAGCTGGTCGGAAAAGACGTTGTGATCTCGCGTCATTTCCTCAAAAAGGAAGACCCCAACATTCTCTCGACCGACCAATCTCTCGTAATGTCGAATGATCGAGGAGTATTCCACGCCAGCAATGCGACTGCCCTGCTTGGGGGATGACATGGCGTTCCAGTGGGAATGCAAAAAGGCATCGAACGAGCGCGCTGGAATGCCTCCGGACCAAGGCCTCTTCAGTTGTCGCAAGTCCCATAGATAGCCGGATTCCAAAAGAGCAAGCTGCTCTCTGATCGTAATAATGACTTTGAACGTGCCGAGCACGGCCGCTAATCGATCGGCAAATAATCCGGCATTAAAATTGTGCCTGGTCAGATGCTCTTTGGAAAGCACGATAGGGCGACCATTCGGCTGAAATGCTGCTGCCACTTCGCTACGAGCAGCGCTGAGAACATCAGCCGAGTAGTTCGCGTTACCCGCGTAAATCGCTTCATAGAATGCAGGCAGCTTTGGCCACTCCCGATAGTCGATACCGGCATGGCGAGGGAAGAACACCTGCTGCAGCGTTGAGGTTCCGCTTTTGGGAACTCCTACATGAATGTGGAGCATGATTGAGCGCCCTAATGTCGGAAAACTAGAAGCTTTCAATGTTACACTAAGTTTCGTCTTATTCGAAGGTATTGTAAGCGGGGCAAGCTTTGATTGCTGTGTATCAAGCTAATGATAGGTCAGCGTCATTGACGCACTTCGCTGTTTCCGAAATTCAGAATTCAGCCTTGTAAGCACGCCCTGACTGGTACGTGCTTATGCTGCGCTGTCTAATCTGCAGATGCTTCGCCGTGAATAACACAGTGCGATGAGACGACTCGTCCGAGAGCGTCGCGCGGAATTCGTTCAAGACTCGGAGTCTCAGTTTGAATCTCGTTTGATTGAGGTGAGAACGTACCGCAGTTGCTGCTTATCAAAATGCGCACGCGATAAAAATTTCGCTCGAAGTGCTGCAGCAAGATACCGATGTGTCGTTCGCTCGTATTCTCGACATCAAATCACCACAGCTGCGGCACAGCGTTTCTCATCAAGTTCCAAGCATCTTTGCAATGACTGGGGGAACTATGAGAGCTGCCACAACGCTCGCCGCGGCTGTTTTCAGCGTGACGATCGGATCTGCGCAATCATCTGAATTAACGCAACGCTTCCATGATTGGTCGGGCTTTCATCTTGGCATCAACGGTGGCTACGTATGGGGAGATGTTGATACCTCTTCCAATGCGATGACGACGACAGGGCCTCTTGTGGGCCTCGCCCCCAATACGTTTCCGAGTACGACATTCGGAGGTGCGGATCGAAGCTCCAAAGTGAATGGTGGCTTCGGCGGTTTGCAGGGAGGCTATAGCTGGCAGACGGGCGCATTCGTCCTTGGTGTTGAAACCGATATTCAAGGCGGCGAGATTGATGGCAGTGATGCGTTTCTCGGTTCGGATGCAGGCCCTGCCTATTCCGGCGAAACCAAACTGAGATGGTTCGGTACAACGCGAGGACGTCTTGGTTATGCCTTTGATCGCTGGCTTCCTTATGTGACGGGCGGTGTGGCCTATGGTGAAGTCACATCCAGCCTCATCATTCAGCCCGGCACCTTCTCAGCTCCGATCGGCACGCCATTTAATGCATCGACCGCGGCTCGTTTGACCGGATATGCGATTGGTGGTGGCATCGAGGCCGCGATCTCGGAGAACTGGACGGCGAGAGTCGAGTATCTGCACGTCGATCTCGGCGACACCGACGCATTCTACGATTTCGGAAGCGCCGGCTCTGCCTATGCAAAGGCAGACTTCGCGTTCGATCTGATCCGGTTCGGATTGAATTACAACTTCTGATCAAAAGTCGCGTGCGAGCGGTGAGGCGGTCGCGATGCGAACGCCGTCACCAAGAGCTCTTCCGTAATCTGCGGTGGCGCGTGAGCGCGCGAGGACGTCGGAACCGATTGGTCGGGGCAGCAGGATTTGAACCTGCGACCCTCTGCTCCCAAAGCAGATGCGCTACCAGACTGCGCTATGCCCCGAACCGGTGACGGCGAATGCATAGGGATTTCGAGGCAGCGCCGCAAGCAGCGCGACCGTCACCGCGGACATTTGCAGCGATTTTCGGCGCCCGGCCATGGCTGGGAGTGGTTATCGGAACCTGTCAGGGGTTGCTCGCATCTATGATGGCTATTTTATCCGGATATAATTGACGAACTAAAATTATCCGGGTAAAAATACCCCCGCGATTCAAATCCAGGAGGATGGCCTTGGACGAGGCACCTACATTCACAGCTTTTGCCGGGGAAAGGTTGCTTGCCTCAGGCTCTGAGCTTGAGGTCGTGCTGGCGATCAAGGCGGCACTGGCGCACGGCGAAACGGCGGCGATCCTGGCCTTCGATGACCGGACCGGCCGCCAGATCGATTTCGATCTGCGCGGTACGGACGAAGAGATTGCTGGTCGCCTCCGGCCTCAGCCAGCGGTCGCGGACGAAACAAGGAGAGGCAGGCCAAAGCTCGGGGTTGTTGCTCGGGAGGTTACGCTGCTGCCGCGGCATTGGGAGTGGCTTGCAGCACAGCCGGGCGGGGCGTCTGTCACTTTGCGCAAGCTCGTCGACGCCGCGCGGCAATCCGGCAGTCTGCACGGGGCCATGCGTCAGGCGCAGGAAGCGGCCGACTGTTTCATGGCGGCGATGCTTGGCAACCAACCTGGGTACGAAGAAGCTTCGCGCGCGCTCTATGCCGGCAATGGCAACCGCTTCATCGCGCTGACCGAGCCGTGGCCACAAGACCTGCGGGCCTATGCTCGGCGTCTGGCCGGGCCATTGGTGCGCGATGCAGCCGCGTGACGCCTTTACTGACTTGTTTGCGTGGCGACCGCGTCCGGTTCGTACCAGTGAACGACCGACAGGCCGCTCACGACGATGACCGCGAAAACAACACCGATGAGCAGCGAGAATATGAACGGATCGCGTGGCACCTGCATGCTCCTATCGTGGTTTGCGGACGGGAATGTCCATGAGCCGCAAAAGTTTCATAAAGCGCTGCCTTTCTGGCCTATGACGTGGAACCCCAAGGCTGTCTTGCGACGCAATGTCAAAATCGCTACCACTCACCCGTCGAGGAACACGGGAACACCATGACTGCACGCATCTACAAGCCGGCCCGCACCGCCATGCAATCCGGCACGGCCAAGACCAAGCTCTGGGTGCTTGATTTCGAGCCCGAAGCACCGCGCGTGGTCGAGCCGCTCATGGGCTGGACGTCCTCGACCGATATGAAGAGTCAAGTGCGCCTGCGCTTTGCAACGCGTGAAGAGGCGATTGCCTATTGTGAGCGTCGCGGCATTCCGTATCAGGTGATCGAACCCAAAGAGCCGGCGCGGCGCTCAATCGCCTATGCGGACAATTTTTCGTTCCAGCGCCGCGGACAGTGGACGCACTAGATAAATCAAGCGGCGTTTCTTCCGCTGCTTTCTGTTGCGCCGCGTTGGCGCAACAGCGACATGAAGCGATCCTTTGACATTGGCTGACCGAGCAGGGGCCCCTGGCCGAATAGGCAGCCCATGCTTTGCAGGGCAAAACTGTCAGCCGCCTTGGTCACGCCGTTGGCGACGACTTCGCCGCCGAAACGCTTTGCAAGGCCGATCACCGTGCGACAGATCGGCGTATTGATCTTGTCGTCGGCGCAATTGGTCACGAAAAGGCCGTCCAGCTTGAACTCGGCAAATGGCGCCGCGTCTACTTTCGCAAGTTTGGCATGAGCGCGCCCGGCATCATCGATCGCGAGTTTAACCTTGATGGGTGAGAGTTTTTGCGCGAGTTCGACAGCCAGCCCGATCTCGGATGCAATCTGCACTTCAGGAATATCGATCACGAGACCAGGCCAGGCGTCGATATCTGCGCAAACGCTTCGAACAATATCGGAGACAGGAAGCGTGGATAGTGTTGCCGCGTCTACATTGATGGCAACGGGCAATTGCAGACCAAACGACGAGAATTGCTGCTGGATGCTGATAGCTTTGACGATGGCGAGTTCGGCCAGTTTGGTGATTTCAGACAATTGTGCGCCCGGCATGAAGGTCTCAGGCATCAGCACGCCATATTGCGGATGGCGCACGCGCTGAAATGCTTCGACGCCGGCGAGACGTTTTCGCCGGAGGTTGATTTTCGGCTGATACCAGAACTCGACCCAGTTATTGGCAAGGGCTTCATCGAGCCGGATCCGTGCCGCGACCGCTGGCGGCAGACCGATTTTGAGATCCTTGATGAGTTTTTGAATCGGAGCGAGAGCTAGCGGCTTCTTCATCGCTGGCAACATGCGAATGCCGGCGCGTTCGCCCACCTGGCGGACCTGTTCCATCGCGGCCGTACCGCGATCGCTGATCAACTGAACAGCGCCTTTGAAACCGTTTTCAGCCAGCGCATTGATCGTCGCTACCGGGTCCGACACATCTATCGGCACGTCGATAAAAACGAGATCGATAGTCGTTTCGCCGATGGCACGTCGCATGGCCGCACCATTGGCAAATTCCTTCGCGTCGACACCAGCGCCTTGCACGATCAGCGACAGGAAATGGCGGATGCTTGATGCTCCGTCGCAGATAAAACACAGCGCCGTGCGTACGTCGACCACACCGTCGGACGCTTGCGAAATCTGTGCGGGGGACGGATCGGGCATGAAATACAAACGTAAAACACAACGAAGCAAGCACCCATGTAATCGGGAAGACCTTAATCTAAAGTTGCGCGTTTTTTACGTGAGAGCCCTGCAGAATCCGGCGCTAGTGTTGTACGAATGATCTTGCGATAGTTTGGATCACAAGAGGATGGGATGAATAAAGTTTTCCGGATTGTCGCAAGCCTTTGGTTGCTGTTTTGCGCGTTTGCGGGTTACGCGCATGCGCAATCTGAAGTCGCTCCGAAATTTGCATTCGTGCGCGAATTGCAGAAGGCCGTCCGGACTGACAATCGGACTTGGCTCGCTGATCGTATCCAGTATCCGCTGCGCCATCATGGACGGACCGCTACAATCATTCGCGACAGGTCCGACTTCATGCGGAACTATGCCAACATTGTCAGCGATAAATTGCGACGCTCGATTCTCGCCCAGGAACCCGAAAAGACGTTTGAGAACTGGCAGGGCATGATGGTGGGCGATGGCGGTCACAATATCTGGCTGCGGGAACGCGGCGAGGGTGACAATCTTCGGTACGAGATCGTCGCCATCAACGACATGCCGTGAAGTAGCGAACTTGCGCCGCGATAGAGGTGTGAACGCCGTTAGCGGTTAGAGCAGGCTGACCAGCGGCCGTAGCCTTCGTCAATCACACAGGCGCCCATGTAGTTTGGCCGCGGGTAAGGCAGGCCGTTTGGCTGGAACGTCGGATCAGCAACGCGTCCATAGCGCGGTGCGGGAGAGACCGGCGGGCGATAGGCATGGGCCGTCGGAGCGGACCGCCTGGTGTGCTTGGCGTACCGCTTGTGCTGTTGGCGTTGTTGCGCAGCCGAGATTTCATCGACGCGCCCATCCGCCCGCGGATCGGCAACGGATGGAGCCGTCGACAGCAGGCCGACCGTGATTGTTGCGACGGCTGACAGGCTGGCGATCCGAATGTTCATAACGATGGTCCCTTTGCACCACCACGATAGTACGAATCGGCGGCGAAGGCATGGCGACCCCGGCTGGATTCGAACCAGCGACCTGCCGCTTAGAAGGCGGCTGCTCTATCCAACTGAGCTACGGGGCCTCACGGTGCAGACATAGCCGCCTCTGCTCCGGCGCGCCAGTTCGAGATTGGCGGTTACCGAATAACAATCCGGGGCAAGAGGATAAATGGGTCTAGCGGATTTTTTCGATGCCGTTTGAACCCGGTTGGCGTCTGGCGCGACCCCTATGGATGGGCCTTAAGGCCTTTCTTGAGTCGGATGCCGGGGATGTGATCGTTGGGTGTGGAAAGGCCCGGCTTTTGCGTCACGAGTCCGACACCTTTATTGCAGACTGAACGTGCACCCGCCGGCTTATACTCGCCGCCCGGGAAGGAGGAATTTGCCCATGTTTGCGCTCGCCCGCGCCGGCCTTTTCGCCGCGCTGTTCGCTTTCGCCTGCGTCGCACCCATTGCCACCCCCGTTTTTGCCCAGGATGCCGACCGCGCATTCCAGCGCGACGATCTCGATCAGGCCGCCGTCCGGCTTGAAGCACAGATCAAGACCGATGCCGGGCAGGTGACGAAGCCGGTCGGCCAGCTCCGGCGCGAGATGGAAGACGCCTTCAAGAAGAACGATTTCAGGTCTGGCCTGCAATTGCTCGGGCAGATCGTCTCGGTCGAACCCGACGACGCGACAAGCTGGCTGCGGCTCGCCCGCAGCGTCGCGCAGATCCGCCCGGCCAATGATCGCGAACGCACGCTGCTGCTCGAGCGCGCGGCGACTGCGGGCTACATCGCTTACGAACGATCTGAAAAGCAGGCGGAGCAGGCCGAAGCATTGCAGATCATCGGCCGCTCCTATGCCGATCGCCGCGTCTGGCGGCCGGCGCTTGATGCGCTGCGGCTGTCGCTTGAGATGCGCGAAGTCGCCGATATCCGCGCCCAGTATGAAAAGCTGCGCGAGGAGCACGGCTTCCGGCTGCTCGATTACACGGTGGATGCCGATGCCGCCTCGCCGCGCGCATGCTTCCAGTTCTCGGAAGAGTTGCCGGGCAAGCGCACCGATTTTGCGCCATTCGTCTCCGTGCCCGGTATCGACAAGCCGGCGCTTACCGCTGACGACAAGCAGCTTTGCGTCGAAGGCCTGAAGCATGGCGAGCGCTATACGGTGACGTTGCGTGCTGGCCTGCCGTCGAGCGTCGATGAGCCGCTCGCGCGCGCCGCCGACTTCACGATCTACGTACGCGATCGTAAGCCGCTCGTGCGTTTCACTGGCAAGTCGTACGTGCTGCCGCGCACTGGCCAGCAGGGCATTCCGCTGGTCAGCGTCAACAGCAAGGCGGCCAAGGTCGATATCTACCGCATCGGCGACCGCAATCTGATCGACACCGTTCTCGGCAGCGATTTCCAGCGCGCGCTCTCTCGCTATGACGCCGAGCAATTGCGCGACGAGAAGGGCATGCAGGTCTGGACCGGCGAGCTTGCTCTTGAAGCGCCGCTCAACACGGAAGTGACAACGGCGTTTCCGATCGATCAGGCGCTCGGCGAATTGAAGCCCGGCGTCTATGTGATGGTGGCGGAGCCCAAGGATGCCGCGCCCGGCGAGGATTATTCATCGCTGGCCACGCAATGGTTCATTGTCTCCGATCTCGGCCTGTCGGCCTTCTCGGGCAATGATGGCATTCACGTCTCGCTGAATTCGCTCGCCTCGACCGCGCCAATGCCGCAGATCGAGGTGCGGTTGATGTCGCGCAGCAATGAAGTGCTGGCGGTGAAGCGCACGGATGCCAACGGACAGGTCTCGTTCGAAGCCAATCTGACGCGCGGCGAGGGTGGTCTCTCGCCCGCGCTGGTCGTGGCCAGCGACAAGGCGGATTACGCCTTCCTCAGCCTGAAATCGCCGGCCTTCGATCTGTCGGATCGCGGTGTCGCCGGACGCAAGGCGCCGGATGGTCTCGACGCCTTCGTCTATACCGAGCGCGGCGTCTATCGCACCGGCGAGACCGTACACATCACCGCCTTGCTGCGTGATGCCCGTGCGGCGGCTGCGGGTGGCGTGCCGATGACGCTCGTGATCGAGCGGCCGGATGGCGTCGAATATCGCCGCGTGACCTTGCCCGATCAGGGCATCGGCGGGCGCGCGATCGACCTGCCGATCGCAGCGACCGCGTCGACAGGCACCTGGCGTGTGAAGGCGTTTACCGATCCCAAGCGCCCGGCCGTCGGCGAAGCGACCTTCATGGTCGAAGACTATGTGCCGGATCGCCTCGAATTCGATATCGCCGCGCCGTCCGGCAAGATCGCGCCGGATGCGCCGGCTGAGATTACGCTCAATGGCCGCTTCCTCTATGGCGCGCCGGCGGCCAATCTCGATCTCGAAGGCGAGATCATCGTCAGCGCCGCCAAGGAGCGTCCGGGCTTTCCGGGCTATCAGTTCGGCGACACGCGCGAAGAGGTGAATACGCAGCAGGAGCCGCTGGGCGGACTGCCGCAGACTGACGACGACGGCAAGGCGACGTTCGAAGCAACCATCGATCAGTTGCCGACGACCGAGCGTCTGCTGGAGGCACGGATCAATGTGCGTCTCGCCGAATCCGGTGGTCGTGCCGTCGAGCGCAAGCTGACGCTGCCGGTGACGCCCGCGACCGACATGGTCGGCGTGAAGCCGCTGTTCTCCGGTCGCGCGCTCGGCGAACGCGACAACGCGACATTCGACGTCGTGCTGGTGAATCCTGAGGGTAAGCGCCTCGCCAAGACCGGCCTGCGCTATGAGCTCCTGAAGATCGACAGCCGTTATCAGTGGTACCGGCAGAACGGCTATTGGAGCTTCGAGGCGGTGAAATCGACAACGCGTGTTGCCGATGGCCGTGTCGATGTCGCGGAAGGCCAGCCAGCGCGTCTGTCATTGCCGGTGACATGGGGCCGTTATCGTCTTGAAGTCTCGACCGACGACAAGGATGTCCCGGTGACGACGGTGTCGTTCGATGCCGGCTTCTATGCCGAAGCCGGTGCCGATACGCCGGACCTTCTGGAGATCGCGCTCGACAAGCCGGAATACCGCGCCGGCGACACGATGAATGTCGCCGTCACCGCGCGCAGCGACGGCCGCGTCACGCTGAATGTCGTCGGCGATCGCATGCTGACGACGATCAATGCCGACGTGAAGACCGGCCTCAACCAGTTGAAGGTGCCGGTCGGCCGCGACTGGGGCAACGGCGCTTACCTCGTTGCGACGCTGCGGCGTCCACTCGATGCGACGGCCAAGCGTATGCCCGGCCGTGCGATCGGCGTGCAATGGTTCGGTATCGACAAGGCCGCGCGCACGCTCGGCATGGAGATGTCGCTGCCACAGGTGATCCGCCCGAATTCGACATTGCGGGTGCCGGTGAAGCTGACCGGACTTAACCCCGGTGAGGAGGCGCGTGTTGTCGTTGCCGCCGTCGATGTCGGCATTCTTAACCTCACCAATTACAAGCCGCCGGCACCCGATGAGTATTTCCTGGGCCAGCGCCGCCTGAGCGCGGAGATGCGCGACCTCTATGGTCAGCTTATCGACGGCATGCAGGGCACGCGCGGTGCGATCCGCACCGGTGGTGACGATGGCGGTGGCGCGCTGGAAGGCTCGCCGCCGGTGCAGAAGCCGCTCGCGCTTTATTCGGGCATCGTGCAGGTCGGCCCGAATGGCACTGCCGAAGTGTCGTTCGACATTCCGGCCTTTGCCGGCACCGCCCGCGTCATGGGCGTGGCGTGGAGCAGGGATCGCGTCGGCAAGGCGACTGGCGACGTCATCATCCGCGACCCTGTGGTGGTGACGGCGACCTTGCCGCGCTTCCTCAACACCGGCGACAAATCCACGTTGAATATCGATCTCGACAATGTCGAGGGGCAGGCCGGCAATTACGTTCTGTCGGTGAAGACCGACGGCCCGGCCACTATCAGCGAGAAGGCGACACAGACGCTCGCGCTGCGCGCCAAGCAGCGCCAGTCCGTCACCGTGCCGCTTGCGGCCGGTGGTGCGGGTGTTGCGACGGTGACTATCAATGTCACCGGCCCGAATGGTTTCACGTTGGCGCGGGATTATCTGCTCAGCGTGCGTCCGGCGACGCAGGTCGCCACGCGCCGCACGGTACGCCAGATCGCCAAGGGCGAAAGCATCACGCTGTCGAACGATCTGTTCGCCGACCTCGTGCCGGGCACGGGCAACGTGGCGCTGTCTGTCGGTGCATCGACCGCGCTCGATGCGGCGGCGATCCTGAAGGCGCTCGACCGCTATCCGTTCGGCTGTTCCGAACAGATCACCAGCCGCGCGCTACCGCTGCTTTATGTCAACGATCTCGCGGCGTCATCACAGCTTGCGCTCGACACCGACGCGGATCAACGCATCCGTGACTCGATCGAGCGTCTGCTCGGCCGGCAGGGCAGTAATGGCGCCTTTGGCCTGTGGTCGGTCGGCGGTGATGATGCCTGGCTCGATGCCTATGTCACCGACTTCCTGACACGGGCGCGGGAGCGCGGCTTCGCTGTGCCGGATGTGGCGTTCAAGCTGGCGCTCGATCGCCTGCGCAACAACATCGCGACGGCGCCCGAGCCGTCGAAGGATGGCGGTCGTGAACTTGCCTATGCGCTCTATGTACTGGCGCGCAACGGCGTGGCGCCGGTCGGCGATCTTCGCTACATCGCCGATACCAAGCTGAAGGACATTGCAACGCCGATCGCCAAGGCGCAGATCGCCGCGGCGCTCGGCCTGCTTGGCGACAAGGCGCGGGCCGACCGCGTTTATCAGTCGGCGCTGGACTCCATCGCGCCGCAGCCGAAGCTGGAATTCGGTCGCGTCGATTATGGCTCGGCTTTGCGCGATGCGGCGGCTCTCGTGACGCTCGCGTCCGAAGGCAATGCACCGCGTCCGACCGTGACCGGTGCGGTCTCTCGCATCGAGGCGGCGAGGGCGCTGTCGCCTTACACCTCGACGCAAGAAAATGCCTGGCTGGTGCTGGCCGCGCGGGCCATCGCCAAGGATACGGCTGGCGTATCGATGACGCTGAACGGAGAGGCCCGCAAGGGTGCGCTGTATCGCAGCGTCAATGCATCGGCGTTGCAGACGACGCCGTTGCAGATTGCCAATAATGGTGACGAGCCGTTGCAGGCTGTGGTGTCGGTCAGCGGCTCGCCGCTGGTGCCGGAGCCGGCCGCCGAACGCGGTTTCAAGATTGAGCGCAACTACTTCACGCTCGAAGGCGAGCCGGCCGATATCAGCAAGGCCAAGCAGAATGATCGCTTTGCCGTGGTGCTGAAGATCACCGAGCAGCAGCCGCAATTCGGACGGATCATTGTCGCCGATTATCTGCCGGCGGGCTTCGAGATCGACAATCCGCGTCTCGTCTCGTCGGGCGAAGCCGGAACGTTGAGCTGGATCCAGCTTGCGCAGCAGCCGGAGCATTCCGAATTCCGGGATGACCGCTTCTCGGCGGCCTTCAACCGCAAGAGCGATGACCCGGCGATCTTCACGGTGGCCTATGTCGTGCGTGCGGTGTCGCCCGGCACCTATGTGCATCCGCAGGCCTATGTCGAGGACATGTATCGTCCCGACCGCTTCGGCCGCACCGGGACCGGTACGCTGACGGTGTCGGCCGCGAAATGAGATACGGCCGGCTCATATTGGCGATCGCGAGCACGGTGCTGACCTGCGCGGTGCTGGTCTTCGCCATCTGGGTGGCGACATTGCCGCCGCTCGCGAACATAACGTCCATCGATTATTCGACGGAGGTTGTCGATCGCGAGGGGCGGCTGTTGCGGGCCTATGCCACGGAAGACGGACGCTGGCGGCTGAAAGCCAATGTCGAGCAAGTCGATCCGCGCTTCCTCGATATGCTGATCGCCTACGAGGACAAGCGCTTCCGTTCGCATCACGGCGTCGATCCCATCGCCACCTTGCGTGCGGTGTGGCTGCTCGCCAGTTATCGCGAGATCGTGTCGGGTGGTTCGACATTGACGATGCAGGTCGCGCGCCTGCTTGAACCACGTAGCGAACGCACGATGCTGGCCAAGCTGAAACAGATGGTGCGCGCGGTCGAACTGGAGCGCAGGTTCAGCAAGGACGAAATCCTGTCGCTGTATCTGTCGCTGGCGCCGTATGGAGGCAACCTCGAAGGCATTCGCTCGGCGTCGCTTGCCTATTTCGACAAGGAGCCGAAACGGCTGTCGCGATCCGAAGCGGCCTTGCTCGTCGCCTTGCCGCAATCGCCCGAAGCAAGGCGGCCCGATCGCTCGCCGGACCGCGCACAGCGCGCCCGCGATCGCGTGCTCGACCGCATTGCCAAGGATGTCGGCATTCCGGACGACGAAGTGACGCATGCGAAGAAGGAGCCGGTGCCGACCGCACGCAAGGCCATGCCGGCGCTGGCGCCACATGCCGCCGATCAGGTCGTCGTCTCGGCCCCGCAACAGAAGCTGCATGAACTGACCATCGATGCGCGCATGCAGCGGGCGCTCGAGACGCTGGCGCGCGAACGCGCGCCGTCATTCGGGCCGGAGGTTTCGCTTGCGATCCTTGTGGTCGATCATGCGAGCGGCGAGATCCTCGCGCGTGTCGCATCGGCGGATTACTTCGATCAGCACAGGGCGGGGCAGGTGGATTTGACGCAAGCCCTGCGCTCGCCGGGATCGGCCCTCAAGCCTTTCATCTATGGTCTCGCTTTCGAGGATGGTGTCGTTCATCCCGATACGCTGATCGACGACAAGCCGGTGCGCTACGGCAATTATGCGCCGGAAAATTTCGATCTGACATTTCAGGGCACTTTGCCTGTGCGCAAGGCGCTGCAATTGTCGCTCAATGTCCCGGCTGTTGCCTTGCTCGATCGCGTCGGCGCGTCGCGGCTCACCGCGCGGCTTGGGCAGGCGGGCGGCCAACTGACCTTGCCGAAGGGCGAAGTGCCGGGCCTTGCGATGGGCCTTGGCGGCGTCGGCGTGACGCTCTCCGATCTCACCATGCTTTATACCGGTCTCGCCCGGCAGGGCTCGACCATCGCGCTGGTCGAGCGCAAGGCCGATGCCGCGCTGGCGCGTCCGCCAAGGCGGCTGCTCGATCCCGTTGCCGCCTGGTATGTCGGCAATGTCCTGATCGGCACACCGCCACCGGAGAATGCCGCCCGCAATCGCATCGCCTTCAAGACCGGCACCTCGTACGGCTATCGCGACGCCTGGGCCGTTGGCTTCGACGGGCGTCGGACCATCGGCGTGTGGGTCGGCCGACCGGACGGCGCGCCGGTGCCGGGCATCCTCGGTCGTACCGCTGCGGCGCCGATCCTGTTCGATGCCTTTGCCCGGCTCGGTGATCTGCCGGCACCACTGCCGCCTGCACCCAAGGGCACGATCTTCGCCACCAACGGCAAGCTGCCGCTGCCGTTGCAGCGGTTCAGCCCGGACGGCCTGACAGGACGCAAGGGCGCGCAGGTGCGCATCATGTTCCCGCCCAACGGTGCCCGCCTTGAACTGTCCTCCCATGCCGGTAAGCCGGAGCCGGTCGCGCTGAAAATTTCGGGCGGGGCGGAGCCGCTGACCATTCTCGTCAATGGCGTTCCGCAGCAGCGGACTGCCGGCGGACGGACGATTTTCTTCGATCCGGAGGGGCCGGGCTTCGTCCGCCTGACGGTTGTTGACGGAAAAGGCACAGCCGACAGCGTGATGGTGCGATTGCAGTAGCCTTTTCTTTGCGCACGCCCGGTTTTTCCCTATGGTCCCGCGCGACTTGGAAGCGGTTGGGGCATGAGCGACGACGCTAGCGACAGACCGGGTGAAGCCTGGCGGCGGGGACTTTCGGGGATTCTGGATTACGCGGCCGAAAATAACCGGCGTGCGATCTGGATCTTGCTTGCCTTCGCGCTGATCGCTTTCCTGCCCGGTTATTCGAAAGTCCCGCCAATCGATCGTGACGAGGCCCGCTTCGCGCAGGCGACCAAGCAGATGGTCGCCTCCGGCGAATATGTAGATATCCGTTTTCAAAATGACGTGCGCTACCAGAAGCCGGTCGGCATCTACTGGTTGCAGGCGGCCGCCTTGAAGATTGCGGACGCGGTCAGCACTCGTGACATGCAGAACCGCATCTATGTGTATCGCATTCCTTCGCTGATCGGCGCGGTGGGCGCGGTGATTGCCACTTTCTGGATCGCGCTCGCCTTTGCCAGCCGGCGCGTGGCGATTCTTGCCGCGGTGATGATGGCCTCCTCTATCCTGCTTGGTCTTGAGGCGCGCCTTGCGAAGACCGATGCGATGCTGCTGTTGACGACGCTGCTCAGCATCGGCGTTCTGGCGCGCGCCTATCTCAGTCCGCCGGGCGAGTGGGAGGCTGATCGCCTGAGATTGCCGGTCACGTTCTGGGTGGCGCTTGCGGCTGGCGTGTTGCTGAAGGGCCCACTGATCCTGCTCTTCGTCGGCTTGCCGATCGTGACGCTGGCCATCATTGATCGTTCGGCAGGCTGGGCGATGCGGCTGCGGCCGCTGATCGGTCTTCCGATATTCCTTCTGCTGGTGCTGCCATGGTTCATCGCGATTATCGGTCGGTCCGGTGGCGCATTCCTGTCGGACTCCGTCGGCCGCGATCTGTTGAGCAAGGTGGTGAGCGGCCAGGAATCACATGGCGCGCCGCCCGGCTATTACATCGTGCTATTCTTTATCACCTTCTGGCCGGCCTCGATCCTGGCCGGCCTGGCGACGCCCTGGGTGTGGCGCGAGAAGTGGGAGACACCGGTCAAGTTTCTATTGGCTTGGCTGGTGCCCGCCTGGATCGTGTTTGAGCTGATCATCACCAAGCTGCCGCATTACGTGCTGCCGCTCTATCCGGCGATTGCGATCCTGATGGCAATGGCGATCGACCGGCGCGCGCTGTCACGCCAGAAATGGATGGAATACGGCACCTTCTGGTGGTTCGCGATCCCGGTCTTCTTCTTCGTCGGGTCGCTGGTCCTGCTGTTGCGCTATGAAGGCTATCCCGGCTGGCCGGCCTGGCCATTCCTCGGCGCAGCGATGGTGTTCGGCTTTCGCGCCTGGTGGCTTTATTTCGTCGATGGCCCCGAACGCTCGATGCTACGTGCGGCCGTCACATCGGTGCTGCTCGCCATTGCCGTCTATTGGTCAGTGCTGCCATCGCTGGCGATGTTGTTTCCAAGCGTTGCGGTCGCGCAGGCGGTTCGTGGATCGGACTGTGACGAACCCAAGGTCGCATCGGCGGGCTATCACGAACCCAGCCTCGTCTTTCTCGTCGGCACCGATACGGCTCTGACCAGTGCAGGGGGGGCTGCGGACTTCCTGCAGGGCGACAGTTGCCGATTTGCCGTGATCGAGTCTTCGCAGGATCGCACCTTTGCGCGGCGTGCCGAGGCGATCGGGCTTCGCTATACCAAGGCGTCGCAATTCAAAGGCTACAATCTCGGCAGCGGCAGACGAGTCAATCTGACCATTTATCGGTCGCTCGGTAATTTGTAACGCGCGTTTGACAACGCGCCGATGTCGGCGTGAACACCGTCATTCCGCTGTCACCCAACAATGCTGTTCCAGTCATCTTGACTGGAGCACAGCGTGTATCAGGGCAAAGCCATTCTGACATTGTTGCTGACGGCAGCCCTGCAGAAGCCGCGGCGTGCATTCGCATATGGCTTCGTGTGGCCGACACGAACGACGTTGATTGTGGGCAGCCTCGCTTTCATCGCCGGTTTCATTGTGATGAAAGTCCGGCTGGATGAGTGGAGCATCACCGAAGCGCGGCGTCTCCCACTATGGCTGGTCCATTTTGCTGGCGATCTGAGCTGGTTCGGCAAGTCGGGCTGGTTGCTCTGGCCGATTATCGCAATTCTGCTGGTTTGTCTCGTTGCCGGTGCAAGAATTGCGCGCAGTTTTGACCGCTTGATCCTCGCAGCAATATCGCTGCGACTGACATTCCTGTTGGCGGCGGTCGCGTTACCCGGGTTGCTGACCGGCATTCTCAAGCCACTGATCGGCCGCGCGCGGCCTTTCGCACTCGGTCAGGACGACGCATTCCTGTATGTGCCGTTCGCCTATTTTCGCGAGTTGCTGTTCGGCACCATGGCTTTTCCCGAATATGTCTATGGCAGCATGCCGTCGGGACATACGACCAATGTCTTCGCCATTGCGATTGCCTTCGGCGCATTATGGCCGCGGCTGCATCCGATGCTTTGGACATTTGCCTTTGTCATTGCCGCAACGCGGCTGATCATCGTTGTGCATCATCCGACCGATATTCTGGTCGGAGCTGCCATCGGTGCGTTCGGTGCATTGGCCATCCGCAACTATTTCGCCGCCCGCCGTTGGGTGTTTGCTGTCGATGCGACCGGGCATGTTTACGCAAAGCCCGGGCCGCAATTGCGCGATATCGCCGGTGTTTTCATGCGCTTCTGGAAGCGGCCTCCGACCGCTCCGAGCACCTTGGTCATTCCGGAAGCAAACGCGAGGGCAGGATCATGACCCGGCTTCGTCTGGCAAATATCGAAAATGATCTCGACATCTCGGTGGTCGTGCCGGTCCACAACGAGGTCGACAATCTCGCCGAACTGACGGCGGAAATCGTCTCGGCCCTGCGCGGCAAGACCGCCTTTGAGATTGTGTATGTCGACGATGCCTCGACCGATACAACGCAGGCTGAACTCGACCGGCTTTGCAATATGTATCCGGAATTGCGGCCGATCGCTCATGATGTCAAAAGTGGCCAATCGATCGCGGTGGTGAGTGGTGTCCGCGCGGCGCAGGGTACAATTATCGTGACCCTCGACGGTGACGGGCAGAACGATCCGCGCTTCATTCTCGACTTGGCGCAGACACTTGCGGACGGCATGCCGCGGCTCGGGCTCGTCGCCGGGCGGCGGCTCGGCCGCAAGGCGACATTGTTCAAGAAAATGCAGTCTCGGATCGCCAACAATGTGCGAGCGGCGATCCTGCGCGACGGCACGATGGATGCAGGGTGTGGGCTGAAAGCTTTTCCACGGGATGTCTTTCTGAAGCTGCCGGTCTTCGACAGCCTGCATCGTTTCCTGCCGGCGCTCGTGCGCCGCGAAGGCTACGACGTCGCGCATGTCGACGTCATCGATCGCGACCGCCGCCATGGCGTGTCCAAATACGGACTGTGGAATCGTCTCTGGGTGGGACTGCTGGATCTCGGTGGCGTGTGGTGGCTGATCCGCCGCCGCAAGGCCATTCCGGCAATACGGGAGTTGAAAAACGATGCTGGTCGATCTGTCGCGCATGATCGGGACCTACCTGCAGGACGTATTCGTCAATAATCTCGACTGGTGGGTCGTCCTGGGCTTCATGGCGCAGTTCTTCTTCACGGCGCGCTTTGTCGTGCAGTGGATCGCTTCGGAGCGGGCCGGGCGCAGCGTAGTGCCGATCGCGTTCTGGTTTTTCTCGATGGGCGGCGGCGTGCTGCTGCTGATCTATGCGCTGCACAGGAAGGATCCGGTGTTTATCGCCGGCCAGGGGCTCGGCCTGTTTGTGTATGTGCGCAATCTTTATCTGATCCTGCGCGAAGCGAAGAGTGAGCCAGCGCGCGCAATTTAAAACTGTGCCGTGTGGCTGCCGTGATGTGCAATCCACATCATAGAAAGTTTCTTTTTCTGTTTTCGTTTTCTTGCAGCACAAGCGTCATGCCGTTTTCACGCGCTCTTCCTAGCGTCCGCGCGCAACTGGGGGGCGCGAATGGCAAGGGCTGGACTGTGTCTTGCGTTGATCGTTGGTGTGATTGCCGGTCTCGTCTTTGCAATTGATCCCTCACTCGATCTTCGTATTTCAGCGCTGTTCTATGGCCCGCAGGCGCAGCCGCTGACCGGTTCGGAAGACGTTGCCATCAACGTCCTGCGCATTTTCAACCTTGTTCTGGTGATCATCGTGGTCGGTCTGGCCGGAGCGGCACTGATCGTTCGCATGGCGTCCAACACTGTCCCGAGGCTTGTGCCAGCGCGGGCCGCGTGCCTCGTGCTGCTGGTCTATGTCGCCGGGCCGGCCTTGATGGCCAACGCCATCTTCAAGGAAAACTGGTCACGTCCCCGGCCGGGTCATGTGGTCGAATTCGGTGGCAAGCATGATTTCAGGCCGTGGTGGGATCCGCGCGGCACGTGTCAACAGAATTGTTCGTTTGTGTCGGGCGAGGCGTCGTCAGCCTTCGCTGTGCTTGCCCTGGCGGTGATCTCGCCGATCGGCTGGCGCTACCGTGCGATCGGTGCTGCTTTGATCTATGGCACGCTCGTGGGAGCCATCCGCGTCATGGTCGGCGGCCATTTTACATCAGATGTGATTTTTGCCGGCGTGTTCACCGCCTTGATCGTGTGGGCGATGCATGGCCTGATCTATCGCTGGCAGACGCGCGTCGATGAGCTGGAGGCAGAACGGCGGATCAATGCTTTTGCCACCGAGGTACGGGCGCGAATTATCACGCCGCTCACCGGTGCGTTGGCGCGGCTGTCAGGTGCGCGGAGCCGCGCTTCAATACCGCAGGGCGTCGCTCACCTTGATAGCCGGCCCTAATCCTTCATCGCCGCGAAGCCGCGCTCGAGATCGGCGATCAGGTCGCCGACATCCTCAAGGCCAATGTGAAAACGCAAACATGGGCCGCCGGGGGCCCATGAGGTGGCGGTGCGATAATCCGTGCAATCGAACAGGATGACGAGGCTTTCATAGCCGCCCCACGAAAAGCCCATCCCGAACAGGCTGAGCGCATCGCAGAAGGCATGCACAGCTTTCTCGCTGGCCGGTTTCAGCACGATGCTGAACAAGCCCGAGGCCCCGGTGAAGTCGCGTTTCCAAATCGTGTGTCCCGGATGCGAGGGCAGGGCGGGATGCAGGACACGCAGCACTTCTGGCCGCTGCTCGAACCATTTCGCAATCTCGAGCGCGGACTTCTGATGCCGTTCGAGCCGCACGCTAAGCGTGCGAAGGCCGCGTAACGCGAGATAGATGTCGTCCGGCCCGACGCACAGACCGAATGTGCCGACGGTATCCTTCAGCATCGGCAATGCTTTTTCGTTAGCCGAGACGGTGCCGAACATGATGTCGGAATGGCCGCCGATATATTTCGTGCCGGCCTGAATCGACAGGTCACGCCATGCTCGAATGCGCGAAAGAACAGGGGCGTCGCCCAGGTATTGTCCATCAGCACGAGGGCGCCGCGGTCATGCGCAACTCGCGCGATGGCCGGGATGTCCTGCATCTCGAAGGATTGCGAGCCCGGCGCCTCGACGAACACGGCACGGGTGTTGGGCTTAAACAGCGTCGCGATGCCGTCCCCAATCAGCGGATTGTAGTAGGTCGTCTCGACACCGTATCGCTTGAGGATGCTATCGGCGAAATTGCGGGTCGGGCGATAGACGCTGTCGGTAATCAGGAGGTGGTCGCCCGCGGACAAGACCGAGAGCAGGGCGGTGGAAACAGCGGCTGCGCCCGATGGTAAGAGAGAGACGCCGGCGCAGAGCGGCCCCTCGATCTCACGCAGGGCATTTTCCAGCGCTTCGGAGGTCGGCGTGCCACGCCGGCCATATTGATAGCGGGACCGGTGGGCGGCGAGGTCGGCCGCGCTCGGGTAAAGCACCGTCGAGGCGTGGTAGACTGGAGGATTCACAAAGCCGTGAAATTCGGCAGCGCTGCGGCCGGCTGTCACAAGCCGGGTCTCAGGTCGCAGGCGGTCTGCGTCGGGTAATTTGCTCATCGATTTCCCCAAGTCGCTGCCATGGAGGCAAGCCTTTGAACAGTCTGTGCAATCGATCCAGGATGGCGTCAATTGCAGGACACTGAATTGCAGGATAGTAGTGGATGCATAGGATGTTCGCGTCTCGCGCAGGCGGGCAGGCTTGCGGACGGGCCATCCTGTGCCAGGGCGCCGTCTTGGGGGCGTTTTGAGCGAGACGACGAGCGATACCGGCTGACCAGTTTGGGGACACAATAGATCATGAAGCGCGCCATCCTTTCGCTTGCCCTTGCCACCGCCATCGGGCTCGCCGGTTCTGTCGCGGAAGCGCAGACGCTCAAGTCCGTCCAGCAGCGCGGTGTTCTGAATTGCGGCGCCAACGGCAACCTGGCCGGCTTCGGCTTGCCCGATGCTCAGGGCAACTGGACCGGTTTCGATGTCGATTACTGCCGCGCGATCGCTGCGGCGATCTTCAACGATCCGACCAAAGTCAAATTTATACCGCTGACCGCCAAGGATCGATTCACGGCGCTGCAATCGGGCGAGGTGGATGTGCTGATCCGCAACACCACTTGGACGTCGTCGCGCGATACCACCAGCGGGTTGAACTTTACCGGCGTCAATTATTACGACGGTCAGGGCTTTCTGGTGCGCAAGGCGCTGAAGGTCAATTCGGCACTTGAGCTCAGCGATGCAGCCGTGTGCGTGCAGCAGGGTACGACGACCGAACTCAACCTCGCCGACTTCTTCCGCACCAACAACATGAAGCTTAAGACGGTCACTTTCGCGACCTCCGACGAAGCCGTGAAGGCCTATGACGCCGGCCGCTGCGATGCTTATACGACAGATGCCTCGGCGCTTTATGGTGAGCGGCTGCGCACCGCAGCGCCCGACGACCATGTCGTGCTGCCGGACATCATCTCCAAGGAGCCGCTCGGACCGTCCGTGCGCCATGGCGATGATCAGTGGTTCGACATCGTCCGCTGGGTCAATTTCATGCTCATCAATGCCGAGGAGCTTGGCGTTGCCAAGGCCAATGTCGATGCGCAGATGAAGTCCGACAATCCGGAAATCCGCCGCATGCTGGGTGTCGAAGGCAAGCAGGGTGAGGCCTTCGGCCTCTCTAATGACTTCGTGGTGCGGATGATCAAGACCGTCGGCAATTACGGCGAGATATTTGAGAAGAATCTCGGCCAGGGATCGCCGCTGAAGATTTCACGTGGTCTCAATGCGTTGTGGACCAAGGGTGGTCTGCAATACGCGCCGCCGGTGCGATAAAGGGCAACTCGCCTGATGGTTGATGCGCGCGCGACAGCGCGCCCGAAAATCTCCCCGATCAACGATCCGCGCTGGCGCAGCGCTATCGTACAGGTCTTGCTGTGTCTGGCGATCGTGTGGCTGGCTTACGGCGCGATCACCAACGCGGCTGAGAATCTCGCGCGAGCGCGCATCGCTTCGGGCTTCGATTTCTGGAATTCCACGGCCGGGTTCGACATCAGCCAGACGTTGATCCCCTATACAACGCAATCGACCTATGGCCGTGCCTTCTGGGTCGGTTTGCTAAACACGTTGCTGGTTGCTTCGCTCGGCATCGTCTTTGCGACCATCATCGGTTTTACGATCGGCATTCTGCAGTTATCGAAGAACGTGTTGGTGTCAAAGCTTGCGGCGGCCTATGTCGAGATCGTCCGCAATCTGCCGTTATTGTTGCAATTGCTGTTCTGGTACAACGCCGTGCTCAAGGCGCTGCCGAACCTGCGCGAGAGCCTCGCCATCCCGGGTGGAGCGCTGCTCAACAATCGCGGATTGTTTCTGCCCAAGCCGATTTTCGGCGGCGCGATGGACGTCGTTCTCGCCGCGTTCGCCCTTGGTGTCATCGGTGCCATTGCCTTCCGATATTGGGCGCGCCGCCGCCAGGCTTTGACCGGACAACAGCCGCCGGTTCTCATCGTCAGCCTGTTGCTGATTGTCGCGATGCCGGTTGTGGTGTTTGCGGCGATGGGATTTCCGGTGACCTTCGAAGCGCCGGAAATGGGCCGTTTCAACATTCGCGGTGGCATCGAGATCCTGCCGGAATTTGCGGCCTTGCTGTTCGGATTGTCGATCTACACCGCGGCCTTCATTGCCGAGGTGGTGCGGGCCGGCCTTCAGGCGGTCTCGCACGGCCAGACCGAGGCGGCTTATTCGCTTGGATTGCGCCCTGGACCGACCTTGCGTCTGGTCGTCGTGCCGCAGGCCATGCGCGTGATCGTGCCGCCGCTGACCAATCAGTATCTCAACCTGACCAAGAATTCGTCGCTCGCCGTCGCGATCGGCTATCCCGATCTTGTTCAGGTGTTCACCGGTACGGTGCTGAACCAGACCGGACAGGCGGTCGAGGTGGTGGCGATCACCATGGCGGTCTATCTCACCATCAGCCTTGCGACTTCAGGCTTGATGAATCTCTACAACCGGCGCTTCGCCCTGAAGGAGCGCTGAGATGGCTTTGCCGTCAGCGACATTTGTGCGAACGACGCCGGTGCCAGCCATGCCGCCGCCGGAGCATCAGCGCGGCGCTATCGGATGGTTGCGGGACAATCTGTTTTCCAGTCCGCTCAATATTGCACTGACGCTTGCGTCGCTTGGATTGCTCTACTGGATCATCCCGCCGCTTCTGAATTTTCTGGTCTTTCACGCGACCTGGGTCGGCAATGACCGCGTCGCCTGTTTGGCGACGCCGGAACGTCCCAGCATTGGAGCCTGTTGGCCATTCGTGTGGGAGCGGATCAACTTCTTTATTTACGGCTTCTATCCGGCCAACGAGCGCTGGCGAGTCAACGTCTTTTTCATCCTGCTGGTGATCGGCATCGTCTGGATGCTGAAGCGGCGGGCGCCCTACAGGAAGCTCGGTGCGATCTATTTCTTTGTCGTGCTGCCGATCGTCTCGATCATGCTGTTGCTCGGCTTCCCGCCCCTTGGCTTGTCGTACGTGGCGACATCGCTGTGGGGTGGCATTCTGGTCACGGTTGTCGTCTCCGCGGTCGGTATCGTGTTTTCACTGCCACTCGGGATCATCCTCGCTCTTGGCCGGCGCTCGAAAATGCCGGTGGTGCGGCTGTTTTCGGTGATCTTCATCGAGTTCGTGCGCGGTGTGCCGCTGATCACCGTGCTGTTCATGGCGAGCGTCATGCTGCCGCTGTTCGTGCCGGAAAGCTGGTCTCCTGATAAATTGCTGCGGGCGTTGATCGGCGTCGCGCTGTTCGCCGCCGCCTATATGGCAGAGGTGGTGCGCGCCGGTTTGCAGGGTGTCCCGCGCGGACA
>Ga0164243_10003222_pt1 | contig 26265 bp, 36 predicted proteins | sample OricompcompostOP_FD_108781 | JGI IMG/M metagenome (GOLD analysis project Ga0164243, IMG submission 108781) | Organic Plus compost microbial communities from Emeryville, California, USA - Original compost - Organic plus compost (OP) | ecosystem: Engineered > Solid waste > Mixed feedstock >...
TGGGCCTGCATTTGGTCATGGTGATTATGTTTATTTTGATAATAAACATGTTGGTTGTGTTGATTTATTGAAAAAAATTGAGCAAATAAAGCCTAAATTTTGTATAGCGGGTCATATACATAATGGTCATGGTGTCACTAAAAACGAACATACAACTTTTATAAATGCTTCAGTTGTAAATGAAGAATATGAAATAGCATACGAACCTATAATATTTGAAATATGAAAATTTTTGGAAATTATAAAAAATTAAAAAAAGAAAACGAAGAATTAAAAACTAAAATTATAAAAAATCAACAAGATTTTTATGATGAAATAAAGTATAAAAATTTTGATATTAGTAATTTAAGAAAAGAAAATAATAATTTAGTTCAAAAAATAAAAGAATTACAAAGTACAATTGAGAAAGCTAATAGTGAAGGTTTTAAAGCTAGTGAAGGTGCTTATATTCTTCGTGTATTTGGTTTAAAATTAGGAGAAAATTTACCGCCTAATGCATTAGATATTAATTATATTCAAACACTTACTTTTAATGATGAAATTATTACCCTATATTCAGCTATGGTATGGGAATCTTTTAAGTAATTTTTAAATTATGGAAACTAAAACTGCAAAAATACATTGGGATAATGGAAATAATTTTATACTATTATAATAAAATGCCTGATAATCTTCATCTTAAAGCAATTGATTCTCATGAAGATTATTTTATGTATGGAGACGATAAAAATAGTTTGCTTGATAGAATGAAAATGAATAATAAAAAAATTAATATACCTACTATATTATTTCTTGATGACGAAAATTATCTTGATTGGCCTAAAATAAATAGATGGCTTGAAAGAACTTTTCGTAATTTTGTATTATATCATTATGATATTATTAATTAAAAATTTATAAATTTAAAATGTGCGATAAACATAAATTTGTTCAATTACACTTACATACTAGTGCTTCTTTATTAGATGGTGTTAATACTCCTGAAAAAGTTATAAAGAAAGCAAAAGAATATGGTCATCCTGCTATTGCTATTACAGACCACGGAAACCCGGCTAATTTATTTTCTTTCTATAAGGCTGCTAAAAAAAATGATGTTAAACCAATTTTAGGTTTAGAATTTTATATTAATAATGATTTAAATAGTAGAATCCCTAACCGTGAAAGGGAATTAGAAGAAAGAGATTATCACCAATCAGTTTATATTAAAAATAAAGACGGTTATAGAAATTTTTGTGAACTTACATTTAGAAGTTTTACAGATGGTTACTATTATAAACCTAGAATTGATTTTGATTCTTTATATGAATTGAAAAATGGTTTAATGGTTACTTCTTCATGTATGGCTTCTAAAACTTCTCAATTTATTAGAGCCAATAGGCATAAAGAGGCTGAAGAAATTTTTTGTAAACTTCTTAAAGAGTTTGGTGAAGATTTTTATGGAGAAATTCAATTTAATGAAGTAGAAGGTCAAAAAGAAATAAATGATTTTATTATTCATCTTTCTAAAAAATATGATGTACCTCTAATTATAGGGGGTGACGTGCATTATTTGAATCCTGAAGATAATTTATTACAAGATGCTATTATCAGAAGTAAACGTGCTGCTAGTGCTAAAAATGAAGAAGGAAAAGATAATGATTGGGTAATTAATGCTAGACATCTTTATTATCATGATGCTGCTGATTACTTTGAATTTAATAAAAAGTTTGGATTTAATTATGACACTAAATTAATTGAACAGTGTTTTGAAAATTCAATTAAATTTTCTGAAAAGCCTAATTTTGATTTTGAAACTGGCAAATATCATCTTCCTAAAATCAAAACAGAAGGTATGTCATCTGATGATTATTTGGATAAATTAACATGGGATGGTATTACAAAAATTATTGAAACTAGAAGAAATTTAGGAGAAGAATTTACTGATATTCAAATTGATGAATACGAAACACGATTAAAATATGAATTAGAAGTTATCAAAAAAATGGGAATTTCTGATTACTTATTGATTGTGCAAGATATTATCAATTGGGAAAAGAAAAATGGATTCTATGTTGGTGTAGGTCGTGGCTCTTGTGCTGGTAGTGCAGTATGTTATGCTATTGGTATTACTGGTATTGACCCTGTTCAAAGAGGTTTGATTTTTGAAAGATTTATTAATCCTGAAAGAATTGTATTCCCTGATATTGATTGGGATTCCGAACAAGGTGCTAGAGATCATATATTACAATATTTGATTGATACATATGGTCATGAATCTGTTTGTAACGTAGCAACATTTGGATTGTTTGGTGCTAAATCTGGTCTACAAGATATGAGTAGAGGTTTAGGTAAAGACACTAAACAAGATTCTGTTTTAATGCGTAAAATTTCTAAATTAGAAGGTTTAGAGGATGCAACGGATTTACCTGCTTTTTTTGAAACAGTTAAAAGAACTACTTCAGATCAAGAAGTAGCCCAATGGATTGAAGAAAATCAGGACACAGTTGATTTTGCTCAAAAACTACAAGGGCAAATGCGTCAATTAGGTGTTCATGCTGGTGGTATTCTTGTAACACCCGGCCCTATTTATAATTTCATTCCTGTAACTCGTGGTAATGGTAAATTAATTTCCGCTTTCAAAGAAGCAGATGGTTCAGGTAAAGATTTATCTGAACTAGGATTAATGAAGTTAGACGTATTGGGTCTTAAAACTCTAAACGTATTAAAAGAATGTGTTAACAATATTAAAAAAGATACAGGAGTTGATTTATCAGATAAAATTAATAATTTAAGATTATGTAATGTTGATGACCCTAAAATTATTGAATTTTTTGCTAAAGGAAACAACTATGGAATCTTCCAAATGGATAGGTCTAAAATGTTTACATCTAGGATTAAAGTTGATAGTTTTGATGATATTGTCGCCATTAACGCTATGAATCGGCCCGGCCCTTTGGAAAAATTCTTAGATAAATATGGTTATTGGAAGCAAATTGATAAAGGAGAAATTGAAGTAAGTGAAGAAGAATTAGAAAAAGTTAATAAAGAACGTTATCCTTTTCCTTTCATGGAAAAAGTATTGAGTAAAACGTATGGTTGTCTACATGAAGATGAATTAATTTATAATCCTCTTAATGGATATTTTGAACCAATTAAAAATATTAAGAATGGTGATAAAGTTATTAGTTATAATGAAAAAGATAAAATTTATACTTTAGATACCAATGTTGTATTGATTAATAATGGTAAAAAAGAAGTTTTTAATTATGTTTTAAAAACAGGGTATGAATTAAAAGTTACTTCTAATCATAAAGTGAACACATTATATGGAGAAATGGAAATTGAAAATGCTTTTAAAAATAATATTCCTATTTTATTGCCTAAAAAATTAGAAGTATTAAACAAAGAAGAATTAGTAAGTAATAATAAAGCTAGATTAATTGGCCTTTTATTAGGTGATGGAAGTATAAAAAGTAGTAATATTGGATTAACTAATACAAATGAATATATTTTAGAAAATTTTGAAAATATAATTAAAACAGAATTTCCAGATTGTAAAACATATCGTACTAAGAAAATTAATAGGGAAAACGTATATTTTGTTAATGTAGTTGGCAAAAATAAACGATATAATAATTTAAATGATTTTCTTAAAGAATTACATTTAAAAGGAATGGGTTCAAAAAATAAATTTATACCTAAAATATTTTTTAAATGTACTGATATTATTAAATTAAGTTTATTAGGTGGTTTATGGGATACAGATGGTGGTGTAAATAAACATCATGCATATTATAGAACGGTTTCAAAACAATTGGCATATGATATTGTTACTATCACTCGGCAATTAGGTATGCTGCCAATTATACGTAAAAATAAAAATATTTTTACTGTTATATTGAGAAATAATGATTTTAAATTAATAAAACCATTTATTTTAATCGATTATAAAACAATATTGGCAGAAGAAAAAAGAGCATATTTCAATTGTATTGATAAAACTTATATTAATAATTTAATCAAAGAAAAAGGTTACACAATTAGAGGATTCTTTAAAAAATATAATTTAAATCGAAAATCAAGAGGTAATTTCTACAATGGCTTTTTACTTAATAAAATAAATGAAATATTACAAATTGAAGAACTAAATAATAATTATTTAATTGAAATAGTACAAAAAGAAAGTTTAGGTATTCAACAAGTTTATGATTTAAATATTGAAAAATATCCGTGGTTTTTAGCTAGTTATTCAGGCATTTTAGTTCATAATTGCCTTTTATATCAAGAACAGTTTATGTTTTTGGTAAAAGAAGCAGCAGGTATGAATTATGGTGAAGGTGATAATTTTAGACGCGGTATTGCATGGTTACCAGATAATCCAAAATATCATACTATTTCTAAGTATTTTGAACAATTAGAAAAAGGTATGTTAGAAAAAGGATATTCTAAAGAAGATACGGAATATTTTGTAAAGTATTGTCGTGATTTTATGGGATATTCATTCAATTTGGCTCATGCTGAATGTTATGCTTACATTGCTTATCAAACTTTATTCTTTAAAACATATTATCCTGCTTATTTTTATGCTGCAATGATCAATGTAGAAAATGATATTGAGGTATTTCAAGAAATTATTGCAGATGCTAGAAAAAATGGAATTGAAATTTTACCACATAGTATTAATAGATCAAGGTATTTAACTACAGTTGAAAATGGCAATTCTATTCGTTTAGGCTACAATATGATTAAAGGAATGGGTGGAGCAGTAGAAGAAGAATTAGAAGTACTTAAATTGCATGAATGTAAAGAATTGGCTGAAGTACTGCAAAAACCATTTAAAAAAATAAATTCTACAATGCTTCAAAATCTTATTAATTTAGGTTGTTTTGATGACTTTGGAATTGAACGAGCTAAAATTGAAACTTTAAAAGAATTATATCAAGACCCAAAAATTGAATTTTGGTTTACGAGACAAAAACAAAGATTAAGATTAGAAACAATGCCTGCATCTTTGAAGGAAAATTTTGATGAAACAACATGTTTGAAAGCAGCCATTAAATCAACAATGGATGAACAACCACATATTAGTTTAATCAATAAACTTATTCCAGAATTAAAAATTAGAAAGGTCAATGAAGAAACAATTATTAAAAAAACAGAAAAAGCACAAAAAGAATTAATTGGATTTAGTTTAATTAAGAATCCAGCAATTGCTAAATTTGAAAAGGCATTTTCTTTAAAAGGTATATTACCTTTAAGAGATTTAGAAATTAATCCAAATAGTGAATTTTATTTTTCTGTTTCTAAAATTGAAATAAAACAAACCAAAACAGGAAAAGATTATTTGCAATTAGTTGTCAATGATGGCATTTCAGATTATAGGGTTAAATGCTGGCAAGTATTAGATTTAGATGAAGGTGAGGCATATTATGGTAAATTTAAAAAAGATAATTATGGTATAACTTTAGTAGATAGGGGGGTTTATAAAATTTAAAAAAATAATAATGAGAAAAGAAGTTCTTAGAGCCAATCCAGAACAAGTATTCAAATTTGTTTTTCAACATCCTAGAACAAAGGAAAATATTGTTACAGGTTCATATAATTTACAAGAAATAAATGAATTAGATTTTGAGGATATTTTTAATGATTTTTTTGATTGTAATTGTAACAAAAATTTAGGAGAAGGACAATATAATGAAGGGTGTAATTGTGAAGATTATGCTTATGAATTTCAGCATATTAACACGATACAATATTCTGGAATTAAAGATAAAAATGGGAAAAGAATATTCACTAATGATATTGTAAGAGTTGCTGATATTCGTATTGAATATCAAACACATTATGGCAATAATATACCTAATGGTTCATATACTGAACCATGTGGAATATCTGCTAAATGGATTACTTCACATATTGTTTTTAAGAATGGTTGTTTTAGTGCTTTTTTTAATGAATATGAAAGTGATTGGTCTTTTTTACAAGAATTTCCAATATATAATGAAGAAATTTTAAAAGATATGATAGGATATAATTTATCTGAAGAAGAATTTTTAGATTCTATAATGGAAATTTGTGGTTATCTTCAAATTGAATTTACAACTATGGAAGATTTTTATAAATCAATTAATGGGATAGAAAAAATCGGGAATATTTATTACAAAGAAAATAACATGAAATAGATATTTAAGTAAATTTGTTTTTTAATTTAAAAGTGTATAAATTTATAATAATGAAAAAAATAGTATTATTAATCGGAGTAATTATGTGCAGTTTAGTAGTTAATGCACAATCAAAGGTAGGTTATATTGATTCAAGGGAAATTTTATCTTCTTTACCTGAAGCAAAAATTATTGATTCTACTTATAAAGTATATCACAAAACTTTAATTGATCAACTTAATAAAATGGCTGATGAATTTAAAATAAAAAGTGAACAGTTTATTAAAGATAGTTCTAATTTTCTACCTTCAATTAAAGAAGTTAAAAGGAAAGAATTAAGTGATGATGTTACAAAAATTAAGCAATTTCAAGAACAAGCTGATAAAGATTTAGCGACTGAAAAAGAAAAATTATTAAAACCATTGCTTGAAAAAATTAAAATTGCTATTGATAAAGTAGTAAAAGAAGGTAATTATGATTATATTGTAGATATAGCTAATACTCCATTTGTTTATGCAAATGAAAAATTAAATGTTACTTCATTGGTTAAAAAGAAAATTAAGTAATAAAAAGTTCGTGGTTTTTAGATAGAAAAAAAATGAAATAAAAGGCTCTTTTTTAGGAGCCTTTTTCTATTTTTGTAATATATTTATGATAAATTAAAACATTAAAAGATTAATATGAGGATTCCATTAAGTTCGGAACAAAAAGAAAAAGTTTTAGAAATGTTCAGGTATTATTATTCTAATGAAATAGATAATAAAGCAATGTACTTATTACCTGATATTGATGAAAATGGAATGCTAGAATATAGCAGCCAAAAACCAGCAATTCATTGGTATGAATTTGTTACTAATATTTTAGTAAAGAAAATTACAGAAAATAAATTTTATTGGGTTAATGTTTATTTAACTACCTGTATTCAATATTATAACCCTACACATATTCATCCAGTTGATTTTGCCTATGAAAAATTTATTTTAGTTATCAATAATGAATCTTTATTTAAAAGAACAGAGAATGAATATGTAGTAGAAAAAGAGCAAAAAGAAGCCAACAGGGAGGCTAAAAAGAAAAAAGGTAGGAGTAAGGCTATAAAACCAATTGTAAGCGAAAATGAGGCAGAAAATGAGGAAAATAGCAAAAATTTAATTAAAAAATCTGATTTTTTATAATAAATTTAAAATAAAATTTGTATATTTGTATTGTAAAAAAACACTAATTATATGAAAATTTTAAATTTGTTTAATATCGTTCGTGTAATTATAGGTACTTTTATTATTGGTTGGTGGCTTGTAATAGCTAGAAATTTTAGTGATAGTTCAGATATGAAAGTACATACCGCTCACATCTGGATTGAAAATATGGCAATCGCCGTATTAATTTCTATTGTGACTATTGTAATTTTAAAAATTAAAAAAATTAAAGTATTTTAGTAAGTGTAAAAAACTACTAAAAACTTTTAATGAATTATGAAATTATAGTTATTGGCGAAAGCTGTTATGATACTTTTATTTTAGGAAATGTAAATAGATTATCTCCTGAAGCACCTATCCCTATTGTTAATCCAATAGAAACAATTCAGAACTTTGGTATGTCTGGAAATGTATATGCTAATATTTCAGCATTAAAACCTAATGTTAGCATTGATCATATTTATCAGAAAGATTTTAAAATGATGAATAAGATCAGATACGTTGATAAAGTTTCCGGGTATATTCTTTTAAGAGTTGATGAAAATGATAAGGTAAAAGAACGTATTGATGTAGATGAAACTACTAAACATATCGAATCTCAAATTCCTTTCTTAAAAGCAGTTGTTATTTCTGATTACAATAAAGGATTTTTATCTGAAGAAGATATTGAAAAAATATCTTCTTTTTGCTTTGAAAAAAGTGTTCCTGTTTTCTTAGATACTAAAAAAATATTAGGTCATTGGTCTAGTAATATCACTTTTGTAAAAATTAATCAAAAGGAATATGAAAATCAAATTGAACACCTTGATAATCCTATCAAATATTGTAAAAATTTGATTGTTACTAAAGGTTCACTTGGTAGTTGTTGGATTAATGAAAATATATTAATACCAACTGAAGAAAGTGAAGTAAGGGATGTTGCCGGTGCAGGTGACACTTATTTATCAGCATTTGTTGTTAAATACATAACAAGCAATGATGTTAAAGAATCAATGAAATATGCTAATAAAGCTGCAACATTTGCTGTTAGTAAACAAGGTGTAGTAATAGTTAATAAACAAGATTTAGAATAAATGAAAGAACCAAATATAGAATTTCTTGAATCGGAAATAGTTAAAAAGGGGTGGGGATATGAAAGAATAATTGTTAATAATCAAAAGTATTGTGGCAAAATTCTTCACTTTAATAAAGGTGCTAAATTCTCAATGCACTATCATTTAATTAAAGAAGAAACTTTTTATATCAGTTATGGTAAGATTATTTTAAATTATCCCAATCTTGCTAATGCTAAACAATTGAGTGTAGAAAAACAACAGGGTGATATAATTCATATTTATCCCGGTCAACCACATCAAATTATTGCTTTAGAAGAAACGGAAGTATTTGAAATTTCTACTACTCACTATGATGAAGATAATTATAGAATTATTCCCGGTGATTCACAAAACAATCTAAATAAATAATATGAGGAAAGTACGCATTTTCTTAGATATGGATGGTGTTCTTGCTAATTTTACTAAAGCAGCATGTGAACATTTCGCTATTAAATATCCAGTAGAAAGAAAACGTTTATACCCTAAATGGTTAAATGATGAATGTGGAATACCTAAACATGTTGTTGATGATCTAATGTTTAATTATGATTATTGGTATAACATCGAATTATATTCTTATACAAAAGATTTAATTAATTTATGTCATGCATTGGCTGATGAAGTATATATTCTTTCTAAACCAATGCATCATGAAAATTGTTATGTAGCTAAATTAGATTGGTGTATTGATAAACTTAATTTAGATAGAAAACAATTAATTATTACTGAAGCGCCTAAGCATCTTTTAGCAAGTGATTATTCTGATATTTTAATTGATGATAAAGTCGAAATGATTGAAAAATGGTATGCTGCTGGTGGTGAAGGATTTTGGTGGCAAGAAATTGTAGAAAACAAACATACTCATGAATTTGCAAAATATAGATTTCAAAAAATAATTGAAATAGTAGATAAAGTAAGAAAATTTCAAAAACAGGAGAAGGAAAAAAGTAAAAATAATAACTAATGGTTGTTTCGATATTCTACATCAAGGTCATATAAAATTATTGAAAGAATGTAATAAATTAGCGGGTAATGATATTCCTGAAGTAATTGTTTTATTAAACAGTGATTCATCAATAAAAAAATTGAAAGGAAGTGAACGACCTTATAATTCAGTAGAAGAAAGAAAAAATAATTTAATTGCTACAGAATTAGTTCATAAGGTTATTGTCTTTAATACTGAATCTGAATTGTTAGATTTAATTAAAAATGAACAGCCAGATTTCTTAGTTAAAGGAGAAGATTATAAAAAATCATCTATTGTTGGAGCAAAAGAAGTTGAAGAAAATGGTGGAAATATTCATTTAGTACAGCTTGAACCTAGTTATAGTACAACAAACATTTCTCTTTTACAAAAACATACAAATATTATTGTTACTGGTGGATTAGGTTTTATTGGTTCAAATTTCATTAAATTTTTAAATCAAAATAAAATTACTAATATCTATATAGTTGATGATTTAAAAAATGCAAATGAAAAATGGCAAAATATAGTTGATTTAGAATTTATTGATTTAATTGATTATAGAAAATTTGAAGAATCGCTTAAAACTAGTCCTGTAGCTGTAGCTGATTATATTATTAATTTAGGCGCATGTTCTTCAACTTCAGAAGAAAATTTAGAATATTTGTGGGAAGCAAATACAAATTTTGCTAGAAATATTATACGTCATGTTGCTATGTTTCCAAACATTGTTCTTTTACATGCTAGTTCTGCTGCTACTTATGGATTAAGCAATGATTTTACTGAAAGAATTAATAATTTAAAACCATTAAATAAATATGGTTTTTCAAAATTAGTAACAGATAAATTCATTAATGACTTACTGAACACAAGAAGTTTGCATATCTATAGCTTTAGGTTTTTTAATGTATATGGCCCCCGTGAAACTTATAAAGGTAATATGAAAAGTATTATAACTAAGTTTATTGAAGAAGATTTAAAATTAAAAAAAGAATTTCCTGATTCTTTATTAGGAAACACTTCATTTGAAGATACAAGGCCATTTAAGTGTTATAGAAGTTATAAAAAAGAAGTTGCAGATGGTGAAATGAAAAGAGATTTTATTTATGTTGAAGATGTTTGTAAAATACTTTTCCATTTCATGCTTAATCCTAAAAATATTAAAACAGGAATTTATAATGTTGGCACTGGTAAAGCAACTAGTGTAAATGAAATATTGGCAGAAATAAATAAATATAGAAAAATTTCTTATGTAGAAATGCCTGAAATACTTCGTCCTATATATCAATATTTTACTGAAGCTAATGTTGAAAAATTGCGTACAGTGGGGAATTATAACTTTGAATTTACGTCTTTGGCTGAAGGGATAAAAAAAACAAAAGATTTTTATAATAAAATATAAAAAAAAATACTACATTTGCATTCTAATCTAAAAACTTAAAACTATGGGATTTTTACAAGTAAATTCTAATAATAAAGATTTGTCGTTTATTATCGGCAAAAATCCTGCTTCTGGATTACAACTTAAAAAGAATAAAAAGGGAGTATTTTTGAACTGGTATCATAACGATTCTTATAATATTTATTTCAAAGATAGATCAAATGAAATGAGTTATCCAGTTCACCCTGATGCTCAATTTGAATACAGTAATACAGCTAAATTCAATAACCCTAGAATATATTGCGATATGTTTAGCGACTTGTTGAATGATGCCCGTATTAAACCGCGCGAACATGATGTTGAAGGATTTCATTATGAAATTTTTATTAATTTAATTTATACTCATTTTAAAACAATAGATATTTTCAAACGTTATTTTACTCCATTGGGTATTAACTTTGAACATGAAACTATTGTTGAAGGTACTAATAATTATAGAGTTAAGATTTCTACTGATACACAAAAAATGAGTTATTTACTTAGTGTGACTAACTTATTTACAATGGTTGCATCACTTAATTCTGATGATTATATCTATTTGACTGATGACTTTGTTGAAAAATACATTGATATGGCAAATAGTGTAGATGCTCCTTATTTTATAAAGTATTTGATTAAAGTAAGAATGCTACGTTCACCTAAACGTTTTGAAAAATTACTGGATAAATTAAATGCTTCTTCTTCTCATACATTTGAATTTTTATTTGGTGATACTCATGATGCAAGAATTGAATTTGTAAAAAACAATATTTTTGGCACTAAAACAATTGTAGATATTGGTTCGGGTATTGATTATCGTTACCTGAAATTTCTTGGCTATTTGACACAAGAAAATAAGAAAAATTATTATGCTATTGATATTGATGAAGATGCTCAATTCAAAGCTAAACGGTATGTTCAAAATAATAATATTGAAGGTGTTTCTGTTTATGCCGATATTGATGCAGTAATTTCTAATTATCAATTTGAAAATACTTATGAAAAAGTAGATGTATTGTGTACTGAAGTTTTGGAGCATAATGAAATTAAAGAAGCACAAGAATTGATTAAAAAAGTTCTTTCTAATTTTAATATTAACAAATTTTTGATTACAGTGCCTAATTCTGAATTTAATAAACACTATTCAGATAATCTTTTCCGGCATGATGATCATAAATGGGAAGTGCCATTTGATGAATTTAAAAAAATCATTATTAATTGTATTGATCTGGAAAAATATGAAATTGAATTTTTCCCGGTAGGTGATAAAGTTGATGGGATTGCTACTTCTTCTGGTTGTATTATTAAAAGCAAAAATTAATAATTATGAAAAAATTTATTCTTTTAACAATTGTTGCCTTTTTTGCAATGAGTTGTGAAATTAAAATGAAAGGCGCAAAGGCAGAAGATAATGCTAAATATGGTCGATATGTGTTTAGCGTAGGGTATAGCTATAATTTAATTCAATATAATACTATTGAAATTGATGGAATGGAATATGCCGTTTTTGGTGGTGCTTCTTCTAATCATGGGGTAGGAGTTGCTGTTGTAAACCTCACCAAAGATAAATTGGAAGTAGAACTGCTAAAGCGTCAATTGAAAAAATAATTAATATATAAATTATTGATAATTAAAGCCATAGTTTGAAAAAAAATTATGGCTTTTTTTTATTTTTATAATAAAAATAAGTATCTTTGTACTGTTAAATCCAGATATTCACTAAAAACAACGAACAGATGACTAATAAGATTCTGATTAATGAAAAAACCATTGTACTCACGATTGGTATTACTAACTGCGGTAAGTCTTATTTTTGTGAAAATAAACTGATTCCGTTTCTGCAATCCCAAAATGCAACTGTAAAATATCTTTCTTCTGATAAAATTCGTAAAGAACTTGTAGTTGATGAAAATTTGCACAAACATGCAAATAGAGGTCTGCAAGTAAGTTCACAAGCGTTTTCTATTCTTGAAAATCAACTTGATAATTACACTCAATATCCAGTTAATACTGATGTTGTTATTGTTGATGCTATGAATATCAACAAAGAAGGCCGTGAATTTATTTTTAAAATTGCTCGTAAAAACAATTATAGAGTAGTTGGCCTTTTGTTCGATTATAAACAAAGGGATGAATACTTTAAATACACGCAAGATGAAAATGTTAATAAGCGTTTGATTCATGAAAAACTTACTTACTTCAAAGAAAATACTTTGAAAGAAATTAAGCGTGTTGACTTTGAAAGCCTTTATACAATTACCAGTACTGAATTTGAAAATTATACATTTGAATATCGAAGTTCTTTTGATAAAAGGCCGGATTTGAGTGCATACAATAAATTCTGTATCGTTGGAGATATTCACGGTTGTTTGGATGAATTTATTGAAGCAATTACTGATAATAAAGGTATTGCTTATGATGTTAGTACTGGCAAACTTTCAATTACTGATGTAGACAAATATCATCAACATATTCTGGTAGGTGATTTTATTGATAAAGGCCCGCAAACAAAAGAAGTGATTAAGTTTCTGTATGAAAATAGGGATTTCTTTACTATTGTTCGTGGTAACCATGAAAATTTTGTTTACAAATTTTTGAAAGGAGAATTGGGAAGTTATGAAAAGAATGAAGAACTGATCAAAAATTGGTTTGATACCATTGATTTGATTAAAGATGATGAAGAATATAAAAAAATGTTCTTTGCCCTTTTTGATACTTCTTTCGATTTCGTAGAACAAGAAGGTTTTATTGTTACCCATGCGCCGTGTGATGTAAAATTTTTGGGTAAAGTTGATTCAAAATCAATCAAAGCACAAAGAAATATTACTTATGCTCGTAAAGTTGATTTTGAAACTCATGAAGCCTACATTGAGGCTAAAGAAAAAACTTTTGAATTTCTTCTTACACAAGCACAAGCAATTCATCCGTTTCACTTCTTTGGTCATGTTAATATCAAAGATGTTTTTAAGTATAAAAATAAATTCAATCTTGACACTGGTGTTGTATCAGGTAATAAACTGACTACAGCACTTTATGTTAGGGGTCAAAGAAGTCCGTTCTTTAAATCTTATGCTTCTAAACAAAAAGTAAAAGAAGAATTGGAATTAATGTTTACTTTGAAGAAAAGAGATATTAGCTTTGATTCTTTGGAGCATGAAGAAAAGAAAAGGCTGGAATGGGCCGCTAAAAACAAGTTAAATTTTGTTTCTGGCACTATGTCACCTGCTGATAAAGATTTGGCAAATAATGACCTAGAATCGCTTAATAAAGGCATTCAATATTTTATTGATGCTAAAGTAGGCAAGGTTATTTTACAGCCTAAATTTATGGGAAGTCGGGGCAATATGCTTCTTCATAAATCTGATGTAGAAAAGTGTCAACTTTTTAGCCGTCAAGGTTATGAAATTAAAAATGATCGGTTAAAAGGTACTGAAAAAACATTAGATACTCTTTTCGGAGAACTTCAGGCAAAATATAAAGATTTGTTTGAGAAATTGAACGCTGAATATATTTTGTTTGATGGTGAACTTTTGCCGTGGACTGTAATGGGTAAAGGTCTTATTGATAAAGATTTTATTATTCCTTATGAAGCAAGTAAATCTGAATTAGAATTAATTTCTAATAATGGTTTGTTTGAAGCATTGGAAGCATTTAAAGAAAAGTATCAAAATGCTAACCTTAGTGATTTGAAACATCATGAAGTGAGTAATTTAAAAAGCTATAATGCTTTCCAAGATGAATTACAATCTAAGGAAGTAATGACCGTTGATAATGACCAATACATTACTCAATTGAATTATTTTATTGCTGAAAGTGAAATGAATTATAAACCTTTCTCTATTCTTAAAGTAATTCATAATGATGGCAGTGAAGAAAATTATATTTCAGAAAAACATTCTAATATTGATATTTTCAAATCTATTTCAGATGAAAATTATTTGATACTGGATTTTGAAAATCTGGAATGTAAGGCATGGGTTGGTTATGAAACAACTATTAAGGTTGATAGCGTTCAAGATTTGTTTCGTCTTGCTGGTGTATATTGGAATGAAATAACTGAACAAAATCATATGGAAGGGGTAGTAATTAAACCTGAATATACATATAAACATGGTGTAGCGCCATATCTTAAATGTAGGAATAAAGGCTATCTTAAACTTGTATATGGTTTGGATTATCAATCATTGCCACATAAATATCGTAGCTTGATTGAAACTAAAAACATCAAAAACAAAGTTAATACTTCTATTAAAGAATGGTTGTTGGCTAAAAAACTTCTTGATATTAAGCGCAATGATATTTCTATTGAAAATCCTGAATGGGTATCTTTAGTGTGTCAATTGATTACTGAACAAGAAGGAGAAAAAATGCTTGACCCGCGCCTTTAATAAGTAGATTTTAATTTACCTTGCATCTAGTAAACATTGATAAAATTTCTTCAGTGTTTACTAGATGTTTTTCATTTAGAATTATTTAAAGAACTATAAACGTTAAAAAAAATAAAAATTAATGCAGTTTTTAGACAAAGCATTTAGGGCATTAGTAACCGCAACCATATATATTATATGCTTTGCGATTGTCTTTTATACGATTGTTATTTTTTCGCCTATTATAGCTAGTGTAGGAATATTTTTATTGTTATATGGATTTATTAAAAGAATGTTAGAGCATGTTTTTTTAGGATTCATTATTTCTATTATTGGCTTAATTGGCGGTTTACTTAATCATTGGTTGAATATATTTTGATAAATATATATTTTATTATCAAAAAAAATACGTATTTCTGTATTAAAGAAAATACTGTTTTTATGTTATTAAGCCGTGATGATTTTAGAGAAGGAGTTTTTAAACGCGACAATTATAAATGTGTAATATGTGGTTTACCTGCAAAAGATGCACATCATATAATTGAAAGGAGACTATTTGCTGATGGTGGCTATTATCTTGCTAACGGTGCTTCATTGTGTGAGAAACATCATATACAAGCTGAAGAAACTACATTAAGTTGTGATGAAATTAGAATAGCTTGTAAAATTGATAAAATTCAATTACCTGAACATTTATATAATGATTACAGTTATGATAAATGGGGTAATATCATTTTAGATAATGGTACCAGATTAAAAGGTGAATTATTCTATGATGAATCAGTTCAAAAAATATTGAAACAGGGAAATGTACTTGATTTATTTAGTAAGTACATTAAATATCCTAGAACATATAGATTGCCGTGGAGTATTGATACCGCTAAAAACATGAAGGATGATAAGTTGATGAAAGATGATAGTGTTTTTATTGGAAATGAAGTTGTTGTTACTATTAAAATGGATGGTGAAAATACAACTTTATACAATGACTTTATCCATGCTCGTAGTATTAATTCAGGTAGTCATCCTACAAGAAATTGGGTAAAAGGATTTTGGGCAAATATTAGCTATATGATTGATGAAAATATGCGTATTTGTGGAGAAAATCTTTACGCTAAACACACTAACACTTATGATGAATTAGAAAGTTACTTTTATGGGTTTTCCATTTGGGAAGATAATACATGTTTATCATGGGATGAAACATTAGAATACTTTGGTATTATTGGTATTCCTCATGTGCCAATAATGTATAGAGGTATATATGATAAAGAAAAAATACTTTTTATTTATGAAAAACAGTATAAAGGCAATAATTGTGAAGGATATGTAATTAGGAATGCTAATGAATTTTCTTATGCAAATTTTCGTTATAATGTTGGGAAATATGTTGAATTAGGCTTTAAACAAGCTGTTAATGATTCACACGGACATTGGATTTCTCAAAAAATTACACCAAATAAATTGAAACAATTATGAAAATACCAAAAATAGTTTATTCAGAAGATTTTTTAAATGATAAACCATTCTTCAAAAAAAATATTCTTACAACAATTGGCGGCAGTAAAGCAGCACAACATTTATTAATGATTTGTGCTGAAGAATATGAAAAAAATAAAATTAATTACCTATCTCAATCCAGTAAAAATATAGCATATTTTAACCGTATTTGCAAAAGAATTGAAGATTGTAATTTATCTAAAATAGATAAAATAATTATTTTAAAAGTTTTACGTAAGGAAGCTATTGATACAATTAATAAAACAAAACGATTGAATGAACATGTTAAAATAAAGAGTTTTACTACAAATATTATTATTACTCGTTATAAAGAAGCATTAAAAAAAGTTAATGAAAGTATATGATAGAATTTGAAAATAAATCACTGGAAGAACTACTTAATTTACTTCCGGTTGCGGTGGAATATGAAAATAAACAATATGATTTACATATTACTAATGGCAAAGAATGGAAGGTTAGTTATGAAAGATTTGATAAAGAAGTAATAAGCGTTGATTTAAATGAAGTGAATTTTGGTAAAAGGTCTTTCCTTTTCAAAACTTATCGTAGTGATAAAAAACTAATTGTAGCAACAAAGTCAATGCTTATATTACTTCAAAATTATAGTCACGAATTAATGTTTATTCCAAGAGTTCACCCATTTCAAAAAAATTATTCCAATGATTGATTATTCTATTTTATACGAATCTAATTTGTTTTATGAGCAAGCGGGTTTCAAAAGAATTGAATCGCCGTGGACAGTAACAAAAGAAATATCTAATATAACAAAACCAGAAAATGCTATAGATTATGAAATTATTGGCAAAAATAAAGTATTAGTTGCTTCAGGAGAACAATCATTTTTATATTTGTATTTAAAAGGCTTCATTCCATTAGGTAAATATCAGACTATTACACCTTGTTTTCGGGATGAAATTTTTGATTATTTGCATACCAAATATTTTATGAAGAATGAATTGATTATTACTGATAAAGTTGACAAACAAAATTTAATGTTTGTAATAAATGAAGCTAAAAAATTTTTTGCACCTTATTTGAATATAAAAGAAGAAGAATTAATAACTTTAGATACAACAATAGATAGTAACTTCCCTAGTTATGATATTCTTTATAAAAATGTTGAGTTAGGCTCATATGGTATTAGATCATGTAAATTTTTAAAATGGATATATGGAACTGGTGTAGCAGAACCAAGATTTTCTAATTTAATTAAAGAAATAAAAAATGGGTTATCATAACAGGCAAATTGAAAAAGGCGTATTAGGTGAATTTTCAAAAATAAAAGAGGAATTTGAAGAATTATCTGATGCAAATGAACAAAAAAATCCTATATTAGAATTATGTGAACTTTCAGATTTAGTTGGAGCGATTGAGGAATACACAACAAAAAAATACAACATTACTTTAAATGATCTTATTAATATGAAAAATGCAACTATAAGAGCATTCAAAGATGGAACACGTAAATAAAAAATTATGAAAAAAATAAATGGTATGAGAATACCTACACAAGTTTTTGAAGCAATTTATGATGTTATTCCAGAAGAAATTTGGAATAAATTAGGTAAAGAAAAACGTAAATTATTTAATTGGTACATTGAAGATGCTTCATATAAAGCACCTGAACAATGGCCTGAAGTATATATTCGTTTTCAAAGTTTTTTGTTTGAATTAACAGGGCGTGAATGGGGAAAAGATATAGACAATAATCTTTGGATTGTTAAAGTATGGAGTATTTTTTCTACATTATCAGAAGAAGAAATTATTAGGGATATTAAAGGCACACAACAATAATTATGAATAGTCACGTTTTAAAGGAATTATTAAAATTATATCCAAAGGTTAAAGTACCTGTTGATTCATTAGCTGAATTTTATATTGATACTCTTTCTCAACATAAAACATATGATTGGCTTAAACCAAAAATTAAACAATTAGAAGAATGTTATGAAAAGAATGGAGATATTACCAAATATAAATTTGGCGTTTCTGATAAATTGCTTTCTTTTTTTAAAGGTGAAACAGAAGAAACAAAATTTATTTCTTCAACTATTCCTAATTTTGTTTCAAATCTTAATAATTTTGTTTTACCTGCATTTGAATATGAAAAGAAATCATTCGCAGATTTTAATGATAAAAATATTTATATTAGCATAGATTTATCAGAAGCAAATTATAGTGTTTTTAAAAAATATTCTGGTCTTTCAGATTGGTTTAATGAATCAACCTCAACTGAAGAATATTCTAAAAAAACATGGCATTGGTTTTTGAATAAATTTTGGCATGTGGATGTAGCTTTGTCTGAAAGTAAATCTTTTAGGCAATTTGTTTTGGGTAATACTAATCCTAAAAGATTAGCAAGACTTCAAGAATATGAAATGTCTTTGATTGTTGATAGTTTACGAACAGCATTAGTAGAAAATGATATTATTAGTAAAACTTCAGATGAAATTATTGTGGAAATTGTAAATGATGAAGCTGGTGAAAAAATCAATTTAACACTGAAGGAAGAAAATTATAAAAAAATTGATGATATTATTTATGTGCTTGAAAGAATGCCAACACTTCTTCCAACAAAGCGTACAATTTATAAAATGAATGGTGTAAGAAATTTTGGTGAACATGTTCGTATCAAAACAGTATATGATAATAGCCTTAATGAATCTTATAAAGAATTGTTTGGTGTAGTTGGTACAAGATTCTTTATGCATTTTAGAACACTTCTTTTACAGGAAGAATTGCATGAAAATGATTTGTTGTATATGAATAATAATTATAAATCAAAATGGTTAATTGATATAAATTAAATTTATGGCTATTAAAAAATTTAAAGCAACAATTACGCAAACAAAAGAATATATCATTTCAATTGATGATAAAATATATGATGAACGCTTTATGAAAACATTTAGTGATGTTTTGCATCCAATTGAAGAACTGGAAGATATTGCTAAAGACCTTGCATATCATCAAGCCAATTATGGTAACGAAGGTTTTATTGAAGGTTATGGTGTAGTTTCTAGGAATACAGGCCCGGTATTAAATCTTCAAAATTATAAGAAAGCAGAAGGGCTACATATTGATATTATTGAAGAAGATGATCAGCCATATATCGAAATTGAAGAACTATGAATACACATGAAGGATATATACTAAACTTAATTAAAAGAATTGATGAAGAAATTCCTATTCTTAAAAAAGAATATGAAGAAAAAAAATTAACTTTTTTTGATTATAGGATTCTTCAAGAAAAAAAATTTGCTGAAAGAGATATTCTATATAGAGTATTAACAGCACATGATAATCCGCAAAGTGAATTTTCAATTTTAAATAATAAAAAAAATGACAGAAAAAATAGAAATAAGAGCAGGCAATAGTTACCTGATTAAAAGAAAAGGTTCAAATCATGTAGAAAAAATTAAAATACATGAAGTAACTAAAACGTGTTATAAAATTCAATTTGAAAGAAGTGAATCTTTTTATATTGAAAAAACAAATTTTAATTTTGATTATTCAATTGTTGAAGAATTTGCGCCTTCTCTTATTGATATATTGATTGAAAATAAATATTAATTACGATGAAACATTTTTGGAAAGGATTCTTTTCTATTTTTGATATTAGTGGAGTTAATACTAAGATTAATATCAAAAAAACAAAACCAAAGACGGATGAAGAAGCATGGCAAGAAGATGGCGAAGCAATTAGAAAAGATTGGGAAAATGTTGGTAATTATTTAAGAAATGCAATGAATGAAGTAAACAAAAAAATAAGAATAAGGAAATAATAGATAAAATTCAAAAATTATTTTTTGAAAAACTTGAAGAAAAGAATAGTTGGGGTAAGAATGAAATAAAAGCACTTTATAAAGATTGTCAAATTGAAATTTTAACACAATACATAAATTAAAATTATGAAAAAAATATTTTTAACTATTTGCATATTCATTATTGGATTTTCTGTTAAAGCGCAACAATTTAAATTACCTGAAATTATTGTTGATACTGCTGCAATGAATATCTGTAAACAAAAGGGTCATGCACAAGGCGAATTATTATTTATTTTCGGCAATAATATGAAGCCTACTTTAATTGATAAAAAAGATAGTGTTTGGGTTCTCTATCCTAACAAAGAAATTAGAGTGTATAGATGTTTGCGTTGTGGACAAGATATGCCAGATAAACCACTTATAATTAAGGTACTTTTATATCCCAAATATGGCTTAAAACATAAACCACAATTTTAATATGGATATACAACAATTTATTAGATTATATCTTAAAGCAAAAAATTTTAGAGAAATTGATATTTGTTAAATTATTGATTTATATAATCAAGATTTTAGAGCATATCATAATTTAAATCATATTTCTGATTTAATTAACAATATCCCTTTACATGGATTTAGTGGTAAAGAATTAGATTTATTGATGGGAATGGAAGCCTAAAAGAAAATTTATGATTGAATTTGAAAATAAAGGTACTTATAGTGGTAATCCTTTTTCTGTAGCTGAAAATGTTCGTTTTAATGGTTAGAATGCCACGTAAAATGCAGCAGTTTATAGTTGTTTTTGACAAAGCACAGAAGGTAGAACCATTTACATTTAAAATAGATTTACATAACGCATTAATTGAAATTTAAAGGCTTATCTTTTATAGATAAGCCTTCATATATTCTCTACCTTGTCTTACTATCCATTCTACTCTTAATATCGTTGAAAAGGATGTAGGATAATTAAAACTAGCACCCTGTATTTGTGTAGTGTCAGAATTGAATTTATAAGTATTGTCTACATATACTCTAACCCCTCTACTTCTAAAGTGTAATATTACCTGATCTATTATTCTTAACTTTTGTAACATATCTTGATTTTCTAACCATTCTTGACAATCATATAAAAAGTAATATTCTAGGCTTTCCTGAATATGATAGTATATTTGAAATTTAATAGAGTTAACAATTGTATCAACAAACGGCTGATCGGCTACTAATCGTTCGTTATACAATTCATATATATCATTGGGAAACATATCGTCAAATGGTTGCATTACTTTTTATTTGTTATATAGTTACCTAAAAAAAATTACTAGTATTCTTGCCAGTATAATTATAAAAAGACATTTCAACTTTATCAATAATATCAATTATTTGTTCATTACGTTGAATATCTTTTTCATAATTAGCTTTAATCAATATTTTCTTTATTAATTCCATTCATAATTTTTTGATAATAGTCGGCTAACCTTTTAATAAAATGTTTTCTCATTTTTTTATCTAATCTTTGATAATAAACATTGGCATCTTCATCTTTTAAAATACCCTTAACAAATTTTTGAAAATTATAGTTTACTGGCAATTGTTTGTTATCAAATAATTCTTTGAATTTATTTATAAGAGGCATAATTTTTTGTAAGAAATAAGCATTAAATTCTACACCATGATTATAATATTTACTTTTTTCTTTTTCTGTTGATCGGGAAGTACTATAAGGTTGTTTTTTTAATCTAATGTTTTTTCTAAAATTAAAATCATAAAAATGAACTAATTCATGATATAAAACATTTTCTTCAATGTTTAAATTAAACCAATGCCCTTTAATTTCATTATCGCCTTCTTCCCAATCAATATTACAACCATAAATTTTTATTGTGTTTGCTGGAAATATATGTACACCTCCTTTAATTTGGTCGGCATATTTAGAGCTTCTATCATAAAAAATTATTGTTAAATTAGTACCAGCAACTTTATGTTCAATTATTACTGTTTTACCTTCTTCACTATATTCAAATTCATTGCTGCTTTGTCCATTAAAATTATTGAAAGCTAATTTTACCTGATTAATAATATTACGTATAAATATATCAATCCTTTCATCCCTTTCATATGTGGCTTCATGTAATATCTTATTAATTAAATTAACCATTTTTAGTTATTTTTTTGATAGTATTCTGCTATTCGTTTTAAAAATCGTTTTTTATTCTTATGATTTAAATGCTGAAAATATGAATAAACATCTTCATAATTGAAAAGTATTTGCTTAAATGTTTCAAATCCATGCTGTTTAATAACATTTTTAGTTTCTTCTCCACCATTAATTAATTCTTCAATTAGTGGAACAATTCTTTCAAACCAGTGGGCATTTAATTCAGGCGATTGATTTAAGTAATCTGTTTTATCTGATAATTTTTGTGCCTTACCTTTAAATTTATTAATATCAGTATTTTTAAAGTCTAAGTAATGAATTATTTCATGATATAATGTTCTAGTATTAGCGTGAAAATCTATTATTCTATTTTGTTCTTTATTATACATCCCGCCACTTCCTCTTTCATGAGCATTTTGAGCAGCGGGAGAAGGTGAATTTATGTCAAATAATAAAAATTCTAAATCATTAATTTTACAATAGAAAATTTTAACATTGTTATCATAAGCTACTATATCTGTATCACCATTATAATTATTGATAGCATTGTAAACTTTTTGAATAATTTTTTTTGCTTCAGCACTTTTATTTAAATCATTTTCCAAAGTAGCTTCTAAAAGTATTTTATGTATTAAATTATGCTGCCTCTGTATTACTGAAAAAGTTTTTTAAATATTTATACAGGCTCTTAACTAAATTATCTTTTTTCTTTTCAGCATATTCAGGAGCATTTTCTAAATTGCTATCTTGAATTTGTTTATTAACTTGTAATTCGCCTTTTTTGGTAACAGTAAATACATTGTATAATCTTTTTAGAAAATTCTTTTTTAATTTTTCATCTAATGATTCATAAAAAGTTTGCAATCTGTTATTACCTCTAAATATTTCTTGTCTAAATTCATTAAATTCTTTAGGTATTCCATTTGGTTCTTTAATTAATTCTGGCAATTTACCAAAAACTAATTGTAAAAAGTGCGCATTAAATTCATAAGGATTGTTAAAATATGCTTTATCTGCTATACCAGATTTTTTAGCCTGTTGTTCACCTGTTTTTGCCATATCACCGGGCGTTGCTCTTTTGTCATCTAAGTAATGGACTAATTCATGTAATAAAGTGCTTTTATTAAATTCATAATTTAACTTTCCAGTTTCTTTATCAAATTTAAATTTACTATTATGGATTGCTATTAAATTATCCCTGTAGCCACCGGAAGAACCTCTATAATATCTTGAATCCATTAAATAAATTTTCAATTCTCCTACGTGAACTATAATATAGCCTTGATCACCATGAAATTCAACTACATTATTGTTTGCGCCATTATATTTATTCAAATATTCTTCTATTTTACTGATATACTTTTTTGCTAAATCAACTGTAGCTTGATCATTCTCAAATGTTGCTTCTTTTAATATCTTATGAACTAATTTCATTAATACTTTTAACTTTAAATATTTTAATATGTAAGATAGTAATTATATTAAAAAAAGTAAAATTTGTTTGGTTTATTTTAAAAATATCCGTATATTTGCATTATAATAATTACACACAAAACTATAATACAATGTCTGAAAAATGCTTAATCTGCGGTGCTACTATTAGCGAAAATAATACTACTGGAATCGGATTTGGTTGTATGGGCAATGTAGTTCTACCTGCTTTAAAAGAATGGCGTTATCATGCTCATGGGCTTGATTTATGGGCTAAAAAATGCGAATTGGTAATGAACCTTTTCAAAGAAACTTTTGGCTCTAGGAAATTCAGAAATCAGTTTAAAAAGGATTTTTCTGCTTCTATTATACAGCAATGGGAAACTAATAAAAAATTAAGTAAAAAACAATTAGATATTTGTTCTAATATGTTGGAACAAAATCATGTGTTTTTTAATTTTGAAAGCATTTATAAAGGCTGGTTTGAAAAATTATATCCATTTGATTCTGATGAATTTTATAGTGAAAGGATAAAATTTCATAGAGATTTGTATTTAAAAGGCCGGAAAAATCGAAAAAAAGAAGATTAATATTTAAAATATTTTTGTATATTTGCATTATAAAACACACAAAACTTAAAAGTATGCAAACCAAAAAACTTCATTTATCTACTATTAATAAAATTGCTAATAAATTTGAACTTGAACTTGTTAAAGGTGAGGGTTATTTTTATTGGTGGGGTACTAAGTATTACCGTGATAATTATACTTTTGAACATTTGTATGATTATTGGAAAGATTTAATCAAATAAATTTGTTATTTTAAAAATAAGTTGTATCTTTGTATAGTAATTAAAACACACATAAAACTCACTAGATATGAAGAATAACATTTTCCAAAAAGCATATATTACTGCTCTTGCGGCTTATAAAGTTGCTATTGAACAAGAACATAAAGCGCTTGATGCTGATGATGAATATCAAGCCTATAGAGAACAATTGAAAAATCGTAAGAAAAATAATTTGAGTAATGAAGCCTATGAAGAACTTATTAAAAAAATGTCTGATAAAGAAGTGGATGTAGAAAGTAAATTTAATAAGGATAAATTTAGGAGCTTGTTACTTGTTGCTGAAAAAGAATTAGTTTATGCTTTTAGAGATTTTGTTTTAAAAGCGGAACCAGAAAAAGTAGATAAAAATACACAATTGAAAAAAATGTTTAATGATCTTGACAAGATTATGCTTAACTTAACATTTCGTCAAAAACTGGTTGATATTGCTATGAAATTTAAATGGGAGTATAATGGCGCAATTTAAAGATATTAAAATATTTAGGGTACCTAACTATAAAGTAGATCAAGAATGGACAAGTCTTGAATATACTATTGATCGTTATAAACAACGTTATAATTTGGAAATAGACCCTGATTTCCAAAGAGGGTATGTTTGGACACCTCAACAGAAAACTGAATACATTGAGTTTATTATTCGTGGTGGTAATAGTGGCAAAAGTATTTATTTCAATCAAGCTGGATGGATGGGTAAGCACATAGGTAATATGGTATTGGTAGACGGTAAACAAAGATTAACTACTGTTTTAGAATTTTTGAACAATAAAGTTCCTATTTTTGGAGGTAGTTATTATAAGGATTTTACTGATATTTTACCATTCCATTGCGAATTTCAAATACATGTTAATGATCTTCCAACTAAAAAGGATGTTGTAGAATGGTATTTGGCTATGAATACAGGCGGTTCAATACATACTGCTGAAGATTTACAACCAGCATATAATATATTAAAAGAATTTAAATAAATTAAAGTTTTTATTATATACATATCTTCTATGTGTATAATAGAGTTTTGTGTGGTATGAAGCGGAACTTTCTTTTTAGGAAGTTCCTTTTTTTTATATTATTTTTAAAATAAAATTTGGAATATTGAAAATAAATTGTATCTTTGTAGAGTAATAATAATCAATCACACACAAAACTTTAAAGCTATGATAAACAAAAATGCTCAAAACTTGCTGGAAATAGGTGATACTTTATGGTATTTAGATGCAGCAAATAGCCAATTGTGGGTAATAACTGAATTGTTTGAAGGTGGATTTACTGCAAAAGATGAATATGAAACTAAAGATTTTTATTTTGATGAATTACAACATGGTTGGGATTTAAGTAACGCAACCCTTCAAAGAATTACATTAAA
>Ga0164243_10003223_pt1 | contig 26257 bp, 13 predicted proteins | sample OricompcompostOP_FD_108781 | JGI IMG/M metagenome (GOLD analysis project Ga0164243, IMG submission 108781) | Organic Plus compost microbial communities from Emeryville, California, USA - Original compost - Organic plus compost (OP) | ecosystem: Engineered > Solid waste > Mixed feedstock >...
CACCGTTTCAAAAGCCCTTAGCGACGATCCGAATATTGCTGTCGGAACCAAGCAGCGTGTAAAAACCCTCGCTAACGAACTGAATTATGTTCCTAACCGGGCCGCCATTCATTTCAAGCAGCGAAAGTCATTTACGTTGGGGATCATCGTTCCCAGTCTAATGGATCACTTTTATACCATTGCGTTGGACGGGTTTGAAAAAATCGTTTCTTCTCAGGGTTACCACGTGATTGTGGGCCAGAGTCACGAAAGCTTCACCCGCGAAGCCGAGTTGGTATCGGTCATGCAGTCCAGCTCCATTGATGGGCTACTGATATCCGTTTCCAAGGAAACCAAGGACTTCCTGCATATCAAAAGGCTCGAACAGGCGGGCGTTCCTGTCATCTACTTTGCCCGAAAACCGGTAATCCCGTGCCATAGCGTGGTGAGCGACGTTTACCAGGCAACGATAGATGCCATAACCCTGCTTGTCTCCCGCGGTCACCGGCGCATTGCCTACCTGAACGGTCCCCCGTCATGGTCAACCAGCAAAGGCCGGTTCCTTGGCTACCGCGATGGGTTGCTCCGCAATGAAATCCCGTTTGAGACGGCCTTGGTCAAAGAAACGAATTTCAGCGCAACAGAAACCCATAACGCCCTCCGAGAGCTCCTGATGCAGCATCCGTCGCCCACTGCCATCCTCTGCTTTAAGGATTACATCATGCTGGACGTCATCAAGTGCCTCCGTAAACAGTTTCCGGACAAGATCCATCACTTGGATCTCATCGGGTTTGGCGCCCTCCCTTTCTTTGATTACGTCAATAATCCACCGTTGGGCTCCATTCAGGAGCAGCCCTATGCAATCGGCGAGAAGGCCGCGGAGATGCTTCTTGACCTCATAAAATATCCTGACAAAGAACGCATGCCACAGCAACTTTCGCTGCCGTGCTCGTTAAAACTATTCGAATAATTACTTTACCACCCTCACCTGCGGTGGGTGTGCGAACGACTGCCATATCGATTCGGCTTCATCGGTAGACAGGGTTCCGTCAAACACCAGTAACCGGTACGTCAGTGTATATGACTTCCCGGCCTGCAGCATCCAATCTTTATTTTTCGTTGGAGAGAAGTTGAAGAACTGATCGCCCCTCCCTCCATTTCCATCAATGGGCCACACCCGGATCGGTTCCGGAAAGTTATAGTTTTGCGGAAACGACATAAACAAAATACCCCCTGTTGATCCGCCGAGGTCGCCCGACACGATCGCCCACCGTTCAAGCGACCCGTCCGCCTCTTTCCAGGTCTTTCCGCTCGACGTGCGCACTTCACTGTTCTTATTGGTCCACTGCTCGGTGGCCCGGAATCCCAAACCCGCGTAACGGTATTCTTTGAGAATCACATCTGCTTTTTCAGTAGGATTCAACTCCGACGTGATGTCGCAGAAATACCGGCTTTCATCCACGGGAAAAACCTGTATTTTCCAGTTTTCACGGATGATGTTTTCCTCTTGCCCTGTATGGAAAATCACATGGTCATGAACGGCCTCGAAGCCAGCAAATACGGGCCCCTGATCAATTTGATCAAAATGGGCAAATCGAACGGTCCCTTTGTTGTCTTTGAGATTCCACAGGTCATATTCCTTCCCACCATAGCTGATCTTTGTCCATGGATTCCAGATGCCGTAATGATGATAATGGTCGGGGGGCTGGATACGTGTAAGCACCTTCCCGGAGGGGGTATATAAAGGGTGAATGTATCCCCCGCGCCCATACAACGGGTCGACTCCCTGTGGTGGCATCTTTACCGTATACCGATAGGTCAACAACGGCTTCTTATCCGGCTGCATCAAGACCAGGTCGTCATGCTGCTTATCAGCCAAAACAGGGGCTGCTCCCGTTGGTTTTCCTTTCTCAAATTCAAAAGTCCTTGTCGACCCCGCCGCGGTCAGGCCGTCCAATTTCCAGTAAATGCGCGCTTCTTTTTCGGAGACTACCTGAAAGGGCTTTTCCACCCGTTTTCCCCCTATAATTTCCACTAGGCGGACCTTTTTCATCGAGATACTCCCCAGTTCTTCCAGACGTATACTTACGGGAACATCCGTATGTGAAACCGATCCCGCGGATACTTCAATCCGTATCACGGGTTTACTGATGAGGCTGCCGGCTTGAAAACATAAAAGTACAACAACGAGAAGTCTTAACATCTTTATCATATCAGGTTTATCAAACGGCCATCTGTTCATTCGGCCTGTTTCTGGTTTTAAAATTACGAACAATGACGGTCCGCGGCATAGAAAATGCGTTTCCTTGCATTTAAACAGCCGAAAAAGCCGATTTAGGGTGAGTTCAACCGTTATAATTGTTTCGTTCTATCCCCGGAGCAATAGGATGTAAAAAGGCCCATTCCATAGGAATCCTATGGAATGGGCCGCGTACCGGGTGGGAAAATTTTAATACCCTGGGTTCTGAACGAGCCCTGGCTCCACCTTCAGGCTGTTTTCATGGAACGGCCAGAGATAATTGTGCGGGGCAAACGACCGGTCTTCTATTTTCAACGAAACGAGCTGACCATTGACCATACGCGTATGTCCCAGTGCCGGCTGATTCAAGACGTCGTCAGCAATCCGCCAGCGGATGATGTCATCGTAGCGCAACCCCTCTCCGGCAAGCTCGATTCTTCGTTCATTGCGGATCAATTCTATCCATTGTTCCTGCGTATAGGCACTGTATTCCGGCAAAGTGACATCCGCCACACTCATATCCAAGCCTGCACGCCGACGGACATCATTGATACATTGTTTTGCCAGCTCATCGATATCATCCATCATGATCTTGGCCTCTGCATAAGAAAGCAGCACTTCCGCATAGCGTAACAACGGAAAATCCATATTGCCGCCGCTGCGAAAAGCGTCGGTTTCGTCTACAAATTTCCGGAACCAATAGCCGGACCGGCTTGCACGTTGGTTTTCATAATACATCGGGTTATTTTGATTATAGATATCTATGGGTTCCCCGTAAAACAGGTCGCCATGGCCCATGATGCTCGCGCTGTACCTGGGATCCCTGTTTAAGGTGGGGTCCAGTTCATACTCCTGCTTCGTATGGAGTGCACATTGATCGATGGGGCGCCCTTGTTTTGTCCAATATGCATCCACGAGCGCCTTTAGCGGCACCAGATACGATTGCCCATTTCCTGTCCGATAATGCGGCCCCAGATGCTGGAAGCTGTTGGTTGCGCTGTTATCGTGACTGGCCATGTCAAAGTGCATGATAAACTCGTTATTGTCAGACGCCGCCTCATACTGGAATAGGTCGCCGTAATTCGGATGAAGGCTGTAATTCCCGCTGTCCATCACTTCCTTCGCCATGCGGGCGGCAAGTTCATAGCGGCCGTTGTATAGGGCATAACGCATGATCAACGCCTTCAATGAGTACTGATTGAACATGTACTTGTCCGATGTATATTCTTTTTCAGGAAGCCGGTTTGCTATTTCTTCCGCCAGCGGAAACAGGGTGTTCAGGATCTCCTCTTTCGGCGTGGGCGGTTGCTTCGCATCCTCAATCGAGGCTGGTTCCAGATAAAAGGGAACCGCTCCCCAGCGCATCGTCAGTTTAAAATAATGCCAGATCCGGAGGGCTTCGAGAATACTTTTGTACTTCACCCGCACCGCTTCATCTTCCACATAAGGGGCGTCAGCGTTGGCAATGAAGGTATTCAGCCTTCCCATGTGTTTCATTTGCAACTCGTAGTAGTAGAGAAACGCCTGGGTATTGCTATTGATGTTTCCGTTGGCAATCCGCTGATGGTGGTCTCCCTCCACACGGCTGTATGCGTTGTCCGACTTTCCATCCTCCATGTAAAACAGGATCGGCCGCGATCCCGGTGAGGTAAACACATCCAGATAGCTGCTGTATACTACACGACGCAAATCCTCTTCGTCATTAAAAAACTCATCAAAGGAGGTAGCCGTAGGGTCGGTTTTATCGAGAAAGCTTTCACAGGAGGTAAGTGCGAAAGCTGCGAAAAAAACAGATAATATTTTTCTTTTCATTTCTTTAGCTAATTTATTACAAAATGGTTGCCTTGAGGCCAAGGCTATATACCGCCATCCTGGGGTAGCTGCCGTCACCTCCGTTTCGCTCTGGCTCTAAACCTTCCCAGTTGGTAAAGGTGATGGCATCCTGGGCGTTCACATACACCCGGATGTTGCGGAGCGATTTCCCTATGCCAGAGAAGGTATATCCCAACTGCAGCATCTTGATCCGGAAGAAAGCTGCATTGCTGAGCCATACGTCGCTCAGCACCGCGTTGGAGCTGGCACCTGTCCACACCCTCGGAAACCGGCTGTCCGTACGGTCTGGTGTCCACCGGTTCCGGGCATACTCAACCCGGGGAGTACCCAAGTTATTGTCAGCTCCGTCCACCAGCACCGGATAACCTTCCATTCCGTTTAGTCGACCCGTGCGACGACCGACTCCCTGGCCAAGCAAGCTGAAGTCCCATTTCTTATAGCTCGCACTCAGGTTAATGGAATAGTTCATGTGCGGAAAGGGGTCGCCAAGGTTTATCTTATCTTCGTCGTTAATGACACCGTCGTGGTTTTGATCCACATACCGGATATCGCCCGGGAGGGTATTGGGCAACTTTGCCGTGGTACTGGCAACTTCTTCGGGCGTATTGAAATAACCATCGCTCTCGTAGCCATAATAATTATCTATAGCGATCCCCCGGTACCAGATTTTATCGTTGTTATCTTTAAAAATTAACGTATCGGTATTATTGTATCCCGCTTTTAATACGCGGTTGGTGTTGTCAAACAGCATGCCGCCGATGGAGTACGAGAAATTTCCAATTTGGTCGCTCCAGCTTGCCGAAAGTTCCCACCCCCGGTTTTCCACCTCCCCGATGTTGACCGACGATTCCAGGTAATACGATCCCGTAAGCGGGGGCACCGGAAAATTCGAATAAATCAGGTCGTACGAATGTTTTTTATAAACCTCTCCCGACAGGCTTAATCGGTTATTCAACATCGTCAGATCGATCCCGACATTCCCCTGCCGTTGCTTCTCCCATGAAAACTCAAGATTCGGCACACGCATGGTCCATCCCCACGTGTTGACGATTTCCTGCCATAAATACGGTTCGACATTTTCATTCCCGATCAAACCGTAGGAGGCACGAACTTTCAGGTTACTGATAAGACCACTTTCCAACGCCGCTGAAAGGAAGGGTTCGTTGTGAAGGTTCCATGCGATCGCTCCAGACGGAAAGAAACCCCAACGGTTGCCCGGAGCAAACTTGCTGCTTCCGTCCGCCCGCGCAGTAAGTTCCAGCAGGTACCGATCTGCAAAGGCATAATTGGCCTTTCCGAAGAACGATGCTTTCGCGATTTCACGATAGTCCGTGTACGTATTGTTCATCACCTCTGTTCCGGCGACCAAATACAATTTGTCCTGATCCCGCCGGAGATTCTGTTCATAATTAATCGTGGTCCGTGCCGTAATTTGGCTGACGCTCACCCCTTGGGAAGAACCCACCGCATTGGTCCAGGTGGTTACCGGTTTGCCGTCTCCGTCGAAAAATTTGAAGGTTTCCCGTTTGTATTTTTCCGCCGACTTGTTGATCATGTAAGACACGTTTCCGTCGAGGTGCAGGTTGGGTGTAATGTAATAACGCGGCCGCAGGTTGATGGTGCTCCGATCATGCATGTTGTTTTGATAACCGCCATGCTGCACCCGCGCGAGCGGATTTTCGTTGTTATGAAGCATATAATGGTCGGGCAAGTCGGAGTCGGGGTAGTACACCGCCTGGGTAGGGTTGGTCCACCACGTACGCTTATACAACCCATGGCCATCATCGTTCGCATAAAGCCGGTCTACCTGCAGCCGGTGTGCATAAAAGTCGGCCAACAGCACAAACTTGTCAGCAATGTTGATGTTCGTGTTGAATCGTGCCGAAAACTTATTGGTTCCTTCTCCGGCATTAAGCCCGTTTTCGGCCGTGTATCCGAGCATCAGGTTAAAGGTACCCACACCACCGCCCCCTGAAATGTTTGCGGAGGTATTATGCGCCATCGCGGGGCGCTCCATGACGACGTCCAGCCAGTCAACATTCGGCGAAAGCCCTTGCTCAGCTTTGGAGATGTCCTCTTCGGAGTAGACAGGCGTCTGCCCCTGAAACGTGCGTGCCTCATTGTTGAGCCGCATATATTCCGCAGCATCCACAAAATTGGGCAGGTCAATCGGACGGTTCAACGCAGACCACGCATGAAGATCCACTTTAAACTGCCCCGTTTCTCCCCGTTCCGTCTCAATAATAATCACCCCATTGGCACCCCGGGAACCATACATGGAGGCGGATGCTGCGTCCTTGAGCACGCTGATGCTTTTTATCTGATTAGGGTCTATATCCGATAACGATTGTTCCATCCCGTCGACAATGACGAGCGGCTCGGCATTCTGCAGCGTACTGATCCCCCGGATCTGGATGGGCCCGGGAGCTTCTCCCGGCAGGTTGGAAGACTGCATGACCGTCACTCCGGGGAGGGTGCCACTGAACGCTTGCTGGAGTTTGACAATCGGCCTGCTTTTGGCGACATTCATGTCTAACTGCGCAATGGACGATGCGATGTGCTGTCGCTCTACCGTGTTGTACCCAACCACCACCACTTCATCAATAGACCTGCTCTCTTCCTCAAGGACGGCATTAATGGTCTGTTGACCTTTCGTACTTATTTCAACAGGCCGGTAGCCAACCATGCTGAAAATTAATATAACATCATCTGTGACAGTGAGTTGGTAATCGCCGTTCTCGTCCGTGGTTGTGCCGGCATTTGACCCCTTGATCAATACATTGACGCCCGCAAGATAGAGCCCAGAGGCATCGGTGACTTTCCCCCGGATGGTACGTTGCTGTACGGGCCGCTGCTCTTTGATGGTGATCTGCTTTCCCGATATGGAATAGGTTAGTCCCTGCTTCCGCAGTGCGCGATCAAGAACACTGACGAGGTTTTCATTTTGCACGGAGATGGAAACCTGTTTATCGGCAACGAGGTTGTCCTTGTAGAAAAAGATATACTCACTCTGCTCCTGGATAGCCTCAAAAAGGTCAACAAGTTTGCCCCGCTTCAAATCAACGGATACATACTGTGAGTAGCTCTTCCCGTAAACGGAAAGCAACGACAGGACTAAAAATAGCGAGGTAATCTTCACGGTAATCAAACACATTCGAATGGCGGTCCGCTTCCCGGACAGGGAAAAGCCGACCCCAAAATTTTTTTTCATAATTTTGTTAGTCTTTAAATTTTTGAAAATGGGTTTTTAGACGAACCAAACGGGTAGGTGCGGGAACACCTGCCTGTTTTTTTAGATGTATGATTAGTTGACGATCATATACCTCCCTTCCTTTCGTGTAATCTTATAATTTCCGTTTGAATCATAAATCGTTTTAAGAACCTCTGTGAGCGGCATGCTTAAATCCAACTTGCCGGAAAACGTAACCCCCGACTCCCGGCCTACCTCATCGATGATTTCCGCATTGTAAATCCGACTCAACCGGGTGAGAATTTCCGAAAGTTTGGTGTTCTTTAGAATCAGCTGCCGTCTGGTCCAGGAAATCTCGTCTTCAGCTGTCACCTGCTGAATGGCGAGCTTCCCCTCCCTTCGATTCAGCATGGCGGAGGTTCCCGGTTCAATGGCGATGTTTTGAAAGTTTACCCGCTCGGCAGGTTCTATTTCGATCCGGCCCGACAGCAATACGGCTGACGTGTAGCCGTCATCCGGATAGGCCCTGACGTTAAAGGATGTTCCCATTACCCGGATGTTCATATCGGCGGTGCGGACATAAAAGGGTGCCGACTTACGTTTGGTCACTTCAAAATACCCTTCCCCCACCAGAAACACCTCATTCTTGTCGGCCGTAAAACGGTTCGGAAAGGTCAACTGCGAACCTGCATTCAACCATACCTTTGAGCTGTCTGGCAATAGAAGTTCGCTGCGTTTGCCGTAAGGCACGGTGATGGTGCTGTATCCGGAGCTCTCCGTTCGTAGCAACTCGGCCACCTTAATAACCGACCCGGATAAGGCGGCGCCCATTGTATCTGCGGTGCCATGCATCTGTACGCCCGTCGTATCCAAGAGATAACGCTGATGTTCCATGGCAATCGTCGCCAGCCTTTTACTGCCTTCTGGCTGATGCATACGCAGGTATAGCCAAGCTCCAACAGCGCCCGCTGCAATCGCCGCGGCGGCCCAACCGATAGGGGCCATTCTTCGCAGCGTCCGCGGCAGTGAAAGATTCTTCCGCTCCGTAATCTTTCCCCCGACCTTGATTTTTTCGTAAATCCGTTGCCGGAAATGAGCCGGAAACAGGGGCTCTTGTTCTTTTGACGCCTCAAAGTGTTTCTGTGCCAGTGCTTCCAGCACAGCGTCCGGCACACCTTCCATCATGCGGAAGAGTTCGTCTATTTCTTTGGCAGATGCTTTCTGCTGATAGAACAACGAAAAAAGTTGGTCTAAACGATCTTCATTCATTTTCCGGACTTTTCTTAAAGACGCCGGAAGGAGGTATAAGGGGTAATTTATTTTGCTTTTTTTAACGAATCAAAAAATAAAGAAAAAAGAAAGGGACACTATTCACGATGTGTTCGTGCTGTTTCACGAATTCTCGTACGGACCGTAACGCCAGCTTCATATGTTTTTTAACGGTTTCCGCAGAGATGTTTAATTGAGCTGCAATTTCAGCGTGACTGACCCGGCTGAGTTTCGCCAGTCGGAAGATTTTCTGCTGTTGGGAGGGTAAAGCACAGATTGCCTTTTCAATGACCACGTAAAGCTGTTCCCTGTCGGACCATTGATGGCTATCCAGTTCAGCCTCGCTGAGTTCAGTTTGGGCATAAGCTTGTAGGCGAAGATAATCACGGGCCCGCTGCCTTAAATAACTCACGCCCCGGTTACGGCAGAGAATAAATAGGTAATCGCTGATCTTTTTAATTTTCCCCAGCGCCCGCCGATCTTCCCATACTTTCACAAACACTTCCTGAACAATCTCCTCAGCCATCTCCAATGAGTCGGTAAGCCGGAATACAAAATCAGCGAGTCCCCGGTAATGATGATCGAAAAGTTGTGAGAAAGCCCGTTCGTCGCCGTCTGCAATCCGCTTCAGCAACCGGTGTTCTTCGCTGGATGGTTGAGCCGCCAAATCTCCTCCTGTTATGTTGCCACTGCCAAGCACGCCATATACAGCCAAATTTACACGATGTTTCCATAACTTGGTTACATTTCAGAAAATTCTCCCGTTTGTAGAGATGGGTAGGTTTCTTACTTTTGCAAAAATTTTTCAAATGGCAACAACAGACAGAACATTCACCATGATCAAGCCCGATGCGGTAAGCAATGGCCACACCGGCGCTATTTTGAACGATATCATTGCAGGGGGATTTAAGATTGTGGCGATGAAATACATCCGCCTGAGCCGGGAGACTGCCGGTGCTTTTTATGCCGTACATAAAGAGCGGCCTTTTTATGGCGAGCTGGTCGACTTCATGACGTCCGGGCCTATCGTGGCAGCCATCTTGGAAAAGGACAATGCTGTAGAAGACTTCCGTAAATTGATCGGTGCCACCGACCCGGCAAAAGCCGAAGCCGGCACCATCCGCAACAAGTACGCGAAGTCCATTGAAGCGAATGCCGTTCACGGGTCCGACTCCGATGAAAATGCTGAAATAGAAGGGAACTTCTTCTTTTCGCAGTTCGAGCGGTTTTAAATAACCCTCCACAAAGAACACAGACGGGCCAACCGTCAGGAATATATTTACCAACCCCGGGTCCATGTGGCCCGGGTTTGGTAAATTTTTGCGCCGCACCTGGCTTTAGGGTCCTCACATGCCCTCTTTCCGGCGATTTTACGCTATCTATAAAACATCTTGCGCGTTTTGGTCGAAAAGTGTCCGTTTTTGATCAACCAGTATTCAACGCGTAGCGCCTTCTACACCTACTTTTGCCCTTCATCATTAGTAAACAAAACCAATTAACTTACTCTGTATTTAATTATATCCGATTATGATCCGATGATTACAAAATTATCTCCGTAGTACGTATTTGCTTATTTGCCGTGAATGTTGTTCGAACACCTACCGAACAGCGAGACATGTTGTGGAATTTAAACCAATTTAATTATGAGAATCAAACCTATCAGAAAATGCGATGGCAGGACCCGCAGCCGGATGCTGGCGGTCTTCATTGCCGTCATTGCAGGACTAAGTTCCTGTAAGGATGCCGAGCCGGTTTTGAGTGATGCGGAGCCGTTTGACCCATCAAGACCCGTTGTGGTATCCGACTTCAATCCGAAATCGGGCGGCATGGGCCAACGACTCGTTATTTATGGTTCAAACTTTGGAAATGACCCAGAAAACGTATCCGTCTTTATTGGAGGAAAACGCGCCAAGGTCATTAACGTGAAAGGCGAATCGTTGTATTGCCTCGTACCTCGGCAAGCTTTTACCGGTGAGGTTGAAGTACATGTGCAGGGGCAGGGTACACAGGTAATCGGCAAGGCCGATCGGTTGTTTGACTACCAACGCAAGATGGTAGTATCTACCCTTCTTGGCTACCGGAACGCCCGGGGCGATGAGCCGTGGAAAGACGGAAAATTCAAGGATCCCGACGAAACGAAAATGGCAAGCGGTTTCTGGGAGCCCTCCTTCATGAAGTTTGACCCGCTTAACCCCAAGCACCTGTGGGTGACCTTTGACTTTAACAACGGTCTGTACCTCATCAATTTCGAAGACAGTACCGTTACCAAAAAACGGTCGGATTTTGACCGCCCGCGTAGCATCGACTTTACCTTGGACGGCCAATACATGATCATCGCGGAAGACCGGGGCGGGGAAAACGACCGGGCAACCTATCGGCTGTCGCGCGACCGGGATTGGCAGGACCGCGAAATATTAACGACCTACCGACAATGCAACGGGGCGTCCGTCCATCCTGTCAACGGCGAACTTTATTTCAACAGCTATGAGAAAGGGCAGTTTTTCCGTTTCGACCTGAATAAATATTTCAACGAGGGCCTCGGTGTTAAGGACTATGAAACCCTGTTTGTGGTACATGACCCGGAATGGGAATATAAAATATTTATCCATCCTACCGGCAACTACGCATACATTGTGGTCATTAATCGGCACTATATTCTTCGCGTCGACTATAACTGGGAGAAAAAACAATTTAACCAACCCTATCTGGTATGTGGTCAGCTCCGGGGCGAAGGCTATGAAGACGGCGTGGGCTCGTCCGTCCGCCTCCGCAATCCCTACCAAGGGGTATTTGTAAAAAACCCTGCATACGCAGAGGCTGGGAAGGCTGATGAATATGATTTCTATTTTACTGACCAAATGAATCATGCCGTCCGTGTCCTCACCCCAGAAGGCAGTGTAACGACCTTCGCCGGCAGAGGCAGCGCCAGCATCAATGACAACCCATGGGGTTATGTGGACGGCGACCTCAGGGAGGAGGCCCGGTTTGACAGGCCATCCGGGATCGCTTACAATGAGGAGGAAGGAGCCTTTTACATCGGTGACCAAGCGAATCGCCGCATCCGCAAAATAGCGCTCGAAGAGATGGACACTACCGAAGAGCCGGAAGACAACGAATCTAACACCAATCAGTAAACAACGTGATGAATAGAATGATACTAACCTGCCTGTCGCTTCTCAGCGCCGCATTGGGTGCGTTGGCGCAGGACATCGTTGAAGTAACCGGTATCGTGGTCGATACCAACAAAGAACCGCTTGTAGGTGTAAATGTTTCCATCACCGATGCCCCTGGTTTGGGTACGGTTACCGATAAAAATGGCGCCTACAAAATCCGGGTGGAGCGGTATAAGAAGCTGACTTTCTCCTATGTCGGCTTTGAAAAACAGGAAATTTTGGTTAAAGATAACCTCGTTATCAACGTAGCGCTTTCGCCTTCGGAAACCAGCGTATTGGAAGAGGTTATCGTAACAGGGACAGGCCCACAAACCCGTCTGACCATGACCGGAGCTACCTCCACAGTCAATACGGACGACCTGAAATCCAACCCGACATCCAGTCTTTCAAACGCGTTGGCCGGAAACGTGCCTGGCGTGCTGGCGATGATGCAGTCCGGTCAACCGGGAAAAAACATCTCCGAATTCTGGATCCGGGGCATTTCCACCTTCGGCGGCGGGACAGGTGCCCTGGTACTGGTGGACAACATTGAACGCGACCTGAATGAGATCAACATCGAAGATATTGAGTCGTTCACCGTGTTGAAAGACGCCGCCGTAACGGCCATTTATGGTTCGCGGGGTGCCAACGGCGTTATATTGATCACCACCAAACGGGGAAGAGAGGGCAAGATCAATATCAATTTCAAGGACGAAACCATCTACAATACACGGACCATCACCCCGGAATTCGAAGACGGCTTCACCTATGCGAGTTTGTTAAATGAAGCACGGATTACCCGAAACCACGAACCGATCTATCAACCCGAGGAACTCGAAATCCTGCGCCTGGGACTCGACCCCGACCTATATCCCAATGTCAACTGGCAGGATCTCTTGCTGAAAGACGGGGCGATGACCTACCGCGCAAACCTAAACCTGAGCGGCGGTGGATCGACAACGCGCTATTTTGCATCAGCCAGCTACGTCGATGAGGGTGGAATGTATAAAACGGATGAAACGCTGCGGAAGGATTACAATACCAATGCCAATTACAAACGGTGGAACTATCGGCTGAACGCAGACGTCAACGTCACCAAGTCCACGCTGCTGAAAGTGGGGGTTGCCGGTTCACTCAGCAAACGCAACAGCCCGGGATTGGGCGACAATGATTTTTGGGGCGTCCTCTTCGGCTATTCGCCGATACGCACGCCGCTCGTTTATTCCAACGGCTATATCCCGGCCGTCAGCGGTGAAAATCACCTGATAAACCCGTGGGTGGTTGCCACGCAAACCGGATTCAATGAAAACTGGAGGAACAACATCCAAACGAACGTTTCTGTGGAGCAGAATTTCGACTTCATCACCAAAGGGCTCCGCGGCAGGGGAATCTTCGGCTTTGACACCAATAACAACAGCAATATACAACGCCGCAAGCTACCCGAGCTGTGGCGTGCCGAACGGGCACGTGATGAAAACGGAAATCTGGTGTTCAGCCATGTGGCAGATCCTAGGGAATTGTACCAGTCGAGCAGTTCCGATGGCGACAGGCGGGAATTTCTGGATGTAATGTTTAATTACGACCGCAGCGTAGGAAATCATCATCTGGGTGCTGTGGCACGCTTCACCCGGGATGCCGTCGTTAGAACGGTCGCCATCGGAGACGACATTAAAAATGGTATCTCGCGTCGCAACCAAGCCCTCGCCGGACGGGCCACTTACAATTGGAACTACCGTTACTTCGTCGACTTCAACTTTGGTTATACCGGTTCCGAAAACTTTGCGATCGGCCAACAATACGGGTTTTTCCCGGCGTTATCCTTTGCGTGGAACCTATCCGAAGAGCCCTTCGTCAAAAACCATGTGGAGTGGATGAATATGTTTAAAATCCGGTATTCCTGGGGACAGGTTGGCAACGACCAGCTAATGGGAGGAGAACGCTTCCCTTACTTATATACAATCGCAGGGGGTCAAGAGGGGTATCAATGGGCTGATTATAATTATAATCGTTCTTTTGAAGGCATGAGGTACACCCAAGTGGCATCCCCGTATGTCACCTGGGAAATGGCAACAAAACAGAACCTAGGCTTTGACATTGCCGTGTTCAGGGACCAGTTTATTGCCAACCTGGATTTCTTTGACGAGGAGCGGAGCGGCATCTACATGGAACGGCGGTTTCTTCCGGAGATCGTCGGTCTTGAAAGCACCCCCAGAGCGAACGTAGGTGCGGTACGGTCGCGCGGCTTCGACGGACGGTTCGAGTTCAAACGTTCCCTCGGGGAGGTAAACCTTACCGCGCGAAGCAACATTACATACAGTAAAAATGTAATCCTCGAAAGGGACGAGCAAAACAACGTCTACGCCTATCAGAACGAAGAAGGCTACCGCGTTGACCAAGCGAAAGGGCTGGTGGCTCTCGGCCTGTTTAAGGATTATGACGATATCCGGAACAGTCCCACGCAAACGTTCGGCCCCTACCAACCGGGCGACATAAAATATAAGGACGTAAACGGTGACGGTGTCATCGACGACGGCGATCGCGTGGCCATTGGTGCTACCCGTCGGCCGAATCTGATTTACGGGATCGGAGCTTCCGCCAGCTGGAAAGGGTTGGATATTAACGTGCACTTCCAGGGTGCCGGCAAATCTACGTTCTTCACCTATGGAAAAACGGTATACGCTTTCAGCGAAGGAGAATGGGGACAGGTCTTGAAAGGCGTGATGGGTGATAACCGTTGGATCTCTGCCGATATTTCCGGCGACCCCGCTACCGAAAATCCGAACGCCTCGTATCCGCGGTTAAGCTTTGGATCTAACCCCAACAACTTTCGCGAGTCCACCTTCTGGCTACGCAACGGTCAATACCTACGCCTCAAAACCGTTGATATTGGCTACACACTGCCCAAACAATTGGTCAACCGGATAAAGACCAACAACATCCGCGTATTTATGGTGGGCACAAACCTGTTTACGTGGTCAAAATTCAAGCTTTGGGATCCGGAACTTGCCACTCCGAGAGGGGAAGATTACCCCCCATCCAAGTCTGTTACATTAGGCATAAGTGTTAACTTATAAATCAAAAGCGATGCAAACGAAGATAGTTGTTGTAGTACTACTGACGATCGGTACAGGGCTCGTTTCCTCCTGTAAGAAGGACTACCTGGAGTCCGATCAGTTTTTCAAAGACCGACTCACCATTGAAAAAGTATTTACCAACAAGGTATATACCGAACAATGGTTGGCTCATGTGTATTCTGAGTTTCGGGGCATCAACGCGGACGTGGCAAGTAAGGGGCACACGCCACACACCTTCGCGGACGATATGTATTATGGTGATCGCGACAAAGATTACGACCCCTCTAAAAACGAGCTGTCGTACAACATGTTCAAAATGGGTCTCTATAACGAAAACGATAAGCAGGGTACCTGGACGCAATGTTACCGGGGAATACGTAATGCCACTACGTTTATCCATAACATACACATGAACGCCGAAATGTCCCCTAATGAAATAGAGGACTACCGCGGTCAGGCCCGCTTCGCCCGGGCGTACCTCTATTGGCTGCTCCTGCGCAAATACGGCCCGATCCCTTTGCTGCCGGACGATGGCCTGGACTATACAGAAAGTTATGACGAGTTGGCAACGCCCCGCAGCACCTACGAGGACTGTGCAAGCTACATTGCCGACGAGTTGCTGCTTGCCGCCAAGGAAATGGAAAGGTTGGGTATGACCCGCGGACAGGACGGCTCTGCGCGTCCCACCTGCGGAGCTGCGCTGGCGGCCCGCGCCAAAGTATTGCTTTACGCCGCCAGCCCATTAGCCAATGGCAATACAGCGGACTTTGCCGCACGGCTCACCGATGACCAAGGGAACCGCCTCCTTTCTCCCGACTACAAGGAAGAGAAGTGGGCGAAAGCGGCAGCGGCAGCCCGCGATGTCATCGAGTTGGGCGTATACCGCCTTTACACGGTGCCCATTCAGGAAACCGGCAATGAGGCAACCGTGATCCCGCCGAAAGACAACAATTTCTCGGAAAAAAACTGGCCTGAAGGTTGGGCAAACATTGACCCGGCCAAGTCGTACGCCCAAGTGTTCGATGGTACGCTTCCCCCCTCCGGAAATCCGGAACTCATCTTTACCCGCGGCAACAATCAGCTTGGCGAGGGAATCGATGCCATGGTAGCCCATCAGTTGCCGCGTTCGGCAACCGGCTGGAATACACACGGGCTTACGCAAAAGCTTGTTGATGCGTACTATATGAATGACGGCACAGACGCACCGGGGAAAGACAAAGAAATCGGGCGTGGCGACGGCTCAGAGCGCGTCAGCGGCTACGTCACTGTCGAAGATTATGAGGCCGGCAGATACCGTCCGCTGATGCCGGGTGTTTCCCTGCAGTATGCCAACCGTGAACCCCGCTTTTACGCCTCGGTCGCCTACAATGGCAGCTTTTGGAGCCTGCTGAACGAGTCAGAGGAACGCAACCGTAACCAACAGGTTTTTTATTACCGGGATAATCCCCGTGGCAACGGATTCAACTCTTCCAATGCCTATTGGCTGCGGACCGGTTTCGGCGTCAAAAAATTCGTCCATCCAAGCGACACGTATGAGGGCGGTAACATCAGCCGCATCGTACCCAAGGCCGAACCTGCCATCCGCTATGCAGACATCCTCCTTGCCTATGCCGAAGCGCTGAACGAACTGGATGGATCATACAGCATCCCCTCTTGGCGCGGTGAAATGTATACAATCAGCCGCGACATTGCCCAAATGCAGCGGGGCATCCACCCGGTCCGCATCCGTGCGGGGGTGCCCGATTACCCCGCGGAGGTGTATAGCAGCAAGGATGAATTACGAAAAACATTAAAAAGGGAACGTTTTATCGAACTAATGGGGGAAGGACAACGCTATTACGACTTGCGCCGCTGGATGGACGCTCCGGCAGAGGAGGCGCTGCCTATCTACGGATGCAACGTGCTGATGAATGAAAATGAGCGCGATCTCTTTCATCGACCCGTAGCGGTATGGGCGCTTAAAACCACGTTCGCCGATAAAATGTGGTTCTGGCCGATCAGCCACAACGAGCTGAAACGAAACAAGCGACTTACGCAGAATCCGGGGTGGACTTATAACGATTAATCAATACGCATCATATGAAAAAATCAACGATATCGCACGTATTGTTCGCACTACTGATTACCTGCGGCGCGTGCAACGACGAATGGAAAGATGAACAGTTTGAAAACTACGTGTCCTTTAAGGCACCCCTAACCGACCAGGGAGTCACGAACATCTATGTCCGTTACCGGGGAGATGAGAAGACGACCTTTTTCCAGCCGTTGATTGTCAGCGGCTCTACGACAAACCCCCGGGATATGACGGTTCGGGTAGCCGTAGACCCCGACACCCTGGAAGTGCTGAATTTCGAGCGCTTTCAGAACCGTCAGGACTTCTACTACAGGGAGCTGAGCAGTCAATATTTTAATTTCTCGCCAACTGTGCCCATTAAGGCTGGAGAGAACACCGCGCTGCTGGCAATTGACTTTATCCTAAAGGATATCGACATGGTCGATAAATGGGTACTTCCACTGACGATCGTAGACGATGCTTCCGGCAGCTATCAGGCGAATCCGAGGAAACACTATCGGAAAGCGCTCCTGCGTATCAACCCTTTTAATGACTTTTCCGGAACGTATAGCGGGACAGCTCTGAAGACGAGCATGGAAGGTTACGAAAACGAAACCCCCATCGTTAAAGAGGAAATCCGCAGTTACGTCGTCGATGAGAACACCATCTTCTTCTATGCGGGAAACATCGACGAAGAGCGGCAGGATCGGCGCTATTACAAAATATACGCCACATTCAATGAAACAGGTGGTGTTACGTTTTGGGCAGATAACCCGCAAATGAAATTTTCGGTTAACCGGGATGCCAGCTATACGATCACAGAGCAGATGGACGCCGTCCGTCCTTATCTGCTTCACCGGTACATCACCATCAACAACATTGACTACCAGTTTACCGATTATACCATGGTTCCGGATGTGGATATAAACTACAAAGTTTCCGGATCACTGATTCTGGAACGTCAATTGAACACTCAGATTCCTGACGAAGACCAGGCTATTGAATGGTAGAAGACGCTTGGGGTCGGTCCTAAATCACCCCCACCGGGTTAGCCCACATTTGGTTAAACCGGTGGGGGTATCGCTTTTTTACTCCTATGGGCGTGCTTGCAGCAACCGCATAAAATATCCGCCAACAACAGATCGGGCCTTAAAGCCAACCTGTTTGCCGGTCTTCGTGTCATGCCAATCGCTTAATGGAACCCGGGATGGTGTATGGTGTACATATTCCCAAACCGGTTGCACAAGCGCATCAAAAGTCGAGCGGTCGCCGTTCAGGCACGCCGTCCATAGAATCCAGTCCGACTTCGTGTAATCGGCACGGGAATCCAAAGGCAGTCCGAACTTATTTTGTTGGTTTTCATAGTGCGCCACTTCCTTGGCGACAATCGTCCGGTCAAACACGTTCAGCTCCAACAGCTGATCCCACACCATGTTGTATTTTTGGCTCCAAGTACCTTCCCTGTCAAATGCCAGGCGGTACCACTGACCGTCATCGGCCATCTGCTGCCAGGTGCCGGCCATCGTCTTCGCGAGGGAAGCGTATTTTTTCGCCACCACCTCGTCACCGAGCATCCCCGCAAGTTTACCATAACAGGCCAGCGCCGTAATCGCTTTGACGGATAGATTTGCGTTGTGCGCCAAGTGGCCGGCAAAGTCATCCGTACACAGCTGATTGTCAGGATCCAACCCCTTTTGTTCCAAATAACCCGCCCAGGTGGTTAACGTCTCCCAGTGTTTCCGTGCGTATTCGGCATTACCTTCCGCATGGGCAATAGCCATCGTCAGGATCAGCATATTACCCGCTTCTTCCACGGGCATATCTTCACCGTAGGCCTGTCCGTTCGCAACCGGATACGTACCCAGATCATGCGCCGGAAACGGCTTTTTCCAACGCCCGCTTTCACTATAATAAAAAATAGGCGTAAGCATGCCTTTCAGCAGATCGGGGTTGTACCGCAAAAACAGCGGCGCCGACGGATAGGTAATGTCCACCGTGTTGATGCAGCCGTTGCTGTTGTTTTCTTTGGAAAGGAATAGCAGGTTTCCTTCGTCGTCCTGGATAAGCTTGTGCGCAGCGATGGCCTGTCGGTAAGCCAGCGCACAAAGCTCCGCATAGGACGTGCCTCCCGCTGCTATGGCCTCTGCCATCAGTTGGTTGTCAAAAGTGCGGCACCGTTCGAGAATGGTGGCATATTGATCCGAATAGGATTTAAACGCGTCGAAAATCGTTACCTGTCCACCGTGCTTCCAGTAAGCGGGCCGTCGTTTGTAAAAATATTCGATCGCGTAGACGTCGTCATATCCCAGCATGAAAAATCCCGTGTTTCCTTCCGTACCCACGGTACCCAGGTTATCCACATAGCTAAGCGCAGCCAGCGGTTGTATGCCGCCGGCCCGCGCGGGAGCAACCGGCTCCCCGGGCGCGATCCTGCCCGTTGATGCAAACGCCTGCTTCATGCCGGTGTAATCGCCAATGCCTACCTCGCGCCCGTTGGCCGTGGGAACACCCACGTAAAGATGCCCCCAATCGATCCGCACACCGTCGCCACGCCGCTCTGTATAAGGCTGATCAATGGTTCCGGTAACCAGATAGCTGATGCCTTCACGGTTTAACTGCTGGTAAGTGACCGGCTGTGACGGTTCATTCACAGCCAGAAGCGGCGACGTTTCAAAGTATAGCTGCACCGTATGCGCGCGGTTGTCCGTCGGGCGCACGCGATAGGAAACATAATTGATCGGCGTGGACACCAGGTCCAGATCATCCAGCAGCAGCGGCGCGGTAAAAACGAGGTCCAACTTAACCGGTCCACAGGCAAACGTGTAGTACGTTTGCGTAGGCAGCACGTTTACTGCAACCTGCTCAGCGACCCGACCGAATCCGTCATCAATCCCCGGGTCCCGGAAAAGCCCCACGTCCACATAACCACCGCCTGTTGTATTATGACAATGGATGGCGATCACGTTTTTGCCCGGGCGGAGCAATTTCCGCACCTGTCGGCTCAGCGGCAACTTTACGTCAAAGTTCCACGAGTAATCCGTTTCTACCACCTGGGTGCCATTTATAAAGAGAGAAAACACATCGTCATGCGAGTACTGTAAAATCAATTCTTCTGCGGCAGAAAAGTTGTCTTCCAGATCAAACGTACGCCTGACCCATATGTCGGAGGTATTCCAGCGCGTATTCACCCTCGGCTGATCCGATGTGCCGAATGCTCCCTCGCCCTTGCGCCATTGGGAGTCGTCAAATTCCGGCCGTTCCCATCCGTCTTCCGGCTGTCGGGTGGTATACGTCGCTGCCCACGCGGCCTGATGTCCGTTGGGAACGACCGTCTCAAGGGTCTTTTCTGGTTTACCCAAAAACCGGTAAACCTGGCCGTCCACCCGGATCGCTCCGATCAGGGGATGTTCTTCGCCGGTCCAATGCACCGTGGCTCCCTCGTATAGCGCGTCATTTGGCGACCATATCGAAAAATAGGGATCGGAGGTAACGATGGGATAGGCCGGTGCCCGTAGTTTGATTTCATGTTCCGGCCGATAGGGGTCCTGTCCCATTGCGGAAACAAAGGCGCCCACCAAAGCGCCGAAAATGCTTACCTTTTTCATCATCAAATTAAAATTATAGTATTCTGTTATTTGCTTTTCGATATTCCGGCTGGTTTCGGTACCGGCTCCCCCAGCGCGAGGGGACGGCCGAACACGGGAAATCCCCGGGCATCCCAATCCAGCTTCTGCAACCGGGGGGTCTTAGAGTCACCCGCGCCGGATGGGTCATTGGGAACGGCGCGCCCCTGATAGAGAAAGTAGGTTTCTGTACCGTCAGGAGAGGGTACCGGGCAGAAACTCCCCACCGAATAGACGCTGCGCATTTCATCCATCGCAAACACGGGTGTATCGACTTTGTGCCAGCTTTCCGGGGTCAGCAGATTGGCATCGGCATCGGCCCACACCATCCCCAGGGCATGATAGGGTGTCCAATTGCCACTTGCCGAATAGACAACAAACACCTTATCCCGAGCCGGGCCGAACAGTGCTTGAGGCGCTTCGTTGACATAAATAGGATAGGCCGTCCGGGTGCCGTCCGGATTGATCCACTGCCTCTCCCACTCCCGGTCGGGCCTCGATATCATCACCCGCTCGGAAGCGAGGGTCCAGGGATTTTCCATCCGGGCAATATAGATGCACTGCGTCTCGGCCTCCACCCGCCTGAATTGCCACCCCGACCAAATCATATACCATTCTCCGCGGTGCTCAAACACACTGGCGTGGATTCCCCAATTGTCATCCGGATCGGTCTGTATCTTTCCTTTCATGACAAACTCTCCTGCAAACGGATCGTCAGCAGGGTTTTCGATCGCGTATAGGTGATGGTTATCGGTATTCCCGTCATCGGCAGTGAAGTAAATATACCATTTCCCATTAATCCGGTGGATCTCCGGGGCCCACAGGTGAAAGGCATTGGACGGCTCTTTCGGCAACCACACTTCTTCCCGCCGGGCATTACGCAGGTCGGTAATGTCACTGGTCTGCCATAGGACGATCCGATCTTCCGCTCCCTGGATGTAATAATAGCTTCCGTTTTCAAAAATCGCCCAGGGCTCATAGCCGTGATCCAGCAACGGATTGGTATACGATGAAGCAGCGGTAGCCTCCGCCCCGTCCTGTCCCGAAAAGCACCCGCAGCAAAGAAGTACTCCCGACAACGAAAGGTATTGCAACAATCTGACTTTTTCCATTTAACCTAGTTACACCTTCTGCAAACTTCGCCAATAAATCGCGTGCGTGTGGGTACAATCTATTCATTTCTTAATAAAAAATGACCATACACCTTTCCCGAAGCAACGTATTCAGCCGATTATTCCTTCTTTTGCGCATGTTTCGAATTATCGTAGCTTTCCTCATACCGCTCCTGTTGGGAGCGGTGCCCAGCCTCGGACAGGGTTGCCCGCCGAAAGACACCGCATTGGTCGCGCTGGATTCTTTCAACGCACACTTCCTTCGCCCCCAGGGTCTCTATGCTGCGGATACGGAGACGGATGGTCTGGCCGCTATCTGGACGCAGGCAATCTTTTGGGACATGGCCATGAATGCCTACAAGCGCTCCGGGAGCCCTGAATACGCGGCGCTTATCAAGCGGATTTACGAGGGCGGTTACCAACGGTACGATGGCTATAACTGGGACAATACCAAAGAATGGTTTATCTATGACGATATGATGTGGTGGGTGATTTCCATGGCGCGGGCTTATGAGCTTACGGGCGAGCCCCAATACCTGGGTCATGCGATTCTGGGTTTTGAACGGGTATGGAGGGGTTCCCCCGGTGTGGACGATCCGGGCGCTTGGGACCCCGATGCGGGAGGAATGTTCTGGGGGTGGAAAAATGATCAACGGGGGAAGACCGCCTGCATCAACTTTCCCACGGCTGTCGCGGGTGCGACGCTTTTTACGCTGACACGTGATTCATCTTTCCTGAAGCGCGGCATCGCCGCTTACGAATGGGGACGCGAGGTGCTTTTCGACCGAAAAACGGGAAAGGTGGCCGACCATAAGGTAGGCAGGAACCCTACCAACTGGACGACCCAACTCTACAATCAGGCCACCTTCATCGGGGCAAGTGTGATGTTTTACCGGATAATGGGAAAAGAGGGCTTTTTACAGGATGCGATACGTGCGGCAGACCATGTTAAAGAGGATATGTCTGACGACAACGGATTGCTCCCTTTCAAAAACGGTATCGAACAGGGGATCTATGCCGCAATTTTTGCTCAGTACATCATCCGCCTGATTGAAGACGGAAAGCAGCCGCAGTACCTTCCCTGGTTGCGCCACAACATCCAAACGGCTTGGGCTCATCGCGACCCTCGAAGGCTGTTGACCCACAAGAATTTCGGGCGATCCTGTCCGGCCGGTTCCGTGGAAGTATACGATGCCAGTGCCGCCGTAGCGCTCATGCTTGTAATGCCGGCCTACTGAACGTCGTGCGACCGGCAGTTCAACATGTATTCCCGCGGGGTCTGCTTATACTGCGCTTTAAAGCATTTCGCAAAGTAGGACGACGAGGAAAAACCTACCTGTTCATAGACTTCATTGATACGGGAGTCGCGGGTCAGCAGGTAGGCCGCCTTCTTGAGCCGCACGGCCCGCAGGTAATGGTTGGGGGCCATCCCGGTTAACGATTTGATTTTGCGGTAAAAGTTCGAGCGGCTCATAAACATCGTATCAGCCAAACTATCGATAGAAAAATCCATATCGGCCATCCGGCTATCGATCTCATCGTGGAGCTTTTCGAGAAACTCCTGGTCTCGCTTGGGCAGCGCCTGGCCCACTGCAGCATAATAAGGGCTCGCCTGTATCCGTTGCTGCATCACCTGCTTCAGCCGCATCAGGTTCCTGAGCTGATGTTTCAGTTGTCTCAATGACACCGGCTTGTCCAGATAAACGTCCGCGCCCACCGACAGACCCTCTTCCTTCGCCTCCGTTGTGGTCTTCGCAGTCAACAGCACGACGGGAATATGGCACAGCTCCAGAGAGCTTTTGATCCGGCGCGTCAGCTCCAATCCGCCCGTTCGGGGCATCATTACGTCGCTGACCACCACATCAATCGGTTCATTTTCCAGAATCTGCAACGCCTCGCTGCCATCGCGGGCTGCCGTCACTACGAACCTATCCTGAAGGCTGTCGACAAACAATTGGAGCAACTCTGCATTATCTTCAACAACCAGTACACGCGCTGTTGGCTCCGTTACCGGCTCGTTGTCGCCTTTGTCGTAAGCAGTAGGTTCCTCTTCTTCCTCAGCCTCAGATTGCAAAATGGGTGGCGGAGACTTCATAACGTTGTTAAAGGCGGGAAATTTGAGCTCAAACGTAGCCCCGCCCCTATCGTTATCCCTCACCGTGATCGTCGCCCTCATCGCGTCGGCCAGCACCCTGGAGTAAAATAATCCGATCCCTGATCCGCCGGTTTCGCCCCCAAGCTGTTGGAAGGGTTCAAAAATCCGATCCCTGTCCTCCGGAGGGACACCCATGCCGTCATCATTCACGGAAATGGCAATCTGGGCGTCATCTTCGCTAACGTTTATCCAAATGACCTCTCGTGTGTGCTTCACTGCATTTCCGATCAGGTTATACAGTATCTTTTGCAGCGCTTCTTTGTCCACCCAGGCCCAAACGTCACTATCCGGAAACGACATCTCCAAGCGGAAATTCCGGATCGCTGAAAAGCCCTCAAAATGATCAGCCATCCCCGTCAGGATTGCCTTGATATCCTGATATTTGGGCACCAAGTGAGGGTGGGCATTTTCGATTTTCTGAAAATCCAGAAGCTCATTCACGACGCCCAATAAGTAGTTCACGTTTTTGTCCATTACAGAAAGGAAACGCTTTTGGTCCGCATTCGACGGGCCGTCCAGCAGGCGCTGGAGGGGCACACTGATGAGGGTAAGCGGGGTCCGTATTTCATGGACCAGATTGATAAAAAAACGGATCTTCGACCGATATACATCGCGTTCCTGCTTTTCCTTATAAGTCGCCATCTTCTGCTGGTACCGCCTTTTTTCGCGCTTCAGCAGTGCACGGATCAAAACCACCGCTCCGCCGAATGCAGCTAAGACATAAAGCGAGTAAGCCCAGTTTGACCGCCACCAGGGAGGGGCAATGGTAACGCGCAGCATAGCCGGTGTCTTATTCCACGTGGCATCGTTGTTGCTTCCCAGTGCTTTAAATACGTAATCACCCGGCGGTAGGTTATTATATATTACCTGGTTGCTTCCCTCCAGCGGTCTCCACGTATTGTCCAGCCCTTCCAACATGTAACGGTACCGGTTTTTTTCCGGCTGCTGGTAACTAAGTGCAGCAAAGGCGATCGCCAGATCATTTTGGAAATGGGGGAGCTTCAACCCACCGGTCAGGTAGGCCGCGTCTGTGACCTGAACCACAGCTTCCTTGCCTTCTTCTGACGCCTTGACGGTAGTGATATACACGGGCGGCGCTATCCGGTTGACGGACACCGCTTCGGGGTGAAGGCGATTAAACCCATTGATTCCGCCGAAAAACAACATTCCGTCCCGCGCACGTAGCGAAGCGTTAAAGTTGAATTGATTACTCTGCAGCCCATCCTCCTTCGTAAATCTCCTATGGTCAGTGGAGCCGTTCACGTCCATCCGCAGCAGCCCGCCGTCTGTCGAAAGCCACAAAAAGCCATGGCTATCGCCCTCTATAGCATAAACCACTTGGTTCGGCAGGATTTCCTCCGCGGAATCAATGGATACAAAGTGGCCTTGTTCTCCGTCAAAATAACATAATCCGGCCCCATTGGTTCCTACCCACATCCGCCCGTCATCTCCGGGATAAAGCGCGGATACACTGTTGCTATTGATTTCACGGACATCGTTATGTTGCCGGAAATAATGCTGATATTTCAGGTTGTCTTCGGTGCTTATCCGAAATATCCCCGCATTGTTGGTCGCCACCCACAGATCTCCGCCTGCGTCCTGCACCATGTGGTTTACGGCAATCATGGCGCCGGCAAAATTAAGCGTCTTAAACACCTGTTCCTGCCGGTTAAAGCGACAGACGCCCCATGAAGTCCCCACATAAATAGTTCCCGTCCGGTCCTTGAAAAGGTCCATCACATCGTTGCTGTTTATGGTGTGGGGATCGCCCTTGGCATGTACGTATTCCTTCACCCCATGGGTTTCCAGATTCAGCACCTTAAGCCCCGCCCCCTTGGTGCCGATCCACAAATCATTCCCATCGAGCAGCAGCGCCCTGATATCAAGGTTGTCGTGGCCGCCAACCGTGATGGCCCGCAACGTCCGCGAGGCCGCATCGAAACGATATAAACCATGCTGGGTGCCCACATAAATGCGTCCGTTTTCATCTTCGCAGAACTCGCTCACCATCTTTGCGGGATTTCCACGCTCGGTTTTGGGAAGGAAGTAATCGATCTTGGTAGCGTGTGGACCCAAATAATTGAGTCCGCCCAGATTGGTAGCAATCCAGACGCCCCGCTCGCGGTCCACAAGTATTTGATTGATGGTCTCGTCGCTTAACGCCTGCGACTCCAATAGGGGATTGTCCAGTCTGGCGAACGTTTCTGAGGAAGGATCGAACCGGTACAACCCCCGGTCCGTCCCCAAGAAAACGGAGGAACTGTCCAGCGCCGCTGCGCAGCGAACCTTTCCCATTGGATTCTCGCGGTTCGTAGTCAGACAGATCGCCATCGAATCTATTCTTCCCACCGTGTGGTTTCCGATGCCGAACCACACCGATCCGTTTACATAATCTACAAAGCTTATCGCTGCATCTTCCGACAGCCGCAGGCTTTCCATCGGTGCGTGCAAATCCAGGAAACCGCCGTCCAACGAAAAGCTCATCAACCCCTCATGGATGGCAGCCACAAACATCCGCCCATAGGCAAGATCTTCCGCAAGATGCTCAATAAAAGCAGCATACCTGCTTTCCTGAAAA
>Ga0164243_10003224_pt1 | contig 26255 bp, 22 predicted proteins | sample OricompcompostOP_FD_108781 | JGI IMG/M metagenome (GOLD analysis project Ga0164243, IMG submission 108781) | Organic Plus compost microbial communities from Emeryville, California, USA - Original compost - Organic plus compost (OP) | ecosystem: Engineered > Solid waste > Mixed feedstock >...
GAGCCGATGAACCGCCCCTTCAACGCGCGAAGGACAAATCTCCACCTCAGCCCGAGGAAGCCCTGAATGTCACCGTCGTTGGCGTCTTACGATCCTTCCGGATCCGCGCTTAGCACTTTTTCTAGCACTTCCAACACGAAGGGCCCCCGACCCGAGAGATAGAATCCCAGGTCAGGGGCCATTTCATTCGTGTGCGCGAGGGGGGACTTGAACCCCCACGTCCGTACGGACACTGGCACCTGAAGCCAGCGCGTCTACCATTCCGCCACTCGCGCGAGCGTCTCGCTCCGAAGAACTCAACTTCCCGAGGATATCACGCGTTCCGACCGGCCACGAACACGGCAGAGCCCGCGCGGATCCCGCTGTGAGGCCCCGTTCGCGGGCCTTCACTCAGGTCACCTGGCTACGATGTCCCTACCGGTCGGCATGCCAGAGGAGCCCAGTGGGACTACTTGACAGCTTTGAGAAGGGTCTCGAGCGCGCTGTGAACAGCGCGTTCGCGAAGACCTTCCGCAGCGGCATCCAGCCCGTCGAGATCGCCTCCGCCCTGCGGCGCGAGGCCGACACGAAGGCCGCCGTCGTCAGCCGCGACCGCATCATCGCGCCGAACAGCTTCGTCGTGCGGTTGAGCCCCGACGACGCGGAGCGGATGCAGGGCCTCGGCGGCGCCCTCACCGACGAGCTGCACGCGCTGCTGACCGCCCACGCGACATCGCAGGGCTACAGCTTCGCCGGCCCGCTCGCCATCTCGCTCGAGGCCGACGAGAAGGTCGCCACCGGCACCGTGCGGGTGAGCTCCGGCACCGTGGAGGGCCGCGTCAGCTGGCAGGCGGTCATCGACGTCGACGGCCGCCGGCACCCGCTCACCCGCGCCCGCACGGTGATCGGCCGGGGATCGGATGCCGACATCACGATCGCCGACGCGGGCTCCAGCCGCAAGCACGTCGAGATCCTCTGGGACGGCGAGCGCGCCATGATGCGCGACCTCGGCTCGACCAACGGCACCAAGGTCAACGGCGCGAAGGTGCGCGAGGCGGCCCTGCCCAGCGACACCACCCTCACGATCGGCCGCACCGAGCTCGTGTTCCGCATCGTGCCCGTGGCCTCGCCGTCACGCCCGGCGCGTCCGCGCGACGACGACGCGACCAGAGCGTTCGGGGGGATCTGATGCCGGAGCTTCCCCTTCTCCTGCTGCGCGTCGGCTTCCTCGTGCTGCTGTGGTTCTTCGTCTTCGCCGTCGTCTACTCGCTGCGCGCCGACCTCTTCGGCGTGAAGGTGCGCAAGCTCCCCGCCGAGCAGGCCGCCGCCACCCCGGCGCCTGTCGCGGCGGCGGCCTCCGCGAAGCCGGCATCCGCCCGTCCCTCCACCGGACCGGCCACGATCGCCACTGCGAAGCGCCTGGTCATCACCTCCGGCCCGAAGGCCGGCCTCGAGCTGCCGCTCGGCACCGAGTCGCTCACGATCGGCCGCTCGAGCGAGTCTGCGCTCGTGATCCGCGACGACTACACCTCCAGCCACCACGCGCGCCTCCTGCTGCGCGGCGACACCTGGGCCATTCAAGACCTCGACTCGACCAACGGCACCTTCGTCGCCGGCAAGCGGGTCACCGGCGGCCCGGTCGCTCTCGCCCTCGGCACTCCCGTCAAGGTGGGCGCCACGACCTTCGAGCTGCGGGCCTGACGGCGGCATGGTCTTCGAGGGCTCGAGCGCCGCGATCTCCCACACCGGGAAGGTCCGCTCCAACAACCAGGACTCCGGGTACTCCGGCGCCAATCTCTTCGTCGTCGCCGACGGCATGGGCGGTCACGCGGGCGGCGACGTCGCCTCGAGCATCGCGATCCAGCGCATGGAGCCGCTCGACCAGGCCTACGCCTCCACCGACGACGCGCAGGCCTCGCTGCAAGCGGCCGCGACCACGGCCGCGAACGACCTGATCCGCGCCGCCAAGGAGCGTCCGGAGCTCGCCGGCCTCGGCACCACGCTGAGCGCCGTCATCATGGTCGACGACTACGCCGTGATCGGCCACATCGGCGACTCGCGCATCTACCTCTACCGCGACGACGCGCTCACGCAGATCACCACCGACCACACCTTCGTGCAGCGGCTCGTCGACTCGGGCCGCATCACGCCGGAGGAGGCGCGCTACCACCCGCGGCGCTCCGTGCTCATGCGCGTGCTCAGCGACATGGACGCCGACCCCGAGCTCGACATGTTCGTCATGCACACGCAGCCGGGCGACCGCTGGCTGCTGTGCTCGGACGGGCTCTCCGGCGTCGTCGACGAGACGCACATCCTCAAGGCGATGCGGCTGGGCCTCGCCCCCGGCCGCACGGCCGACAACCTGCTCAAGCAGGCGCTCGACGGCGGCGCACCCGACAACGTCACGATCGTGATCGTCGAGGTCGGCGGACAGCACGCGATCTCGTCGGGCACCCCGACCATCGTGGGCTCGGCGTCCAACCCGCTCAACATGCCGATCCCCGCCGCGCGCTCCACGCTGAGCAACTGGCTGCACCCCGTGCGCCAGGCGGCCAACGAGCCGAGCCACTTCGAGCCCGCTCCCGAGTACCTCGAGGAGCTCATCGAAGAGGACCGCCGGCGCGCCAGACGCCGACGCCTCGGCTGGATCGCCGGGATGCTCGTCGTGCTCATCATGCTCGGCGTCGCCGCCTTCGCCGCGTACAGCTGGACCCAGACGCGCTACTTCATCGGCGCCGACGAGGACAGCGTGGTGATCTTCCAGGGCGTGCAGCAGAACATCGGCCCGATCACCCTGTCGACGCCGATCCGCGACACCGACATCCTGCTCGCCGACCTGCCGCCGTATCAGCGCGCGTCGGTGGAGCGCACGATCACCGCGCGGTCGCTGGCGGATGCCGAGGCCATCGTCGTGCGCCTGCAGGCGGGCGCCGAGGCCAACAGCATCCCGCTGCCCACTCCCCTGCCGACGCCGACACCGACGGAGGGGGCAGGATGAGCGCCGACGTCGCCGCCGACACCAGCGTCATCAAGGCGCTGCGCCGCGTGCGCCTTCCGCAGACGCAGCGCAACCGCGAGTTCTGGCTGCTGCTGTTCGCCATCGCGGTCAGCGGATCCTCGCTCACCCTCGTGCAGCTCGGCGCCCTCGGCCTCATCGACCCGATGATCCTCGCGATCGGCGGCGGACTCGCGGTGCTCGCGTTCGCCGTGCACATCGTGCTGCGCATCGTCGCCCGTGACGCCGACCCGTTCGTGCTGCCGATCGCCACCCTGCTCACCGGTCTCGGCATCGCGATGATCTACCGCATCGACATCGCCAAGTCCCTCACCGGCTGGGACGCCTATTCCACCAAGCAGCTGGCGTGGACGGCCATCTCCCTCGCGGGCGCGATCGCCACGGTGATCCTGCTGCGCAACTACCGCGTGCTCTTCCGCTACACCTACATCTTCGGGCTCACCGGCATCGTGCTGCTGCTGCTCCCCTTCGTTCCCGGGCTGCGCATCGATGACGCGAACGCGGCCGTGTGGGTGTCGCTCGGCGGGAACTTCGCCTTCCAGCCGGGCGAGCTGGCGAAGATCTGCCTCGCCGTCTTCTTCGCCGGCTACCTCGTGCGCACGCGGGAGAGCCTCACCTCGGTGGGAACGCGATTCCTCGGGATCACGTGGCCGCGCATGCGCGAGCTCGGACCGGTGCTTGTGGTGTGGCTCATCTCGCTCGGCATCATCGTGTTCCAGCGCGACCTCGGCACGGGAACCCTCATCTTCGGCATGTTCGTCGCGATGCTCTACGTCGCGACGGGCAAGACGAGCTGGGTGCTCATCGGCCTGGGTCTCGTGCTCGCCGGCGCCGTCGTGGCCACCCAGGTGCTCAGCTACGTGCACGGCCGCTTCATCAACTGGCTGTTCCTCTTCGACCCGAACCAGGTCGACCCCGAGGGAGCCGGCTACCAGCCGATGCAGGGGCTGTTCGGCCTGGCGCACGGCGGCCTCATCGGCACCGGCTGGGGCCAGGGCCGCCCCGAGGTCACCCCTCTCGCCCACAGCGACTACATCATCACCAGCCTCGGCGAGGAGATCGGCCTCATCGGCCTGTTCGCCATCCTCTGCCTGTACATGGTGTTCGTCAGCCGCGGCATCCGCATCGGGCTCGCCGGGCAGGACGACTTCGGCAAGCTGCTGGCCACCGGCCTGTCGTTCACGATCGCCCTGCAGGTGTTCATCATGGTGGGCGGCGTGACCCGGGTGATCCCGCTGACCGGCCTGACCACGCCGTTCCTCGCCGCCGGCGGGTCGTCGCTGGTCGCGAACTGGATCATCGTGGCCGTTCTGCTGCGCATCTCCGACGCGGTGCGCGCCCAGCCGAGGGCGGTGATCGGATGACCAAGGAGCTTCGCCGGCTGAGCATCGTGATGCTCTTCATGTTCCTGTCGCTGTTCGCGGCGACCAGCTGGATCCAGGTGGTGCAGGCCGACAGCCTCGCACAGAACACCAACAACAAGCGCACCAAGCTCGACAGCTACGAGATCCAGCGCGGCTCGATCATCGTCGACGGGGCGGCGATCGCCAGCTCGGTGCCCAGTGACGACCAGTACCGCTTCCAGCGGGTGTACACGGACGCCGCGATGTGGGAGCCGGTGACCGGCTACTTCAACCCGGCGCTGGACTCGCGCACCGGCATCGAGCAGGCGCTGAACGCTGACCTCTCCGGCACGGGGTCGAACGCGTTCTTCGCCGAGATCGAGCGCATCGTCTCGGGTCAGCCGCAGCGCGGCTACAGCGTGGAGCTTTCGCTGAACACCGCGGCGCAGCGGGCCGCCTACGAGGCGCTGCAGGGTCTGCAGGGCGCCGTCGTCGCGATCGAGCCGAAGACCGGCCGCATCCTCGCGATGGCCTCCACCCCCGGCTTCGACACCAACCTGCTGGCGACCCACGACGCAGATGCCGCGAACGCCGCATACGACCAGCTCGTCGCCGACCCCACGAAGCCGCTGTACAACAGGGCCATCGCCGGCGACCTCAACGCTCCCGGCTCGACGTTCAAGATCGTCGTCGCGGCGGCCGCCTTCGCGTCCGGCGACTGGACGCCCGAGTCCACCCTGCCCAACCCGGCGCGCTACCAGCTCCCTGGCTCCGACGACACGGTGTCGAACGCGTGGGGCGGTGCGTGCGGCCCCGGCGAGACGGTCACGATCGCCGAGGCGATCCGCCTCAGCTGCAACATCCCGATGGCGGAGCTCGCGGTGCAGCTGGGTGACGACGCGATCCGCGAGATGGCCGAGAAGTTCGGCTTCAACAAGAGCTTCGAGACGCCGCTCGCGTCGACCCCGTCGTCGTATCCGCGCGGCCTCAACGACCCCGAGACCGCGCTCTCCGGCTTCGGACAGGGACAGGTCACGGCCACCCCGCTGCAGATCGCGATGGTCGCGGCGGGCCTCGCCAACGACGGCGTCGTGATGAACCCGCACATGGTGGATGCCGTGATCGGCAACGACCTCTCGGTGGTGCGCTCCTTCGACGACACCGAGTTCGGCCGCGCGGTCGACGCGTCAGTGGCCGACGAGGTCACTGCCGCCATGGTCGCCAGCGTCTCTACCGGTGCGGCCCAGGGTGCAAGAATAGACGGGATCGACGTGGCCGGTAAGACCGGGACGGCCGAGAACGGGAAGAAACCGTACACGCTGTGGTTCACCGGCTTCGCGCCGGCGGACGACCCTGCGGTGGCGGTGGCGGTCGTCGTCGAAGACGGCGGTGGAAAAGGGCAGTCCGGATCCGGTGACACCATCGCCGCTCCGATTGCGAAGAGGGTCATAGAGGCGGTGCTTGGCAGATGAGGCCGACGCAGGGTGTGTCGTTCGGTGGTCGCTACGAGCTGCAGTCGCGGATCGCGATCGGCGGCATGGGTGAGGTGTGGGAGGCGACGGATCACGTCATCGGACGCACCGTCGCCATCAAGATCCTCAAGGACGAGTACATGGGCGACCCCGGGTTCCTCGAGCGCTTCCGCGCCGAGGCGCGGCACGCCGCGCTCGTGAACCACGAGGGCATCGCCAGCGTCTTCGACTACGGCGAGGAGAACGGCAGCGCCTACCTCGTCATGGAGCTCGTGCCCGGAGAGGCCCTGTCGACGATCCTCGAGCGCGACGGCTCGCTGAGCGCCGACAAGACGCTCGACATCGTCGCGCAGACGGCATCCGCCCTGCAGGCCGCCCACGCGGCAGGCCTCGTGCACCGCGACATCAAGCCGGGCAACCTGCTGATCACTCCCGACGGCCGCGTCAAGATCACCGACTTCGGCATCGCCCGCATCGCCGACCAGGTGCCGCTCACCGCCACCGGTCAGGTGATGGGCACCGTGCAGTACCTCTCGCCCGAGCAGGCATCGGGACACCCCGCCTCTCCCGCGACCGACATCTATTCGCTGGGCATCGTCGCGTACGAGTGCCTGGCGGGCAAGCGCCCGTTCACGGGCGAGTCGCAGGTGGCGATCGCCATGGCGCAGATCAACGAGCAGCCGCCGCCGCTCGCGCCGACCGTGCCGATCCCGGTGCAGAACCTCGTCATGGCGATGATCGCGAAGAAGCCGGGCGAACGTCCTTCGTCGGCGGCCACCGTCGCGAGGGCCGCTCAGGCGCTGCGCCGCGGCGACCTCAACTCGGCCGCGATCGCGGTGCCCGCGATCGCCGGGGGTGCGACCGCCGACGACGCGACGCGCATCCTGTCGGCATCCGGCGACGACGGGGCCACCCGCATCCTGCCGACGACGGCGACGCTCGCCACCGAGGAGAGCGTCGACGAGGCCGAACCGCAGAAGAAGAAGCGCAGCCCGTGGACGTGGCCGCTCATCGCCCTGATCGTGCTGCTCGTGATCGTGCTCGGGGGCACGCTGTGGGCGCTGTTCGGTCCGAAGGGCGGCGAAGCCGACCCGACCGGCTCCCCCACCACGTCCAGGTCGTCGACGCCGGCGCCCACCGATGAGAACACGCCGACGCCGGAACCGGAGCTGGTCGACGTCGACGCGCTGGCGCTCGAGGGCATGGCGTGCGATGCCGCACGGCAGAAGGCGATCGACGCAGGTCTCCAGGCCGAGTGCGTCGAGGGCAACACGGTCGCGAGCAGCGCCGAGCAGGCGGGAACCGTGGAGTCGGTGCAGCCGGGCGGCAACGTCACCAAGGGCAGCACCATCACGCTGACGACCTACAAGGCTCCGGTGCAGATCCCCCAGCCGTCCGGCACGCCCACCCTGGCGGGCACCCCCGTCGAGGGGCAGGAGATCACCCTCAACTGGCCGAGCTTCGAGTGCCCCTCCGGCACGTCGCCGAGATCCGCCTTCGAGGTGACGCTGACGGGTGCGACCTTCGCCGGCGGCAACACCGGCGAAGCGATCCGCCGCTTCGGGCCGAGCGTCCTGTCGACGTCGATCATCCCCGGCACGGCGGGCCAGAACCTCACGGCCTCCTATCGGGTGTTCTGCGGCGACGCAGCGTCGCCGCAGTCCGAGCAGATGCCGCCGGTGCAGATCACTCCCGCCCTGGTGGACCCCGGCGAGGGCACGGCGGAATAGCAGCATCGGCATCGTAGGCTGGGAGCAGTTCAGGTCAGTGCAGGGGGTCAGTCCGTGTCCACAGAGCCACGCGTGCTCGCGGGTCGGTATCGCGTCGACGATCTCATCGGGCACGGTGGCATGGCGAAGGTCTACCGCGGCTACGACCTGACCCTCGGCCGCGAGGTCGCCATCAAGATCCTCGACGCGGAGCTGGCGCGCGACACCGCCTTCCGCACCCGGTTCCGTCTCGAGGCACAGGCGGCGTCACGCATGTCGCACCCGTCGATCGTGCGCGTGTTCGACGCCGCGGATCCGTCGACGACCGGGCACAGCGACGACCCGCCCTACATCGTCATGGAGCTCATCCGCGGCACGCTGTTGAAGGACGTCATCGCCGAGGGCCCCGTGCCCGTCGACGACGCCGTGCGCTACGTCGACGGCATCCTCGAGGCCCTGGACTACTCGCACCGCGCCGGTGTGGTGCACCGCGACATCAAGCCGGGCAACGTCATGATCACCGACAAGGGCCAGGTCAAGGTGATGGACTTCGGCATCGCCCGTGCCGTGTCCGACTCGTCGTCGACGGTCGCCGAGACCACCCAGATCATCGGCACCGCGGCGTACTTCTCGCCCGAGCAGGCGAAGGGCGAACCGGTCGACGCCCGCACCGACCTGTACTCCACCGGCGTGGTGCTCTACGAGCTGCTCACCGGTCGCCAGCCGTTCCGCGGCGAGTCCCCCGTCGCCGTCGCCTACCAGCACGTCAGCGAGACCCCCGTGCCGCCCACCGAGGTCAACGAGGAGTCTCCCGGAGCGCTCGACCCGGTCGTGCTGCGCGCCCTCGCCAAGGATCCCTACCAGCGGTACCCGGATGCCGCGAGCTTCCGCGCCGCGCTCGACGGTGCCGTCACCGGTGCCGCGCCCACGCGCAAGCAGCTCGGCGCCCTCACCAGCGAGCTCTATGGCGCCAGCCCCCGCCAGGCGCAGGAGACGGCCCGCTCGCTGCGACAGCTCAGCACCGACACGACGATGACCCGCACGCAGTCCGGTCCGCCCGTGGCGTGGATCTGGGCCGGTGTCGCCCTGCTCGCCGTGCTGCTCGCGTCGATCCTGTTCTGGGTGATCACCATCAGCAACGCCCCCGCGAACACGCCGACCAGCTCGCGCACCGTGCCCGACCTCGTGGGAGTGTCGTCCGAGCGCGCCCAGGCCGACCTCAGCGAGCTCGATCTCTCGGCCAAGCTCGTGCTCGAGTCGAGTCCCGACGTCGTCGAGGGCAACGTCATCCGCACCGATCCCGAGGCCGGCACCGCGGTGACCGCGGGCGATTCGGTCACGCTCTACGTCTCTTCGGGCAAGGAGACCGTCGTGGTCCCCACGCTCGAGGGGCTGTCGCTGACCGCGGCCAAGGAGGCCCTCCAATCGGCCGGGCTGCAGCTGGGCACCGTGATCACGCGCAACGACAAGTCACTCCAGGCCGACACCGTGATGGAGGCGAGCGAGACGGCGGACGCCGAGGTCGCGCCGGGGACGATCGTTAACCTCGTCGTGGCCAGCGGCCGGGTGACGCTCACCGACGTCTCCGGGTGGACGCTGGAGGCGGCCACCGCCCAGCTCGAACAGATCGGCCTCACCGCGCAACCGACGGAGCTGGCCGACTGCGCCGCGACCGACCCGCCGACGGTGGTGTCGATGTCGTCGGCCCCCGGCGACGTGCCCATCGGCTCGACCATCGAGCTGCGGTACTGCACCGGCGGCGACTGAGCCCGCTCAGGGGCTGCGCAGCGGGTCCAGCCCCGTCGACAGCTCGACCGCACGCCGATCGCCGACGGAGTCGAGCCAGTTCGCGAGCAGGCGGTACCCGTCCTCGGTGAGCACGCTCTCTGGGTGGAACTGCACACCGACGATCGGCAGCGTGCGATGCGCCACGGCCATCACCGTGCCCGACTCGGTACGCGCCGTGACGATCAGGTCGACGGGCAGATCGTCCTCGGCCAGCGCGAGCGAGTGGTAGCGGCCGGCGGCGAACGGCGAGCGGATGCCGGCGAAGAGGGCCGAGCCGTCGTGCAGCACCTGCGAGACCATGCCGTGCATGAGCTCCGGCGCCTCGGTGACCGGTGCCCCGAAGGCCTCGCCCACGGCCTGATGGCCGAGGCACACGCCCAGCAGCGGCGTGCGGGTGCGGGCGGCGAGCCGCACCGCGTCGACGGATGCTCCGGCGTCGGCGGGCCGGCCGGGACCGGGTGAGACCAGGACGGCGTCGAACGAGGGGAACAGCGCGCCGAGGGCGGCGGCATCCGTCTGGTCCGCCTCGATGAGCTCGGTCTCGGCGCCGAGCTCGCGCAGGTAGCCGACGAGGGTGTGCACGAAGCTGTCGTGGTTGTCCACGACGAGCACGCGCGTCATTCGACGTCGACCTCGCCGGGGCTGATGAAGGGGCTGATCCAGGGGAACACGTACCAGAACAGCGCGTACAGCACCGCCGCGACGAGCACGAGCAGGATGAACAGCTTCAGCCACCACGGACCGGGCAGCAGGCGCCAGAGTGCGGCGTACATGGTGTTCTCCTCCTCTTACAGCGACGGGGCGGCCGGCGGCGGCGGCGGATCGGTCAGGGCCTTGGGGGGTCCTTCGGCACGCGGTTGGAAGCTCTCGAACACGCCGTAGGCGATGATGCGCTCGGCCAGGGAGTACAGCGGGGAGCAGGCGGTCAGCGTGATGTAGCGCTCACCGGTCACCGCGCCCGGCACCTGCGGCACATCGAGCAGCACGTCGGTCTCGCTGGGCTTGACGTACTCGAGGTTGCGGAAGCGGTAGGTGTACCACCCGTCGGGCGTCTCGACCACGATGGCGTCGTTCACCTGCAGCTTGTCGAGCTGGTTGAACGGCTTGCCCCACGTCGTGCGGTGCCCCGCCATCGCGAAGTTGCCGACCTCGCCCGGCATCTTCGAGTCGGTGTACACACCGATGCCGAGCTTGTCGAGCGTTCCGGCGCGCGTGGTGCCGCCGTAGATGCCTTTGTTGTAGTCGGCGCCGAAGCGGGGGATGTGCATCTGTCCCAGCTGCTCCTGCTCGGCGGGATGCTTCGGGATGACCGGCTCGTAGTAGGTGGTGCCGTCCTCGGCCTCCACGAGCGGGGGCGGCGACGGTGCCGGCGTCGACGCCCAGGCCCGCGACACCGCCGCGCCCTCGTCGTTCTTCTGAGCGCTGATGATGATGTCGCCGATCCACATCTGCCACGCGACGAAGAGCAGCACGAGCACGCCGGCCGTGAGCAGCAGTTCGCCGAGCACGCTCGTGACGGTGGCCCGCGAACGCGGTCGCTGCCGTCGGCGGCGCCCCGGAGCCGGCGCGGCGGATGCACTCATGGCGCCGATCTTATCCCGCCGAGGTGGGCGACTGCCGCCGGGAGCCGCTCGCGGTGCCGATCACTGTCATGGGTAGAATGTCCGCATGGCACGAGACCGCAAGACCGATGAGCCCGAAGTGACGCGCGCCGAAGGCGACGCCGCGCCCAACGCGGTGTGGTTCAAGCCGGTGATGATCGGCTTCATGCTGCTGGGGCTCGCGTGGATCCTCGTCTTCTACATCTCCGGCAATATCCAGCTGCCTATTCCGGGACTGGGGAATTGGAACCTCGCGATCGGCCTCGGCATCGCGCTGATCGGCTTCCTCATGACCACGCGCTGGCGCTGACCAGCATCCGCGTCCTCCGAAGGGCTCCCGCATCCGCGGGGGCCCTTCGTCGTCGCGGCGCTTCTTCTCCGCAGAGTTATCCACAGGTTATCCCCATACTGGGGAGAATTACACGGATGTTATTCACAGCGTTGACAACGCTGTGAACAACCGGTGATCAGGCCAGAAGGATCCATCGGGGAACGAGGAACACGACGATGAGCAGCAGCACCGTGAGCATGACGAGACCCGAGATCTGCCACACGCGCTGCTCGCGTCGGCGCGTGCGCGTGTAGAGCAGGGCGACGAGCGCTCCGACGATCGCGCCGCCCAGATGCGCCTGCCAGGCGATGCCGCCGACGACGAACCCGAAGACGAAGTTGATCCCGAGGATCACGAGGATGCCCGTGACGTTCGCGCCGATGTGCCGGCCGATGATGAGCAGTGCGGCCATGAGGCCGAAGATCGCGCCGGACGCCCCCACCGTGGACGTGGTCGGGGCGAGAAGGGCGACGGCGACGGAACCGCCGAGCCCGCTGATGAGGTACAGGGCGAGGAAGCGCGCGCGGCCGAGCATCGGCTCCAGCGTCTGGCCGAGCATCCACAGCGCGAGCATGTTCAGCGCGAGGTGGATGAACCCGCCGTGCACGAAGACCGCGGTGAGCAGTCGCCACGGCTCGAAGGGGAGGACCGACAGGTCGGGCAGAAGATAGAGGCCGTTGAACGCCAGCAGGGACCTGATCGGCGCATCCATGCCGGGGATGAGCTGCACCAGCCCGATGAACGACGTCACCGCGAGCAGCACGTAGGTCACCATCGGCCGGCCGCTGCGCACGATCGTCGCCGTGCCGCCCCTGCCGCCCCACCGGCGGGCGGCGCGCTTCTGCGCGGGCGTGCGGTTCTTGCGCTCGGCCTTCAGGCACTCGGGGCAGATCACCCCGACGGCCGCCTGGGTCTGGCACTCGGGGCAGATCGTGCGCAGGCAGCGCTGGCAGAGCACGAAGCTCTGCCGATCCGGATGCCGATAGCAGTAGTTGTCGCGATTGCTCGTGAACTCGGGGCTCGTCATCCGGATCGGCTCGCTGGTGTCAGGCGGCGACGACGTCGACCGAGTGGAGCACCACCGGCTCGACCGGGCGGTCGCCCGCGCCGGTCGGCACCGCGGAGATCGCGTCGACGACGGCCTTGGAGGCGTCGTCGGCCACCTCGCCGAAGATCGTGTGCTTGCCCTGCAGCCACGGCGTCGGGTCGGTGGTGATGAAGAACTGCGAGCCGTTGGTGCCCTCGACCTTGCCCGTGATGGCGTTGCGGCGAAGACCCGCGTTGGCCATCGCCAGCACGTAGGGCTCGTTGAAGGTGAGCTCCATGGTGATCTCGTCGTCGAAGTTGTAGCCGGGGCCGCCGACGCCCTGGCCGAGCGGGTCGCCGCCCTGGATCATGAAGTTCGGGATGATGCGGTGGAAGATGACGTCCTTGTAGAGAGGACCGTCGCCCGGTTCGCCGGTGGCCGGGTGCGTCCACTCCTTGCTGCCGTCGGCGAGGCCGACGAAGTTCGCGACCGTCTTCGGAGCATGATCGCCGAAGAGGTTGATGACGATGTCACCGTGGTTGGTGTGCAGGGTTGCGACGTGAGAAGCGTGAGGCATGTGCTCATTCTCGCAGAGCTTTCGGGGAGAACGCCCGGCACTAGCCGTGACGATCCGTCGACGCAAGGGGTCGCGATTCCCTCCCCGCTTCCAGCCTGGCGTGGCAAGATGGGGAACCCGTACTCCAATGGACAGGAGAGCATCGTGAGCCTCAGCCGCAAGCGGAAGAAGGAACTGCGTCGTCTGCAGAAGGAGGCGACCCAGCTCTGGGAGAACCAGCAGGTGCTCGTCGGCCACGCCGCCGACGTCGCCCGCGAGGCAGGCCGCCAGCTCGGGAACTTCAACCGTGAGCAGGTCGTCCCCGTCGTGCAGGACGCCTACAACCGCAAGGTGGCGCCGGTCGTCGACCAGGGAGTGCGCTTCGGCAAGCACGTGGTCGACGACAAGGTCGTGCCGATCGTCGGCGGCGTCGTCGGCACGGCGCTGTCGGCGTGGGACGTCGCGAACGCCAAGCGCCGGGGCCTGAGCGTGCCGCGCGGCCGCGCTGTGCCCGAGAAGAAGGGCCCCGGCATCGGTTCGGTGATCGCGCTCGTGCTCGGCGCTGCGGCCGCCGTCGGCGTGCTGTACGCGGCCTGGCAGGCGCTCCGCGCCGACGACGAGCTCTGGGTCGCCGACGACCCGCTCTCCGCACCGGACGCGTGAGCGCCGACGCGCCCGTGCAGCGGGTGACGGATGCCGCCGCTGCCCGCGGTCTCGACATCGAGATCCGTGAGCGGCCGCAGGCGCGCAGCCTGCACGAGGCGGCGGAGATCCTCGGCATCCCGCCGTCCGGCATCGTGAAGACGCTCGTCGTGAAGCGGTCGGACGACACTTATCTGTTCGCCCTCATCCCCGGAGGCCGATCGATCTCGTGGCCCAAGCTGCGGGCGATCGTCGGGGTGAACAAGCTGCGGCTCCCCGAGCCCGAGCTGGCCCTGGCCGCCACCGGGTACGAGCGCGGCACGATCGTGCCGATCGGCAGCACCACCGACTGGCCGGTATATGCCGACGAGAGCATCGTCGGCCAGCGCATCGCCATGGGCGCGGGAGCGCACGGGTACAGCCTCTTCGTCGACGCCGACGACCTCATCTCGGCCTACGGGGCGACCGTCGCCGACATCTCGGTGCCGGAGGAGCCTCGGGGCTAGAGGATGCCCGCCATGCGCAGCGCGATGTCGACGAGCTTCACGCGCTGCAGTTCAGCCACCGCGCTCAGGGGGAACCACTCGGCCATGTCGGTCGAGCCGTCCTTCTCGAACCGCAGCCTGCCGCCGGTAACCCTTGCGCGATACACGATACGCAGGGTGTGCAGCGGCTGATCCGACCGGCGCACCCGCTGCGTCGCCGGGATCACCCGGGAGTGGATGCCGAGCAGCTGGCCGACCTCGACCGTGTAGCCCGTCTCCTCCCGCAGTTCGCGGCGCACGGCAGCCTCGGGTGCTTCTCCCGGCTCCAGCCCGCCGCCCGGCATCGTCCACGCGACCCTGCGCCCCTCGACCCAGCGCGCCAGCAGAAGACGGTCGTCGTCATCGGTGACGACGGCATATGCCGCGACGCGCATGTCCATGCGTCACACCCTAGCGTGCGTCGTCCGACGCACGAGAACGATCGATCAGGAATCGAGAAGAACCGCACGCCGCCGCATCCGTACGCTGGTCCCACCGCAGAGACGAAGGGAACCCCCGTGGCCGACAACGAGAAGAACTTCACCGCCGAAGAGCGCGAGGCGATGAAGGCCGCCGCCGCCGACAAGCGCAAGGCGCGCTCGCGTGCCAAGAAGTCGCCCGAGGAGGTGCGCGCCGAGGGAGAGGCCGACATCACCGCGGCGATCGAGAAGCTCACCGGAGACGATCGCGCCATCGCGCAGGACCTGCACGCTCTCGTGAGCGAGGTCGCGCCGCACCTCGTGCCGCGCACCTACTACGGCATGCCGGCATGGGCCAAGGACGGCAGGGTGCTGTGCTTCTTCCAGCCGGCCGTCAAGTTCAAGACCCGCTACGGCACGTTCGGCTTCGAGCAGCCGGCTCAGCTCGACGACGGCACCCTGTGGCCCGTGGCCTACGCGGTGCTCGAGCTCACCGACGAGAACCGTGCGTTCCTCTCGGAGCGCATCCGCCTCGCGGCCGGATGAGCGCCGCGGATGGGGTAGGGTCGTGTGCATGACCCGTTGGTATGCGTATTTCGAGTCGGCTCTGGAGGGGCCGGCGCCGATCTAGCGCGTACCGACACCTTCAGAGCCGACAGGGCAGAGCATCCGCTCTGCCCTTCGCCGTTTCGGCGGGCTCTGCACCGGGGTCCGCTCGCACAGGAGAGGACCCATGGACACCATCGACGCGACAGCCGACCTGCACGTCTCGAGCTTCACCGCACTGCCATCGCCGACGCAGATCGACGCCGAGCTGCCCGTCGGCGAGGAGCGCGCCGCCCTCGTCGGGCGCACCCGTGACGAGGTGCGCGCCATCATGGCGGGCGCAGACGACCGGCTGCTCGTGGTGGTCGGCCCCTGCTCCATCCACGATCCGGACGCGGGGCTCGAGTACGCCGGGCGCCTGATCCGCGAGGCCGAGGAGCATCGCGGCGAGCTGCTGATCGTCATGCGCACGTACTTCGAGAAGCCGCGCACGACGGTCGGCTGGAAGGGCCTCATCAACGACCCCCACCTCGACGGCAGCCACGACATCGCGACAGGGCTGCGGCTGGCGCGTTCGTTCCTGCGCGACGTCACGGCTCTCGGCATGCCGTGCGCCACCGAGTTCCTTGAGCCGATCAGCCCGCAGTACACCGCCGATCTGATCACCTGGGGCGCGATCGGCGCCCGCACCACCGAGAGCCAGATCCACCGCCAGCTCGCCTCGGGACTGTCGATGCCGATCGGCTTCAAGAACGGTACGGACGGCGGGCTGCAGGTGGCGATCGACGCGGCGGCGGCGGCATCCGCTCCTCAGGCCTTCCTCGGGATCGGCGCCGACGGGCGGGCGAGCCTGGTGGCCACGACGGGCAACCCCGACACCGCGGTGATCCTGCGCGGGGGAGCCGACGGCCCGAACTACGGTGCCGACCACGTGCGCCGCGCGGCGGAGCGGCTGGCCGCGGCCGGGCTCACCGATCGTCTCGTGATCGACGCGAGTCACGGCAACAGCGGCAAGGACCACGTGCGCCAGGCCGAGGTGGCGGCGGAGATCGCGGCGCAGATCGCCGACGGCGCGCACGCCGTCGCGGGGGTGATGCTGGAGAGCAACCTCGTCGCCGGCGCCCAGAAGCTCGACATCACCGCCGGGGGCGGTGGGCTCGTCCGCGGGCAGAGCGTGACCGATGCCTGCATGGGATGGGAGGCGACCGAGACCGCTCTCGCGCAGCTCGCGGCGGCCGTGCGCGCCCGCAGGTGACGCGCGGACGCGCTCAGTCGGTGGAGCGCACGCTCAGCAGCTGCCAGCCGTCGGGAACCTTCGCCGTCAGCGCATCCATGTCGTCGGCCTCGATCTCGGTGACCTGATCACGACGGGCGAAGGTGCCGACGGCCTTCAGCACGGCGGCCCCCTTGACCATCTCCACCGGAGCCGAGACGAGATCGAAGCCGTCGGGGCGGAGGGCCGCGAACTGGTCCTTCACGTCGGCGAGGTCGCTGCCCTCGATCTCGAAGGACTGGGTTTCGACGGGACGAATGAGACCGATCAGCACAGGTCGAGTCTAGAAGGCCCGCCGCGGGGACCGCGGGCGGCGGCAGGGCCGTGCGAAAAGTCGGGGTTCCGCGCCGACACGCCGGGACGCGCCGCCTCGACGCGGCGTGTCGCCCGCCGCCTCCGACGCTTCGCACACGACGCGGCGGACCGCGCCCGGGCCGGAGGGGGGACGCGGCGGACCGCCCCCTCCGGGCAGGAGGGAGCGGTCCGCCGGTGCGTGTCTGCTCAGGCCCTGCGTCGGCGGGCCACCAGCAGGCCGCCCGCGGCGAGGAGGGCGAGCAGCAGCCCGATCAGCACGACCGGCACCGCACCACCCGTCCCCGCGAGCCCGTCTCCGCCGGATGCCGCCGCGGTCACCCGCAGCGCGCCCTCGGCGCTGAGCCCGGAGTCGGCACCGGTGGCGACGACGGTGTGCTCGCCGACGGGCGCACTCACCGGAACCGTCACGTCGACCCGGAAGGCGCCGGTCTCGTCGGCGACGACGTCGGTCAGGTGGATCGGGTCGGAGTGCAGCACGATCCCGACCGTCTCACCGGCGCCGAACCCGCGACCGACCAGCTCGAACGATCCGCCCTGCACCACGCTGCGGGTGCCGATCACGATCTCGGCGTCGAGCACCGGAGTGCTGCGCACCTCGAGCGTGAGCGGGTCGGACGTCGAGGGGAGGAACGCCTCGGGATCGGCGGGCACGAACCGCGCGACGAAGGTGTGGGTTCCCGAGGTGTCGATGCGCACGTCGGCCGTCGCCGTGCCACCCGACACCGTGGCCGAGCCGACCACCGTCTCACCCTCGAGGAACTCCACCTGGCCCGTCGCCTCGGCGGGCTGCACGGTCGCCGTGAGCGGCAGCGACTCACCGGCCACCGGATCGGTCGCCGTGGTCGACAGCGACACCGAGGTGTCGGCGGGTTCGGAGGTGCCGGCCACGATCCGCACCACGGCCCGCGCCTCGACGTTCGAGACGCTGCCGAGAGCGATCACCGGGTGCTCGCCGTCGACGGCATCCGCGGGGATGGTGAGCTCTGCGCTCACGCCGCCCTCGTCATCGGCCTCGACCACCACGGGCTCCTCGTCGTCGATACGGATCGAGACGCTCTCACCGGGGGCGAACCCGGTGCCCGAGACGCGCAGCGCGTCTCCCGGCTTCGCCTCGGCGGCGCCGAGCTCGATCCGCGGGTCGTACTCCGGCACGGGGTCGGTCACGACGATCTGCAGCCGGGCATCGGCCGAGCGCACACCGTCGTCGGCCGTCACGGTCACCGTGTACGTGCCGGCCGCCGCGTAGACGTGCGTGCCCGAGACCGCGCCGTCGGCCACGTCGCCCGCGGAGACGGGCGATCCGTCGCCCCAGTTGACGACCGCCGTGGCGTCGGCGAACCCGCCGGTGACGGTGGCGAGCGCCGCGGTGAACTCCTCGCCGGTCACCTGCTCGCCGACGGCCTCCGCCGTGAGGGCGAGCGGTGCGGTCTGCGCGCGGTCGCCGTCCGAGGCGATCGCGAACACGTGCACGCGGCCGTCGCGGAGCGTTCCCTCCTCCTGCGGCATCGTGAGCGACTCGACGACCTTGGGGGCGCCGTCGGCGTCGAGATCGATCGTGATCGGGGCGGTCGCATAGATCGCCGTGTTCTTCACGCTCGACTCCGCACCGGTGCCGGACAGCCGGCCCTCGGACACCGCGAGCACCGTGTTGCCGAACGCCGGGCTGCCGGATGCTCCGACCCAGTCGCCGAACGAGATCCGCACGCGCTGCTCCGAGCCGTCGGTGAAGTGCAGCACCGCCTCGGGCTCACGCGCCTTCTCGGTGGCGGTCCCGACGAACGCGAGCTGCGTGGCCCCCGCGCCGAGGTCGACGCGGACCGTCTGCCCCTCGCCGGTGAGGTTGTCCGGCGTACCGGGTGCCACGGCGGGCAGGTCGTACGTCAGCTCGGTGCCGGGGATCGTCAGGGTCTGCCCCTGCACGAACCCGTCGGCGGCGAGCTTGTCACGGAAGTACCCGAATCCCTGGCCGTCGCAGTTCGCGGCTGTGGTGCCGAGATCGCCGATGCAGATCGAGTCGAGCGCGCCCACGAAGGTGTCGTCGCGGTAGGCCGAGACCTCGGCGGAGCCCGAGGCGACCGCACCGGTCGAGTCGCGCACGACGATCGACGCCGTGTACGTGCCCGGAGCCTCGAACGTGTGCGGAGCGCGCACCTGCCATCCGCCCAGATCGTCGCGCACGAGGCTCACCTCCGGCACATCGCCGCCGTCGCCGTAGTCGACGGTGACCGTATAGCCATCGGCATCCGTCTCCTCGCCGATGATCGTCCCCAGGATGCCGGAGAACGACGTGCCCACGGCGACCCGCAGCGCCGGGGCCGGCGTGACGGAGAGACCGTCGGCACCGGCCGCCTCGGCGAACAGCTCGACCTCCGACAGCGACAGCCTGTCACCCGTGGTGGTCAGCTCCAGCTTGAAGCGGGTGAAGCCGCCCTCGCCGTGCACCGTGAACGGACGGGTCTGGGTGTCCCACGCGAAGGCCTCGCCCTCACGGGAGTCCAGCTCTGTCCAGTTCTCGCCGTCGGTCGAGCCCGACAGCGTCCAGCTGGTCGGCGCCTCGCCCTTCGCGGCATCCGTCAGGGTGTACTGGCTCACCGACACGGGTCCCGATTGTGACGTCCAGACGAGCTCGGCCGTCGTGCCGTCGAAGGAGACCGTCGAGTTCATCGTGTCGTCGACGAGCGCGCCCACCGGCGTGCCGTCGGAGGCGGCCAGGATGCCGCGCCCGGGCTTCGTGGCGTCCACCAGGGTCGCCGGCACCTCGAGGTTCTCGCCGAGGTCCTTCGCACCCCACGCCGTGGGTTCGTCGCTCATGGTGAACTCCACCGTGCCGCCGTCGCGGATCAGGTCGCCGTCGACGGTGGTCTCCGAGACGTCCTGGCCGTCGATGCGGACGCCGGCGACGTAGTCCTTGCCGCTCGACGCGCCCGGCGCCGTGATGACGATGTCCGTGCCGCCGATCGAGAGGGTGGCGCCGTCGAACAGCGGCGTGCCGATGGTGTAGTCGCCGGAGCCCACCTGCAGGGGGTAGAACCCGAGCGCCGAGAACACGTACCAGGCCGAGAACTCGCCGTTGTCCTCATCGCCCGGGTAGCCCTGGCCGATGTCGGAGCCGATAAAGAGGCGGTCCTGGATGTCGCGGATCAGCGCCTGCGCACCGGCCGGGTCACCCGCCTCCGCGAGCACGTACGGGATGTGGTGCGCGATCTGGTTCGACATGCCGAGCATGCCCAGACGCACGTCCCTCGCTTCGCGCGCCTCGTGGATGCCGGAGTAGTCGGCCTTCTCCCGCTCGGTGAGGAACTCGTGCATCACGTCGAGGAGTCCCTGACGCCCACCGTAGAGCGCAGCCAGGCCGTCGACGTCGTGCGGCGCGTGGAAGCCGAACGTCCAGGCGCTGGCCTCGGTGAACGCTCCTCCCCACGCCTTCTTGTCGAAGTCCGCGCCGGCGGTCCAGCTGCCGTCGGCGTTGCGCGAGGTGAACGTGCCCGCCTCGGGGTTGAACATCTCGGCGTAGTGCGCAGCCCTCGCCTCGAAGTACGTCGCCTCCTCCTTCAGCTGCTCGACGCGGTCGGCCGGGGTCTTCGGGTCATCCGCGAGCGCCTTCGCCATCTCGGCGATGCCGAAGTCGTTGATGAAGCCCTCCAGGCCCCACGAGGCGCTCTCGTGCGTCGTCGCCTCGGTGTAGCCGAGGAAGATCGACTGCGCGATGCCCTTGCGCCCGACGCTGTTCGACGGGGGCAGCACGGTGGCGTTCTTGACGGCCGCGTCATAGGCCTCGAGAGCGGTGTCGGTGTCGAGCGCCCCCGCGAGGTACGCCTCGGCGAACGCGACGTCCGAGCTCGTTCCGGTCATGAGGTCGGCGTAGCCCGGCGACGACCAGCGCGCCACCCACCCGCCGTCACGGTACTGCTGCACGAACCCGTCGACGAGCTCCTCGGTGACGTCGGGGTACAGCAGGGCGTACAGCGGCCATGCCGTGCGATAGGTGTCCCAGAACCCGTTGTTCACGTAGATCTTGCCGTCGACGATCTTCGCGTTCGTCTGCGTGTCGGTGGCCGAGCCGCTGGTGGGCGAGACCGGGCTCGCGTACTTGTAGACGGGGGCGGCCGCAGTGCCGGTGTTCTCGAACTGCGAGTTCGGGTACAGGTTCAGGCGGTACAGGCTGGAGTACAGGTTCACCAGCTGGGCATCGGTCGCGCCCTTGACGTCGTGCACGACGCCGAGGCGGTCGTTCCACTCCTTCTGCACGGCCGCGTGCGCCTGGTCGAACGAGACGCCGGCGAGCTCGAGGTCGAAGTTGTGCTGAGCCTGGTCCTGCGAGATGAACGAGGTCGCCAGCCGCAGCTCGACCGTGCGGTCGTCGGTGGTGTCGAACGCGGCATAGCGGGCGGTGCCGTTGCGGTCGCCGCGCGTGGTCGCCCCGGATGCCGTGGGCTGGCGGTCGAACGTGCCGTAGACGAACATCCTCGTGCGGCCCGGCCAGCCGGAGCCGCCGTCGACCCAGCCGGTGACGGTGTCACCGGAGATGGACAGCTTCGACGAGTCGACGAGCTGGTCGACGACGACGGAGCTCGCATCGCCCGTGAACCCGAAGCGGTAGATCACGCCGTGGTCGGTGGGCGTCGCCTCGGTGCGGATGCCGTTGTCGAACTCGACGCGGTAGATGTCGGGACGCGCGGTCTCGTTGTCGTGCGAGAAGGTGAGCTTGCGGTCGTTGAGCGACGAGGTCGGGTCGCCGTTCGCGGCGGGCATCACCGCGAGCGAGTTGCGGTCGCCCATCCAGATGCTCGGCTCGTGGGAGATGCCGATGCCGTTCAGGGTCGGGCGGTTCTGCGCGTCGTTCGCCCGCTGGTACTGGTAGAGGGTGCCCGCGTTGTCGGCGTTGGTCATCGGGGTGATGAAGTTGAACCCGTTGGGCCAGGCCGCCGCCGGGAAGTTGTTCCCGCGCGAGAATCCGCCGGTGGAGTTGGTGCCGCGCCGCGTGTCGACATACGAGACGAGGCCGTCGGAGGTGTCGCGCGCCGGAGCCGCGTCGATGGCGATGTCGTCGATCCAGCCGGTGAACGACGTCGTCCCCGTGGGCTTCTCCACGCCGTGCACGTCGTCTCCGGGGTGGTCGTAGGTGAACAGCACGTCGTCGACGGTGCGCCCGGCGAACGAGCCGAGGTCGACGGAGACGCGGTTCCACTGGTCGGGCCACAGGCGGTTCGACTGACCCTGCGCCCTGGCGTTCGCGGCGTATCCGTAGGAGTCGACGGCCCCGCTGGCGGAGAGCGTCGAGCCGTCGGTGAAGCGCAGGTCGACGGCCACGAAGGTCGCCGCGTAGGTCTGCTCGCCGTCGAGGACGGGGAAGACGAGATAGGACAGCTCCGTGTCGTCGCCGACGGCGACGTCGACGTCTTCGTACAGCACGGTGGTCGACGAGGCGGGTCCCTCGGCGAGGTTGCGACCGGAGTACGACAGCGCCCTGGTGCCGGTGAAGCCGACCCCGGTCTTGGCGGTCTGCGAGCTGGCCGGACCCGCTCCGATCTGCAGGCGCAGGTCGGCCGGAGGCGGAGTCGCTCCGTCGACGGCGACGGGCTCCCAGCCGGCGAGCTGCACGATGTTCTTGCTGGGGTCGCGCACGGCCTGCACGTCGAGGCGGTAGTACGTGTATGCCGGGCTCGGGGTCGCCAGGGTGAAGCTGCGGGTCTCGCCGCGACCGGTGAACATCTCGCCGGTGCGCTCGTCGACCGTGGTCCAGTCGGTGCCGTTGTTCGAGCCGAGCACACGGAAGTCCTTCGGGTCGCGCTCGGGGGCGTCGTCGCCCGACGTGAGCGTGTAGCGCACCATCGGCTGCGGCGAGCGCAGCTGGTACTGCACCCACCCGGTGTTCTGGAAGGCGAGCCACTTGGTGCCGGCGTTGCCGTCGGCGACGCGGTCGGCGACCTCGTTCGGCGGGTTCTGCGCCGATGCCGTCACCGCGCTCACCTCGGGCAGCACGCTGCCCGGCGTGAAGCGGTCCCCCGTGACGTTGACGGCCTGACCGGTGCCGGCGAGCACGGGCGCTGCGTCGGTCGACTCGAACGACGTGCGCAGCGACGTGGCCTCCGCCGCCGTCGCCGCGGAGGGCGTGAGCAGGGCGAGGGTCACGGCCAGCGCCGCACTCCCGGCGGCCCAGGCGTGACTGCGGGATCGTGCGTTCCTGGGGACGGGAACGGTCATGGTTGCTCCTTGAACTCCACTGCGGTGTGTCGTCTGCGGCCGTCTGCTGTGTGCCGCGGGCTGTCGTCTGACAGCGTTGTCATATGATGAGGACGCTACCACAGCCGTGACGCCGTGCGGAAGAGTCCGCATGGCACCCGGCCATAATGGGGATGCCGAGCGCCCAGAGGGAGAGCGATGACGAGAACGGATGCCGAACGCGCCGCTCGCCCGACCCTGGCGCAGGTCGCGGCCAGGGCGGGCGTCAGTCTCAAGACGGCCTCGCGGGCCCTCGGCGGTGAGTCGTACGTGAGCGAGAAGACGCGGGCGGCGGTGCTCGATGCCGCGCGCGAGCTGGACTATCAGCGCAACTCCGCCGCGAGCCTGCTGGCATCGGGACGCGTCGCCGAGTCGATCGGACTCATCACCGGCGACTTCACCAACCCGTTCTACTCGGCCCTCGCGCAGGCGATCGAAGACGAGATCCGCGGCGGCGGCATGCACCTGTCTGTCACCAACTCGCGGGAGTCGGCCGAACAGGAGCTGCGCATCGCACGCGACCTCGCCGACCGGCAGATCAAAGCGGTCATCACCGTCTCGGCGATGACCGATCACGGCGAGTACGCGGCGCTGCAGGCCCGCGGCATCCCCGTGGTGTTCGTCGACCGGCCGCCCGAGCACATCGAGGCCGATTCGGCCGTGTTCGACAACCGCGCCGGCGGCCGGCTCGCGGCGCGCCACCTCGTCGAGCGCGGGCACCGGCGGATCGCCGTCGTGGGCGACTACGCATGGCTGCCCACCTATCGGCAGCGCCTGGCCGGCATGGGCGGCGTGCTCGACGAGGCCGCCGCCGGCTGGCGCGAGCTGCTGCGCACCGATGCCCACGATGCGGCGTCGTCGCGCGCCCTCGTGCGCGAACTGCTCGCGCTCGAGCATCCGCCCTCGGCGATCGTGGCGGGGAACAACCGCATCCTTCTCGGCGTCATGGACGCGCTCGCCTCGCTGCCCGCGGCCGACAGGCCCGCCGTGGTGGGCTTCGACGACCCCGACTGGGCCAAGGTGCTCGGCATCACCGTGGTGGCCGGCGACATCGAGACGCTCGGCAGACAGGCCGCGCGGCTCGCCGTCGCACGGCTCGGCGATCGCGGTCGCCCCGTGGAGCACGTCGTCATCCCGATGGACCTCGTCGTACGCGGCTGACCGCGCGTGCGAAACGTCGGGCTCCTGCGCCGACACGCCGGCGCACGGCATCCGCGGAACGGCGCGCCGCCCCGAAAGCCCGACGTTTCGCGCGCGACCTCAGGCGAGGGCCGCGGCGGCGCGCACCTCCTGCTCGCGCAGCGCACGCTCGACGGACTCGACGTCACGCACCGCTCCGCGGTCGGCCGAGGTCGCCATCGCCGCGTAGGCGCGCAGCGCCAGGGACACCGGGCGCTGGCGGTCCTTCGGACGGTATCCGCCCTCCTCCAGCAGCCGCGCGCGGCGTCGGTCGAGCTCGGCGTCGTCGACGCGCAGGCTCATGCTGCGCGAGGGGATGTCGATGTCGATGATGTCGCCGTCCTCGACGAGCGCGATCACACCGCCGGAGGCGGCTTCGGGCGAGACGTGGCCGATCGACAGGCCCGACGTTCCGCCCGAGAAGCGACCGTCGGTGACGAGCGCGCACACCTTGCCGAGCCCACGGCCCTTGAGGAACGAGGTCGGGTGCAGCATCTCCTGCATGCCCGGCCCGCCCTTCGGGCCCTCGTAGCGGATGACGACCACGTCTCCGGGCTGCACCTGCTTGCCGAGGATCTTCGCCACCGCCTCCTCCTGCGACTCGCACACGACGGCGGGGCCGGAGAACACGAGGATGGACGGGTCGACGCCCGCGGTCTTCACGACGGCACCGTCGACGGCCAGGTTGCCGCGCAGCACCGCGAGACCGCCGTCGGCGGAGTACGCGTGGGCGACATCGCGGATGCAGCCGTTCTCGGCATCCGTGTCGAGCTCGGCCCAGCGCTCGGACTGCGAGAACGCGCTCGACGAGCGCACCCCGCCGGGGGCTGCGTGCCAGAGATCCTGCGCGGTGTCGGATGCCGTGCCGCCGCGCACGTCCCACTCGGCCAGCCAGGCCGCGAGCGAGGGCGCGTGGATGGACGAGACGTCGTCGTTGAGCAGGCCCGCGCGGTGCAGCTCACCGAGGATGGCGGGGATGCCGCCGGCGCGGTGCACGTCCTCCATGTAGTACATGCGGCCGTAAGCCGGGTTGGGCGCGATCTTCGCCAGGCACGGCACGCGCCGGGAGATCGCGTCGATCTCGTCGAGACCGAAGTCCACGCCCGCCTCGTGCGCGGCGGCGAGGAGGTGGAGGATCGTGTTCGTGGATCCGCCCATGGCGATGTCGAGCGCCATGGCGTTGGCGAAGGCGGCGGGGCTCGCGATCGAGCGGGGGAGCACCGACGCGTCATCCTCGTCGTAGAAGGCCTTGGTGATCTGCACGGCGACCTCGCCGGCCTTCTCGTAGAGCGCGCGGCGGGCGGTGTGCGTGGCGAGCACGGAGCCGTTGCCCGGCAGCGCGAGTCCCAGCGCCTCGACGAGGCAGTTCATCGAGTTCGCGGTGAACATGCCGGAGCACGAGCCGCACGTCGGGCAGGCGTTCTCTTCGATGCGCTGGATGTCGGCATCCGACACGGCGTCGTTCGCCGCCTCGGAGATCGCGTCGACGAGGTCGAGGGTGCGCACCGTGCCGTCGACGAGCGTCGCACGCCCGGACTCCATCGGGCCGCCCGAGACGAAGACGGTCGGGATGTTCAGGCGGAGCGCCGCCATGAGCATGCCCGGGGTGATCTTGTCGCAGTTCGAGATGCACACGAGCGCGTCGGCCTGGTGCGCGTTCACCATGTACTCGACCGAGTCGGCGATGAGGTCGCGCGACGGCAGCGAGTACAGCATCCCGCCGTGACCCATGGCGATGCCGTCGTCGACGGCGATCGTGTTGAACTCCCGGGGGATGCCGCCGGCCGCGGTGATGGCCTCGGAGACGATGCGGCCCACCGGCTGCAGGTGCGTGTGGCCGGGCACGAACTCGGTGAAGCTGTTGGCCACGGCGATCATCGGCTTGCCGAAGTCGGACGCGTTGACGCCGGCGGCGCGGAACAGGGCGCGGGCACCGGCGGCGTTGCGCCCGTGCGTGACGGTGCGAGAGCGAAGAGGTGTGGGCATCTTTCCACTGTGGCCCCGCGATCCTCGACCGGCAAGACGGCGCTGACACTAGTAGTGGGAGCACTAGGTTTGTTCTGTGACCACCGACCGCCGGCGACGCGAGGAGCTCGGGGCCTTCCTGCGGGCTCGACGCGAGCAGCTCGACCGTGCGGCCTTCGGCCTGCCGGTCGCCGGTCGGGGCAGAACGGTGGGACTCCGCCGCGAGGAGGTCTCGTTCCTCTCGGGGGTGAGCGTGACCTGGTACACGTGGCTCGAGCAGGGCCGCGACATCAACCCGTCGAGGCAGGTGCTCGACGCTGTCGCGACCGCCCTGCGCCTCACCGCCGC